>Ga0137362_10001559_pt1 | contig 14309 bp, 12 predicted proteins | sample MadtaG_2_FD_104801 | JGI IMG/M metagenome (GOLD analysis project Ga0137362, IMG submission 104801) | Vadose zone soil microbial communities from Angelo Coast Range Reserve, California, USA - Mad1_100_16 metaG | ecosystem: Environmental > Terrestrial > Soil > Vadose zone | place: USA: California... | reverse complement strand
TGCCCACAAGTAGTCGGCTTCACCTCAGCCAAGGACTCAACCATGGCACATGCGGCTCGCACCCATTTAAAGAGCGCTAGGTCTCATAGAGCATTATTTGTCGATCTTTTGCAAAAAAAAAAATAACTACGAGATTCTAAGAGTGTTTTGCGATGACACTGCTGCAAATAAAGACATTCATGTAATTAATCGGCGAATAACTCGGGCGAAGGCGGAAAGGTAGGATCACCGATCCAAACTAAAGAATAACGGGAACCAGTTTTGTCTCCTTCTGTGAGAAGCTGAAAAGCCACCCTGACTAGAATTGCAATGTTCAAAGGGAGAGTACGACAACTCGGAGGATGGAGCGTAAGTCAGAAAAAGACGGTTCCCTGCGATAAATCGCCATTCACCCGCGCACGATGACACCGACGTTGTTCTCATACCATATACATCGCAGGCCCCGGGCGCGCAACTTCACATCCATCATCGTGTCCCGGACGAGCTCCCCGACCTTGCGTGGGGAAAGAGCGAGCGGGCCCATTGGCGGAGCCAGCCTGCGATGCTGCCCTCTTTCTGAGGCCGCGAATCGTCGCGCGGATACCACCACCATGTAAGGGGTCGCAGCAATGGCTTTACAAGCACGGACGCGGTGCCCCTGAAAAGGTTTGCAGGTCACTAAATAAACGATAGTGAAGGCTTTAAACGGGACGCACCAAAGTGCACCCTGCAGCAGTGGGCTTATCGCATAGTCTCGTATCGTGATCCAGGCAATGGAATGCCAACGGGGATCCGCGGCTTCAATTTTGGCCAGATAGGTCTGTTCAAAGCGTAAGTCTGGAATGGCGGAAAGTTGGAGACGTTTTGGCATGTGCGGGGACGGGTGCGTATTGTCGTGACGATGAAATGGATGGGTGTGAGAGGGGAAAAGGCGGCCGTGACTCTCCGCGTGGCTACGGGCGAGGGCGAGAGAGGTGATATAGTCTACGCGAGAGCCTTCGTGCCAGTGCTGCTTTGACATGATAAGTTCGGAGAGGGTCGCGGAGAGGCAGTGCAGCCACCGCGGACCGTGTGACCGGAGCGGCATCAACCGAAATCGTGAGTGTCAACTCAACAGACAGACATCAACTTTGTCTGCAGTTACATGCGCGCGGTATATAAATTCGGAAGAAAAAAAAAAGACATCAACGAAAATAGATAGATAACAGTACAGAGCAAAGAGTGTCAACTGGGGACAGTCTAACAGAAAGGAAAAAAAAAAAACAGTTTTTACTGTTCAGTATTACTCGTCCTCATCCTCGTCATAATCTTCACTTCCTTCGTCGCCCTCGTCTTCGTACTCGTCCTCTTCGTCCTCTTCGTCATCATCTTCTTCAACCTCCCCAATATTCTTTGCTGGCTCCCTCTCTGGGGATCTAGTCCGGGTCCCTACGAGAGCCCCATTCTTCTCTTTTAGTGCTTCTTCCTCAGCTTCGAAGCCGTTATCATCGTCCAGGCCTACTTTCGTGTAGTCAACCCGTTTTCCACGCGCTTTTCCAATCGTGGGGATACCAGTGCCAAGCGCATCGGCATCATCTACGTGTGCATACTTGGAATCAACCAGGCTGCATACATCTAGTAATCCTCACCATCTTCGTCGTCATCTTGGTTGAACTCATCTTCTTCGTCTCCTCCCTTACGGGGCCTATGATGGTTTGGAGCTATGTGACTTGTGTTCGCGCTAGTATGCCAGGCCAGCTCACTTTTTCTTGTGGGCGACCTCTTCAGACTCTGCCCTCCGCTTGCTTTGAGACGACATTGATTAATCTGAGCCTATACCTGGCAGCCCTAACGAGAATATACAATCTCAACTGACGCGCAAATTCCCAATCAGGATCCACGTCCCCACACTAGTTCGAACGTGTACGAACGTGCATCGGTAACTCAGGCGCCGTCCAATACGTTGAACATGCCACCACTGTACACTAACATAAAAAATGACTCATGAAAAATGGCTGTCCGACCAACATTTTTCACGCAGTACAGTACTGTACCCCCAATCCATATCATCCCAATCCATATCCTCTAATGACGTCACCTTTCCATCACGTGACCCCATTGCTCAGCTGGTTCGGGCACTTCGGCTTGGACTTTTGGATTGAGTGTTGCCCCATGGCCTCAACTCTACAGGATGATGATTCCTTTTAGTCTTTACGGTATGGGTTGGCGTAAACCGTGCCACCACATCTATCCTCTGCGGAAAGGAGAGCCAACCTCGGCGAGCCCATGGTCGACATCTGCGCTCGCCTTGCCTGAGCCGCGGCAGCGCTCCGCGGAACGGGTCTACAGACAGTATCCCAGTGCAATAGGAGGCCGTGTTTGGTGTTTCCATTGGGAACCATCACCATGTGTGTGTGCGCACGCTCATTGGGTTACCCTCATGGTAAGTTATTATGTTTAGGATACAAAGTTACAAACATCCTAGCTGACTTTCAAAAGTGTTTATTCCAGTGCCAGCGGTCGCGTCTAATAGCCTCATCATTCTTGGAGGTGCGAGTTCACGCTGACATTTTAAAGCACAAAAAATTGTGGCCATTAATCAAAACCTGCGCTCAAGAATCCCGTATTTACTAACAGGCCCAACAGGCCCAACACTCGATGAAGTAAGGTTATGCGACATTTTTCTCCGGTGATATCTGGCTGGTCCTACCTATTACAACGTTTTAAGGTTCCAGAACTAAGCCGTAGACATGCATCGGCGCTCTGTTCGGTCACATTCCACCCAGCTGCATCGGCAACTGCATGCACGCACACATACATACGAACGCAAAGGCTCTGCCAGCGAATTAAAATCATAGATTTCCAGACCGAAAACGTGAACGACCGGGAGGGGATACTATCCAAAATATGAAACTCCACATTCATGAATGAATAATTTTTGTAAGGGATGATGTTTTTGCGGATGTCTGCGCGGTCCGTAGTATGCCAAGCTTCGAATATAGCATCCGTCGTGTGTTCGCCGCGAAATTCGTTCGGTTTCGGTGTACCTGGTTTTCACCAAGTCCGGGTTTCATCGAGAATAAAACATGCGGAAGTAAACACTCTTGGATCATAAACCGACGGTAGTCAATATCGCCGCAATGGTGGTCGGATCGGAACTGTCTCTGGGACTCGGGATATCCCCTCATGTGCCGCGGATGCTTCGATGTATTCTCCAAAGTTAGCACACATCCCCCGACTTGCGTGTCCAGGGATGGGAGAAACCTGTAAACCGCTATATTGGAAGATGGTGTCACATAGTCTACATCATGACTACCGAACTTTCCCCCTAATACGCACCACCCTAAGGGAAGTGATGTTCACTAGTCACCGGGCGTCGTTAAAAGCGAAGCAGAAAGCGTGACCTGGTCTTTTGGAAAATGGAACGACTATAAAAAATGAGTTGTCATAAACCGCAGCCGACCCTTCCACCACTCTAATCCCACAGACGAACCAAATGGGTGATCACGCTGAACCTTACTGTATGTCGGCATAATACACCTAGGCCCGAAGTGAGAACAAATTAAGCCTCGGCCGCACAAATGCCCATGGAGTTGTACTCTGAACCCACCGCGCAAAAGCCTTGTCAGAGCGGACTCGGACCGGACGGACATTTCTCCACGGAGAAACGTGCTCATGGATTGTATTATTTAAGCGGTCGCTTAGGCAACTGTACTAATATTGTCGCCGAAGTTAGGTGAAGATCGGTAAGAGCGATACGAGCTCGAATCGATTCCTCGAATTCTGGTGATATTATACTGTATCGCCGAGAAGTCGATGAAAAATAGCACACGCCAGGAGGCGAGCACATCGGCCCGATGTAAATAACCTTGTACAACGTAGTCGCCGTATGCTGAGAGATCCTGGCAAGTTTTTCGCCCTTAGCCCCTCCGTGTCACTAGCATCTAACCTTCATAGTCGACGAGCAAGGTACCGCCAGGCAATGCCGTAAAACCCCTTCCAGACAGACACGTCCTCAGAACCCATACGAGACGCAATAGGATCTGGGAGGTTGAGAATGTGGCGGGCGACGCCACAAATCTTGCTAAAGTCAGAGTCCTCCGAGGCGCAGTGGAGTACCTACGAGTGATATGTCCTGGTACTGAGGCATCAACGTCTGGCACACCGCCTTTCAGTCATGGGGGAAACCGGAGGTGGTGGGCTAAGGGTAAAAAAACGAGGTTTCTTCTGACCTCGATCCGATTGAGGACATTTCTACACCATCTGACAAGGGTTATGACATGGCTTTGAGAAGTTGAGATCTCTCTGCAGGAGTTATAATGCCGGAATACACGTGTCATGATACCCAAGCCCCCGACTCTTCAGTTTTTACTTTTCTCAATGCATAACAGAGAGATACACATCTGAGAATTCCCAAAGGAAGAGAAGTGTTTCGGTTCGTCAGGAAGAATTGAAATGAGCTAGTCATCGTCACCGTTTGGCCCCATTTGGCTGCTGGCTTGATTGTAGGTAGAAGGTCATTCCGTGGTCAAAGCGAGGATCCTGGGATACGCTCGTCGCCGCCTTCGATTCTGGGTATGTCATAATGATGCAGAAATATCGCCTACCTAAACGCCCAGTCCTTATAGAATCATGCATCATGCACAATAAGACATAGCAGCCTTCTTGCGAAACTGATGGAAGATGCATCCTCTCATGTCGTGGTGACAGGTAAGTGCTTTGTAACGTTCTGGGGTTTGCCACCTAATGAAGAGTTCGTGAAGACCGTGAATGGGGGTAGCTGGTGACTCAGCCACAATTCGGCACGGCACACTGGAAGACGGTGTTTGTTTATATTTGGACGATTTTTTAGTTAGCCCATCACTCGCAACGTAGACCCTTCCCCGTGGAACAGAACCGAGAATCGACCACAGCCTCTTCTGATATCATGGACGCGTTAACTTCGCATGTCAAAATCGACAATAGTTGACGTGGTTTTATCACCGAGGCTCCCATTATTCGAAGAGTCGGTGGTGCAAACACAACCTTGAGGGGGATGGCATTCTCCACCGCCTCCTCAAAGAGATGGCGCTCTCAGCTGACCCCCGGACGTAAAGGAAAGAGGAGCGAGACAAGAACATTAATATAAATGGTGATCATCGAAGGTTCTGTATGGTTATCACTTACGTTGGTAGAAGCTTTGCGCCCACTAACCCATGGGCGAAATCAAATTTCTTCCAGGATAATTCACATCGAAGCCATTTCCCTAATCTTTCGGTTGATTTTTCTTCCCTACGGTGATTCCCCCTTGCACTCCATTCCCTCTATGGGCTTCTTTAACATTCGTTTTCCGAGATGCCACATAGACTCGCGGCTAAAATTGCCACTTACGTGTCGTAAAATGGGCGCGGTTCTAAAGCATAGTATCCCCCTCTGTGTTCTAGGCAAAAGAAGTTATGCTAACAGTCACTGCGCTTTATCAACACAGTACACCAGAAATTATGACGTTCGGGCGTAGTGGTCGTACCATGACATGCATGCCTCTTTCACCACCAACACATAATTGGACTTCGGATCCCGACTTCACCCTCGGGGGTATTGCGTATCCAGCCCCTCAATCGAAGCGTCCCTATTCGAAGAGAAAGAAAACGTCACTCGATCATCAATGGCTCTCAGGGTGCTGCCAGGAGCATCTTTGACGTCCCAGTCCTGGATTCCGCGTGAAATTTTCGATCGAGAATTTACGAGTATGGAAAGCACTTAGAAGCTTCCCGCGCCTACTGCACATCGACAGTAGGCGTAAATACATTTACGCTCAGTTTACTGCACAAAACTCAGGATCACGAAAGCTAGAAGCGAGACGAGAATGGCAAGTACCCTGCGGCACCGCCCGCGAGAAGCGAGCGTCATAACTCGGCATTCTCTGTGCCTTGATTTCCATTTCTTACCACTTCTTTGCGCTGTATGTGCACTTAGGGACCTATCGTACGCCACGCCCACCTGTGGGCGCAAACATAACGACGATAAATGTTACAGGGAAAATGTGGTGGGCTCGCCTGGACCCTCAGTGGGGCACCTTCTTTGGACGTTACAACGTTTATGCGAAATTAGATTCTGCAAGAACCTTATTGCGCCCGTCTGTCTGGAACGGTCGCTTCCTGCATCACATCGCAAATTGACAAGGCTTAGGCAAGTACTGTCGTACGTGAAGATCTAGCCAAAGCGCTTTGCGTTACCCTGTGCCTCCACCACCACCACCTCAGGGTCGCCTCGTCTCGAGTTTAGATCGGGACCCTTCCTCTAGCGCTTTCTTGCTACGTGCGGCTCGCTGACGGAGACCCAAGCTTGTGGCCCCCCATTTGGGACAAATCCCAGGAACTAGCTCTCCTCTTACGTTCCATTCGAGGCCTTCGTTTTTCTTTTGCGACGTCTGTTATACCTTGCGCTCCGTGCCGGCCCGCAGTTGCGATCGGCTGACAATAAGGCAATATTCTGCCCGTGAGGGGTCTTAGGCACTCGGCGAGCATTTGCCTGTCGAATACAGCCCCGTTCTCACTGGCATGGGGAAATTACCTCTTTAGTAAAGCTGAGAAGAACATTTCCTCTTGTTCACTCATGAAGCGACCGAGAACCTAGGCCGAGAACCTTCCAACGACCATGCGGATCAATTGTACAAAAAAAGTGGAAGAAAATCTGTTCTTCTTTCTTAACTCACACGAGTCAAGTTGCGTCCCTCGACGCAGTTGCACAATAATACTGAAGTTGTGCATATTTACCAATCTGCTCTCGCTACGCTCCAAGGTATAGTACCACCTTCTTGCTATCCAAGTTCTGTCCCCGCCCCTCTCCCTATCGGTATTATGCTGCGTGTCATACATACGTCATTTCTCAAAGTCCAGCTCCTTTACCCGCATTTTCGAATGCAAATCGCAGACAACGGCCATCACGACTACCATGCTGCCTCAGGCAAGTCGAGAAGGCTTCGATAGAAAGACTGGACTAAAGAGGAAGAAGTCGCCACGGCTTGTGCCTGCCTTCATTGCCGGGAGGGAGGAGCAGGTAGGATGTGGGTGGGTCCAATTTGATGATGTGTGACTCATCTCTCATGATTTCGCATCGCCCTTTCAATTTGGCCAAGGGACGGCGGGTGACTTTATGCCATATGGTATGGGGATAAGAATAGACGACTTAAAGGACGCGACAAGGGCCTTTACAGATGGGGATGTGGGCATCTTGTGAGGTAACGTAACAAATGGAGCTAAAGAATGCTAAACGAAGAGAGCAGCATCCAGCCTGACAAGTGACAGAGCTGGAGGGGACCGGTGCTATAACGAAAACGTCGATCGTTATGACGTGGGTGTGGGTTTGTCGCCCATATGGCATATGCCAGTGATTTATACTGCATAGTGCACAAATTGTCCAGGGGCTTTTTTGTCTTCTAGACAGTCTCTAGACCTCTTGCGCTCACCTTTCCGAGTCACGGATGCATATGATAGCCATACTGATCCAATTATGACGTAAGTGCAGCGAACGTGTACAATTAGCAGCGTGCCAACCCGGTGCCACAAGTTACTAAACAGTGGCATGTAGTACTAGTATGGTACAAGTACCGGGGCGCAAGATCCACGACTAGTGCTGTATGGCTGATGTCGATGAATGAACTGAGTGCCACCAGGCGCCAGTGGAGTGATTGAAACCCCTCTTACCCCAAGCTTGGGTAAAACACTCACCCAATTATGTTATGCTTACAATACGGAACGGAACGTTACGAGAATGTGAATTTGGGATTTGGATTCGGGATTTGAATTTGAATACGTTCAGTTTCTGTCTGTGTGCTGCTGTTTTTAACGGCATCATTAATTGCCAAGTGGAGTCTGACGACATCTCCTGTTTTCTCGTCCTCGCTTGCTCGCTCGCCGTGTTTCTGGTAACGGTGGAGTTGGAGTACGGTATGACATGGGTAGCCGTATGAAAAGACAATAATCTTATTAAGACCGAACGGAAATGAAAGCGAAATGATACTCGTAAAGTGCCAAACCCCGTGATGACGGGATTTTCATCACATCCAATACAGTACTGTCCAGTACCTCCATCCAGAACAAGACTTACATTCGCTTGCTATTCAATTTTTACTTAACTTATTGTGGTTCTTACGGCTGCTGATCATGAGGAGCGTAACGTTAACATCTATTCCGAGAGTCAGAAGCGAGCGATACAGAAAAGTGTATTATGTATGTATTTCTTGATGATGATTTTGATGGGGCTTATCATTGCGAAGCCCTTCGCGTACAGTAGATGACCGAGGCATCCTTCCTACTGATACTTGCTGTGTAACTACTGCTGTGTTCGTACAAACAAACAACCCCACAAACAAACTACTGCTACTGAGGAAATCGTGGCGTAAAAGAGATACCGATGTGAGTGAGCGAGAGGGAGGCAAAGCAAAGCGCCATGAGCACAGATGAGATAAAAAAAGAAAGAAAGAAAAAACGAATAAGGAAACAAATAACACAAGCGCAAAAGAGGAAGGGGTTAGAAAGAAATGGGACAGTGAGTTGGAAAAAAAATGAACCGAAATCATGTGTCATGGAGCGCCGCAGACTGATGAAGGATTGAGGTATCGTGACGGTGATCGTGAAGGCATGGCGTAAGAAAAGAAAACTTCTATACACAAACAATGCGATTTGCTATGAGGACCCATGAGTTGGAGTGCGGGGAAAAGAACGAAATGTGAAAGAAGAAAGGACACCGGAGGACACAAGACACAACAGCCGCAACAAAGGGGGTCAAGGGCCAACCGTAGGCGCAAAAAAGCCTCACGACTCGAGCGCCTTAGAACCCATTTGCGCCACCGCCGACTCCGTCCGTAGGATAACCTGACCAGTCGCTAGGAAACATGGGTGGATGGGGCTCAGGGAGCAACATTGGGGGATGGATATATGGGTTGAGGAAATGGTCGCCCTCATTCATCCCCGTCTGGCTATGCAAGAAGTCCATTTGTACATCGCTCTCGGGTGCGCAGGCCGGTGGGAGCATCGGGGGATGAATAAATGGCGATCCATGCGGCTGAGGAAGCATCGGTGGGTGCCAATATGCGCTGTAGTATCCGCCTGCGCCGGAGCTGCTGTTACCATTAGGGACGTTACAGCTCCCACTGTTCGGGCTGCCGCACCCGTTAGACGGTGAACTGCTGGAACCGGAATAGGAAAATTCCATCGAGTGTCGCGCAGACCCAGAAACAGATGTCGCACTGCTCGAGAAACCACTACTGTCTCCAAAGGACGAGAACGAGACGGCCGAGCTCGGAGGTTCCGTTGCAGAATCGTCGCTCATCCGCCTGCGCTTCGCCACACGCATCTCGGTACCGTTTTCGCCCTCGGACGTGTCACCGCTGTTGGTACTGTAGTCCGCAGAATACAGCTGGGACAGCAGATCGGGGTGATACGGGCCCGGGAAATTCGACAAATTGAGTCCAGGGTAACTGTATGTGTTACTGTCGCCGAGAGCGCCAACCAATTCACTCTGTGTTGGTGGCGCGTATCCAAATCCCCTGTGTCTGTGACTGGCCATGCCGTGATGATTACTGGTAGGATCGACGTCTAGATCGTCAAACGCGCTTAAGTTGGAATCGAGCGCGAGCGTGGGCGAAAGACAGCCATCCGCATCCCCGTTGGGAGACGGACGGCGCGATGCGCCCGGACTCGCGGAGGGTGTCTCGGAGCCGTGTCCACTGGCATGGCTAGCGCTGCCACTGCTACCACGGCGAGCGTCATGCCGGGAGCGTTTGCGAATCACGTCCGATTTCATCGAGATTGGGCGGGCAGAACCATGCAGTTTGAAACTTGGCAAAGATGTCACAAATCAGCGGTCGGCGCTAATACGAAAGTGCTAAGACTTACTACAGGCCGCAACTACGCATTGATAGGTAAAGATGGATATGGTAAGCAGCATTCAGGAATTGAGAGTAGGTGGGACGCCTACGCATTGCACACTGTCTTGCCTTCGTCATCCTTGCGCCAAAGCGGCGTGGCAGTTGTGTGACAATTGTAACATTGTGCTATACGCGTCGAATCAATTAGCTCACACCCGCAAGAGTGAGGAAGAGGCGCACCAATAATGTCAGAGGACTCTTGGCGAGGTGCCGCCTGAGAACGTCCCTCACCATGGTTATTCCTCATGCTCTTCGGGCGCGGACGCTTATGCTATGTCATGCATTTAGAGATGCAATAGGGACCTCGTAAGGCGGAGCACGTACCAGCTTACAGTAGAGCCCACAGGCGTTACAGTTGAGCTCATCATTCAGTCCGCGACGCCAAAGGGGTGTATGGGTGGCACCACAATTCGAGCACTCAGCCTTGACACCTCCAGGAGCGCTGTTGGCATTCGGCCCTGTCGGCGGGAGGGTCGTCGAGGCGTTGGTCACGCTGGCACCGGGGCCTGAGGAGCGCGTGGTCGCACCCTGGGTTCGGACGCTGAGGGTCGGTCGTGATGAACTGGGACCCGGGGGTGTATCGCTGGTGTGGCCAAGTTTTGCAGGAGACACTGTCTGTTCCTGTTGCGAGGCACGTCGAGCAAAGTGGGCTTGAGAAAAAGCGGGATGTTGGTGTTCGTATGCCTCGCTCTTCATTTCTGTTGCCAGGTCGAGCTGGCGGCCATGGGACTGAGGGTCAGTGGTCGAGGCAGGGGGGTAGGCTGGCATTGGCCACGCCTCGGAGCAGTCACCGGTCTCCATGAGGAGTTCATCAAGAGGGAGCTCGATAGTCGGGCGGATGATGTCGAAAGAGTCAGAAGTTGGGACGGTGTGACGGACGCCTTCGCCGTAGTTCATCGGGTTCGTGACTGTGGGGGTAGGAAAGAGAAGGGCAGAGGGACCAAAGTCGGTTGAAAAGATGGAGGGGAAGCGAAGCAAGATGTCTTGAGAGCAAGCACTGATTGTGGAGACGACGGTGGTGGGAGTGTCCTCCGTGTCTTTGCGGTCGTGCGAAGTGTGGTGGGTGTCCTTGTCATTTGACGAATCGGAGGGAATGGAGGACGAATCGGGTTGGGTGTCTTCTTGGGTGGCAGTAGACCGGGTGATGGGACGAGTTCGGCGGGTGACGTTGTCCTTGAACTCGGCCGAAGGCTTAAGATCCGGCTTCTGTACAGGGACGGCAGAAGCTGTGGATATTGGCTGATCGACTGAGAAGGTGAATTGCATGCGCTTGATGGTACCGGGCTGGCCATTGACGTTGGCCTCGCGGGAACGCTCCTTCTCTGCAGCACGTTGCCTGATGATGTCCGTTGAATGATTGCGCCTGAAACCGGGGGCCTCTAACTCTTCGATGCTCCTGAGCAGAAAGGCAATTAGAGGGGAGAGGCAGGGGTTAGGGCGGAGGGTCACTGCGAAGAGGAGCGGAAGGAACGGACCGGCCTTTCTCCTTGTCGAGCTTGTCACTCATCGACTTGCTCAGTCTCTTGAACTCTCGCTTTGACTTTGCACTGTCGACATCGACCATCAGGTTTTGCAGGTGCCATAGACGCCAGCTGAGATTCTCGAGACGCTGCCCCTGCTCGAGAAAACTGGCGACTTTGGTGCAAACCTGGGGGAGATGGGATTAAAGGGGGACGGGTGGGTCGAGACGAGACGACATACCTTCCAGGTCTTTGTGAGGGCATCTGCATCGCCAAGGTTGGAGAAAGCGATGAAGGATTTGTTGCCCTGGAAAGGATGAGGGATTACGGGGAGGAAGGGTTCAATGTGGAGCATGAGGGGCAGAGGAGGGGGGACCGACTTTGAACTTGAGATTCAAGATAGAAGGCATTTAAGGTGAGAGGGGGGGCTTGGGAGAGGGAGAGGGGACGGAGAGTCAAGTCGAGGAGGAGTATAACAAGTCGAGGACCGTGTTCTGTTATTTTTCTCTGCTTCGATCGACGTATTTTCCTTTCCAAACTCCGAAATAACACAGAAAGAGTATCTGCAGTCCGCCGATGCAGCCGACTTGACTCCGGCCGATGGAAGGGCTCATCAGACTCGCTCCTCGAGGCAGGTCATCTGAGTGCCACTCACACGAAATCCATTTCCTCATTCTCCTTCCAATGAATCCCCTCCCCTTCTCTCCGCGGGCGACCTCCCGCCACCTTTGACTCATGATCTCTGCCTCCACATATCACCCATTCCCTCCCTCGAATATCCTCCCTTCGCTTCTCTCCGCCCCGCCGCGCGCATCACTGCTCCCTCCCCATGGCCGATGTCTAACTAGTCCTCCTTCTCGCTTAGCCGCTCACTTCCAATCCAGAACACATGCCACGATTCTGATCTCACACGCCCATCTCCCGTTCGCTCCCCTGCTTCCCTATAACCCTCGACCCTATCTATCATCCTCTCGTTCCTGCAAGCCCATTTTCGCCACTGAAATCTGACACACAGCTCGACAGAGAACCTCCACCCAATCCTAGCTATCAATTCATACCTCTCCGCTTCCTACGCCCTCACGGCGGCCAACCTCAGCCTCGAGGTGAGATCTGGATCTCACCACCCATACTCCCTCATTTGGACACTGACGCCTCGCCTCACCTTGCCTGACACTTTGACGGCACGTCGGGCGACTACGCTCTTCTCTCTCTCTTGCCGCTCTGCCGTCTTCGTTTCGCGGTCCCCGATGTCCCTCGCACAACCGGCTAATTTGCCAGCAATTCAGGTACCTTGATCAATTCGGTCGACCGGTCCGGTACAGTAGTAGCTTCACCTCTTTAGCCAACAGGAACCATATACTTATACTGCGTGCGCGCGTGATGAATGTCATATGTGGCAAAGGCACCTATCCATCGTCCATCCTAGCAATCATTAGATGTGCGATTGCGCGAATGCGTATTATATTCTCTTGCAATGACCAGGCGCTATGAAATCGGGGCCGAACGCCCCAATCAACCAATCCCTGGGCGATCCATCCTACGCCCGTCCCCACATAGTAAGCGCCAACGCACAGGCGCTTTTCCATGTGCCTGCCTGCTCTAGAATGTACTTCTGTCGCCCTCGCACTGGCTCGCTAACCTCACTGGCCCTGTCTGTTTCGCACCCAACTAATCCCTGTCTAGTTAGATAGTGACGCTTTTTTCCGCGTTCCAAATGTGAATTCTCATCGTGCCTCGAGCTCAAGCCGAGGCAAGGCGTGTCCCCGCTTAACACTTGATTCGATACACACGCGCAACACGACATGCTAATTATTGACCTGACACGAATATATCGCATGCGAGGGCATATTATTTAACTCGACTGACTTGGCTATAAACTATATTAAGAATCGTCGTTTCGTGTTCGTTCCAATGCGGTGAGAGAGAATGCGGAAAGAAGAGGTAGGGGCAAAGGGCAAAGGGGTCGTGTCAGTTTGCAATTACCACTAAACTTGCTGTGAATCCTATCAATAAAGCCTTCAGTGAGTGAACGTACCGTACCACCACCGTGGGCATTTTACAACGAAAACCAATTCAGTCGGCTAAATCCTGCAATCTGATTGGTCGGCCCATCGTAAAAAATGCCCACGGTGGTGCATGCAACGTATGCAAAAAAAACGTCGTGGCCGACCCCTGCCTCGGCGCCTTTTCCCGCCTCTAAAACGGGCCAGGCAGGGCCATCGATATGCGACACCGTCCAACCGAGGAAAGTCCAAGTGGTAATGAGCGAGAGCGGAAAAGGGAAGTATCGATCATCGATAGTGGCTTGATGATGAACGCCCGATCTCCCGGGAACCGGGCCGCCCACAGCTGAACTTATACAGTATAGCTATAGCAGTGGTGATAGGGGACACTCTTTTTCATTCATTCATATATACATTTTTGGTGGTTCTGGAGAAGAAGAAGGAAATGTACTACTTGGGCTCGTTGTGCGGTAACCTTGAGCACCTAAGAAAGAAAAAAAGTAATGATGATGATGGATGATGACGATGAACGATGAACGACAATGAAAATTTATCGTATGGGTTTATTATTATTAGCCTCCCGTTTTGTTTTTTGAGGCGTTATTTTTTTTAGAGGGCCGGGGTACGTACGGTACGGTACGGTAGTAACTTGAAGGGTTGGTAGCAGGCAGCTCCGAGTTCTCTCGTTGGCGATCGGTGGGAGGGGGATGCTTCGTTCAAAGATTATCCGCCCCACTGGCCACTTTGTCTGTTCCATTATTGATTGGTTGGTATTCAATTGGAGACGGGGAGACAGTTGCCTCTTTGCCTCTAGCGGGTAGTGGGGGTTAACCGTTCGGAATTCTTGCGGAAAAGCCGCGGTTGCGGATCAAAAATCATCAGGTGCGGCGCATGATTTTTTTTCTATACGGCTACTATGTTTATTGGGTGGTGGGGATGATACACTTCAGACGCGAGCCGAGCCGCCTGAGCCCGGAG
>Ga0137362_10001552_pt1 | contig 14335 bp, 15 predicted proteins | sample MadtaG_2_FD_104801 | JGI IMG/M metagenome (GOLD analysis project Ga0137362, IMG submission 104801) | Vadose zone soil microbial communities from Angelo Coast Range Reserve, California, USA - Mad1_100_16 metaG | ecosystem: Environmental > Terrestrial > Soil > Vadose zone | place: USA: California... | reverse complement strand
CGATAAGACTTTCAATACCAATGCGCGCGGAACCTTCTTTACCGTGCAAAAGGCGCTACCGTTAATTCGAAATGGTGGTTCGATCGTTCTCGTCGCATCGTGTGTCATTCATATGGGAATTCCCTTCTACACGACATATTCGGCGACCAAGGCCGCCTTGCGCTCATTTTCGATGACGTGGGCTGCGGATCTAAAAGAGCGCGGCATTCGGGTAAACACCTTGAGTCCGGGCGCCACAGACACGCCCATCATCGACGGGCAGTTCAAGACCAAGCAGGAATCGGATGCGGCGAAGGTCTCCTTCGGCACTCAAACGCTATTGGGTCGCATCGGACGGCCTGAAGAGCTTGCGGCGGCCGCGCTCTTCCTCGCCTCTGACGAGTCGAGCTACACCACGGCGACCGAACTCATCGTCGACGGCGGATTGTCTCAAGCTTGAGAGTCGGATGAGACTTCGAAGCGCCTGACGCGTCTCAGCGCGTCAGGCGCGCCCCGAATCTTACGCACCGGGTCCAGCATGAGGACTAGGCAACGAGCCGCTCGTTCGATGATGTGATCGCGGTGTTCGAGTCCGCGGTGAACGTACCGCGCGGTTGTTGATCTATCGCGACGAGATTAGCGATACAACGCGGTTTGTTATTCGGACTCGCAAGACCAAGCTCCAGGTGGCGGCAGGGCCGCGACTTACGCGCACGGCAAGGCCTACACTCCACAATCGCGACGCGCTCCTTGAACGCCAGATGTTCGAGCACCGCGCCGGTGTGGATGCCGATCGATCACGCGCGCACGGCCCGCAAACAATTCGAGACCCCTCCGACGGACAGCCCCAATGCCCGTCCGAGCGCCGGGACGCCCAAATTGCTCGATGGCAGCCCAATTGGATGCTTCAACTTCGACATGGAGATCCTCTCATCGACTGCGCTCTCCTGGGGACCACAAATCCCTCAGGTTATGCGGTCCGCTTTCCGATCAATCTCCAGCCGCCCACCTCACTTTCCACGCTCGTGAACAGCGCGCCACGCGGCGCCTCAAACTGTTCACCATCACGCGGAATACGCGACTTGGGTCGCACGAGCTGGGGCCTTCGCTTCTACAACTGCGCAGCGCAGCTAATCTCGACCAGGTCGTGCGGCAGCGACTGAATGCTGCGCATCAGTGCTTCCAGATCTATCGGACGATGCTCCCTGTCGAGACGGAACATGCGGCCATCCTCCATCACCAACCAGAACACCTTCGTCCCGCAGCTATCCACGCCGAAATACATCACCGGAACGCCGCCCGCCATTGCGGGCCCGGCCGGCTGGACGTTCTCCGCCGTCGTTCTGGGATTCGATGGCGGACTCTGCTGCTTAATCAGTTGCCCGGGATCGATCCCAAAAGACTGCGCGTGACTGATAGATACCGACGCAGAGACAGCGACCACCAACAACGCAATCGGCAGCCCCACTTGGAAAAACTTACTCATTGTCATGACCTCTCATACATTCCAGGAATATTTTGGACCGCTCAGCATCCACGTAATAGGCGATCAGCGGCGTTACGCATTGATCTGCGGACGGCGACTGACCCTGGATGCTGTAGCATTCCCCCTTGTTCAATGTGCAAGGATTCGCGCTCGGATGCGGTCTCGGTTTGAGCGCACCACCAGCTCCCATGTCAAACCAGACGCCAATCAACACCGCACTCAACATCACTCCGTACTTCATCACTGCCTCCAATATTGAACTAAGCGAGCGTGTAGATCGGGGCATACCTCGATCCACTTCACTCAAGAAGCGTTCGCCACCAGCTCATGTAATCGTCCGTATCGCAGAACACCGGCAGCTTTGAATCGACTCGCATACCGAGCTACTCATTCGCCACGTGCTGCTTAACGTGCGTGATGTTCCCGGCGCAATAGTCAAAGGGCTTGTGACAAGCAAAAGCTTATTCATGGATACCGATCCTCATTGCCGTGAGACTGCGGTTGACCGCTCATGGCTAGCCTACGACCCCTTGCAGTTTAATTATTGGACGGGGTTGCCAACATTTAGATGGGAATACTCACGCGTGCGGTCGCCTTTTACTACGGATAGAGTTGCCAAGAGGGCAAAGCGTCAAAGTTCTAAGGGCCGACCGAACGTCGGTTCGACGTATCTCGCCGTCGCGAAGAAATCCTAGGACCCGCCGATGACTCGACATTAGGACATGCAATGCGTACGGACGCCGGTCTAAGGGATGCGTGCATCCGGCCGGATTCGGCAAACGAGCTTCAGCCAGGTCCGGCGGTCCGAACAAACGTCCGATAGCGCTGAAGTCAAGGCAACAGCGGGATAGAATTTAATTCGCGCTGCACAGCGGCCTTCAACGACTCTTGATCCACTTCCCCGTCGGGGTGCTGGCCGTTGATGAAAACCAAATTTCCGTCGTAGCGCTCACCATTGATAAAAAACGTCGGAGTACCCGTGACTCCACTGCGAACCGCGCCCGTGAAATCGCATCTCACGTGATTGCGGTAGCGGTGTGACAGGAGATCGTGTTCAAAGCGGCCAAGATCAAGCTGCATCTGTCTTGCTAGACTAAATATACAATCGTGGGTAAGTATGGACTGATGCTGGTACAAAGCGCCGTGCATTTCCCAGAACTTCCCCTGGGCAGCGGCCGCTTCGGCGGCTTCCGCTGCGAACTCTGCATGCGAGTGCATTTTGGTGAGCGGCATATGGCGGAATACGAGGCGTAAATGGGATTCAAAGTATTCTAAAAGAGCGTTTACCACCGGATACGCTGCTCCGCAGTAGAGGCATTCATAGTCACCGTATTCGACAAGCGCTACCGGAGCGGTGGCAAAGCCCCGAATATGATCGTGCTGTCCAACGGAAATCGCAAGACTCATGCTTGCCAAGTCACGGGATGAACTCCGTTTGGGATGCTCAAAGTGGAAATCGATTCAGTACCGCTCTGCTTAGCATTCGCTAGTTTCCTTTCCGACCGCCCTGGGCTCGTTGTTCTGTCCGGCGTTGACGTCCTCGCATGAACGAAACGAGGTTGACTCTTGTCTGTTGCGGGCAGACATAGTCGTGCACGCGATGGCGCTAAATCGTGCAACGGCGCGCGCCGACCGAAGACCGCTCCACCCGGAGTATTTGACGCGAAGCACCCGCTGCGGAAATGCCGGGGCGCACCAGCGCAGCGAGCGCAAGACGGATTGTGGGACGTCGCGCTGCAGCTCAGAAGTTACGCGGCATTCAACACCCTCCGCGTGGCTCCGTGCTATCGCTTGAGTGAGCTTGAGCGGAAGGCCAGGACACTGCTTCGCGATATCGGTGGCGAACACACTAGCGTAACCGACCAAGATTCCCGAAGCGATCATCGCGCCATTCTCTCGCAGGTGTCTGGCAACCCACGGCACAGGGCGACGGGCAATTGCCCGAACGACCCAATGCGATCCGTCACGGGCCTTGGTCGGCACTAAATAGTCTTCGTCGATGCCGTCAAAAATATCGACCATGCCGAGCGTCATGACTCCCTGAGGGGTTAGCGGTAGCGTCTCTCGGGCGTGACACAGGGCGGCCGTCAATACCCTTTCGTTTACGACGAAGCAGGTGGCGGGAATGATCGTGACAACGTGCGACGCAGATTCTTCTGCGATTGATAGGAGTGCGGCTGCCACGGTCAACGGGGAGCTGGAACGTGAATTTCCGACGAAACGGTGTTCTGGGCGTACGCACCAAAGCGCTGGCTGCCATTGCTTTCGATATTCATCTATAGCGGTCACCATCACGTGTGATGCCGGCGCGACGCGCATAGCCCGGTGGATCGCCTTCTGCAGGAGGGTTATGGGTTCACCCAGTTCGCAATATTGCACCGCCATCGGTCTTCTCGTCGCTCCGACAGCAGGCGCCCACTCGGGTCCGTGGCTATCCGCGACCACGATACACCATGGATCAGACCTTAGACGCGACACTCGTAGCTCCGCTCGGTGGCTCCGCCTCGACATGTGGGTGTTCCTGAACAAAATCGAAAAAATTCAGCGCGCAGCACAGGAACGCACCGAGCACGTCGAGTGAGTGGGTGTCCACCGCTCTCGAGTCGGCAATAAATCTCGCTGTAGATCGCGTCGGGCAAGACTGATCGATAAATACACGGCACTGTTGAATACGAGAACCCACACAAAGAAGAAATGCCAGCATCGCCAGGTGGGTCAATCGGGCCACCACTAACATTCAATGTCCCGTCGTAACGCCACGCCGGCTGGATTCGAATAAAAACCAGGTGCGTCGCTCAGTCTCGTCGATCCAACTCTCGATTAAGCTGGCCGAGGCGATATCGCGGTGTTCATCGACCACCTGATGCATTTCTCGTAGGCGAGCGGCCAACGTCTTATTGACTTCGCGCAACTCGGCCAGCATGTCAAGCGGATCGACGTACGTGGCATCGTTATCTTTGATGCGTTGGATCCGCGCGATGTGCCCGATCGAGCGGAGCGTCGAGCCGCCTATCTTGCGAATACGTTCGGCGATCGGATCGGTCATTGCATAAAGCTGGTCTGCTTGTTCGTCAAGGAGCAAGTGATAGTCACGAAAATGGGGTCCGCTCATGTGCCAGTGGAAATTCTTGGTCTTCAAATACAGTGCGAACACATCGGCAAGGATCGCGTTCAGCCCGCCCGCAATGTCCTCGGAGGCCTTCGCGCCGAGATCGGTCGGTGTAATCAGCGGTGCTTCTCTGCGACGTATGAGCTCGCTTTGCTTACTGGAGTCCTGAGCCATGATTCATGTCCTGTTTCGTTGGGTTAAAGGGCGGGATACCCCCATAGTCCCGTGGGCTCGTTCAGTCGAGGTCCTGACCCAAAATAATTGCCTGACTGGGATCGGGATAGTGGGCGAGTGGCATTTGAGTTATTCCGCCGGAGAATGTTAAGGCCCGCCGGTCAAGAACTACTACAGGTGCGAGCGGTTTCGCAAAGAAATGCGACGGTCACGAGGATCTCCCGAGTCTGAACTGCTGGAGACGGCCGCAGTCTTCGTCCGCCGAATCGAGATTTATGCTTTCTCCCCGGACAAGTATCGGAGCTTGATCGGCAAACCCGAGCGATTGCCGCCGCCGGCTGGGCGGTGTTAGCCTATTCCAATATGGAATGCTCATGAACCCTTTGGCGACAATGGAAGCGTTTGTCCGCGTCGTTGATACGCGCTCCTTCTCGGGCGCCGCACGGCAGCTGCGCGTGGGCCAACCGGCCATATCGAAGGCGATCTTGCAGCTCGAGGAGCGATTGGGCGTGCAATTGCTGCTTCGATCTACCCATGGCCTTACCGCCACGGAGGCGGGACGCAATTATTACCAGCATGCAAAACGGGCCGTCGAAGAAGCGGCGGAAGCGGATCGATCCGCACGCGGTGCGGGCGCCGCCCTGTCGGGCCGGCTTCGGGTGGGCGCCGCCGTCACATTCGCGCGGCTTCATATCGTTCCGCGCCTCGCAAGCTTTCTGGCCGAACATCCGGCAGTCGATGTCGACGTGGTTCTCGATGACAGGAACGTCGATCTGATCGAATCGGGAATTGATGTAGCCTTTCGTATGGGGGATCTTAGCGACTCGTCGCTTACCGCGCGCAAGCTCGGCAACAGTCGACGGGTGGTTTTGGGTACGCCTGCCTATTTCGCCCGTTTTGGCGAGCCCCGTGAGCCGAAGGACCTCCCCGAGCATGAATCCATCATCTATGAGCAGCGCGGAGGAGGAGTCGTGTGGCCCTTCACCCGAGACGGTGAGGAACAAGAAATCACATTGAGAGGCCGACTCAGACTGACCGCCGCCGAAGGAGTGCGGGCGGCGGTTTTCGCTGACTTAGGCATTGCGATAGCCTCCGAATGGATGTTCGCACCGGAACTGGCGTCAGGAGTCGTGATTCCGATTCTTCAAGCATGGTCGCTGCCGGACATCGATTTGTGGGCGGTGTTTCCCACAGGTCGGCGGGCGAGCGCGAAGGCCCGCGCATTTGTGCAGTTCCTCGAGAGGCACCTCGTCGCGCTCGAAGCTGTTTCCGCTCATTCCATATCCGAATAGTTCAAATGGACAGATCGGGTGCGGTGACCGGTGGCGCACCGCTTGTCGAGCGCCGCCAAGGTGATCAAATGTGGCTCACACCACCGTCCACAATGAGTTCCGTGCCGGTGACGAAGGCGCTATCGCTCGATGCCAGAAAGACCGCCGCCTTGCCGATGTCATCTCCAGTTCCCAAACGTCCCAGGGGCGTTTCACCGGCGAGGAAGCTCTTCTGTTCGCTGTTGAGCAACCCGTCCAGTCCGGGCGTGTCGGTGTGACCGGGACTTAACACATTGATTCGAATATCGCGCGGCTTGAGATCCACAACCCAGCTGCGCGCGAAAGCCCGAAGAGCGGCCTTGGTGGCGTTGTAAACAGAGAACGACTCGATGCCCATATGAGCTGCGATAGACCCTACCAGAATGACGGAAGCGCCCTCCGCGAGCAGAGGCAATGCCTTTTGCACGGTAAAGAGCGAGCCGCGGACATTGGTGTCGAAGGTTTTGTCGAAGTGCTCCTCGGTGATATCGCCAAACTTGCCGAATTCATAGAAACCCGCGTTCACGAACAGCACGTCGATGTGCCCCGCCTTGACCTTCACGGTTGAATAGATTCGGTCGAGGTCCTTCAAATCCGCAGCGTTGCCCTTGATGGCGGCCGCAGACGGCCCGAGCTGGGCAACTGCTTTGTCGAGCTCCGATTGACCGCGGCCCGTGATAAAGACCGATGCTCCTTCGGCAACGAAGCGCTTGGCCGTGGCCAATCCAATACCGGCGCTGCCGCCCGTTACGACAGCGATTTTACCCTCCAATTTTCTAGTCATCGTCTTATCCTCGTAAGTTGAATCTCATGCGCAACATAGGAGCGAAGAGCTAGCCGATGAAGCTGCGTGCTCGGCATATTGATTGTTCCGTACCGGAATGAGCGCGGCAGGATGAGATCAATGCCGTCGATCGGTGGCCGGTGCCTGGGCGTCAGCCTGGAGGCACGAACGCGGTGACGTGTGCAACCGCTCGCGCTACGGCTGGTCGAGCGGCCACCGTCCCATACCATCGCTCGATGTGGGGGAACTTTGCAAAATCGATGCCCGCGAACTCTCGGCGCCATAGCCAACCGAAATGCGCGATATCCGCGATCGTGTAATCACGACCTGCCGCAAACTCGGATCGCTTCAGGACCCCATCGAGCACGGCAAGCGTACGCTCCGCCTCGGCATGGAAGCGTGCGATGACCGTCGGCAGCTGCTCCGAGGCCTGTTTCTTGAAAAAGCCCGTCTGGCCGAAAGCGGGACCGATGCCGGTCATATGGAAAAACATTTGCTCGAATACCCGGGCGCGACCCCCTAGATCCTGGGGCAGCAACAGTCCCGTCTTCTCCGCAAGGTAGATCAAGATGGCACCCGACTCCGTCAGCGTAATCGGCTCCCCCGCCGGGCCGTCAGGATCGATGAGCACTGGAACCTTACCGTTCGGATTCAGCGCCAAAAAATCGGGAGATTTTTGTTCCGCTTTTTTGACGTTGACGGGCTTCAGCTCGTAGTCGAGCCCTAGCTCCTCGAGCGCGATTGGGACTCGGACACTGTTGGGAGTCGAGAAGGCATAGACCACGATCACGCTGCGATTCCTTCGGGCGGCTAAGCCGCCGCCCTTCGTTGAGAACGTTACTTTGATTGCGACTGCATCACCTACCTCGACCACCAACCGTTGCTTGATCGGCTGTATGAAAGTGCGGTGAGCGAGACAAGACACGCTGAGAGCGCTGCTATCGATCGAATCCGATTAATCATGACAACTCTCTTTTTGGTGGTTGGGTGAAATGAAGATCAAAACGCCGCCTTGCCGACCGAGGCGCCACCATCGACGAACAAGGTTTGGCCCGTGATGAAGGCAGATTCCTCGGAAAGTAGGAAGGCGATGGCATTGGCAATCTCCCATGGCTGGGCGAAACGCCCCATGGGAACTGCCGCGAGGTAGCGAGCTTCACCGGGACTCCCCGGCGGGTTGTTCGCGCGAAAGAGTTCCGTTTCGGTGGGACCCGGTGCGACGGCATTGACGGTGATCCCGGTGGTCGCAAGCTCCAAGGCCCAGCTGCGAGTGAAACTGATCAGTGCGGCTTTTGCGGCTGCATAGCTGGTGCGATGCGTAATGCCGAGCACCGTAAGGCTCGATATGTTGACGATTCTCCCGAATTTCAACGACCGCATTCCCGGTAAGGCAGCTTGAACAGTTTGAAGCGCAGGGCGCAGGTTGAGGTCCAATACTGCGCTCAGATCGTCTACTCCAACGTTCCCAAGCAATTGAGGTCTCACCAGTCCGACGTTGTTTACTACACTGTCAATCGGTCGCCGGGCAACGAGGTCCGCCAGTGCGGTCATTGTCGCGCGGGGGTCCGCGAGATCGACACGCAGCAATTCGCCCGGGAAGGATGCGTCCTCCTCACGCGCGATGCCGATCACCTGGTGCCCCGCATCGGTCAGAATGCTTGAAAGCGCGCGGCCGATGCCCTTCGAGGCACCAGTAATGAGGATGGTGCGATTGTGCATAGTGGTTACGGCGGCGAGTCTATTCAGCGCCACAACGAGTCGGCAAAAACTTCGGACCCGCGAAACGAAGGAAGAGGGATCGATTGCGCGGAGTCCGTCTGGCGCGATTGGCCGATAGGGGAATAGGACCGCATGAAGGAAAGCGTATATGCGACGCTCCGATCGTTGTACCCGGCGACCGAGTATAAGAATTATTCCACTTCGGAATGCTGCCTTGATTGGCAGCGTCCCTGTGAGTTCGGGCGACCTATTCACATGGCCGATGCCGACACAACCACTGCACTGGGTCATCATAACGTCGTGGAATTTCGGCGCTGGCGTTGGCGTGACGTAAGACGGCACCCGTTGAACACAAGCTCACGATGAACTTTCCGGATCCAGTGACCGCCACCGCCTGACGGCGGTGATCGCCGGGCCGTCCAGCCGCTGCAGCAGCGCCAGCGTGGCGGGCAGCTCCAGTGCGAGGTGTCGCGACAGCGCGCGCACTCGTGCATTCTCCCGCACGGCACGTAGCACTATCCCCTCGCCACATCTGTGGCGCTGCGGGTCCTGCGCCCTTTGGCTGACCGGAGTCATTCTTTCCGGGAATAAACCATATCGTCCTGACACGGCTACCGTAGCTGACTCGTGAGAGCGATATTTCGACGCGGTGACGAGAAAATGGCCACGACTCGCGCAGGACACTGTGAACGACGATTTGCACGGACGCGATGCCGCCGTTCTCGTTGCTAGCGGCTTCGCAATGGTCGGTGCCGTGGAGAGTACGGAACGTAAGGCCAAGACAACACTACCGCCTCCAGCAGAGCAATCAGATGATGAAAGCATTTGCAAATGTCCTGGCGAAGCTCGGCCTCTTCAGGAAGGACCTTGATTACCAGGTGATTCGCGCCTCTATGGTGATCATTTTTTGGTTCTTTGGGTATCAAAAATGGTTTGAGTATGAGACGCATGTGTTGATTCCTTACATCAGCCACGGCCCGCTCATTTTCTGGATGTACCCTGTTTTCGGTATCCGGGGAGCGAGCTGGTTCTTGGGAGTATCGGAGTGGACCTTTGGCACGCTCTTGTTTCTAGGATTCTGGAATAAGAAATTGGGCATGCTTGGGGCTGCCGGATCGGTCATTACGTTCACCTCGACCGTCACGATCATTCCATTCATGCCGGATGGTTGGGCTGCGTCCGCCGGCGGGTTTCCGGCGATGATTGGCAACGTCGCCTTCCTCATGAAGGACGTGGTGCTTCTTGCTGCATCGGTCTATTTGCTGAGGCAGGATGCACTGAGAGTATGGCGTCTCAGTGAGCGGGGTCATCAGCGGGCAAACCTTGAACTCGGGTAACGCGATACGAAGGCGTGATTGCCGATCACGAGGGAGGAAATTTCGTGAAGGTGGTCCAACGCGTTCCCGTCAAAATTGTTTTCGATGATCCCCCTGAAGCGAAGGTCGGTGCTGGACGCATTTCGTGACGTAGAAACGGCGCTGGTCTCTTACGCCAATGCGAAAATCCCGCCGCGACAAGCTCGCGGACGAATTCGCTTCCGACAGCAAAACCGTGGACATCGCTCAGCTCCTCTACGAGCTTGGCGTCGAGACCTTCCTGCCCCGTACTGGATGCGGAACGCTCTCACTATGCGGCGGACGATGAGCTTGTACAAAGTGAACGCGACTCTGCCCTTGCGCTGGTCTCCCTATATAAATCGTTGGGCGGCGGCTGGCAGACGGCAGGCATGGAACTCTCTAATTGACAGCTGACAGAGCCTCGGGGAGCACAGGCAAAGTGAATTGAAACGTCGCGCCCCTGGGCTCATTCGCGCTCGCCCACAGTCGTCCGCCATGCGCTTCGATGATCGAGTTGCAGATCGATAGCCCGATCCCCAAACCACCGGGCTTCGTGGTGTAGAAGGCCTCAAAGATCCGATCGACACTCTCGGGGGCGAAGCCTGGCCCCGAATCCCGCACCGCGACGAATACCAAGAACAGCAAACCGGCTATAAAAGATTGTCCCCGTTGTCTGAGAGGAGTTTGAGCACGGCGGCGGTCAACGCGGATCGGGCCGACGCGGGATAGCGGATTAGTATGACTCCGGAATTCTCCTTTGCGGCAGCAAACACAAGTTGCCCGAAATCTTTGTCTTCAGTGATTAGTAAGCGTCGTTCCGACCGTGCGAAATCGACGACGGTCTCGTCATCTGCGCCCGCCATGTGCTCGCTGACAGAGACGACGTCGTAACCGGCTGATCGTAGATCGACACTAACGAAAAATCGCAATTCTCGTCCGCGACAAGGCGTACAAGGCCGTGACTATTCGGCAACGCTTGGTACAACTTCTTCATGCGCAATCGAATCTGCGGCATATCGTAGCGCCGCATGAACATCTTTCGACGTCAGGGTGGGATATGCCTGAAGAACAGCCTTCTCGTCGGCACCCTCTGCCATCTTGCGAACGATCAATTCCACAGGAATCCACGTGCCCCGGATGACGGGTTTTCCCAACATGATTTTCGGGTTGATTTCGATCCGATCGTTAGCAGTCATTGTCGCAGTCGCCCCACGGGTCACGGGTGTCCAACCGCGGCGAAACTCACATCGTCGGGGATCCCAATGCCGCGCTCTATCGGACCGCTGTCCGTGAGAGAGCTGCCATCCAACTTGCCCCTCCGCGCCCCGGACTTCGCTAACAGGCGCGGTTGGCCGCGATGTCGACCGGCGTTCCGAAAGCCGAGTTCGAAATCATTTTGTCGGCGGCTTACGGGTTTTACGACAGCTCCCGTCTTGCTCCCATAGAGGGTCCCGCTAGATTGGAGACCCCGAGGGGGAAACTGACAATGACTCGTAAGTCTCGCATCGCGATCCGCTCATTCATGCTCGCTGGTTGCGCCAGCCTGGCTCTGGGCGGCGCGGCGTTCGCCCAAAACGGCCGGCCCGTGCATTTCGACATCCCAGCCGAGGATCTCGGCGACGCGCTCAATCAGGCAGCGCAGCAGGGCCAGCAGGAGATCGTGTTCGACGCCGCCCTGGCGCGGGGAAAGCACGCCCCCGCGGTTCAGGGCGACATGACGCTCTCTCAAGTGCTCGATGCGCTTCTCAAGGACACCGGGCTGACCTATCGGTTCGCTGCCACAGGTCCGATCGTGATCGAGGCGGCAAAGGGCAAAGCCAACGGCACCGAGCCGGTCGCGCCGGGGTCGGCTCCTCAAACCAGTGAGTCGTCCGGCGGACTCGCGGAAATCGTCGTCACCGCCCGCAAGCGCAGCGAAAATGTCGAAAAGGTCTCGGTCGCGGTCAGTGTGGTCAACAGCGATCAGATCGAAAAGACCCATTCCGTCACCTCGGCCGATCTCGTCAGCGTCCTGCCGTCGGTCGCCATCCAAAACGGCGGGTCATCCGCGAATTCGTCGTTCGTGATCCGCGGCATCGGTACCTTCTCGTTCAGCGTCGGCGCGGAACCCAGCGTCTCGACCATGGTCGACGGCGTGGTCCTGGCTCGCTCGGGCATGGCTTTCATGGACCTCGTGGACATCGACCACGTCGAAGTCCTGCGCGGTCCGCAGGGTACGTTGTTCGGCAAGAACGCCAGCGCCGGCCTGATCCAGATCATCACCAAGGATCCGAGCAGCGCGCCGACGGTGGACTTCATGGCCTCGGCCATCCAGCTGGGCGAGTATCACGCCGGGTTCACCGTCTCGGCGCCGGTCACCGACACCCTGGGGCTCCGCCTGACCGGTAGCGTGACCAACGACGAAGGCTTCACGCGCAACGTATTCAACGGAAACTGGGAGAACGGCCGCAGGGGCTATCTCTTCCGCGGAGTGGCGAAGTGGGAACCCACTTCGGACCTGACCATCAGGTGGCGGAGCGATATCAGTTCCAACAACACCTCTGGGCCGATACTGGCGATACGCTCGATCGACCCGAACCTGCCCGGCGGAGCTGCCCAGTTGGCCAATCAACTGCCGGTCGTGCCCTCACCCGACGGCAACGAGGTCAACGACGCTCAGAATAGCATCACCCGCGACCGGGCAAGGGGCCATTCCCTGCAGATCGACTGGTCGCACTCAGACTATCTGGTGACCTCGATTACGGCCTTTCGGGAGTGGGACGAGTATGAGAACGCCGACGACTTCCCGGGCGCCGTGAACTTCTATCAAATCTCCCAGCCAGAAGATACGAACTTGCACCAGTGGAGTGAGGAGCTGCGCCTGACCTCGCCCGCCGACCAGTTCCTCACCTACGTCGTCGGTGGGTTCTTCTACGATGAGAAGAACCGCTTCGCGAGCAACACGAACGAAGACCTCTCGGGCGTGGTCGGCCTGCCGCTCGGTCTGGTGCAATATCCATCGACCACCCACTTCGAAGACCAGAACTACGCCGCTTTCGGTGAGGCGACGGCGCACTTCACCGACTACCTGCGCCTCGTCGGTGGCGCCCGATATACGCACGACCGGGTTTCCTACGATTACACCCAGGGAGCGGTTTATGCGACGCCGCTCGGCGCCGCGCTCTATCCCGTTGTAAGTCCGCAGCCGCTCGTTCCGTTCCTTACCAATTCGGCCTCGAAAGGCGACACGACATTCAAATCGGCTCTCGAATGGGATGTTCTGCCTACGGCCATGGCCTATTTCAGCTTCGCTCAAGGCTACAAGGGGCCAGCCTATTCGGTGGAGGCCTTAACCCAGCCGGCAATTCTCAATCGGCTGATTCAGCCTGAAACCAGCAACGCCTACGAGCTGGGCTTCAAGTCGTCCTGGTTCGAGCGGCGTCTGATCCTCAATCTAGACGGCTTCTACACCAAGTACCAGAACTTCCAGGCCCAGACCGTGGTCCCGGTTCCCAGTGGCTTTGCGTACGTGCTCCAAAATGCCGCACAGGCTCATACCACCGGCATTGAGTTGGACATGGTGGCTCGCCCGGCGCCGCGCCTCGACGTCAGCGCCGGCGCGACCCTCCTGCAGGCGAAGTTCGATTCCTATCCAAACGGGCCTTGCGACACGCCTCAAATCGAGCACGGCGAGTGTTCTGCTACGGGCATCAAGGACCTGTCGGGCGGCCGCTTGCCGTTCACACCGACGTTCAAAGGCTACATCGCCGCCGATTACACCATCCCGCTGGGCTGGAAGCAGCTTGGTCTGGTCCTGGGTGCCAATTATCACTACCAGACCAACGTGCTCTTCGACGTCAGCCAGGACCCCGGCGCGGTCCAGAAGGGGTACGGAATTCTCGACCTGTCGGGCAGCCTGGTGGAGATCAACAAGAAGTATTCGATCGACTTCTTCGTCAAGAACGTGCTCGGCCAACATTTCGTGGACGCGATCGCCCCGATCGGATCCCCGCTCGCTCCGGGCGGCTACCTCCAGATTCTCGACAAGTACTCGGAGCGAAGGGTCGGCGTCGCACTGCGCTACCACTTCGAGTAACCGAGCCCGCCATGACCCTCTTCAACAAGGTGCTCAAAGCGACAGCGATGCTCGCCGTCGGCTGCGTCGGCCTGGCCCTGGCGCCGGCGTCCGCCGCGGCGTTGGCGCTCATGCCCAAGCCGGAGACCCTCTCGGAGACCGGCCGGCCGGTTCCGATCGGTGACAACTGGAAGATCGTCTGGAAGGCCTATCGCGATCCGCTGCTGGATCGCGCCGCGGTGCGGTTCCTGGACCGGTTGCGGATGCGCACGGGCCTGTCGATCGTTGCCGACGCGACACGCCCGCAGCAGACCCTCGAGATCGACTGCGCGAGCCGCGACGCTCACTGGCTCGAGGTGAACAGCGACGACCGGTACCAGCTG
>Ga0137362_10001545_pt1 | contig 14362 bp, 16 predicted proteins | sample MadtaG_2_FD_104801 | JGI IMG/M metagenome (GOLD analysis project Ga0137362, IMG submission 104801) | Vadose zone soil microbial communities from Angelo Coast Range Reserve, California, USA - Mad1_100_16 metaG | ecosystem: Environmental > Terrestrial > Soil > Vadose zone | place: USA: California... | reverse complement strand
CTTACGTCCTGTTGAGCTTTCCCGCGAGTAAGAGCGCCCCTGCCTGCGCATAGCAACGGCTGTTGAAGAGTACGAAGTGGGAATTCCACCCTGCACGGAACGCCGCGCCAGTCGCTTGCGAAACGGAAGACGATGCAGCGCCGCTACATAACTTCGATCAGATTTGTGGCGCCCATCCTGCTTATTACATTGTCGATGTGCCTATGGTAGATGGCAGGACAGAACTCGGTTCGCATGGCAGTGACTGAGCCGTGCCGCCTGTCAGCATGTCGAGAATTTACGGAGGAAAGACAGGGTGAAGTCAGTATGAAGAGAAAGCTGCTTGTGTCATCTCCATTAAATGCAATCGTCGTCACCCTAACCATCCTCGCTTTGTTGCTCTACTGTGTCCGCCTCATTTCGGCTACCGGTACGACGTTGGGCGATCCTGCAGCGTCGATGCAGCCAGGAACGTGGGCGACGCTGACGAATCCCGTGAATAAGGTTCTGGTGTTTTGCAGCGCCGGCACAAACGCGTTGTACAAGCTTTCCAGGTCCGGCCAGGCCCCGTCCACTGCACCACTGCTTATTTCGCCTATCGGCAGAAAGACGTGGAATCGAGTAGCGGTGAAGAGCGGAGGACTCATTCAGGATCAGTCGAAACAAGTTCTGTCCCTTATATTTTCCTGCCAGCATTCCAGCCCCTTACTGCAGGAAGTATAGAAATCGCAGTTCGAAAGAAATACTCAAACTGGAGGTATGTATGAATCCTTTTACACCCATTAATGCGTCGGTGGTTAACAAAGCATTTCTCGTAGCAATTTTACTATCCGCCCATGTTGGTCGCGCCGAAGACGGTTCAGAATTTCGGGTTTTCGACGGTACTGTGAAGTTCGTGGCGGCTGCGAATGTCTCTATTTTCACAGTGCATGGCCAATCCCGCGAGATGACGGGCAGCTTGATGTTAGTCAAAGGCGAAAGACGCATTGAACTGCAGAACATCCGTGCTCGCATCAACCCGAAATCGTTTAAGACGGGAATCTCGCTGCGCGATGAGCACATGCGACGGAAGATATTCTCACTTGCAAACGATACGACACCTGAATTGGAGTTTGTGAGTGACAGAATCACTTGTCCGGAGCTGCCACAAGGCCGCGATGCAGCTTGCCCTGTCTCAGGCCAGTTGACGCTGCGTGGTGTCACACGTCCATTCGCGATCAGTCTCAAGGTCTTGAATGACGGTAAAGGATATCGAATCACTGCGGAAGGTGGGCTGAAACTGAGCGATTTTGGAATTGAACCGCCGTGCCAGCTCGGCGTGTGCGTTACTGATGATGTGAAATTGAATTTTGAGTTCCAGGCAAGAGAAACGTCCACCTTTGCAGGAGGACCCCGATGAGGTGGCTGTTCGTTGTCCTGTTGCTCACGCCAGTGCCCGCATCTGCGTTGCCCAACATGATACGTTTGGGATACGGAAACTGTATATCGTGTCATGTTGCGCCGCAGGGGGGTGGGCTTCTGACCGCTTATGGACGTGGAATAGACGATGCACAGAGCCTCCGAGCGCGAGAATATGAACCTCACTCAAATCATGTGCTGAATCTACTGAGCTTGAATGGTCACATTGACCAGGACGCCCGTGTCATTCCATCCATCCAACTCAACCATTCACCAGGAGGCCCATATCTCGGTGTGGACAAGATTCGTCTCTTTTACCGCAATGTAACAACTTTAGGGAAAGGCGTTCGAGTCTCGGCAATAGCCGAAATCGAGAATGAAACAACTCCGCGCAAACCGCGCGCGTACGATCCCGCCATCCGGCCCGGACACGTCCTGTTCACGTCGGCATTACTACAGTATCGGCCGAAAGACGGTATCGAGTTTGCTGCAGGACGGGACGCTCTTCCAACGGGACTGAACATTCCCGATCAGACCACGTTTATCAAGGCCAGAAATCGTGCGGGGTACTATGACACGCCAACACAGGTAAAAGCCTTTCTCTGGGGTAAACGATGGCTTGTGGCGCCATATGTTTTTGCGCCGGGCGGACACGAACCCGCCAGCTCGCGAGAAAAGGGGGAAGGCATCATGGCCGAGTACGACGTCTTCGGCAGAGGCACTACGATTGTCGGGATAAACTCGCTCCGCGGATCGGACCACATAGGCCATCGCGCCATGTCAGGTGCTTACACCCGCCTCGGTTTCGGGAAATGGGGTATTCTCGCAGAGCACGACCTAACCCTTCGCCGCTTGAGTGAAGCGAATGGCGGAGCGGCATTCTGGCAGCGCGTCAGCTACCTGCAGCTTTTCTACTACCCGCGGGAATGGTTTGCGGTAGCGGCGGTAACAGAACGTGCGACCGTCCAGCGCCCATACCTGGAGAACTTGTCGGCTTACAAGGGTGAACTGTCGATGAGATTGTCGAGCAACTTTACCATCGTGGTCCGCGGCGGAATTCAGCGAGACGCTCTCACAGGCGTCCTGACACCTATTGCCAGCGCTCAGCTTGCCGTGAAATCGGTAAATTAGCGGCGGGAAATTGCACCGAGGATCTGCCGTTCAAACGCATCGCCCTCACCTCGAAATGCTGGCTCCACGTCCGCCGCGCTTGCCGCGAAGATGGAGAGTGCCTGTGGAATGGAGGCGTCCAGAAAAACTCCGAGTCTATCGCCGCGTTCCAACCCCGCCGACTTCAAACGACTGGCGAGCGATGTGACGGCACGCCACGTCCCGGCGCAGGTCATGCGGCGATTCCGATGCACGATCGCCTCTTTGCCGGGAAAGCGCGCCGCACTGCTGCGGAGCAAGTGGTGAAGCAAGGCGTCCATTTGTTTTCTCTTGTTGTTCATTTACAATTGTTTCACTCCGACAATGATCACGAATTCTTCCGTCTGGAATGAGCAGAAACGTGGATGGCGGTCGCTGAAAGGACTGCATCCAACGGCCATCCATCTTGAACGGATTTCCTTAATTCGTGAAAAGTCGCCAGAGTATCTTGCTCAAGCCGCAAATCTCGAAACCCTTCTGCTCGACCTGGGTCTGAACGATGAGGGAATCGACGAGTTTCCCGCGAGTCTTCACCCATTCTGCGGATCCGGCCTGCGCATCTGGCAGTATCCATCGCAATTCAGCAAGTATCTCATCCAACTTTCGAAACTCCAGATTCGCTCGTATCTCGAGATCGGGATCCGGCACGGCGGCTCCTTTGTGGCAACCGTGGAGGTCCTCGATCGATTCTCACAACTTGATTTCGCCATCGCTCTCGACGTCATTCCATGCCCTTCGATGACCGACTACAAAGCTGTCAATCCGCGTACGGAGTTCGCCTGCATCAACACACTGTCTGCGGATTTCGGCGCGCTGATCGATTCTCTCAAGACGATCGATCTCGTCTTCATCGATTCGCACCACGAAGAATCGCAGTGCCGGCGGGAGTTCGCGGCCGTCAAGGATGCCGCCAAAATGATTGCCTTCCACGATATTTCAAATGTGACGTGGCCGGATGTCAGGAAGGTGTGGAATGAAGTGAACTCGATGGACGAGTACCAGTGCTTCGAGTACAGCGATCAATATGAGGGCATGGGGCCGTACATGGGCATCGGACTTGCGGTGAAAAAGGAACGTTTTCCGTCATGACGGCCGCAATCGACGCAATCAAGCAAACCCTCGAGAAGGTGAAGGGCGTTCGTGGGCTTGCCGGCGAACTTGCGGACGATGCGGACATCATCAACGCAGTCGGACTCGATTCCCTGGAAATGCTGCGATTCATGCTCGATCTCGAGGAGCGGCTCTCGATCCGGATCGACTTCGATCGGCTCGAGTATTCCTCCTTCAACTCTATTCGCACGCTCGCCGAGTTCATGGAGACCATGCCATCAAAGTGAATCACCAATCCGCTGCAGTAACGATCCTCACGTCTGGAGTTGGTCTGGGCGTCTACATTCCGGCGCTACTCATTCAGCGTCAACTGAGGCAGTTGTACTTCGATGCCGACGTCGAGGTCCTCGAGAACTATTACACACCCGCGCGCCAGCAAGGTCATCTCGCGCATAAGAAGGCTCATCATGAGAGCTTCGCGTTGGCGCAGATGGCGCACCGGATGGCACGGGACGTTCAGGAATGCCTCGACGCCGACGGCACCGAACGCTTGATGGGACAGTGGCGCGTGGAACGGCGAGATCATTTCATCGTGTGGTCTGGGTTCTGGCTGCCAATCGTCGAGCGATATCGCCAGTTGTTGGGTGCGCCGATCCATGTCGATCACTGCAGGATCGACGCGGCGATCTCCGCATCCTTCAAAATCTTTCCACATCTGCAGTCGAGCGGTAGACCCATCTGGCTCTGGAACTGGGAGGAGAAGAGGATCATTCATGAGATTCCGGTGACGGACTCAGCTCCCGTGCCGTTCGTTGAGCGGGAGAATCGGTTGGCCATCCACGGCGGAGGCTGGGGTATTGGAACGTATCGGAGCAAAATTCCCGATCTCGAGCAGACGGGTTACGCACTCGACGTCGTCATCCATGAGCCTGATGAGGCAAGACACAAAAGGCCGGGAGATCGATGCTTCATGATGGATCCGGAGTGGCATCCCTGGGCCGGTGAATTCCCTCCCATGGCAGAAGTTGTGGATCAGCGCAACATTATATATAAGCGATCCCCTGACGTTCATAGCCTGTACTACGTCATCCGGCGGTGCAAAGCCATTGTAAGCAAGCCCGGCGGCTGCACCCTGATTGATTCGCTGAACTCCGCCACACCGGTGATTCTTCTGGAGCCCTATGGCTATGCCGAGGAAAGCAACGCCAGAATCTGGGAATACCTGGGCTTCGGAATCTCGTACCCGGCGTGGCAGGCGACCGGATATGACGGGGCCGTCCTCGAGAAGCTGCATGCAAACATCATGTCCAGAGCGCGGACCGGGATCGATTATCCGCGCGCGTATGCGGAGCAATTCTCATGAGTGAAGACCGAGCGGCACTTTGGAACGCCGTACGCGACGCGCTCCGCTTCCAGCGTGGCGGTCCCCCGCTCGAGCCCGTTCCCAGAGACGCGCCCTTGCCCGCGTCGTTTGCTCAACAACGCATCTGGTTTCTCGAACGACTGCAGCCTGCAAGTCCGCTTCACAATCTTGCGGTTGCCCTGAGACTCTCGGGAGCATTCTCCGCACCGGGCCTGGAGCAGGGCCTTTCGGAAATGGTGCGCCGTCATGAGGTCCTCCGCACAACGCTTCGACTCATCGATGGACAGCTCGTTCAGACGATTCATTCCGCAAATCCGTTGACGATGCCGGTGACGGACGTGCGCACTCTCGATGAGGCCACTCGGCGAGCTGAGAAGGAGGCGCGCGAGCCATTCGATCTCAAACGGCCGCCCTTGATCCGCGCGCACCTCTTCAGGCTGGGCGACCTGGAGCATCTGCTGGTTCTGACCATGCATCACCTCGCCTTTGATGGATGGTCGTTCAATCCGTTCATGCGCGAGCTCTGCGCGACCTACTACGCTTCTCTCCCGGCTCCCCGGCTGCAGTATGTGGATTTTGCTGTGTGGCAAAGACGTCGACTGGATGGTGAGGCACTTGCGCCACTTCTGGATTACTGGAAGCGACAATTGGGCGGCTCGCTTCCCGTGCTGCGACTACCTGCCGATCGCCCGCGAACTGATTCGGGGCCACGTCGAGGCGCCTGCCAACCTGTTGCCGTCTCCAGGGAAGTCACGGACGCACTGAAGCGTCTGAGCGCGAATGAAGGCGTGACTCCGTTCATGATGTTGCTTGCCGCTTTCAAGACGCTGCTTTATCGATACACGGGTGAAGAGGACATTATTGTCGGATCGCCCGTTGCTAATCGCAATCGCGCCGAGTTGGAAAGCCTGATCGGCTTGTTCGTCAACACGCTGGCCCTTCGCACCTCGCTCGGAGGTCAACCGAGTTTCCGGGAACTCCTTGCCCGCGTCCGCGACGTTGTTCTCGGCGCCTACAGTCACCAGGATATGCCGTTCGAGATGCTCGTCGACGCACTCGAGGTGGAACGACGGATCGATTCGTCGCCCGTGTTTCAAGTCATGTTCGGCTATCAAAACGTGCCGCGACCAGACTGGGAATTGCCCGGTCTCCGCGTGGAGGCGCGGAACATCGATACCGGTACGGCCAAATTCGACGTCACGCTGTACATGTGGGAAACGCAGGAAGGATTCGGCGGGCTGCTGGAGTATGACGCGGACCTCTTCGATGCGCCGGCGATGTCGCAGTTTGTTGGACACTTCGGGAGGCTGCTTGAAGAGATTGCCATCCGCCCCGATCAGAGTATTGCGACGTTGCCTTTGTTGTCGTCTGCGGAAAGGTACTGGCTGCTCCACGAAAGGAACGACACGGCGATCGATTATCCGCGAGACATGACCATCCATGAGGTGTTCGAGGCCCAGGCGCGACGGACTCCAGACGCGATTGCGCTCGTGTTCGGTGACCAGGAGACCACTTACTCGGACCTCGATAAGCGCGCCAGTCAACTCGCAAGCGACCTTGTGAGAACGGGTGTCAGGCCTGGGATGCTCGTTGAAATCCCCACCGAATCATCGCCGTCCCTTATCGTGCAAATGTTGGCGATCCTGAAGTGCGGCGCCGCGTTCGTTCCACAACCTGGTCTCGCGGAACCACACTGTAGCGCCTCTGCCTCAGCGTACGGAGCCCTCGCCTACGTCATGCCCACATCCGGTTCAACGGGAACACCGAAAGGCGTATGCATTAGCCATCGCGCCGTCCTGAGGCTCGTCAAAGCAGCGAACTACGCGAGCCTGACTTCAGGAGATGTGTTCCTGCAAATCGCTCCAGTCGCCTTCGATGCGTCGACGTTCGAGATCTGGGGCGCCCTCCTCAACGGCGCAAGACTGGTGCTGCCCCCAACTCGACGTCCTTCACTGAAGGAAATCAGCGAGGCGATCTGTCGTAATCACGTTAGCGTTCTCTTTCTGACGAGCGCGTTATTCGAGTTGTTCGTTGATACGCATCTCGCCGAACTGATGACCGTCCGGCAATTGTTGGTCGGTGGCGATGTCCTTTCCGTTCCGCACGCGGAGCGTTTTCTAAAACAGGCACGACCTGGTCAACTGATCCATTGCTACGGTCCGACGGAGAACACCACGTTCACGAGCTTCTATCCGTTAATGAGCGGTCAGAGGTTTAACGGTGGGACTATCCCGATTGGCCGTCCCGTTTCCAACACACAGATCTATGTGCTCGACGGGCTTCAGCAGGTTGTCCCGATCGGCGTCGTGGGCGAGGCGTACCTCGGAGGCGACGGCCTTATGCGGGGTTATCTCGATGACGAGGATCTGACGCGCGAGCGGCTCATCCCGAATCCGTTTTCGGATCAGGCGGGCACATTCCTTTACAGGACGGGCGACTTCGTCCGCTACAGGCGCGATGGGAACCTCGAATTCATAGGCCGGACGGATGATCAAGTCAAAATCCGTGGATTCCGCGTCGAACCGGGCGCAGTTGAGGTTGTCCTGAGCCGATGCCCTCTGGTGAAGCGGGTCTGTGTCGTCGCTCGAAACAAGCGTCTTGTGGCTTACGTTGTTGCAGAGTCGGTGGAACGCAGCCCCAGCGAACTCATTTCGATCATCCGTGGCTTCGCCCGCGAGCGACTTCCCCAATATCTTGTGCCGTCCGCGTTTGTGCTTCTGGAGACGCTGCCGTTGAAATCCAATGGCAAAGTGGATCGCTCAGCGTTGCCGCCTCCGGATGACCAGACCGGAGTCGAGGGTGGTCCGCCACGCGATGAGATGGAGCGCCTGGTTTCAGACGCATTTGCGCGCGCGCTGGGCGCCCAGTCCATAGGCCGGGATGACAGCTTCTTCGATCGTGGCGGAGACTCGCTTCTGGCTCTGAATCTGTTTGCGTTGCTTGAGAACACATTGAATCGAAACCTGCCGCTGGTCTCTCTCTTCGAGCATCAGACCGTCGCCCGGTTTGCCGCGTTTCTCCGAACGCTTGATTCTTTGGAACCAGCCTGTAGCCCGGATGCTTCAGTGTCTGGCCCCAGGGTTGTCGAAATCAAGAGGGGCCAGTCCAAAATGCCGTTCTTCCTGGTTCCAGGGGGTACCGGGGGAATGGCCGAGATGATGATGTATGCCAGATTGATGCGCAATCTCAATCGTGATCAGGCCGTTTACGGATTACTCGGCAGCCGTCACGCTACCGTCCAGGAGCGAGCGGCATCCTACATACATCAAATGCGCATGGTGCAAACGAACGGTCCATACGCACTGGGTGGAGAGTGTGTCGGGGGCATCGTGGCATTTGAGATGGCTCAACAGCTGGTTGCGCAGGGCGAGGAGATCGCGCTACTGCTCCTGATGGACACGTGGCGCCCCATCGATGCAGACGCCAAACCGTTAGCGATGTTGAAATCGAAGTGGTCGATCTCGCGCGTTGGCTTTTCGAATCTGACACGTCTACTCCGAAATGAGAACTGGTTCCACGTGGCGGTCAGGCTGAAACAAAAGACTGCATTGTGGCTGCGTGCCGTCCAACACATTGGGCAAACCCTGCAATACCGCCCGAAAGTCTATCCCGGCCGCATCACGTTACTCGTCAGTTCGGACAACGATCGAAAGGGCCTCTCTGACAATTGGCGTGACCTCAGCCTCGGCGGACTCGTCGTTCACACGGTTCCCGGCGATCATGAATCGTACATTCGGCAGACTCCTGAGGTCGCAGCGGAGCGATTGAGCGCCTCTCTCGACGCCTGTGACATGCCTCCACCGCAACGGAAGAACTCCGGCCCTACGATTGATCCAGTCACTTTTGAAAAGATGCGGCGGATCGTGCCACACCTGCAAGCCGGCGGACGAGCCATGCTTTTGCCTCAGGAAGTCGCATTCAAACTGACAAACCGCTGTGACCTGCGCTGCATCCATTGCTACCAGTGGAACGAGACCGGATATCACCACCGGCTCACAAAGGAAAGGCACGGCGATCTTGAACTCTCAATCGTCGCGAGGGTGCTGGAAGCCACAAGGGCGGTCAAATCCAATGTGTACCTCTGGGGCGGTGAACCGCTCGTTTACCAGGATTGGGACGGACTCGTGGACCTTCTCGCTAACGACTTAAGGTGGACGTCCATGTGCACTAACGGCACGCTGATCGAAAAGAGACTGGAGTCGCTGGTCAGAATCTCCAGCCACCTCGAAGTTTCCGTTTCGATCGACGGCTTCGAGAAGGAGCACGATTCCCTGCGCGGCAGGGGGACATTCCGACGAACGATGAATGGCCTGCTGTTGCTGGTGGAACAGAAGAAGAAAAATGCGTTCCTGGGAGAGATCACGGTCAACTGTGTCATCACGGACGCAATGGTCAGCCGGATGTTTGAGTTCGTGCAGTTTCTTGAGGAGCAAGGCGTCGAAACCGTGTACGTTAGCTTCCCCTGGTACATCTCTGAGGAAACATCCGCCAAAATGGATCGATATTACGCCGAGCATTTTTCGTGGAAGCTTGGCGAAGGCAAGCCGAGCTGGCATTCGTACAACTTCAGACTTGACCCGAACCTCGTCGATCAATTGAATGCCGAGGTCGCCCGCATCGATGCCGCGAAGTGGCGATTGAAGCTTCGATACAATCCCAGACTCGATGCGGACGACATGCGTCCCTTCATTATGGGGAGCGACAAACCGGCCCAGAACAAGACGCGATGCCACGCAATCCAGACGCGGATGGATATCTTTCCGAATGGCGATGTCGTCTCCTGTAAGTTCTTTCCTGAGTTCCGTATCGGTAATCTCAAAGATGAGGGTCTCGCCGGAATCTGGACCGGCGAGCGTTTTCAACAGGTGCGACAAACGATCTCGCAGTGCGGATTGATGCCTGTCTGCGCCAAGTGCAACCTTCTTTATACCCGTGGTACTTGAATCCCAGACCCCCGTCGCCGTTTCGGTGGTTATCCCTTGTCATAACTCCACGGCTTTCCTTGCCGAGACGGTGGAGAGCGTTCTCGCACAAACGCTCTCCGAAATCGAGATCATCATGGTTGACGATGGCAGCACCGATCACACCGCGTTATGGATCGAGCAACGGATCATGACGAATTCGGATCGTGACATACGTCTCGTGCGTCAGACCAATTCGGGCGTGGCTGCGGCGCGCAATCGGGGCATCTCGGAAGCACGCGGCAGGTTTATTCTTCCACTGGATGCAGACGACCTGATCGAGCGGACCATGCTGAAGGAAAGTACGGAACTGCTGGAAGCGGATCCGGATCTCGGCCTGGTCTACACGGACCGTCAGGATTTCGGCGACATCGAAAGGATATGGACTGCGGGCCGATTCGATTTGCAACACCTGAAATATTTCAACCAGATCGCCTATTGCTGCATGTTCAGGAAATCAATGTGGGAAGACATCAAAGGGTATCGCATCAATGTAAGCGGATTTGACGATTGGGATTTCTGGCTGGCGGCAGCCTTGCGCGGCTTCAAAGGAAAACATCTGCCCAAACCGTTTCTGAAGCATCGTCGGCGGAAAGACTCCTTACTGTGGCGGATCCTGGATCAATACGAGCGGCTCTTTGCCCAGATCATCCTGAACAACCGCGCAGCCTACTCGGACACTGAAGTTGCGATGGCGGAACGGTTCATCTCATACGGCGAGGCGTCGTCGATGCTTCGATCTTCCAGATTCATTTTCATGTCGCGCTACTTTGAGGGATACCCATGCGGATATTGATCACTGGATCGAGTGGACAGATCGGAACGAATCTGGCTCTCCGGTGCCTGGAGGCCGGCCATGAAGTAATGGGCATCGATTGCCGTGCGAATGAATGGACTAATGCGTTCGACACCACTCTCCAGGATTTGAGCATCCTCGGCACCATTCGATGGGAACAGCCTGATGTCGTGGTCCATCTCGCTGCCCATCCGAAAGTGAATGAACTGGTGCACGAGCCTCGGCGAGCGCTCGAAAACATCACGATGACGCACAACGTACTCGAGTATTGCCGGCTGCTGACCATCCCGATCATCTTCACCAGCAGCCGCGAAGTGTATGGCGATGTCTACCGCCTTAGCACTGTTGAACCCGACGCTGATTTCGGCCTGAGCGCGAGCCCGTACTCGGCGAGCAAAATTGCCGGTGAGTCGATGGTCTATGCGTACGCGCGCTGCTACGGCCTTTCTTACATTGTCTTTCGTCTGAGCAATGTTTACGGCCGATACGATAACGATCTTCATCGGATGCAGCGGGTCGTTCCGCTCTTTATCCGGAACATTTCGCAGGATAAGCCAGTCACCGTGTTTGGCGTCGAGAAGGTAATCGATTTCACCCATGTCGATGACTGCATCGATGGAATCGTCAGTGGGATAGAACGGCTCGTGGCGGGCCGCGTCCGGAATGACACGATCAACCTTGCTTCGGGAAGAGGTCATACGCTCCTGGAAATGGCCGAGTACGTGGGCAGGGCTGTCGGCAAAAAGCCGCGAGTGATCGCTGCTCGTCCACTTGCCGGAGAGATCACGCGGTACGTTGCGAATCTCGAGAAGGCTGAGAGTCTCCTTGGTTTTTCTCCCAAAATCACGCTGCGTGAAGGGATTCGGAGCGCTGTGACAGTGCAAAGGAGCGGTTTACCTTCCCCTTCCTAAAGAGGGTCTGCCGGTGACGCCCGCGGCGTGCCTCCTACGTTTCTATGACCGATCGCAATCATGGTGTTATCGTCTACCTCGAGCGGGTTAGCTTATTGCCATCTTGAGGTCGGGACATGAACGAAACCATCAAGACTATAGCAGCGGTGTTGCAGGTTCTCGCGCTCATTGTCGCGGGCGGATGGGCATATTGGAAATTCATTCATCAGCGCATGAATGAACCGGCGGCTGATATCGACATCGATTTGAAATTTGTCGGTAAGCAAGACGGCAAGTGGATCATTGAAATCACCTCGTTTCTGAAGAACCAAAGCCTGGTCCGGGTCAAATACGAAGATTTTCAGGTGACCGTGAGATACCTTATGCCGGAAGACAGGGTTGAAGATGGTGGAGAAAAAATTCTATATCAGTTGAATTTTCCGAGAACGATCGACGAACGTATAAATGGAAAGAAGCGGTTTTTTGGAAACGCCGATTATTTAAATCCGAGACAAGAATTCAGGCATCGGTATATTACCTCCATACCCGAAGATGGGACGTTCGTATGGGTTCAATGCAAGTTTCTGTTCACCCCCCAGAAGAACGTAAAGATGAACAGTCAAAGAATCTTTCGCGTACCAGCCGGCGAAGTTGCGGAAATCGCCGCGATCAAACCCGCGTCGGCCCTACTTTAGTGCGTAGATGTCGTATGTGACCGCGGTGCCGACACGCTCGCCGACGCCGACCGCCTGCAGTCGCGTGAGCCAGACGTAGCGCGAATCGCCGGTCTCGAAGAGTGGTGCGATCCGCAGCGATGCGCCCGCGTCCGTCGTCTGGCCGATGCCGTTGTACGTCACGAGAATCAGCGCCCCATCGTCCGTTTTCAGCGTGAGGCGAACGTCGAGCCGGTAGCTGCCGTCGGCCCGGTTGGTGATCCAGTCGCCGGCCGGCGTCTGCACCGACGCCTTGACACGCGGGCCTTCGAAGCGGCCGCCGACGACCTGCACGATCGTGCGCGTCCCCTGGGGTCCATTTTCGACAACGGTGCGGGTGCCGGTTTCGGCGTGCAGCGTGCCGAGGTACTCGAAGGCGGGGGCGCGCGTCGGCGTGGTGGCCTTCTGGGCCCTCGGAGCGGCCGGAGTCGGCCCGCCGGTGAAAGTCTGAGCGAAAGTGAATAGACTGGACGCCGTCAGTCCGAGGCAGACCAGCAACGCGGTCGCGACACGCATGGGGCCCTCCTTTTATTGAAGCCTGATTATAGCGACGTAGCCGCAAACCGCACGAGTTGAATATCGCGATTCATCAAAAGACCATTTTTAATGCGAACTGTATCTGGCGCGACCGAAACACTTATTGCTATATAGGGGTTGTCTGTGGTTATCAAGAAGTCAGCAGCACCTGTCGGCATGTGGAAAACGATCTTCAAGGGCAGGAGTACCAGAGCTTCCAAGAAGCCCACAAACGCCCGGGCGATAACTCCGACTATTGCGAAAAGCAGGACGACTTGAATCGCATGGACGATCGCAAAAGGGTTTGATGCCGCCGAAACTGTATCGCCTTCTGCCTTCCACCACTGCAGTGTCCATTGAAGGAGTTCCCGAATGCCGGCCACAACGGCCGCGCTGATCAGAGAAAACACCCATACGAAGGCGAGCGAATTGGACAATTCACGGATGTACACATCTTTTCAGACACTCCATCGGGCTCTTTGTTCCACAGTTCTGCGGTTTCCTCGGGCGTACAATTGTGTAGGCAAGCCCGCCCGTCGGATAGTCGCCAATCCGGATATGTGGTCCAGCAAAGATCGCAATGATAGAATTCCATTTAATGCCTCCCGACTTCTTCGATCCCATTCCCGAACAACAACTGTCATTCTCATTGACACTGCCACACTTCGTCATACGTATGTCCACTGGCGAGTATCTGACAAGGGTGCGGATCGTCTCCAACTATGTGGAATACCAATTCACGACTAACCGCGATGAAGCCTCCGTTCTCAATGACTTTGATTCGCAACTTGTGTTGAAAAGATTAAGAACCCTTGGAGAGACTCGGGCGAGACGGGAGGAAGTAACAACTATCTTGTAATGACAGGACTAAGGCATGGGTGGCCTCGGTTGTCCGACGTCTAAGGGACAACAAGAACGAAGGCCTGCTCCTCGCCAAAACAGGTCCGACGAACAATAATGCCTCAGCAGGTGCGACCATCAACGGCGTCCGGGGCGACGTGTTGACAGAGGTTGGTTTCGATATTCGGAACGGAACTCACTGCGGAGCCGGAGCACCGCGTTTCAACATTGTTGTGGAGGGCAGTCCGTCCGAGATTCGCTGGCCTCTAAGCAATAGTCTCGGGTCGTTGTTGGATATTCGTGACCGGAGCGTCAAGTCTGGCGAGCGTCCGTCAAATGCCGGCGGCCTCCATCTCCATCGGTCTCGCGAGGCCGGCCAAGCTTCGCCCGGCTCCGGCAAAGTATCTTGGGTGTCTAACGGACGGTCGAGCTTCGTTACTGGAGTGCCGCCTTTGGTCATCCGTTGAGCGACGGCCATTACTGGACTATCGCCGTTCGTCATTCGTTGGAGGAGCTTCGCCGAAAAACTGTCGCCCTTCATCGCTTGTGCGGCAACGTCGGTTATTCGAGTGTCGACGTTCAATGTTTAACCCAACTTCCACACTTTTCAGGGTCTGATGCTTTGGTTTCTATATCTTATGTTTTTTTTCGTCACTACATTCTTTCAGGTGCCAGGCTTTGATGGGTTTCATGACGTCGGGAGGAAT
>Ga0137362_10001541_pt1 | contig 14378 bp, 12 predicted proteins | sample MadtaG_2_FD_104801 | JGI IMG/M metagenome (GOLD analysis project Ga0137362, IMG submission 104801) | Vadose zone soil microbial communities from Angelo Coast Range Reserve, California, USA - Mad1_100_16 metaG | ecosystem: Environmental > Terrestrial > Soil > Vadose zone | place: USA: California... | reverse complement strand
GTAAGGTTAATCAGCCATCCGCGGCAGGAGTTGCAAAACGTACTCCACCCAAGTCGAGTCGTCTTCATTGTCGTCCGTCATGTCATCCACATCACTCTCCTCATGCCTCTTATCCATAGCCTGCGCTGTGGCATTTGCGCGTTCCAGTTCTGTACGCGCATCTTCAAGTTCTATATTAGCAATCTCTTTAATGCGCTTGATATCAGCGTCATTCAAAGGCTGTTTTGACGGATGGCGGGCTGAAATCCCCCGCTTGACCCTGCACAATGTGGTTCAGTCACTGGGAGTAAATGAAGGTGCAGCACGACGCGTACCATGCGATACTCGAAATCAGGTCTCCCATTTTGCAGTTTGGAGAAGCGCGCCGTGGTCGAAAAAATGGATGGAAAACGGGCCGAGCGGACCGAGGACACAGCAACAATGAATGGCACAGCTGATGGCGCCTCGCCCAGGTCGTTGGGCCTCCGTCTTTCCCTCAACGACGAGCACTATGTCCCAGTCTTCCCCCTCTGCTGCCTCTCGCTCCAACTATCAAGCCATATTCAACAGGTCGTTAGAAGCCTATAAAAAGAAAACCGGGAAAGACCTAACCAAAGATCCGCTACTTCACCGCCTTAAGACCTGCAATTCCCCCGATGCCGTCCTCGCCATACTTCAAGCACAAATAATTGAACCCGGTCAACCCCAGAGTAGTCGTAGCAGGCTGACAATGTGGCTGGATCCGACTGTGAATGTTCTCATGGCGTTTTCTACAGCCGTTGGCACACTCGTTGGTCAAGTACGTCTAGGTGACCTGCCAGAAATTTCAGAATCTGCAGTCTGATATTGTATTTGGAGGCATATCCACCCGTGGGGGTGATCTTTACTGGCATGGGAATCCTTCTTTCAGTGAGAATTTCCATCAATATTTCTTCCCAGTCTATTGTGACATCAAATATCACAGGCCGCTCAGGCTGTCAGCGCTAGTCAAGATTTGCTCATCGACCTCTTCGAGCGCATAGAGAACGTCTTTAGACGGCTGGAGACCTACATCGAGGTCCCACCAACCACCGGAATGACGGACGCGATTGTGAAGGTCATGGTTGAAGTACTTCTCATCCTTGCCGCCGCGACAAAAGAGATAAAACAGAACCGTGCGAGTGAGTTGATAATCAGCGATAGATCGACTATCTTGGCCAACTATTCTTCAGAAAAATTCTTGAAGAAGATTGTTGGAAGGAAGGACATCGAGGATGCGCTGCAGAGGCTCGAAAAGGTAACAGTGGAGGAAGCTCGAATGGCAGGTGCAGAAGCTCTGAAGGCCATACACGGGGTTGGAAACCAAGTCGGCGACACGGTGCTCGGTGTACATGACACGCTGAAAGTTGTCGAGGACAGAATGAGGGGCGTAGAGGGCATGCTACAGGGTGTCGGTGACATGTTACAAGGTGTTGATGACAAAGTTAAAGATATCGGCAATAAGGTCACGACCGGTGCGTAAACCGTTCAATTGGTCGTCCCACTATTCTCATTGTTTTTACGGTTAGGTGTTGAGAAATCAGGACGACAGACGACCGCACACGACTTTGACAAGGAGGTTGCAGAAGTTCGGGAGACGGCGCATGGGGTTAATGTCCAAATACAGTCTGTTAATGACACAATGCAGGACATGTACGACATACGGACGGGTGTCTCCGACGGTACGCAAGTAACTCCCGACAATTATTTACGCCAGGCTGAGCGTTTTATATATTCAGGTGCTGAGAAAACAAGTCGACCGATGGCAAGCGACTTCGGTGGTGATCTAACCCGTTCGTGACCTCGTTACCGCACATCATTGGCTTGAGAGGCTCAAACACTTACAGGGGACCAGTCAAGACAAGACTCTGTGGAATGGCTTTCCCCGCCAGATCCGTCAGTAAATTACAATATAGCGCGCGATACCCATCACAGGGGCACCGCTTTGTGGTTCACCGAAAGTAGTACTTTCAGAGATTGGAAAGATTCCGGGTCTTTGTTGTGGATTCACGGAAAACGTACGTTCCTTTGCTCTTTTTCATCCTCGCTCTTCATAATAGACATCCTCCAATTCCACAGCTGGCTCGGGCAAGAGTGTCCTTACGTAAGTCAAATACTCATTTCTGAGCTCGTTGGTGCTGATCATCCTCACCAACAGCTCTGCCATCGTTCAGGATATTGAACGCATTTCCGAAACCGGGTCAGCACACATGGCCTATTTCTTCTTCGATTTCAAGGACACCGGAAAACAGGATGCCCGTGCTTTCCTCTCTTCCGTCATCATCCAGCTCAGTAGCCAATCCGTTTCCCTTTGCAACATCCTTCTTGAGTTTTACTCAGCACACCAACGTGGCTCACAGCAGCCCGGTGAAAGCGCGCTTATACAGTGCCTCGAGAAGATGCTTAAAGCCCCAAGAAAAGTCCCACTCTATCTCATCATAGATGCTCTCGATGAATGTCCCGACACTTCTGGTGTGCACTCATCACGTGAGAGGGTCCTCGAGCTTGTCGAAAAACTGGTCGGGTTACACCTCCCGAGTCTACGTCTCTGTATTACAAGTCGCCTCGAGGTCGACATCTGGAATGTTCTTCAACCCCTGACTTCTACATCTACTCGCATATCCCTTCACGATGAATATGGACAAAAGAAGGATATTTCAGACTATATCAGGTCTATTGTATATTCGGACAAAAAGATCATGAGATGGCGGGAGCAAGATAGGGAGTTGGTCGTCAAGATACTCTCGGACAGAGCTAATGGAATGTACGAATGTCGCTCTCCGCTCATAGCACCTTCCTAACTTCTAAATAGGTTTCGTTGGGTTTCGTGTCAAATTGAAGTCCTACGCCGCTGTCTCGCACCGAGCGTGCGACGTGTTCTTGAAGAGTTGCCCGAGACCCTGGACGAGACGTATGAGCGGATACTACAAGAAATCCCGAAGGCCAACCGAGTACATGCTCATCGACTCTTGCAATGCCTGACGGTCGCAGCCCGTCCTCTTCGTCTTCAGGAACTGTCAGAGGTCCTTACCATAGATTTCAACGTGGCCGGAGGGATTCCAAAGCTGAACGAAGATTGGCGGTGGAAGGACCAAGAACAGGCCGTGCTGACCGCGTGCTCCAGTTTGGTCGCTGTTGTCAATTTACAAGATTCCCAGATGGTCCAATTTTCTCATTTCTCCGTCAAGGAGTACTTAACCTCCGGTCGCCTTGCGGCCATAACTGTTGATACCTTGCGTTACCACCATATTCGCCTTGAGCCTGCGCATACTATCATGGCTCAAGCTTGTATTGCCGTGTTACTCCGTTTGGAGTACCCTATCGACAGGGAGAGAGTAAAGACATTTCCCTTAGCCGACTATGCTGCCAAGCACTTCGCAGATCACGCCGAGTTTGGGAACGTGATATCACAAATAACGGATGGCATCGACTATCTCCTTGACCAAGATAAACCTCATTTCGCGGCATGGATGTCATTCATCAGTTCTTCCTGGTGGGCAGAGAATGACTCCGAGCGACTCAAAGTATATCCTTTATATTATGTTGCGGATCTTGGGTTTTCCAGCCTGGTCCAGCACCTCGTCTCGAAGAATCCACAGGACGTGATAGTCAAGTGTGGTATTCATGGAACCCCTGTGCATGCGGCGGTGAACCGGAGACATGTCAAAGTCTGTCGGGTGCTACTCCCGCATTGCGTCGGCGTAGACGTTCGGGACTCGGATGGTCAGACCCCATTGCATGTAGCAGCATGCAACGCACTCCCTGAAATTGCCCAGATGATTATCGAGCAGGGCGCGGATGTCAACGCACGGGACAACAATGGCTGGACTCCACTTCATCTAACAATTGATGCCTACCCTCTGTTCAACGACAAGAAGCTGGAGATTATGCGGCTGTTACTGGATCATGGCGCGGACAAGGAAGCAATGAATAACGACCACAATACTCCACTGGACCTGGCAGTCTGTAATGGGCAGCTCGCTGCGACGAAGGTGCTGACAGATCATTGTGTAATTATTCATGTGAGGAACGAGGACGACTGGAAGCCGTTACACGAGGCGTCATCCGGGGGACATCTTGACATCATACGACTTTTACTGGCGCACGGTACGAATGTGGACGCAAGAAATAAGAATCACTACACTCCGCTGCATCTTGCAATCGCTGCCGGGCAGTTTGCAGCCTCGCGGGTCCTGGTCGAGAATGGCGCAAGTCTTGATGCGCTGACTGACTCCCTCAGGACACCACTACATGAAGCATCGTGGTATGGACGTATCGACATCATACGACTCTTACTGGAGTGCGGTGCAAACATGGAAGCAAGAGATAGCCTCCAGAAGACTCCGCTCCATACTGCAGTTCACAATGGGCAACTCACGGCCACACGACTGTTGATTGACAAAGGTGCTAGCCTTGTTGCGCGGAATGATGTCGACAGGACCCTATTACACGAGGCATCGTGGTACGGACATACCGACATCGTACAACTTTTACTGGAGCACGGTGCCGACATAGAAGCAAGAGATAGCCTCCAGAAGACTCCGCTCCATACAGCGGTCCACACTGGGCAGCTCGCGGCTGCACGATTGCTGATTAACAGAGGCGCCAGCCTTGTTGCTCGGAATGACGTTGACAGGACCCTATTACACGAGGCATCGTGGTATGGACATACCGCCATCATACAGCTCCTACTGGGGCACGGTGCCGACATGGAAGCAAGAGATAGGCTCCAGAAGACACCGCTCCATACAGCGGTCCACACAGGGCAGCTCGCGGCCGCACGACTACTGATTAACAAGGGCGCCAGCCTTGTTGCGCGGAATGACGTCGACAGGACATTACTACACGAGGCATCGTGGTACGGACATGCTGACATCATTCGACTCTTACTGGAGCACGGTGCGGACATAGAGGCAAGGGATAGGCTCCAGAAGACTCCGCTTCATACAGCAGTCCACACCGGGCAGCTCGTGGCCGCACGACTACTGATCAACAAGGGCGCCAGCCTTGTTGCGCGGAATGATGTAGACAGGACATTACTACACGAAGCATCGTGGTACGGACATGCCGACGTCGTACAACTCCTACTGGAGCACGGTGCCGACATGGAGGCAAGAGATGGTCTCCAGAAGACTCCGCTGCATACTGCAGTCCACACTGGGCAATTCGCAGCCGCACGATTACTTATCGAGAATGGCGCTAGTCTTGTTGCACGGAATAATGTTGATAGGACGCTTCTACACGAGGCATCTTGGTATGGTCATCCAGACATCATTCGACTCTTACTGGAGCACGGTGCGGACATAGAGGCAAGGGATAGGCTCCAGAAGACTCCGCTTCATACAGCGGTCCACACCGGTCGGCTCGCGGCCGCAAGGTTGCTGATCGAAAAGGGTGCTAGTCTCGTTGCGCGTAATGATGTTGACAGGACCTTAGTGCATGAGGCATCGTATTATGGGCATCCTGACATCATACGGCTCTTATTGCAGTACGGTGCAGACATGGAAGCAAGAGATTCGCACCGGAACACTCCGTTGCAAATTGCAGCTTGCAATGGACACCTCGCGGTCTCACGGTTGCTGATTGAGCATGGCGCAATTGTTCATGTACGGAACAAGGACAGCTGGACACCACTGCATGAGGCATCATTCCGTGGATATTCCGACATCGTAGTGCTCTTACTGGAGCATAATGCAGATGCGGACGCACAGAACAACGAGCATGAAACACCGTTGCATAAAGCAGCGTTAGAGGGGAGGCTGGAGGCCACACAACTCCTGCTCTCGCATAGAGCAAACGTCCATGCGCGGAATAGGTCGCGTCAAACCCCGGTTCATTTGGCCTCGATGAAAGGACATATAGAGGTTATACGGCTACTTTCTGAGCATGTGCAGGGCGGGACAAGGATGTAGCACTATGTTTTCAGCACCGAGGTACGTTAACGGCCAGATAGTCAATGCTTCCTATGTCTCAAAGTTTTCCGCCAGTACGTTGCCTTGCCACCATTTATCACTCGGTATCGTTCGCCACCTTGCGCCCACTTGATACGATAAGACTACTTACTACTCATGGGTCCAATCGTCTTCAATGTATTTCCTTTTGTTCGTCGTCATCCCTTCCTTCCACTTCTTTGCCTACCATCGGCCATGCGGGCGCCTTGCTCAATTGCCTCCTTGCTCACTTTCAATTTTCTTCATACCACTTGGGACAGTAGTTATGTATTATTTTTTCGGGCGGTCGCGCTTGACTTCTACAATGCGCTCTAGAAATTAGTGATCTCTTCAATATATCAAGTCACCAGGTGTTCTCGACATTTGTCGCCTTCTCGCGCGAGTATTGTCTTCTGATCTCGCTGCTGCCTCAGTTTCTTTCGCCTTTGGTCCTCCACTCCTCTGGCACAACCGTGCATGTTTGGGGACGACATATCCTCCCCTCCTCTACCTCTTGGCTGGCAATTTCTTGGCTGCACCGATATGGAAGGAATGGGGCTATTGAATACTAGGGAAATAAATCGAGATGCGCTCTGCGGTAAAAGCACCGTTTCAAGCGATACTGTGATGAGAAATTCGTTCAGACAACAATGGTAGCAGCTCCTATTGGGTTTGGCTAGATACTCACGTATATTAAGAAAGAAAGCACTGGCACGAATCCAGCTGCGAGAATCGACGTTATTCACATTGTGCTCATGCCGAATGCATCGTGTCTGGCTTCCGCTGCTACGAACTTTTCACACTCGACCCGACTTTTGTCCACATCCACCAAAAATAGAAAGATAGTGCTGAGTGTTCCACTGCGAACCACGAAGTGAGTCGTTGCTGAGACGAGACATCACGTCGGATAAAAGGATTGCTCACAGTCCAAACAGAAACGCGAACGGCATGTTGTCGTTGTTCCCTGAGGCCGAGATAATAGCCTCCGAAACGAATGGTCCAATCACCGCCGATGTCTTGCCAACCTTTCACCACTTCATCAATATGCAAAGTGCGGAAAACAGTCACGGTGGAGGTAGATTTTACCACAGAGAATAGAGAGAAAAAGAGGAACCTACATGTTAAACAAAAGTTAGGGATCATCTGCACTAGACAAAATGACGGGAACACAGACATTTGGGGGAGAGGCGAGACCTCGCAAATCATGGTCTGGCTGAAAGCGTACCACGGGCAGACCAGTAAACCATAGAACGCTTGATAAAGCCTTCATCCGATTAGCCTGTGTTGAGTAGGGTAAGGTAAACTATAGCATACCAAACCTCCCAAACATGTTTGTAGCCGATCTTGTTTGTGTGTACGCCGATAAGACCCCAAATGGTGAGAACCTGAGATGAATCTATCTGGTGTGTTCGTCTGCCATGTTGTACCTTACTCACCAAGATCCAGAATACATTGAAAAGTAACATCTGTATACGCATGTTGATTATTTTAATTAGCGATAAAGGGGCCATGACTGGGGGAGTGGGCTACCCTCTTCGTGGATATGTTAAACGTTTTCTGAACATGCCAGAATAGGCTGTATATGGCCTTTAGATTTCCCTAGATAGGTTTCTAGCCTACTCACTACGCTCCCAACGCTTGTGTGATAATGCCAACCAGGAGCAGAAGGGTAAGCTGCAACGTTGAGTAGGATACGACGCTGGATAGGTGTTATGTTATCCGTAAGGAATCCAGGAACGCCAATAAACCAACCTGTTCTGGAGAGTTGCAACAACAGTCCTACATGGGGTTGAGCCTGACCAACCGGCTTGAGCCCGTCAAGTACTCACACAGTGGTATTCAAGACGTCACCCCTGCAAAAAAACAAAGCATTAACTCCCTCGTATCGGCCATACGAACAACGACTCACATGAGAAAGAAAAAAACGAGATACAAGAACGTTTGCTTTAAATGCAAACACTCTCGCAAGGCAACAAACGTCTGTTTGAATCCAATCGTCGCGCGAGAGGATCCTGGAGGTAGAACGAGGCCTGGTCGATGCTTTTCAAAGATGAACCAAGGAATAGCACACAGCACTAGCGGACGTTGATAAGATGAGATTCAAAGTCGCATATAATAACTGGCGTGAAAGCGAACACCACACGCCCCCAGAGAACGCGAGAAGCACATTGAAAGCTTTTGTATTATTATCGACACTTGCGTTCGATTTCAATGCCTTAAGGATGCCGATCATGATTGCGAGAATTATAACTTCACCGGCCGAACTTATGGCCAATGAAATATTAGAGACACGGTTGCGTGCCAAAGATTCAAAACGAAAATGTGCGTCCGAGCTGTACTGGAGGGTGACTCGACGGGCGGAGTATATTCGAGACGGTACTGACGGCTTTAATCCCTTTTTTGCTTGTTCTGCGGAGGCCTGAACTTCCGGGAGATTGCGCACCAGGCCTGGGAGCGCAGCATACCAGAACGTGAAAGCACACTAAATTAGTGAATTAGCAGATAAATCGACAAGTAGGTGCTAATGATACCAACCTGATATGATATCACTGGGACAGAAATACATGAAATGGTACGGGAAAGAAAGGACAGCACTTACTGCCAAGGATATACAACGCGACGCCTGCTGGCCATTGCGATGGGTCCTGAACGCCAAGCCATGCAAACGAGACGGCCACCGGCAGAATGGTAAAAAAAATCAAGATATTCGGCCTGTTTTAGAACGGCTGGTGTCCATTCAGCCCCCCTGGAAGGTTCTAGCCCTGCGCACCTCCACGTTCCATAGTCTGCCCAAGCGCCGATAATCAGTAACAAGACTGCCTGAAAAGCAAAGCTAATCCCGTTCGTGAGGAGAACAATTGAATTGACTACACATAGCAGGAAAAAATAGATACAGAGAAAGGCGGATGATTCATGAGCGACGTAAGCCTGACCAATGAAGGATGCAAGAGAACGACGGACTATTACGGTCTTGTCCCATATACGGTAGCACACAATTGGACCCGCTGCCGCATGGCATGGTGAATGGTGGGTGACTCGGGTCATAGCCAGCGAGGTAGAGGAGATTCTGGAATTGAGACGGGCCGAAGTTGAATCCAGACAGTCCATTGTTGCCCTTTGGGTCGATTATATAGAGAATGGGAAAGAAACTACGCTAAGAAAAGAGAAAACGTACAACATAGTATAGATAGAAGCACCAAAGCTCTCGACGGGATGTTGACCATTCTCCCAGACGAGTTGCCTCTGGAGATGGCCGATTGGAATCCAAGTTGATATCTGTGTCTCCACCGACATCTTTCGAGTTCGATAAAATGCGAGCCATGATTGGAGAAAGGAGAAGGGTAAGAAGAGCTGTTGTTCATCATTTTTCTTGTCTACTACCCCCGCTGTCTGCCAGTGCTTCGCCTCGGCTGAACAGGTTCTGCGATTGCCAGTTTATGTTCAGCCACTGCAGTTCGAGCGTATGTGATGACTAAGCACACGTCTCCGGGACATCTCGGAGCATTCAGATTGGGTCCTCATAGGCCTCATTAACGGCGGCCTGCCGTGACCAGCGGTCTCATTGCAGAGGCTGAACCTTTCGAGTAGTATGAGAGTGCCAGTTAGGGGAGGCTTAGACGCCTTGCAGCACCATTTTCTCATTCTCCGCTTGTTCTCCGCTCTCCGCCGACGGCATCACCCCATGACTTGCCATGGAATCAACCTGTAAATGCCATTCTATCTTAATAGTACACCTACAACATGCATGCGTTACAAATATGCAATAGCCAACCAGTCCTTGATAATGAGCTGAAAGTGATGTCAGAACGTAAATGATAACTACATTAACCAAGAAAGGTAAGCCCCAAGAAATTTACATCGAAGACCAGAATTATTGATGCCAAGAATTTTATCGTAATGTCGACCATAGAACCAACCGTGAGTAGGAGAAACAATGAACGTGAGAGTGCGTGGGCTGTAGGCGTGGGGAATCTATGAGAAAGGATCGCGCAAGCGGGGGGCGCATCTTTTTTTACGACGGCTTGGTGAGCTTAATCTTGCCAATAACAAGCTCTTTGTCCGGGTTGTTTGTAGGATGGAACTCTGTTGCGCGGAATGGGAAGAAGCTCACAAAGTACTATGAGGGATGTCAGTCCATCAAAGGTCTTCGTTGAGGTTGGGGCTGCGTACCATAATTGCCATGCTCACACCAGGCTCTTCATAGCTTGGGATCAATTCAACGCCACGGAGTCTTACAAGCGCACCGTTGAGCTTGACGCGCCAACGAGGCCGCTTGTGATGCTCATCCGGAGGAAGTGCCTTGATGTCACCATCACGCTCCCAGTTGGCTTTTGCTGCCAGTTCTGCGCGGTGAAACGAGTCACGGTCTTTAAGAGTCAAAGGGCGGACGACTCCTGCTCGGTTTCCGAAGGCCATGACTTTTTGCAGCCGTACATCAATAACGTGTGACACGGAAAACAGGTCAAGGGCTTCATTGTTCTCGCTAGTGAGAACTAGGCGGAGCGGGATACTGTCACTTGCGGGGTATTCACTCTGAGGAGATCATGAGTGAGTAAACAAAGGTGATGTACAGTGACGTAAGAAAATGACACACGGGTGTAATGAGCTATAAGAGAAGACTGAGTCGTACAGACGATATTATTAGATATGTATCACTCACCTTGCATTCCACCTGAACATTAACCCGGTCGAATATGACACCTCTCACGGATACGGTCGGGAGCTTTTGCTGTGGCCATGGTGACATTGATGCGGATGGGGTTGAGATTGGAGCAGCATCCCCTGGAAGGCTGACTGAGATCTGACCGGGGGATGACCGCAGCGAGGGATCTGGACGCGGAACGTAGAGGACCTTTTGCTTCACCCTGAACTCAAAGCAAACAGTAAGAGAACCCGTCACAATACAGAGCAGAAACCACGGACCCGACGTTCTTTGTGAGTCGTCCACGACGGTAGATTGTTACAATGAGCTGAAATTTTATGTCGTCACCAGTGCTATGGCCGTTGGACGATTGATGTCCATGGGTCGAATGACTCGAATCAGCCGATGAGCTTGACGGCGAGATCGAATCTGTTGGGGGAGTAATAGTAAAGGGCCAGCAAAATTTTCCGCCTGAGATATGGGAATCATCGACCTGCTGCGATGACAGGGCGCGTTTGACCTCAAACCATGGAATAATGGGGTCCAAATCAAACACCTGCAACTGCAAGTACCAGGTTCAATTGCAGTTACATCAATTGGGAAATAGGCTCACGACGACATCCATGCTCTGCAGGTCACCCAGATCAGAGAGAGACAATATCACGTAACCCGCTATATCTTCTCCAAAATATAACAAGGGTGGGTCCTGCGAATTGTGTGCATGACTCCTGACGATAATCTCGGCATAGTCCCTCCCACGGGATTTGAGGGTGTACCGATGTACAGTGGGATGCAAGGCAGGATACAACGATGCATCCTGGACTTGGTCGTTGATAAGGTTCATTGGATCTGTGACAGGCTGCCCTACTGAAGCAACGCCACCAGTGTAGTTGGATGGGGATGAGAACCTGCGTAGAAGAGCCGAAACGCCAGACGTAGAATTCGGCCGAGAAGGTAAACTAGTATGACTTGAACGCAGTGGTATGGCAGACATGACGACGAGAGGGCGAGACGGGGAACAAGCGTCACGGGCACCAGTGCTTATATAGACGCTTGGGACGACAGCGTCTAGGAAAACGGTAATGCACGTTCGTGGGGCTAGGCACATATAGTAAAGGCGGCTAACTAAGTTCCTTGACTTGACGAGCGAAAACTAAGTTACCGTACATTGGCGAATAACATCCTTATGGTATAGAGCCGGGGTCAATACATTCAATACAGTACAATATTAGACTACACAAGTTCGGAACAGGCTGTATCAGGCTCGTTTACGATCACAGTAAATTACTGGGAACTTGAACAGCCCCCCGCAGCCCGCAGCTACAGTAGACTATTTCCAGGTAATGGGCGACCCCCAAAGTTGGATGGGCGCAACCTACAAGACGCCATGATAGGCCGGTGAGACCTCTGACTCGTTATCGTGGGATATTCGGTTTCTCGTTCTCGGTACAGGGCTCCATGAATCGGACATAGAGCCTCAGCGCTCAGCCCGAGAGAGCGACGAAACCAGAACTCACCCCGGTTGTCCGGGCCGCAGACCCTGGGAGAAACCGGCAACGGCCGTAAGCGTCCCGTCATGGTCAACTCGGAGGTTGGAGGCCAGCATAGCTCGGAGTAGAGCTGCAGCCTGAGAGTACCATTGTCACTGTCTTGAACGCATGTTCCGTGCTTTGCCTGTCTTGCGACAGGCATCTTCCAAACAAACCAAGGGAGTTGTTCGTATTTCCCGCCGAGTGAGAACTTTGTTTCCTCGCTTGAACCAACCATTCAAATGACTTACCTTCCCTCCATCTCAGCGACTCGTGACGGACACAGCGGATGCAACTTCTACTTCTTCCACCTCTTCTGCAACTCCAATAAAGAAGAAGAAGCGTTTACTCCCTATTCTCATATTCTACACTACTGCTGCGACTACGACCTTCTACGTTGGCAGCGCGTTCGTTGCATTCAACAACTCCTCATACCAAGCGTTCTTCCAGCAGCATGTCCCTTTCGCTCCCAGCGTTCTTAAATACGGGAAGGACCACGATTGGGATGTGCTCACAGTTGCAGATGCCATCGTGAATACCTATGACGGTGTCTCGGGCGCTTACACGTATGTGCGCAAACAACTAGGCTATGCAGTCGACGAGACTCCCGCCAAGGCCCCGGAGGCCAGGGTCTCTTCGAAGACGAAATCAACAAAAGCCGCCGCAGAAACGAAGGCCGATGAGGTCAAACAACGCGTCCAAAAAGCAGTGGATTCACTCAGAGCTGATGTCAAGGCGGGCACCGATGCTGCCCATGACAAGGGCGTGAAAGCTGCAACCATCGCCAGATCCCAAGGCATTCAATTCTCGCAAGGTGTTGAAGAGCTAGTTCTCGAGGCAGAAGCCGCACTTCAGGGCAAGCCATTTAAAAAGGTGAGTACCTATTCCGAGGCGTCGATCACACATGACCAACCAACTCAGGCCGTCTCCGGGCCTCAACGCGTGCTCGACTCGAGTGAAGTAAAGCCTACAAAACCCCCATTAGAGAATGTTTATCATGCGCCCCTACCACTTGGACATGAACCTCCACCCGGCTTCGCTCATCCTCCCACTCAGCCCCCGAAACCGCTAACACCCAGAGAGCCACTCCCATTTGTCGCCCCCGCTGTTGAAGAATTACATTCCTCTGAGCCAATCCTCACCCACCTCGCTGGCACGATCGACTCGCTAGCGTCTTTCCTCAATGCGAACCCTGCCGCTGCCAACAAAGCACGTGATGTACTCAATGTTGCCAAGAGCGATTTGTCTGCGTTAGCACAGAGCTTCGAACATCTGCGAGAAGAAGAGAAAGCAAAATTGGAGCAGTCACTGGATGAGCAGACCCGAGAGTATACACTCAAGTTACTCGAATTGGAACTTCAGGCGCAAGACAAGCTCGAGAGCCACGAGAGTGATTTCCGCGCCTTTTTTGAAGAAGAGAAAGCTCATTTCGCCAAGGCGTACCGCGAGAAGCTCGAGCAGGAAATACGAACTCAGAGTGACATCATCAATGAGCGGTGCGTCACTCCTCCATCCGCGGTAGCTCTCTCATACTGATCTTCCCTCTAGCCTGAAGGAGGAAGTCATCGCACAAGGGATTGAACTCCAGCGTCGCTGGATCCGCGATATCAAGCTCCGCGTAGAAGAGGAGCGCGGTGGCCGCCTCGCTAAACTTGACGAGCTCGCCGCAAACTTGAAGCGCCTCGAGCGGGTTGCACTAGACAACTCGACCTATCTCGATGAGAATCTACGCATCCACGCGCTGTGGTCCGCTCTGCGTGCCGTCAACAACACCATCGACGCACCCACAAGGCGGCCGTTCCGCGACGAACTGCGTGTGCTGTGCCATGCGGCAGCTGCGCGGGACGACGCCGTCGTCGGCGCCGCGCTTGACACACTCGAAGCGAGCAACGCGCCAGACGTCGGTGTAGAGCCTCTGGCGGACCTCGCATCGTGGTTCACGACGAGCGTCGTACCCGCAGTCTCGCGTGTTGCTCTCGTGCCGGACGATAGCGCGGGCGTGCTTGCACACGTCGCATCGTATGCGCTGTCTACGTTCGCATTCCGCCGCCAGGGACTCGTACCTGGGAACGACGTGCTGAGCGTCCTCGCGCGCGCGGAGTATCATCTGAATGAGAAGGACCTGGATAGTGCGACGCGCGAGTTGAACCAGCTGCGCGGGACCGCGAAAGCTCTGTTGAAGGATTGGCTCGAGGCCGCACGGAGGCGGCTAGAGGTACAACAAGCTTTAGAGGTACGCTAGTCGTTCATTTCACGTGTCTTGTAAGATATACTGGTAGC
>Ga0137362_10001540_pt1 | contig 14380 bp, 10 predicted proteins | sample MadtaG_2_FD_104801 | JGI IMG/M metagenome (GOLD analysis project Ga0137362, IMG submission 104801) | Vadose zone soil microbial communities from Angelo Coast Range Reserve, California, USA - Mad1_100_16 metaG | ecosystem: Environmental > Terrestrial > Soil > Vadose zone | place: USA: California... | reverse complement strand
ATGGAGGGCCGTTTCTGCCCTTCGCTCTATAGTAGTTCAAAATCCCTTCACGTTACAGATGGTATTGGACCCAGGCACGAAAGCCCTGGGTCCGCCAATAAAAGGCTCAAACGGCCGCCAGTTGCGTCGCGTAGGTGTCGGACCACTCCTTTCGGAAAAGGTCGAATGTCTGCATTCGCTCGGGGTCCTGCAGCGCCATTGAACTTTGCGATCGTGCCAGTGACAACAGCATGAGCTGAAGCGCAACCAGGGCATCCTGGGCACCCTTGAACGTCTGGGGTTCGGCCGCAGTCTCATCCGCATCTCCGGGCACGCCCTCTGCGACTCGGGCATCCAAGGTCACCGCGGCGCGGCTCAGCGGCTCGTAAAGGCGCTCGTAAAACGGATGCGCCGTGTTGATCGTCAGGATGATTTTCCCGAACCGCTGGTCGACGTGATAAAACGGCCAATACGCATCGTGCTTGTAATGCATGATGTGCTTCGAGTTCCGGACGCGCTCGAAAGCCTCTTCATCGGTTTCCTTCTCGCGTTTGAGCATCATCGCCAGTGTCCGAAGGTTTTCATCGAGCTGGCGTTGCTCCTCGGGAGTGGTCGGCGCGGGGTCGGCCAGAGGCTTGGCTTGCCGCCGCTCCGCTTCGTCGGCCTTCATCTCTCCGGCGCTCGGCTTGCTGCCGTGGCGTATGACTGTCTGTTCGCTCTGGTACTTCTTGATCTGCTCGCGCAGTGCCGAGATTTCGCCGTCCAGCGCCTCGGAAAGGTCTTTCAAGACGTATTCCTTGGGGCGGATGCCCTGTTTGTTCGCGGCGACGCCGAAGGCCTCATCCAGTTGTCCGGGGAAGTCAATTTGGATGCGTAACCAGTTCGCGTCGCTGTGGCGCTTCATGATCTGGGGTATGGTTCCGACAAACACTTCGCGATCGTTGCGCAAAACCGAGATCGTATTGTCGTCATACAGGTGGAGGTCATTCTTGCGGATTTTCAGCGGCAGCGTTCCCCAATCCTCAATCGGCAGCGCGTACAGCCGCACCGTAACGGGCGCGGTCTCTGCGTTCTCCGAATCCTGCCGGTTGTTCTCGCTCCGCTTCACTTCGATAACCCTGGAGAAAACCAGTCGGCTTTCCTTCACTTTGATCTCGGGGACTTTGGCGTGCCTGGCGGCGACCATCGAGTAGGTCGGATCGAAAGGTTCTACCAGGCGATTGTTGACATAGAGTTTTATGCCTTTCGCCAAGGACCGCCTATACACGCGGGACATTTCCTTAATCGCGTGTTCGCAGAGCGTCCGCGCCTTCGCGAACGTCAGGCGGTCGCAGGATGGTAAATATACGAGGGTGCCTGAGTTCCCGAGTCGATCCCTCAGCTCATCGGGATTTTGCGCCACGAGCGTCTGCTCATCTCTATCTGGGAACCCGACCGGCTTCGTCAACATCTCGGAGATTTCGCTAGGCAGTTGGTCCATCAGTGTCGGGTCTGGCAACTCGATCAGGTTCGCTCGTTCCTTTCCAATCGCATCGACGTCCAGAGTCATGTTGTAATACGCTCCCGCTTCCTGCCAGGAATATAGATCCATGATCGGACTCATGCTGAGCGCCGCGGTTTTCATTCCCATTCCGAAGCGCCCAATGCCAGAGCGGTTATCAAACACCATGGAACCGCCGAACGATGTTGCAAATCTCAGGATGTTCGGCGCCATACCGCTACCGTTGTCAAGCACCAACACATCAGTTTGATACTCGCCTTTTTTGCCAATCTGGCGAAAGTAGACACGAACCTCGGTGGCCCCCCACTGAATGGCGTTGTCCACATGCTCGCACAGCGCGGACGTGGTGCTGTTATAGCCGACGTCTCGCAACGAGCTGATAAGGGTTTGCCCGAAAAAGAGCGGGACCGTCGCTTTTTCTTTGATAATGCGGTTCAGGACCGCTTTGCCGCCGCGGGGGGCGTCCTCGCCCCAGCCTGGGTTTTGGAGATCAGCTTCCGGAATACTCTGGGCAGTCTCTTCTGGCATATCGTTCTCCTTGTTTTGTGACCACCGGCTATTCGGGGTCAGAAGTCGAGAGCATGACTGCCTCTCATAAGACTAGGAGCCGAAAACGCCCAAACGTTACAGTGGTGCGTGGCGGGTCTGGTTCTCATGCGCGTAGTACGTGGGTGATGGCTCTGGCCTTTTAAGCCATTTTCGACTAGACACCCGAGAGTGCCTGCCAAGGGTCGTCATTTCAACTAGATGTGACAAAACCGGCCCGCCAGAACGCAGTCTTCATCGTCTAAGCGTACGAACGCGAAGGGCGAGGATGGCAGAATTCCTATTTCTGTCCGTAATTGCGGCCACTAATCTGCATTTTCCAGCTGCGCGCTAGAAGGGATGATGCAGTCTGGAAATTGCTTAAAATAAGGCGGTTAGGTCAAATTGGGAGCGTAAATTCGATGTTCTATTGACTTCGCTAATCAGAATAAGGTAGTATTCAGGCTCGAGGTAAGCATATGTCAGCAACCACCATCTCACCGGGTATTGTTTAGTCAGGACGGCCTTTTACGGCCGCCTTGAGGTAATGGTTGAATTCCCGTCGTTCTCCTCTAGTTTTGGCCAGACTCATCAAGACTACCTTCTGAGCTTTTGTTATCTCTAGGGATTCCTGAGAATTATACCATTTTTGATAGGGTCGATTTGCCTCGAACTCTAGTACGAGTCGGAAGACCTCCAGTAACGCTAGACTTCTTGTCCTCTTGCCATCGTCGGAGTACCAAGACGCAAAATCCTGCCAGCCAGAATCAAAAGCTGCAGCAAGCTCCGTGTGCGGCAAACTGTTGAAGGCCGCCCAAAATTCAGGAAACTCCAATTCCGACGTGAAGGCTCGAGTAATCGCTTTGTTGCGTCGCTCAACGTCGAAGCGTTCCGGACCTTCGCCCTTGTATGTCCTTCGGAATTCGCCGAATGCAGCGAGGACCAGCTTCTCGCCTGTTCGATTCTTGAAGTAGATCGCTGCTTTTTCATCAACTGTACGCTTAAAGCGCCACCAAAACTGCATCGTGTGGAAATAGACGGACAGTCCCTCTTGTGTGGCCGGAAGCGGAGATGAACCGGGAGCGATTGTAAATTTTGTGACATCCTCTGAGACACGTAACAAGGCTTTCGACATCGGCATGTAGTATCTAAGTGTCATCTTGTGGCTGATCGGAAGCATGCTATTCCATGTTTCCGCGACTTGCGCGCGTTGCGTCTGAACCGCTTCTTGTCTCCTGTTGAGATACCAACCCACGATCAATACAACCAGCGGTAGAACTAGCTCTTTGTAAGTTAGGAAAAACTGAAGTTGCCCGGAACGGCCGACAAGTTGCCCGAGAGAGACTTCTCGCACCGATGAGACGGATGCAGTCCGTCCAGGTAATGATGAATCGAACGAGACGATCGCATTGATGTTGCGTAGTTCTGTCGTCTTCAGGGAACGGAGCTCACCTCGCACCGTAATTGCCTGTTTCTTCAGAAGAAGCTCTTTGGACGGTCCGCAAATTGATTGATCCGCTACAGCAGCCGCTGAAAGACATGTCACCGTAAACTCGTCCTTTGCCACATCCAGTTGGACGGTTAACTTGTCGAGACTCGACTCCGATTCATTCTCAATCGTCACCCAGAACAACACCGAGTTTCCGGTTCGCACCTCAGAACCGGAGAGTCCGCCAGATATGTTGACGTGAGTGTCTTGAATATTTGATTTGCTCGCTTCGGGTTTGGGTCCCGCTGCGCACACATGTGGGAAGACAGAAGAGATAGCCGCGAGCAGCAGCGCCCCAAATAGCAGGTGCGTTTGCATTGCGGCTAGTCTAACGCAATGATCGCCCCGGCACTAGGCACATAGGGCCCAGCTCAGCCCGAACAGTGACAGCCTCGGCTCCAAAAGGCTCCAATTGGAATGGGAGGGCGGCGCAATGCCGTTTCGTTTGCTGCAGCACAGTTATACACGGTCGTGGGTGTTTCCATCCCACGGCCCTCAGCAAGGATCTATCTGCGCTCACAAGACTTAGGAAATTCGCGAGGCGGCAAAAGGCGGCAATAAGAAATAAATTGAGCCTCATGGGTGGCACCTTATGGCTCTCGCGAACGAGAAATCAATTCCGATGCAGAGGCGCTGTGCTGACTTTCGCGTCTGGACTCGGCCTAAGTATGGAATTTACCGACGACATTTTCGGGCGTTCAGGAGTGGCCGCTGGCATCTGCCGTGACAGTCCAGAATTGTAGGGTAAGTGATTGAAACTAGGCGGCACGGGTGGCTACCAAAACCGCTGAAAGACGCAGAAAGATATCCTCGGGAATCCTTATTGGACCCCATATGGACCCCAAAAATTGAGCAGAACAAAGTGCAAGAAGTATTGTCGTGGACGCTCGCGATCCGGTTGGCATGCCATCCCCAGGCGTTGTGGCTTAGAATGGACGGAGCTTCGGGCCGCCGCATATGTCCTGTAGGCGAGAAGCACAGTGCGGTAATGACTCAGTCGCGGACACCCATAAGGTTAAACATGTATTCCAGAAGCTGCCCGTTCTTGTGTTCATAACGGGCCGACGAGTCTGCGACCAGCCCCACAAGCGCTCGAAGCCGACTGGGTTCTAGTTGCAGTTCACCTTTCTTTTCATCGAATCCACAAAAGTCGTTTCCCAAGATGGCTAAGTCCTCAGCCAGTTGTTCTTCAAAATCGAAGAGGCGGTAAGGCTCGTCCTCAGGATCTCGTTCGTTGACGGTGACAGCGTCCTGTTTCTCTTGTAATTCCCGATAGACGCTCCTTAGATATGCGTTCCTGAGAAGATCGTCGACCGAAAACGATTGGTCGCCCACCGAAACCCATCTGACTGTCATGAATATGATGAGGGCTCGTGCTGACGGGCTGATGAGATCATCGAGTGACTCCAGCGCCGACTTGAACACAAAATCTCCTGCCTCCATCGACCGGGTCACGAGGGCTTCCACGCGGGCTTTCGGATGTAGCAGGAAGGTGTAGGCGAATTCTGGCACAACCACTTCAGTACGGTCCGCACTTCGAAATTCTGCCGTAATTTGACGGACCTTATTTTCGTGGGCCACAGCGTCGGTGCACAACACGACGAAGTACCAAGTCAGGCCCATCACCTTGCGAAAGGAGTCATCTCGCTGGGCCTTCAGTTCCTGCAAGTACCTCTTCTTTGAGAGATCGTCGAATGACTTCGCTTGAAAACAAATCACGTCTGGCGATCTGTCGCTGCCTACTTGTTTGCAGCGCAGCACTAAATCTGTCCCGTCGTCGTGTATTCCTTGTGTGTCGTATACGATTGGCTCAAATTTCCCGTAGGAATCGAGGACCATTTCAAGTTGGGTTTGCAGCCTCGGGAGGATGTCCTTGTTGTGCTTCCAGTTCCGAAAGGCGCTCGTGACTCTTCTCGGAGTTCGGCGATATCGAAGGAGCCGTCGTATGCTGTCTTGAATGGTTTCCGGCAACGGTGACTATCCCCCGACGCGAATCCCTCCTCTGCGGAACCTGCTGTTTGGACTCAATCGAATCTAACATGCGCTTGTCCGAGAAAGCCGCGGTGGGTGCAGACATCGGCACAAGTTACGCAGCGAAAGTCCCCCCGATTTTTCCTCTCTTCGGGAAACAAATACTGCAGACTTCTTGCGGCAGGTCAACGGTCTCCCAAGGACCTGATGGCTCCACGACGGCAGCCGCAGCTTTCCCCCGCTGCAGTTCATTTAGTTGAGACCAGAACTGACTTCTGGACAACGCATACATACTGCCCCTTGGCCCGAGAAAGCTGCAATTCCATGCGGCCACCGCCTGTCCGAAGTTGATAGCAGCAAGCAGGTCGTCAAATTTTGTCCGTCGTAGCTGCCTAATTCCATCTCGGCATAGCCGATTAATCAGTACAGCCGACAACCAATCCCCAGCTCCGGCTGCATCACGCAATCCGCCGCTGACAGGAACAGCAGGGACACTTCTCCACGCCGACCGATGTTTGTTAGCAAGATTTGTGCGAAATTGAAGTCCGCCTCGGCCAAATGTCTGAATCTGAAGGTGCGTGTTCGCACCCCAATCTAGTTCCCCGGTATCTTTCACTCGGTCATGCGAGTATTTGACGATGTGTGAGAGTTCTAGCAGCTCAGCTAGCTGTTTTGGATTTGAGGAAGCGGACGGTTCAAAGAAAACTACCGCACCGTTTTCGGACGCCGAACGCGCTAGTGTTATCGCGCTTCGTGAAACACGGTCGATGAAGAGGACATCCGTTTTCGCTATTTTCTTTGTTAGAGCCGGAACGGCTTCCGATACCACGGGCTGAAATTGTGGCAGTCGGCCGCCGCAGCCCGGGCAGTTAAACGAGAATGTATGGAAAGGCACCCCGGACGAGTCCTTCTTGACCTTTTCGATGATCACAGGAGTTCTTGCGTTTGGTTTTAGATGAAGGGATTTCGTCTCGACGCCCCATTTCTTGAGGTCCTCTTCCAACGCGCCGCTCGCGACATCCCAAGCCAGCCGGGAAATCACCGAGGACTTCCAGCCGAAGTAGGCGAGAATGCATAAGACGTTGCCACAAGTCCCGCCGGCTGCAACCTGGTACTGCCGTGATTCCTGCTCCCAAATCACGTCGAGTGCCGTCAATCCAATTCCGGCGACAGCCGGCCGGGACGGTTTAGTTCGAACATCTTTATTTTTATTGTTGGGCATATGCTTCACCTTCCAGCCAGACATGAACGAGCGTTTCTTTTTCCTGTTTGACCGCATCCGTTTGCGAGAAATCCATTTGGTAAGCAATGGCTTCCACGTAAATGACGGGGAAATCGTGCTCCAGAGCAGCCAAGAGAGCTCCTAATGACAGTATTTTCCCTCCGATTGGCGAGAGAATGATCTGCGACCCTCGGCTTTCGAAAATGGGCTTTCGCGCCTCGTGAATCCGAACAATCGCGCGGTACACGTCCAGAGGGCTGTGTTCATCTGCGTACACGACGTTCCTCGGATCGACTTGCCATCCGCTCCCCATTTCGGTTGCATAGGCTTCCACCAGTTTGTCGGGAAGTCGCGGGTCGGATGACGGAAACGGGAGAATCGGGCAGACGTCATGGGGCCGTACCATCTGAAATATGAGATCCAAAGTCACGCGCTGGCCGGGCACCAGTTGTGGGAGCCAGAGGCGCGCGGCGGCTTCATGCTCCGGCGCATTCAAGTTTCCTCGGAACCCATGGACGCTACTGGCTTGCTCCCAAATTACCGGTGAGATGTTATCGTCAAGCCTTGGTTGATCAACCGCAAGGAGATGAAAGTTTAGTCCCCGGGTCTTTGGAAGCAGAAACCTAACGATAGGAAAGAATACCCCCTTGGACAAGGCACTACAATCGAGAATGATATCTGTGAAATCCTCTACGCGAATTCCGGCGATTGCTTTGACTGCTTCGCGACCACCGACGACAGCATTGTCCGATGCGAAAATCTGAATTTCGGGCACCGTTGAAGACACAACAAATGTCGTCATCTTTTCCAGGTTTCGGTCCGCCCGCTGCTTCAACCGCACGTCAGCACTGGGTCGCTCTTCTCTTATAAAAAGTCCCGTTAACCGCTCTCGTAAGTGAGCGCCCAGCAGCTCGGAGGCTCGAGTCGCCCGCGGATCAAAGCCCGCTCCGGCGATTAACAAGACTCGTCGGTGTGACTGCGCTAAATACTCCTTAACAAACGTTTCGACTTCAGCATCCTTCTGCACAACGCAGCGGTCCCAATGAAGCAGCGGACTCAACTGTTGCTCCGCGCATTAGGAAGTAGTTCCTCCAAAGACCCCTCGATGAAGCCACCTCTCTTAAGCGACAATCCGTAGTGCAGAATCGGGATGCCGCCTAGTTCAAATAGGCACCACAACCGATTTTTGCACTCGTATCGAGGCACCAAAATGATGGCGCTGTAAGCTACTGCGTATTTCAGCGTTCGGAGTAAGTCGGGAGCCGTGTTACTGATGCTGTCGAATTCTTCCTGCAAAAGTCCGTATGCGTTTGCTCCGGCTCCTATCCAAGCGTTCGGTTCAAGGGAGACGGTCAGACAGCGCTTGCCGATAAAATCTACGAGCGCTCTCACATGATTAAAATGCGGAAAATTCCAGTCGCGCAAGAAGTCGCCGGCCCGTTCCCGGAGAAGAGCGCTCTGTTCCGAGGCACGCAGCGCGGGGGGCTTGCCCCGGATCAGTCGGACGGCACTCGATTCGACAAGGATAGCGGCCAAACGAAGGAATTGTTCCGCGTTCTCCGAGCTTGCGTCGCACAAATCGTCGATACCGAAAAAATAGGGGCGCCCGTACGAGTGGAGCAGCCTCAACCGCGCAGCCTCATAGACAGAACTGTCGATTGAAAGAGGCCGCTTCGGGTCCGGGTCGCCGCCTTGCTCGAACAATCCTCCCTGGGGGATGCGTTTTGCGTAGCGATGCATCGCAATGTCCAGCATCGCAAGTTTTTCATCTTCTTGGAGAATCCGCGAACTGGGGCGATATTTGTTAATGTCTCCCATCAGCTTCTTCCTGCGCTCCTCAGAGACAGTCAGGCGCTTTTGCGAAGCGTCTATCTGTTTCCTCAACTCGTTCGTTTTCGGAGATGTCAAATGTTCCGTCTCACTGACCAAAAGCGTTTCTAAGGACACCAATTTTCGCGATGCGAACTCGGGCATCTGCGACAGGTACCGCGCGGACATATCCTTGGCCATTTTGCGGAACTGAGAGCGCTGTTCGCGCCTGTCGCCAACACTCTGCAAAGTAATTCGGGTGATCTCGCGAGCTGTGGTCACACCAGGCAGTTCAGCTTCCTCGCCGTTTCCCGCGATCAGCGCGCCAATCGCCTCATCTGGCGTCAGTACATCGAATCTCGTCAATACCCATCGCGATACGCGCAGCTCCCTCTTAATCAACCAACGAGTGAGATTTTGAAACTGTGTAGGGTGCAAAGTATGCGCATCGTCCAGCACAGCTAGCGGACGGATTTCAAGACTCGTTGAGTTTTCGCCGAAGGGAACGGAAAAGCTATCAATTACGTCGAAGGGGCGATACGCTTGCGTAACATCCTCGCCTAAGTCGTTCTGTCCAGGCGGCAGAAGTGCGCCAACCACGCGGTAGATAGCCCTTTCCACTTCCTGCGCTTTTTGCAGCACCGCATCGCCGGAGAGCCCGCCGATCGCCTCGGAGGCAGCGTGTGATCCGCCCGTCGTCAGGACTTTGACGCGTTCCGGACGAACACCTGTCCGCGCCAAGTGACGGAACCAACCGAGGATCGCTCTGGCCTGAACAAAAGCCTTGAGCAAAGCATCCTTAAAATCCTCAGAGTACGGAAGCTCCCAAATCTCGCGATAGTCGCTCTCAAGTGGCAATCGGCAGGCGAGTACAGTCGGAGAACCGTTTGCAATTGAGCCGCACTCCGTCAGGGCGGTCAGTAAGGCTCTATGTGCCTGCGAGCTACTATTGCGTAGCAAGATGGAGACCATGGGGAACTCAAAGAGTTTGGCCATAGTCGTTTTTCCGCTTCCAGGGGTTCCTAAAACAACAACGAGACGGTCGTAGAGCTGACCTGTTGATCCGAATTTGCGCAAGTAGGTAGTGATGGGCTCTGGACTAACGAGGCTCAGAAATGCCTCTTCGTTTCGAACCTGCTCCGTTGCGCGTCGCTCAAATGGATTGTCCATAATGGGCCGTCAGGCCAAGTCCGTATGTCGCTGCCGCCGCCGAAACAGAGGCCTCATTCGAGGTTGGCCATCTTTAGTCTCGACCTCAGCCCATAATAGCGGAATCGAATTGTTGGGCGTATTGTGCTCGAAGATCAACGGAAGGGCACATTGTCCGAATCCCAGGCGGACATCCTTTCCGCCACCTTTCCGTGTGTGCTCGGTTTCCACTCCGTTGTTGTAGTATTTTTGGATCAATGGCCAAAAGTCTCCAGCGTTGTCCTCGGCAATCTTGATCCAATTTGGCAAAACGAGTTGGTAGGAAAGCTCAATTTCCGGGAACCATCCGTCTTGGCCCGTTTCCTTTTTCAACGCAGCGATCTTTTCTTGCAGTCCTCCCGACGCCATATCGTGAGTTGTGATGTAGAGATGGATCACAACCGTCCAGTCCTTCTCGAAGTGCGTAGAAAGAATACTTCGTTGGCCTGCATCGGCCTTGCTGAGATCTCTCCAAAGGCGTTTGAGTTTGCCCTGAAGGGTCGTCCCAGTGCCAACAAAATCGTCTATAAGATAGAGGAATTTGAAGCGCGCGTCGTTCTCACCCAAGGCGTCTCTTAGTTTTTCGAGCAGCTGCTGCCACTTTCCGTGGGCGATCTCCGTTGCCAGGAGAATCTGTTCGTTGCTGATGATTCCAGTAGTGGAGCGGCGGAATACATCGATCCTGGCTCCGTCGCTCAATCCGAAAAACAGAGACCGTCGGAGTAGCTGCCGGTAACGGTCCAATGCCCTCGGGTCTGACCAAACAAGGTAATGCGGTTTGCCGAGCAGTTCGGCGACGTCGCGGACAATTCTTGGGCGAACGAATTCTGGATAGGAAGACTCGATTAGGTGATGGATTTCAGCAGGGTTAAAGTAGATTAGTCGCGTTTTCACAAATTCGTAAGCCGCCGCTCGTTCTTCTTGCTTAAATTGCTGGAGCCAACCCGCGAGGCTTTCTATAAATCGCGCCCCAGCGACGAAGTCGCCGTATCCGTCATACTGAAAACGCGACATGAGCTGAAGCCAGGCGAACTCTTTTCGAGAACGCTCCATGTCCCAAGCCATGATCTCGCCCAACACTGACAACGCTAGGTCTTGGTTCAACGCTCGCTCCGAGGTTTCCTCCCTGAGGCTCTTCCGAATCGGATAATACCGCGAGAACAATGTAACTGGTCGAGTAAAAACCTTGTCGCCTGACTATTTCTAACCCCCCGAGGCGCTATATTCCAACAAGTTCCGGGGTCCTGCGAGACCTCGAGCACCGACAGAGAATACGGCACGCCGAGGAGCTGATAGTCATTTCCCGGCCACGCACCTAAGTCTCCGATACACAAAAATGAGCCCTGTGGCGCACTTACCACCTTGGCGAGCGTCTGAAAAATTGCTGCTTTGCCAAAGCCCCGGCTAAGAATGTCAACCGAATGCGACGATTTTACACAAGAAATGCCTTGGATGAAATCCGCCGCGGCGATGCTGCAGACGATGTCATAAATGCGTTTCGAGTCCCCGGGATGTTTAGCAATTACGCTGATCTGGTCGGGTTTGGACTTCAATGTAGCGATCGCACTGACAACATACGACCGCTCAAGTTTTGTCGCCAATTCTCGAATTCGGTCGGAGCGGTTTAAATCGGAGGAATCGACCATCTCAGTCTCCAGATTCGATATCGTGGATCCATTGTGATAGGCGACGGTAACTTGGGGCCATAATTCACGGTGGATGCATTCGCGCAGCGCCTTTCGAACTGAATCTCCTCTACCGGTCGCGACTCCGACGCGCGCCCCGTCCTTCAAGATCCGATTCAGCGACAAGGACATGATTTTCGGCAGCGCGCCGAACCGGTATTTTTCATCGCAGATCGTCCCGTCGTAGTCCAATACCAAAGCATCAAAGGTGGATTCCCTTAGTCCCGACATGAATTTCCGGAACGCACCTCTCCAGTGCTCTAGCTGCTCGGGAGCCAAGAATGCAACGGGCTTACCTGTCTTTCGTTCAATTGCAACCTCCTCTGTTGCGTTGAGGCGCCCCTTCTGACGGTGATTCCAGATATTTAGGTGATAGATTTCTCTGCCAAATGTGATTACACGTGGCCGCCCCGGGTCGATGCCCCGGGCTTCCGCCGCGAACCCTGATAGAAACAAGGAAGAAACTAAAGCCTTTATCGCGCCGTAGCTGCGATGGCGGCCGATATCGATCTTCAGTGTCGGTATTTTTCTCGGCAGTAGCTTCAGAGTCCGCGCGGCGATCTCCTTATCCTGTTCGCTGATAAACGCCAAAACTGCAGTTTCAGCACCTCTCTTATCTAGCCAGTGATGTCGACCATGTGCAAAATTCCGAAAGTCTGTGACTTGGATCGGGCCAATCGCGGCTTCGCTGAATTTCGACTCCATATCTCGGGTAGCTGCTTCTGCAGCTCGAGAACCATAGAGAACAAGGAGATGCTCTCTCTTCCACAATGGGGCCGAAGCTCGCCTTAGGTCGTTCATCCAATCGCCAAGCGCCTTTTGACCGGCGATGAGCTGTTCAAGAGTGGTCTCTTCTTTAGGAATGGCGTAGGTACAGTCTGCATAAGCTCTGTGAAGAAGGATCGCAAATGCAAGCAGCGAATTCGTGGCTACGAATCCATCTTTTCCGGATGGTAGATCTAACTCTGTGAAGCCGACATATTCGTACTGGCGACACAATCGCCCTAGTGGCGACCCAGCTCGCAGGCACAAAACACCAAGCGCTTTCGGCTCAGCACTAATCAATCGTCGGCAAATTCCCAATACATCGGGATTTGATCCCCCGGCGCTGAACAGAAAAACCGCTGCATCTCGCACACCTTGTAGTTCGGCAGCCTGCAACGGAGAAACTGCTTCCGATCCTTGGGTTGTGTAAAGGTTGTGTATGTAGGATGCAAACGCCGCAACGCTCAGAGACCCACCCGACCCTATGCTGACCAGTCTCGAGCCCACAGACGACCGCACCGCGCGCTGAAAGTTCTCCATCTCAGCTTGGTGCGCCCAATCCCAAGTCCTTTGCAAGTTCTCTAAGTCAGACCAATACGGTTTGCCCAACGCGCCATCCTGCCCTAGTCCGGGTCCAGCGTTTTAACGGAACTGTCTGTCTTGTATCATACTACAGGCAAGGCGAAGACAAAGCGAATATGGCTCTGACCGAATCCTTGGCGGGTTCTCGATCAGCTCATTCACAGACGTCTAGTCCGGGAATCGCCTGTCTCCGCGACTACTATAGACGAGGTTGACGTTGTACGTGTCGGCTTCCACATCCATGCCGCGGAGTTCCAAAACCTCAGTTATGAATCGCCGCCCAGGTCGACGGTCTATCTGGATGACGAAATGAAGAGCTTCTGCAATGCTCAATCGGATGGCTCGATATGGAATTGCTACATCGCTCTGCAACACGCACGACGTAAATCGGGAAATGCCTTGCAAGGCCGAATTGGCATGGACGGTGGAAATTGTTCCGCTGTGGCCGCTGTTCAAGAGCTGAAGTAGATCGAACGCTTCGCCGCCCCGAATTTCGCCGAGGATGATTCGGTCTGGGCGATGACGGAGGGTAGCTTTCAACAAATCACGGATCGTCACGGCTGGTAGAGTATCTTGCGCGCGCCGCGCTTCGAAGCGAAGGACGTTGTCTTTCTGAATTTGTATTTCTGCGGTGTCCTCAATCAAGACAATACGTTCATGGTCGGGAATGAACTCCGTCAATACATTGGCAAGAGTCGTTTTTCCACTGGAAGTTCCCCCGCAGATGAGTATGTTCTTGCGCTGCGCAACGTACTCTTCCAACTGGCCAGCGAGGTCGGCAGTTAGCGTTCCAACTTCAATGAGGTCCCTCATCTTGAATCTGCGTGAGTTGAACTTCCGAATCGTCAGAGCTACACCGTGAATACTACAGGGTGGAATTACGGCGGCTACTCGGCTTCCGTCAGGTAGACGCGAGTCCAAGATTGGCTTGGCTTCCGAGATATCGTCGCCCAGGCGTCTGGCGATGTTTTTGACAGCCACGATGAGAGATTCGGGTGTGAGTTTCACTCCGGGAACCGCTTGAAGATACCCGGCTTTCTCAATGAAGATCCTTTCCGGCCCGTTGACCATGATTTCGCTGATGTCAGGGTCCAAGATGAGATGTTGGATCGGACGGAGAAACGGAAGAATAAGCTCGAAACCGTTCATCACAATTGCCCCTCAGCGAGCTGACGAAAATAGGACTTGTTCACGTCATTGAGGTAGGGCTTCAGATAGCAAAACATCGGCGGCATCGGGTTTAGCCCGTCGTAAGCAAGGGTGATGGATTGCGCGTTCTTCAGTTCCGTGAACGTCTTCATGTCGAACCTGTAGTCGCGCTGCTGACTGTACGTCTTGGAGGTGCTGATGTGAGCCTTGTCAGCCAGCGGCTTGCCGGTCAGATAGCTCACTCTGGAATCGTGCCCGCTTTCCGAGATATTGTAGTTGACGCGCCACTTCTCTTCCTGACCGCACAATTCACTCGCAATCTTTGCGGAGAAGTCGTCTGACAACGACAGGAATATCTTTGTGCGGAAGGTTTGCAGCAGAGTTCGCCACGTTTCCCCTGGGAGAGTTGATTGCAGCGAACTAATGCTCTGCGTCGCTACTAGCGGGACGCACTTTGCTTGCCGTGAGAGCGAAAAGAATTTTTCATCGCCACTCGGCTCGTTCACTCCGACGGT
>Ga0137362_10001532_pt1 | contig 14416 bp, 19 predicted proteins | sample MadtaG_2_FD_104801 | JGI IMG/M metagenome (GOLD analysis project Ga0137362, IMG submission 104801) | Vadose zone soil microbial communities from Angelo Coast Range Reserve, California, USA - Mad1_100_16 metaG | ecosystem: Environmental > Terrestrial > Soil > Vadose zone | place: USA: California... | reverse complement strand
TAGGGTCTAGGTATTGCATTGAATCATGGTCTGGGGGGAGTAGTTCTTGTGAAATCTGGTGGGCCTGCGAAGGATCAGCAAAGGTGTGAGGGCGGAAGCCCGATACTCTCACAATATGCTGGAACACGGTATAGATATGTGAGGTGTAGTTCCCCAGCCAAGCTTGTGTGACCCCGACTATGCAGCCTCCCTCGCACGCGAGGACAGAAACTGGGCTTGCAAAAAGAAGAATAGTAAAAGTGAACAGAAGCATTTGTGTAAGCTGGTGGTAATGTTGAAATTGTATGCTGAACAGAGAATGCCACGTTCAAGTGCGATCGCATGGTACCGCAGGAATGCAAACACAAATAGTTCCAGATTGGCATGGAAAACATGTCTAGTCATAATCAAATCCTGTCAGAAAAAATCCATTAGTACCCAAAAACCTATAAAGGACACCAACGCACCACCGCCAGATGGATCGCCGCCGCCTCCACCCCCCAAGTCATCAGGGTCATCACCCTCTCCGTTGTCAAAGTAATCATCTGCATAGTCATTATCGTATTCCTCCTCTACATCATAGTCTTCTTCTGCAGCTTGTGAACCAGCTTCCGATGCCTCTGATTTATCCTGAAAGAAAGGAAATATCTCCAGTCACAACACGCAGGGGCAGCATGAAGGTATGGCAAACCTCTTCTTCAGCGTCATCCTTAAAGTCACCCAGATTAACACGTCTAGCGTGCCTTTTCTCCACTGCCAATTCGTTGAGAGTGGGCCACAGGAGTACTCAAGACACGTACATATTCGCTTCTTCCGCGGATCGAAGTATGCCTCGAATACCTCTTGGGGGAAGAAAGGTTGATGAAGATTCCTTCGCTCTAGCTTGGGTTGGGCAGCTGCTGCGGGGCGGTATTTGTCCGCATATCGTTCTAGCTCTGTGGCATAGTAGGTCAGACGATAATTCCCGGCAGGCATAGGGAGGACGTACCAGTCGATTTAGTCACTTGCGTCACGTAATAGGGCGACCTGCGTAATCGAGCTGCGAAGCGGCGCTGTAGATCGCATATTTGTTTCTCCTCTTCAGAATATTCTGTCAGTGTCGGAAGAGGCTCGATAGGCTATGAAAGATTATTCTTAACACCGTCAGGATGAATGTACAGGATGCAGAACGAAGACGTACTGGGTAAAGTGCGCTCTGCTCTCTTGAGATGGCTTGTATATCAGCAAAAGTGAGGCCCATCGGAGGTGGATTGTTGGCTCCAAAGGTATTTCTACCACCAAAGCCTCCGCGCCCGCCCCCACGACCTGCTCTGGACATTCTGTTGTGCACACAAAGTGTTGTTAAACAATGGGTGGGTGAGGTAATTTCCAACTCCGATGACGTCCAAATAAAACAAAACAAAATCCAGAGACCCAAGTTGACGCGCCGCGTCTCTCGTCTCCCACTTCACCCCTACGACCAACCAACTAATCCCTCTCAATCCACTTTTACTTGACAAACCGTACCTCCACACCCATAATAATGGACAAATCCCTCGATGATGTGCGTTGTATCCTCGTAGTTGTCACCAGACGTCCTCATCTAAGTTTTTTTTTGTTCTTCGTGCAGATTGTTGCAGCTACCCGTGTAGCCAAACAAACCAGGCGACCCCGTCGTGGTAACAATGCTCGGTCCCAGGTCCTTGGAGCCACTGGCACATCCCCCGTGGCCAAGGCTCGGATAACAAGCACCGCCAAAACGGCTAGTGTCCCCCCTCAACCCATTGAGAAAATTGTCGTATCAAATCTCCCGCCCGACGTGAATGAAGCCCAAGTCAAGGTCAAATGAGTCTCCTTTATGCAAATTTGGACAAGTCCTAACCGTAATCCTTATATATAGGAGCTTTTCCAAACTACCGTCGGCCCTCTCCGCGAGGTCAATCTCCACTATGATGCAAATGGCCGCTCGAAAGGCGTAGCCTCTGTCATGTTCCAGAAAAAAGGCGATGGCAACAAGGCATATCAACAGTATAACAACCGCCTCATCGATGGGAGTTAGTATCCGCCACTTTCTCTCCTTTGAGCTCGTCTTCTATTTCCGCGACGCCAAGTCGGATACGGTCTCGTTTGATTCGCCTTCGTGCAAGGGCAAAGCCATACCCGTGACAGGGTATCATGGTCTCACCTCCTGGTCTACCCTCCCCAAGTAACGCCTAAGGTTGAACCCTGGGTGTCTTGGGAATCTGATACGCGTTCACTTATGAGCGATGTATTGGGTGAACCTGATGAACCGCCTCGTCGTGCCACCTTCATGCGAAGTTCCCGCAGAACACAGGTTTGATGTGCCTTGTGTGCTGTGTCGCAGAGGCAGGCCGTATGTTCGTCGAGGGCGCTGATGGGAGAATTCCCGTCAGAACGGTTAGGGGTCGAGGGTGGTCAGGTGGGGGTGTCGGACTGAGAGAGGTCCTAGTCTGGAGTGTCGTTGAACGTCTACACGTTCGCTGTCGCTTCAAGACGGTCCTGTTGAAGAAGTCCGGTTCGAAGGATTGCAAGGATGGGTTTGACATGCCCCTTTCCATCCGTTGCGCAAGGTTAAGGCTGAATATCAACGATGTCCGATGTTCGATCGAAGGACCCGCGAATTGCGCCGCAACTCTCTTTGGCTCGTTTTCGTCTTTCGTTTGCCTCGCGCACCGCTGAAACTCAACTGACCAATTGACCCCTCCCCTCCCCGCCGTTCTTTGTCTCTCGTTTCCATCATCTATCGCTTCCAGAGCGTCCCATGAAGATCGAAGTTGTTGTCGACCCCTCTCGTCTTGCTCCCACTCCAAGTCTCGCTTCTCGCGTCGCCCCGGTGGAAAACACTGCTGTTATCACTAATGGCACTCAACCTGCCAGGTCCGTTGCTGCGGCATCACAGGTTTCTCAAAATGTCTTAATAAACTCAATCATCTGTAACAGGAGCCGTGGCGCGCCCCGAGGTCGCGGCAGAAGACAAGGGTCGCGCAAGACCGAGCGGCCACAAAAGACGGTCGAAGATCTCGATGCCGAGATGGAGGTTGGTGTCAAGATAGGCAAATTTTGTCTGAGCTGTACTGACCAGGCTTTCCTGAAGGATTACACTGCGAGTAACGCAGCCCCAGCAGCCGCCGCCGCCGCTTAACGTAATCTTCTATACCCTTTTAACCGTAGTGTATAATGTTTTCTGTCTCCTGCGTATCTTCTATTGTCTTCCCAATATCATGATTGTTGCGTTGCGTTCCTATTATGCATGGAATGCGTGATTCACCCAATTGTTTTGGTCCCATCGCTATTTGATCATTGTCTGATTGCAAAGACTTCGCGCAAGACTCTTACTCCACCACCTATCTGCGCCAATGCCTGATGTCACGACGACACATGTCCTGTATGCTGAACGACCTGAGTGGTCAGACGTTGTTCCCATTCCTCAGTACGAAAACCTCCAACCACTTGCTCCAATATTCTACAGCCCCGAGTGTATGCAACATTCTCCCTTTGTTTCTGGCCGTTGTACTGATAGATTTGCGATATACCGTGCTGTTTCATCGTGACGCCCTGATGGACAATGCAGATAAAGATGCCACTGACTATTTTCGTGGTATCGTAAAGACTGGGGAGAAGAGCCTACGCGTTCTGCAACTCACGGAGACCATTATAAGACTCAATCCTGCACATTATTCTGCCTGGTATGCGCCATTGCGTCTACATTTATATCATCGTTTTCTTAACACATAGTGGAAAGGCAATACCGTTACGAAACCCTAATCGCCATCTCGGTTCCTCTCGAGTCCGAGCTCGTCCTCACGAATGCACTCACTAAAGCCTCTCCAAAGACATACCAGGTCTGGCACCACAGACAGCTTCTCCTCACAGCTCTACGCGACCCTGTTCCAGAATTAGCATTCAACGAGGAGGTACTCGAAGCGGACGCGAAAAACTATCACACTTGGAGCCACCGACAGTGGCTGCTCGCTCACTTCAATCAAGAAGAGTTGTGGGCTGGTGAGCTGCCGTTTGTCGAGCGACTCCTCGCTGAAGACGTCCGTAACAACTCGGCTTGGCATCATCGCTTTTTCGTGACATTCGGAGGCACTGGCGACGTTACAGACGAGGCGGTACGGCGTGAGTTAGCGTAAGCATCCTTGTATTTATCCTCGGGAGTGGGAGGTGTCGCCCCGCGCATAGTGGCGCTGACAAATTGCCTTCCCTGTCATGGCGATGTCCTTGGACCCTGGCCCGCCCATCATCCTTTTAAAGATTTGTCAAGGGAAAGATTTCGCTTGTTCCGAATAACGCCTCCGCATGGAATTATTTTCGTGGAATCCTTAACCACGCGCATAAGCCCTACTCGACGCAGGCCGCTTTCGTGGAACTGTATGTCGTCGACGCGGTCGACGAAGATACCGACCGCGTAGTTGACCTTGAGAACCCGTCCCCTTCCGAGGGCGCACAGTTACCGTGCCCGGCGGCAATCGAATTCATGGCAGACGTACACGAGGCAAGGGGCAAAGAAGGGATAGCCGGGGCTGTGAAGGTACGCCCACCATTTCTGACTCGAACCGATGTTTGGTCCATACAGTCCGATGTCATGCATTGTCATTGTTCAGCTCTGGCGCTCCCTCGCTCACACGCATGATACCATAAGAAAAAGGTACGTGGTCAAATTTGCGGCGCCACCGCCCATCGAATAAGCTTGTCACGAGGACAGGTATTGGGAATTCCGCATTCGAGACGCAGTTGCGAACACCAGTGCGGCTTGAAGCCAGCCACAACGAAATGGGTTGCGCGAGAAGTAAAGATTTGTATTTTATAATCTTAGTACGACGACGAAGAAACCACCCTTTCTTTTTCGGTTCTTTTTATTTGGCCGTGGTCCTGAAATGAAGATGTTTTGCCGCGCACTGCCAGGGTTCGCGTGATTAAATCATTCAAATCACATACAGCGCCTTTATGCCCGGCCTATTATTTGTACTGCCTCGCCCGATTCTCGCAATTGGGCCAAAGTAGCATCAACACGCGGACGAAAATCGCTTGCAATGCCATCACACTCGTGGAAATAAAGAAATTCCGGTCCGTTTTTGATGGTTAAATACTGTCCTGGGCGGGTGGCTGCTTGATATAGGACCCCCATGGGCTACCACCATCAGCGCCAGCCAAACGCTTATCCACAGGACAATGCCCAAGGTGAGACCCCTTCGTCCCTCGATAGTTCAAACACTGATGCAGTACAGGCGGCCAACCTACTGCCTCTGGCTATCATGATAACCGAAGGACTTCACGTTCACAGTCGATCCAGGCACCGGTTCACGGCGGCGACAATCCAACGATGAGTCGCTCGTTGTCAAACAACAGGTCACCGATTTCTGGCCAGGCACAGCCCTTTGTTGCCTATGGGCAAACCAGGGAACAAGGTAAGCAAATCCCAGCGACTAATTGTTGTAGTATCGTGACTGGGAGGCTCATGATGACAATCGGATCTGACAGCGGGACTACAACATGTCCCGTCCACTAACACCCCACAGCAGTACATCGGTGCACAGGGTCTGATTCAAGGGGCCTCATTGCAAGGCCAGACATATCAGTCTGCGGAACAGTACCGTGACCGTGACTATCCGCCCCCTGGCGATCCACCTCCGCAATTCGCGTCCCAGCAAAACCGAACTCACCACCCACCCTCTCAACAGCCCTCTGTGCCACAAAATGCACCGTTCTCCACTCAGGCCCAGTATGCCCAGCACCCGCGTGGGGACCTAGATTATTCAACAGGAAACCCGCTACCGCGGCGGTCTTCGTTGCCCCAATACCCGCTGCAACAGCAGCAACCTCAAACTCAACGGTACCCGCAACAACCGGAGTCTTCGCTGGCCCAATATTCGCAGCAATTCCAGACTTCACCTCAACAATTCACGCAACAGCAGCAGTCGCTGCCTCTCCGACAGCAAACGAACTCTGTCACAACCCCCGTCAATGCCGCTTCATCCTTTGGGCCAAACATCCCTGGTGAATATTATGAGACACCTGGAGAACAGACACGTCAATCGCGTACCATGCACCGCGGTTCAAGTGAGTCTTTCAATCGCGTATGTAGCGACTATGTAGTCTGGACTATTGGCAGCGAACGCAGGTCCTCCTTGTCGTCTTCCAGGTTGTCGCAGTCCTGTGATCAGGGATGGGGCGACGCAAGAGCTTACTGAATACTGTTCAATGGAACACATGCAGTTCGTACTCGCCTTACGAGCTCTGGTCATGCTTTAGTGTTGAATGTCATCCTTTGGCTATCCAGGGAAGATCTACGGCGCGGTGCTCCCTCATGCCCGGCCTGTCATAAATGTCCCAAACGCATGAACGGCAGATACTGCGGATCCTCCTGCGAAAAGTGGGACATGGAACGGCAACAACAGCCACAGCGGCAACAGCAATACTATCCACCATCGGGGGTGATACCAACACCTGCTTCCGGAAATGTCACTTGGGGTACTGCTCCGGGCGAGTCATCTCCCACCGTCCACCGCGATGCCCATAATCAGCACCTCTTGGCACCAGGGGGTAAGTGATCAATCGGACTTATTCGTTTGTGACACTACGGGCTGACCCCTGAGCCGTCTTCTACCCTAGGACTTGTACGCTGCCCCAACTGTGGTACGACGTATTGGGCGCGGGGTAGGAGCCTGAGCCGCCCTCGACCCGGGTATGAAAGTCAAGGAAGTCCAATCGACTCATCGCCAGTGTCCTTGCCACCTTGTCCATCATGCGGCTTTGTCCAATGAATGTAGGTCCTGCGTACAGGCCGACCAGTCACTCAAATACTACAGGCAAAACGTGGGGGTTGGATTGCTTCGCCGTATCGTGGCAGTTTTCCTACTTGCTCCAACAACTACGTGAAATCCCGCTCGATGAATACGATCAGAATCCTTCCTTCTGATATTATCAAAACTTCGTCGCTTCCTCTTACACCCATATCTTCACCTGACCCTCCACCCCACCATCCCTCGTCTACAGGACCACTTGCGATGTCTGCTCACGTTGCTTAGATGCCCATCCTACACTATTTAATCTCCTGGGCTGCTCACTCTCCCTAGCGTTGTTTCCCCTCAGCATGGGCATCATAACTCGATAATAGCCCCCTCCGATTATCGCCGACTGAGTGACTTAGTCCGGTTATTCTCTTACTAGCTATCGTAACGAGGGCATCGCCCTGGTCGCGTGTGAAAGCAACCAATTACATGAGATATGCACCACAATCCTCTTACCACTATGAATTGTACAGTGTACACTAGAAATTCAGTACAATCGACCAGCCTCGTCATGATGCTTAGGCCATCGTCTTCAGCTGCGCTCGGGTTGATTTCCTCTTGCTTTTCGTCTTGTACTGAACCCTACCTGTTTGCATTTGTCATAGCCATGTATATAGAATATGATTAAGTGATATTGGTCACATGGATATCAAGAGGCTGACAAGGACGAGCAAGTCGATCACCTCGACCGTAACGCCTTCCACCCCTCCCGGCCTCATAAACACCCGAAATCTTTAGACTTCTCCATGGATCATCTCCCAGCCCAAGGTGCATCATTCGGGGTATACTTTCTCCAAAGCGATGCCGTCGTCAGCTTTCTGACTATCCGCGTTCTTAAATCCACAAGAGTTATACTTTCCAGACCCCCCAACAACAACAGCTCACCAGAGCGCGACATCCTCCTACTCAAAAACAACCTATAGCAACCTATCGTCCCGCCCTTCCTAGTGAAAGTCAGATGCCCGACGAATGGGGATATCCCTCTTCGCGCATGCCGCAAGACTCAAGTACGCCTTTCTCTCACTCGTATTGGAGGATGTATCATATTTTGACAATTGACAGACATACCAAGGAACATACAGGGCGCTGTTCCTCACCTATATGCCAGTGGGTCCGCTCCTCCCGGGGCACCTCATCTCACAGCCGCCGCTGGACCTAAGGTCCCGACTTGTCGCTATCTGAATTGCTACCGCCCAGTGACAAGGGATGAGAGGACGCATGAGCTCACCGAGTACTGCTCACTGGAGCATATGCGGTTCGTGGTTCTCGTTTGCAGGGCCTCCCTGTTCGTACTTTAGGCGTTGAACATAGACCGTCGGGTTTACCCAGCGACGCTGTACAGCGTCTTCGTTATCCCGTGTGCCCTGCGTGTATGCACTGTCCTCGCCGCTCTGACAGAGATTTCTGTGGACTTCTCTGTGAAGAGTGGGCAATGCAACGGCAGCGGCAGCAGCAGCAATTACAGTTGCAGCTTGAACGTCAGCAACTTGAACACCATCAACAGCAGCAGCAGCAGCGTCAGCACTGGCAATCGCCGACTATAAGACCATCCCCAACGGTCCCTTATCCCAATGCTGTCACTTGGAGCAACTTAGCACGTGGGCCGGTTTCTGCCAACAACGTAATACGGTATACTAGCTGGCAAGGTCGATTCCAACATTAGGCGTGTATTATGCAGACATTTGCAATATACCCTGATGATTAATACCTCGAGAACGTTCGCTGATACTCGACAAGAATTATCCCTTTACTGGAGTGTCCCCGTTTTGCCATCCCATGGCGATGCCTATACGTGTCGCCATCATTGAACACTAGTATCCGTCCTAGGGCACAGCCTCATAACCACATAGAATTATCTGACAGGGAACACACTAGGAATAACACGTGAAAAGAGGTCACAGCTTGCAATAGCCACCCCGCCAGTTGTGTTACAGCCCGCTCATACAACTCTTGGGGCTAGTAGGGCTCGTCCCAGTTACAAAAAACTGCATTGGTATATGTTGGCACGCAGGGATGATCAAATGGTGATGGGTTCCTATTTGACTACCTGTATCGCCATTGCTGATTGATGGTTGTTGGTTAGCCCCATATGATTGGTGACAAACGCGGAAAGGAACCCGTTATTTCGCGTTTGCTCCAATGAGTTTGAGGCACCCAGCTCAGATCAACATCTTCCGTGCTAATCAGTCGAGCATACTACTGTAATAGTAACATCTCACACGCCGCCGTTTTTAGCGAGAATACTACCGTTGGCCATGGCATCGAAAACATACAGTACTGTACCATTATTTCGGTTTTCAATGACGGCGCTCCGAGTCGGCCAATCATACCAAGACAAAGATAACTATCTAGTCCGTCATTCGTTGCCTGGCCGATGAAAGTCAGCCTTTTCCTTGTGGCCGAAGTTCCGGTCGACAGTTACGGTACCATCAGGACTGACGACGGGCCGAATGTTGATTCTCATTGTCATCCTCCGCCAAAGTCTCGTGTTCCGATTTGCTACTGGAAAGGCTACGGTATTCTAAAGCATGGTTTTGACATACTCAAATCTCGCCGGCGTCCTGCTACTGAAACCTTGGTGCATGGGATCAACCGTTCTAACGACTATTTCACCGCCGCGGGGTTAATCGACCACTCTTCTCTCCGGGGCGTTTGCTCGATGTTTCAATGCCTGCGTTGCCACGTAACCCCCTTCAAGTATTGTATACGAAAAACACCGCGGCACAAAGTCCACGGACCATGAACGTTCAGTAAAACACTATTCGGATGCCGTGGCTTTGCCCTCACGGTGTCAGGTGTGCCCGTTCCGAGTCAGACCAATTATCAATTATTCAATCCGGCTATGGTACACCCATCCCCTCCTCTCCTGGATCTCGTCTGTTAACAGCTTACAGTCCTTTGTGCCCTCATACCGTTTACTGTAATGGGTACAGCTCAGCACTTTTGTTCGTGCCATTGGTGGCCCCGACTCCTGGGCAATGTCATCGCCACCTGCCGGCATTCAACGTGACAACTTTTAGATCAACCACACGATGCATCTGGTGTCAGCTCGTTGCATTTTCGGATGGGCATACCCTCATGCCGTAAGCGAGTCCGTTGCCGCGGACGGCGTATTCTTCATACTCCTAACTTCCACCGCGACACGCCCGGCGGCCACAAATCTTCCCCGACAAACCTGTCTCATGGTGCGTATCCCGTTTAATATTACAATTATACATTTAATGCCAAAAAAATGATAAACCGAACGTCTTACGACGCATACGACGCATGCTACGTCATACGTCATACGGAATAACGACTGGCAACAGCTATTCAAGTTCTCGGCTAGCCTATACTGACTTCCTAATTGTGGCGATCGGGCCGCGACGGTACAAGTGGACAAGACCGAATCGCTCCAGAAAGCGTTATTACCCGAAAATGTCAAATGTCTGTTCAGGACAGAGTCGATCCACGAACGGGACCGAACATCCATGGCACGGGCAAGGAGTTGAAGACGGTCACGGTACCTCACCGTCCCATGCGCATTCGGGTTGTGTAACACTCTCGTGATATATCTGTCAGGCATACGTTACTTTACTGCTAGTGTTGACTTCTAGAACGCTTCAGGATTTGGAGGGAAATAGGCGCCATCACCGGATCACCACTTATAGGCATATCGGACAAGCGGTCCGAACATTGCCATCGTACAATGTAATCAACACATCTTTTCAGCCCGCTGCAGGCGATGAGAAGTGAGGCACTGTAATTGGCCAGCGTGCATAACAAGGTGTGTGCCATGTGCACCGCACAGCGGAATTCATGTGGGTGTACGGCGATGCCGTACCTACCGTACATGTACCGTCACTGCTGCTGGAAGCGACTTACGAAGGCTGGACACCTACGATAATTTCGGTCTTGACGGATAAAGACCGGGCGCGTAAAATTTGACTCAGGATCAGGAAGAACGCAGAGGATGACATGATACCGGTACAGTACTATGCAGAAGGAACTGCCGGAAGACGCTACTTTCAGTTCCCCATAAAGCTTATTATGCCTCGCGCTGTACATGTGTCCAGTTATCGCGAGCGGACAAGCGGACAATTTACCCTTAATTGGCTCGGTCAGCTCGGCCAGCCACTGTCTGACAAAGTTGACCCCAATCCAGGGCCAAACAAACTTCAGAATAGCACAGGACCGGGTGTCAAACACCTTCAATTTGAGGAGGGATCCGGGGCTCGTTTCTAGACAAGGTTGTTGTGTTGCCACCACGTTCGATCTCTTCAATTCGCGCCATCACCGGTTGAGATACCGCGGTCACGGTATCCCCGCCGGTGTGCATGCTAGGTTCTGACTTGTTCGTTGATCAGCAATAGGTACAGTGGGAACGGCCGAGGTGATCCATAGAGGGAAGCGATTGGTCAATTACTGTAATCACATTAATCACAACTAAAAGTACCGTGTATTGTCACCGATTTCCCCTACAGCACTTTCACTTCTCTCCCTTTACTTTCTACAATCATGGCCTCTGGCTCCAACCCTCGATGAACGCGGCAGCAGCGCGACCGGGTTCAAGACGATAATCGTGTAGACCCATCCACGCCCTTCGAAATCACGACTACAGTATAGCGAACATTCCGTAGCGGGGTATCGATAAAGCGGCCAAATTTCTTTAATTTGTTTCACTCTCCGACGAGGGTGACGACGACGAGATACGGGGCAACCTCAGACCTGTGTGGACGTGCAAATGTGATAAAAAAAAATAGCCGCGGTAGCGATCGACGACGAGGCACACACACTCGGGGAACTGTTGGAAACAAAAAGGACTCACAAGATGGGAACGACGTGGCTTCGACCAGTGTGAATGACAAATTTAGTAGTGAGCCTGAGGCTCTCCGGGTGCGTAAGGAGACACGTTTTTTCACGAGGGTTCACACGTTCACACGTTCATACCGCTACGAGCGGTCACATCGGGGTACCAATAAGTGGCTCTTGTGGTGCGTGGTCAACTTGGAAGTGCAGTTTACTCTAATCGAAGCGTCAGGTGCTCGCTTAAGGCCAGCTTTGTCATCGCCTTATGAAATCGACTCTGGTCATTGTTACTAAATGGATTGAGTCAACCTGATTACGCGTTGCCGTTCGATTACGGTAGCTCCTTACAAGCATGACAGGTTGTTATAAAGGTCCTCATGAACTTCCCAAATATCCCGTTCGATCCTCAACATCCCTCCCAACTCTCTATTCTCTCCCTCTCATCCACTCTCTACCTACTACTAGGATACAATGTCCCGCAAGAGCGTCGTAGTCGTTGGTGGTGGTGCAGCTGGCGCGACCTTCGCTCGCACACTCTCTTCCAAACTCGATCCCAACACAACGACCCTCACCCTCGTGACCGCGCGTCCCTTTGCCCTTCATCTCCCCGCCGCCGTCCGCATGACAACCACCTCCGAGGGCAAACTCGAAGATACCTCTCTCATCCCTTACGAAAGTCTCCTCGTCAAGAACAATGGCACCATCAAGGTCGGCCGCGTCTCTGCTATCGAGCAAGGCAAGGAAGGCCGTGACGGCTCCGTCGTTTTGACCACGGGAGAACGCATCCACTATGACTACCTCGTTCTTGCACCTGGCGCAGAGTGGGAGGGTCCCCTTGCCTTCCCCGACGACCGTGCTGCGGTCCTCGACCACATCAAGTCCTGGCGTCGCAGGTTTGAGAATGCCAAAGATGGAATTGTTCTCGCTGGTGGTGGTGCTGTTGGCTGTGGTACGGGTTTCTCGTTTAGCTTTTTATTTTTGAATTTGGGCTTAATGGTTGTTTTCCTTGATCAGAATATGCGGGTGAGATCAAGGACGCGTTCCCCCACAAGAAGGTTACCATTGTCCACTCGGACGCGCAGCTCCTCAACTCTACCTACCCCAACAAGTACCGCAAGATGGTCGAGAAGGACCTTGTCCAGCGCGGAGTGAACATCATCTTCAACGATTATGTCGACAACCTCGACACCACTCCCATAAAGACACGCTCCGGCCGCCATGTGGACGGCGATCTCGTTGTATGTCCTTTCGTGGCCGTGAATCAATTATAAATTCTGATGATTGGTGTAGGTGCCCACATATGGTAGCCGCCCCGGAACGGGCTTTGTCAAGTCACTCGGCTCGAATGTGCTCAACGCGCGGGGTCAGATCAAGATTGAGAACACGTTCCAGCTCAAGTCGTATTCGAACATTTATGCGATTGGCGATGTGACAGACTGGCAGGAGCAGAAGCAGGCTGCCAAAGCACCGAAGCATGCGGACATCGCCGGTGCGAACATTCTTTCGCAGATCAGCGGTGGTGTTCCAAAGAAGGCGTACTCGGGGCAACCTGAGCTCATCATTGTCACGAATGGCAAGGTTCGTTGTTCAGTCCTTCCTTCACATCCTCACAATGTTAATCGGTTACGTCTTGCAGAAGTACGGCAGCTCGTACATGGGCTTTTTCGGGGGTATGACAATGGGCAACTGGTTCTCCAGCACGATGAAGGGCAAAGGGTTGATGGTCAGTATGACGCGAAAGTCGTATGGACTTGCCAAGTAAAATGCCGCCTCTCAGATCAAGGCTTGTTGAGGTTCTTTTGATATCCCGATATCCCGATATCTATATTGTTCATGATAATGTGTAACATGGCTGCTTATTCCCATCTCCTCCTGAGGTATCTGATATGATTAATCGCTCCATAAATAGAACAAATTTCTTGACTTGCTATGTATTTGTGTGGTTGCTTGGTATTGCACGATCGTATACCCATTCAGCTCAGTTCGACGGCACAACGATTTTTGTTTCGTAACATAGAAAGTACAACATTTGATATTCGACTTCTCTGTGGACCTCACCCAACTTGTCATGCTGGCCTGTCCGTCAGCGGCACATACTGGGAAGCGCGAGAGAAAAAGAAAGATTAGAATTCCGTGGGCTCTGGTGGCGGGCAACAAGTAAAATGACGAACCACTACACCAAATAGATCCCTCTGGGTGATGCCTCCTTGCTCGTCCTTATCGACCTGCATCAACCTCTGCGAATACGTCCCAACGGGGATGATCATCCGACCCGGACTCGCGAGCTGTTCCACAAGCGCGGGCGGTATAGACCGCGCCGCCGCGCCCACATGAATAGCGTCATACGGACCCTTCTCAGCGTACCCTACCACGCAGTAGGAAAACCAAAAACAATCGACGCTCAGACAAATACGTCCGGTACTGATCTGGGAAGAATGGACGTTACCGAGTCGCCCGTCGCCCGTAACGAGCACGATCGCCTGCTCGTCGATCGCTCTGCCAAGCCCGTCGGTGCGTATGTTTCTCTCTGCGAGCGCGGTGAGCGCCGGTATGTGCTCGATGCCGACGACGGCGCTCGTTCTGCCACCTCCACCACCTTCTTCTTCTTGCTGTTGCTGTTGCTGTTGCTGCGTGTCGCGAACGAGGTGGCAGAACACGCTTGTGAGATAGCCCGATCCGACACCGACGTCGAGTACGCGCGCGCCACCGCTGCCGGCGGGACGGTCGCGTAGATAAGGGAGGAGGAGCTCGGCCGCGTGCGCGTGCTGTATTTTTTCGTTTTGTTAGCGTAGAGAAGAACCTTTTTGTTAAAAAGAGAGGGGGGGGAGATACGTGCCATGTGCGGGGCTGATATG
>Ga0137362_10001528_pt1 | contig 14431 bp, 10 predicted proteins | sample MadtaG_2_FD_104801 | JGI IMG/M metagenome (GOLD analysis project Ga0137362, IMG submission 104801) | Vadose zone soil microbial communities from Angelo Coast Range Reserve, California, USA - Mad1_100_16 metaG | ecosystem: Environmental > Terrestrial > Soil > Vadose zone | place: USA: California... | reverse complement strand
GCCGGCCGACGGCGTCGCGCGCGCCGTGACACTCGTGTGGTGGGGCGACCTCGGTGGCCAGCAGTACTGCCGCGACCCCGAGCGCGGCTATGCGCTCTTCCGCGAGATGGCGCGTCTAGCGCCCGACCTCGCGGTCGCCAATGGTGACTCGATCTACGCCGACAGCACGTGCCCGCCGGTCACCGCGCTCCCCGACCACCCGCGCAACGTGGTGAGCACCGATCCCGACGCCGCGCTCCACCAACTCGTCGACGCGAGCGACCCACGCCTGGCGGCGGCGGAGGTGCTGGCCGCGTACCGCGGCAAGTGGAAGTACAACCTCGAGGACGACGCTTACAGGGCCTTCCGCGCCCAGACGCCGCACGTCTACCAGTGGGACGACCATGAGGTCATCAACGACTGGTCACCCCAGGAGGACAAGATCGGTCTGCTCCGCGGGACCGAGGACGCGCGCCCGATGACGGCGCTCAGTGGTCCCGGCCGGAAGGCGTTCTTCGAGTTCACGCCGATCCGGCCCAACGGCGAGCAGCGCATCTACCGCGCGCTTCGCCTCGGCGGCCTCGCGGAGCTGTTCGTCCTCGATCTCCGCTCGTACCGGGACGAGAACTTCGTTCCCGACGGGGACGGCAAGACGGTGGACGTGCGCTTCCGCAATGGCGAGCGGCGGCAGATCCGCGGCAAGGCCAAGACGATGCTTGGCGCCGCGCAGCGCGAGTGGCTGCTCCGGGGTCTTCGCGATGCCCAGGCGAGGGGCGTCGTCTGGAAGATCATCTCCACGGACGACCCGCTGTCGATTCCCACGGGAAGCTACCCGCTCTTCGCGCCCGAGGGCGCGATGACGCCGCTCTACACCGTGCGCGACGCCTGGGCCGCGGGGCGGCGGCTCAACACGGACACCGACGGCAACCAGGGGAATCCGTTGGGCGTCGAGTCCGAGCTACGCGCGATCTTGAAGACGCTCAAGGACGAGAAGATCACGAACCTGGTCTGGGTCGCGACCGACGTGCACCATGCACGCCTGCTCCGCTACGAGCCCGCCGCCGAGCTCGCCGGGCTCGTGTTCCACGAGTTCGTCGCAGGGCCGACGAGCGCGGCCTCGGGCCCGCCGGCGCCGCTCTCCACGACCTTCGGGCCGATCGAGCTATTCGTGAAGGGCCGGCGGCCCGATCCGGCGCGGCCGAGCTTCCAGAACTTCGGCGTGCTCCGCATCGGCGCCGACGGACTGCTCACGGTGGAGGTCCGTGGCATCGATGGAGCGGTGGCGGCGGATGATCGCGGACGCGTGGGCGCGCTGACGCTGACGCCCCAGCGCTGATGGCGAACGTCGTCCTCGGTCCGCGTTAGTCTGCCACGCCCCGGGCGATGGCGTTGCGTAACAACGTGATGAACGCATCGCTCTCCCACGAGCCGCGAAAGGTGAGCGGCGTCGTGTCCGTCGGGTCGACGGTCCGGGACGCTCGGATGGCGGGGTTGTGGCAGTGGCCGAGCGCGAAATATGTGACGCCGCCTTCGCCCACTGCACGGGTGTAGCCGAGCACGCGGGTCTTGCCGTCGGGCCGCAACGACGTGTCCGAGGGGTAGAGGGTGCCGATGGTGGGCGACGTGGCGTCCGGGCCGTAGTCCGCGGTCAGCAAGATTCGCGTCGAACCCGGGTCCTGGAGCTCGATGAAGTACGGCTCGTCCTCGACGACGAAGGACGCGGCGAGCCCTCGCGTCAGGCTCGTGTCGCCGACCGCCACGTCGACGCGGATCTTGCAGATCGGGGGATGGGTCAGGAAGTAGCTCCCGAGCAGCGCGTGATGCTCGGTCTTCACAGTGCGGCGCTGCCGCGACCCTTCCACTCGCTCGGCGCGGCCTCCGCTGGTGCCGTGCAAGCCAAGCCAGTGGCCGCCCGCTTCGAGCCAGCGCTGGATGGCGCGGCACTGCGCGGCGTCGGGGTACGGGCCGGCCACGTAGGTGATCAGCAACCGGCTCACCGGTAGCCACTTTTCGAGGTCGGCGAAGTCGTTGGCGACCGAGGCGGGAACGTCCTGCTCCGCCAGGAGCCCGAGGAGCCGCAGGCGGGCATAGTCGTGATCGTGCCCGGCGCTCGAGCCGGGCGGAAAGCCGCCGGCGATGAGGTGCGCGCGTCCGGTCTTCGTCTCTGCCATCAGATCACCTCGCGTCCAGATTAGAATCCTGGCCATGAGCACCAGAGCCTCGCCCGACCGCATCGACTCCTCGCGCGCCGCCCTGATCGTCTACGACGCCTGTCGCCGTGCCCTGACTCCCGCCGATCCCGCGCGGCGCGCGGCGATGCGGCCCGTCCTTGACGCCTGGGTCGCCCTGATCGGCGCCTGCCGCGCGCGCGCCATGCCCATCATCTATACCACCCCGGTCAGCCGGGCGGACGGCGCCGACGTCGTGCTGCTACCCACCGACCTCAGCGTCGAGACGGGGGTGCCGTCCCTCACCAACTGCGTCGAGGGCACGCCGGACGCCGGCTTCCCCGACGAGGTCGCCCCCCGGCCCCTGGACTACGTGTACCTCAAGCGCCGGCCCAGCGCATTCTACGGCACCGGAGTGGCCGAGCTGCTGCGAGTGCTCCGCCGCACCGCGCTGGTGATCGGCGGCGGCGCGACCAATCGCGGCGTCGAGACCAGTGTCCGCGAGGCGTTCAGCATGGACCTCGACACCGTGGTCGTGCGCGAGTGCTGCTGGGGCGGCGACGCCGCGGCCCACGCCTACAGCCTCGACAAGTCCATGAAGATGTACGCGCGTGTCCGCCCCCTGGAACAGGCCCTGGCCATGCTCAGCGAGACAGGTGGATGACCATGCCGACAAAGCTTTCGTCAGTCCAGGCAGAGAGCTACGCACGAGACGGATTCTTGTCGCCCCTCGCGGCGCTCACGCGTGAGCAGGCGGGATCCTATCGCGGGAAACTCGAGGCGTTCGAACAAGCCGTCGGCGGACCGCTCACGTCCGATGGGACGGATCCGCGCTACCGCTCCCGCACGCACGTCCTCTTGACCTGGGTGCATGCGCTCGCTCGACAGCCCGCGATCCTGGACGCCGTCGAGGATCTCATCGGTCCCGATATCCTCGTGTACACCTCGACGTGGTTCATCAAGGAGCCCGACAGCACGGCGATCGCCGCCTGGCATCAGGACGCCACGTATTTCGGACTGCGTCCGTACGTGCACGTCACCGCGTGGCTCGCGCTCACCGATGCGACGGCAGAGAACGGCTGCATGGAGTTTTTGCCCGGCAGTCACGGTCGCGGGCAGTTGCCCCATCGCGCGGGCGTCGCGGGCGAGTTCTCGCTGCACCACACGCTGTGCCTCCACCGCTCGCAGCCGAATCGGTCGTCCAGACGTCGGATCGGCCTGGCGATCAGCTACATCCCGACGCACGTGCAACACCTGGGCGTGAAGCACAAGACGCCGGCCATGCTGGTCCGCGGTGTCGATACGTTCGGCCACTTCGAGCTCGAACCCGCTCCGGCAGTCGATCTCGACGAGACCGCCCGGGCGGCCTATGCGCGCTCCTACGATGGCTACCGGGCCGCGTACGCCGAACAGGTCGCGCTCGAGGGTCGATGAAGGTTCCCGGCCTGGTCACCAGAGTGGAAAATGACAGGCGACGTAGTGGCCGCCTCCGAGGTCGCGCAATTCTGGCTCGCTCGCCGCGTCGGTGCACACGGCGGGCCGGCCGTTCGCCTCGTACACCGGGCAGCGCGGAGCGAACCGGCAGCCGCGGACGGGCCGCTCGAAATCGAACACCCCCCAGGCGCCCCTCCGGGTGGTCGGCAGCGCGCGCGAGGCCTCCGCGCTCTTCCTGTCCACCAGCGCCGACCACAAGATCTGGGTGTAGGGATGGCGCGCCGCGCCGGCGATGCGGTCCGCGAGCCCCATCTCCACGATCTTGCCCAGGTACATCACCGCCACCTTGTGGCTGACGAGTTGCACGACCTCCAGATCGTGCGAGATGAACAGATAGGAAAGGCCCAGCTGTCTCTGGAGATCGCGAAGCAGGTTCACCACCTGAGCCTGGATCGAGACATCCAACGCGCTCGTCGGCTCGTCGGCCACGATGAAGTGCGCCCCGACCGCCAGGGTGCGCGCGATGCCCACGCGGCGCTTTTCCCCACCGGAGAGCTCCCGGGGAAAGCTGGAGAGCTTACTCTTCTTCAAGTTGACCTGCTCGAGGAGCTCGCCGGTCTTTCGCCCCACCTCGTCATCGCTCAGCCGATGATGCACCGTGATCGCCTCCCTGAGGAGGTCCCGTACGCGCATCTTGGGGTTGAGCGCCGCGTCCAGGTCCTGAAAGATCATCTGCATCTGGCGGCGCAACGGCCGTAGCTCGCGCGCGGACATCGCCGTAATGTCGTGGCCGTCGAAGACGATGCGGCCCGACGTCGCCGGTGTGAGCCGCAGAATGGTCCTCCCGATAGTCGTCTTGCCGCAGCCGGATTCCCCGACGAGACCGAGGGTCTCGTGCTCCTTGAGATAGAAACTCACCCCGTCCACCGCCGGAATGAACTGCTCCCGCCATCGGACCGCGGAGAGGACGCCCGCGCGCTGGCGGTAGTATTTTTTCAGGTTCACGACTTCCAGGATCGTTCTCGACATGGGACCCCTGGGCCAGGCTTACTCGGCGCACAGCCAGCAGCGCACGTGATGTCCCGGCATGACCTCCTGCAACTCTGGCTCGTGATGCGCGCATTTGTCCCGGATGTCGTCCGTCACGCGATTGCAGCGGGCATAGAACCGGCACCCACGCGGGAGATCGACGGCATCCGGCACCTCGCCCTCGACGACGGTGAGGTAGCCCTTGTCCCGCACGTTCTGCACACTCGGTATGGACGCGAGCAACGCGGTCGTATATGGATGCTTGGGGGCGAACCGCGACGCGAGGACATCGGGCGCCGGGCCGTGCTCCACGACCGTCCCACCGTACATCACCGCGACGTTGTCGGCGAGCCGCGAGATCGCCCTGATGTCGTGACTGATCAGCAGCGTGGCGATTCCGAACTCCGCTTTGAGCTCGGCCAGCAGCCCCACGATTTCGGACTGGATCGTGGCGTCCAGCCCGGTGGTGGGCTCGTCGGCGATGAGAAGGGACGGCTCGGACGCGAGCGCCATCGCGATCACCGCCCGCTGACACATGCCGCCCGACAGGCCGTACGGATGATTATCGAACCGCAGACGCGGAGAATCGATCTTGACCCGCTCGAGCCAGTGGAGCGCCCGCTCCTTCGCTTCCGCCGGGTCTTTCGCCCGCGTGTGCAGGCGAATGGCCTCGGTGATCTGGTCACCGACGCGAGCGAAGGGATTGAGCGCCGACTTCGGGCTCTGGAAGATCATGGCGATTTCCTTCCCCCGCACCGGCGCCATGAGGCGCTCGACGGTTTTCCGCCAGCCGGTCTCGTCCTTGGATACCTCCACGATCCTGCCGTCGCGCTCCGCCAGGCGGACGTAATGTTCGAGATCCTGGAGCAGGTTGTGCTCGACCCCGTCCGCTCGGAAAGTGATCCTGCCGCTGATCACGCCCGGGCCGGCGCTCACCAGGCCCGTGATCGAGAGCGCGGTGACGCTCTTGCCGCTGCCGCTCTCGCCCACCACGCCGAGGGTCTCGCCCCTGGCGATCGACAGCGTCACGCCATCCACCGCGCGAATGAACGCCTGCTTGCTCCGGGAGTAGAAGTAGGTGCGCAGGTTCTCGATCTCGAGAAGCGGCGCACCCGTCACTTCCCGCCCCTGTCTTCGAGGATGCTGTTCAGCCCGTCGCCCAACAGGTGGAAGCCGAGGATGGTCAACAGGATGGCCAGCGCCGGCGCGGTCGACGGCCAGAACTTGCCCTGGAAAAAGTAGTTGGCGCCCGCCTGGACCATGTTGCCCCACGAAGGCATCGGCTCCTGCACGCCGAAGCCGAGATAGCTGAGGCTGGTCTCGATCAGAATCGCTTCGCCCATGCCGATGGTGGCCCTGATGACAAGGAGCGGCCCGCAGTGGTACCAGAGGATGTGCTTGAGAACAATCACGTGCGACGGCAGACCCAGGACATGGGCCGCCTCGATGAAATGCTTCTGGCGCAGAAAGGCGATCTTGCCCGTCACCAGCGACGCGACCACGGGAACGCCGGTCACGCCCACGATGATCATGATGTAGTAGATGTCCGCCTTGAACGCCGCGATCACCAGAAGGATCAGGACCAGGCGTGGGAACGAATCCACCAGATTGTTGAAATAGGTGGCGAGGACCTCGACCGCGCCCCCGCGGTAGCCGGCCAGCGCGCCAAGGGTCGTGCCCACCACGAGCGAGATGACGATCGCCACGAGGCCGGGGAGGAAGTACGCCTGAATCGCCACGATCAGCCGGGACAGAATGTCCCGGCCGAGGAAATCGGTCCCCAGCAGATGGCCGGCGCTTCCGGGCGGGGCATTCAAGAGATCGAATCGGATTTGCTCGGGGTCGTGCGGCAACCAGTTGAAGACGCCCAGGACGTACGACACCAGCACCAGGGCGACGATGAGCAGGCCGTAGCCGACGTAGGCCAGATCCAGAGTGTCGGCGCTCCTCCACACGGACGGGTCCGAGGCGTCGCGGCCTTCGCCCGCGATCTGGGAGTATCGTGTCATTCAGCCCAGCCCGCGCCGCGCCGCTGCTTCGATGCACGGGGATTGACCGCGACGTACACCACGCGCTGGAGCAGGCTCCCCAGACGCACCAACGTCGCCGCGATCATGACGATCCCCATGATCGCGGGGAAGTCCCGATCCTGCGCGGCTTGCCAGGCCATCCGCCCCATGCCCGGCCAGTTGAAGACCTGTTCGACGATGACCGCGCCACCCAGGATGAACGGGATCTTGGACGCGATGATCTCGGTCATCGGGATCAGGAGTCCCTCCTTGAACGCGTGCCGCCAGACGGAGGCTCCCTTGGCGCGGGCGGTCCGGATGTAATCCTCGGCCATGACGCGGCTCAGCTCTTCGCGCAGGTAGCGAACGACCTCGCTCACCGTGCCGTTGCCGATGCCGAGCACGCAGATGGGCAGCAGGGAATACAGCCAGGCCCGGTCCGCCGTGGCCGAGGCCGCAGAGACCAGCGGGAAGACGCCGAACGTGTGGCTGAAGAGATAAATGGCGACGTAGCCGAGCCAGAACACGGGCAACGCCGACACCAGATAGGCCAGCAGGGTGAACGGCCGATTGAGCGGGGTCGCACCGCGCACCGAGGAATGCAGGGCGATGGGCACGGCGATGAGCAGGGTGACCAGCATCGAGCCGAGGGTAAGGTAGAGTGTGCTCAGCCCCACCCGCACGATCTCGTCGAACACCGGCAGGCCCGTGCGAATAGACGTCCCGAAGTTTCCCCGCAGCAGGTTGCCGAGCCAGGACACGTATTGGACGTACCACGTCTTGGGGACGCCCAGCGCGTCGCGGATGCCGGCCCGGGCCTCGTGGCTCGGCATTTGCCCCTCGAGCAGCACGCTGAACGGATCGCCGGGTGCGAGGAAGAGGATCACGAACACCACGAAGCTCACTCCCAAGAGCAACAGGGCGGTGAGCGCCAGCTCCCTGGACAGGACCAGGGTGACGGGTCTAAGCGCGGAGAGCTTCACGGCTTCGGCCGCGAAGACCGGCGGCGCGATCCCGAAGGTCCCGGACCGCGCCCGCCACTCCGCGTGCGGCGTGCCTACTTCTGATCGGCGGCCGGGATGAACCACTCATCCGCGAACGAGAAGAACTTGTAGGGATGAATGGCCACGCGGCGCAGCTTCTTGTGATAGCCGCTGTAATTCGTCAGGGTCCACAGAAAGGTGTAGGGCGCCTCCTCGGCGAGGATGGCGTGCAGCTTGCGGTTGATCGTCCGGCGCTTTTCGTGATCGAGCGTCAGCTTGCTCTCCACGATCAGGCCGTCCACCTCCGGATTGGAGTAACCGCCGAAGTTGTTCTTCCACTCGCCGATTTCGGCCGAGTGAAACAGGGATGAAATATCGGCCGAGTCATCGAACACCCACGAGGCGAAGATGATGTCGAAGTCGTGCTCCTGGAAGACGCTCTCCTTCCACGCCTGCCACTCCTTGAACTCCACCTTGATCGCCACCCCGATGTTCTTGAGGTAGTTCTGAAAGGCGAGCACGACCCGCTTCACCGCTTCGCTCTCCTTTTCGATCGGCACCTTGAGCGACAGGGTGAGCTTCTTGCCGTCCTTTTGCAGCGTGCCATCCGGCCCCGGGGCGAAGCCGGCCTGCCTCAGCAGCGCGACCGCTTTCTGCGGATCGAACGGCAGCGGCCGGACGTCCAGGTTGTACGCCCAGCTCCCGGGCGCGAACGGACCGGAGACGAGCGTCCCCTGGCCGTTGAAAAATGAATCCAGCACCTCCTGCCGATTCACCGCATACGTGAACGCCTGGCGCACGCGTTTGTCCGCCAGGAGCGGACTGCGCAAGTTGTAGCCGAAAAACGCGTACGACAGGGCGTTGTACGGCTGCAGGACGAAACGCTTGTCGCCCTGGAGCTCCGGAATATCCCGCGGGTTGACCAGCACGACCATGTCGATCGCGTTGAACATCAGCGCCTGAGTCATGATGTTCTGGTCGGCGAACGGCTTGGAGATGAATCGGTTGATGTGCGGGCGGCCCTTGAAGTAATTCTCGTTGGCCACCAGAACGATTTCCCGGTCGGTGGTAATCGTCTTGACGACGAACGGCCCGGTGCCGATCGGTTGCCGGACGAACGGATCCTCGCGCGTGAGGTACAGAGGGTGGGACGGGCCGTGCTTGGGGATCACCTTGAAGCTGAACTTGGCCAGCGCGTTCAGGATCGGCCGCTTGAGCGTGAACTGCACGCCGTAGTCGCTGAGCTTCTCCACGCTCTCGATGAACTCATAGCGCACCTTGAGGGGAGTGGTCGTCTTGGGATGCATCATGATCTTGTAGGTGAACACGACGTCGTCGGCCGTGAACGGCTTCGCTTCCTCGCCCTCTTTCGGGTGCCACATCACGTCCTTGCGCAGGAAGAACGTGTAGGTACGACTGTCCTTGGACGTCTCCCAGCGCTCCGCCAGCTCGGGAACGATTTCCTGCTTTTCGTCGATCCCGACCAGGCCGTTGAACACCAGCTCCGTGATGCGCAGAGAGACCATCTCGTTGCTGGTGATCGGGTCCAGAGTCGAGGGGCGGCCGTATTCGCCGTAGCCGAGCGTGCCTCCGTCCGGCCGGCCGTCGTTCTTGGGTCCCGCCGGGGACACCGGCGGCGTCCCGACGACAACAGCGAGGATCGACAGCACGACGACAATTCGCTTGTTCATAGTCTTCTCTGCCTCGCGATGACTCATGATTAAAAGATCTTCACGTCCCCGGCGCTCTTGTGCTCCATGGCGTACATCCCCTGCATGGCCTCCTGGATCCGGCGGACCACCGGGAAGTGCTTGCTCATCTCGAAATAGATCTCCAGGCTTTCGGAAAATTGTCGGCCACGGTAGTACGCCGCGGCCAGGTGGACGAGCATCACCGGATCATTCGATTCGATCCGGTTCTTGTTGCTCTTGTCCCGTCCCGCCTCCAGGTACGCGACCGCGCGTCCGTAGTCTCCACGCAAAAGATAGAGACGGCCCAGGGCGATGTTCAGCGAGCGTGTCTTCCTGCCCTCACCGGCCTCGGCCGCGCGCGTGGCCCACGGCTCGATGCTGGCGCAGCCGGCCTTCGCCCGCGCACATCCGAGGAGGATCTCCGCCAGCAGCTCGGGCTCGGCAGGCTGCCCCTGGGCCAATGCTTCCCAGACCGCCATGGCCTCACCACGTCGGCCCTGCAGGTACTGGGCCGTCGCATACCGTACCCGTGCCCGATTCCGCTGCGGCAGCGGCGCGTTCGCGACGGCCAGAAAGGCGCCGGCCGCCCGGAGCGACAGCTCCACATCACCGGCCTCGGCGTAGGCCGCGCCGAGGTAGTAGTCAGCGGTCGGCTTGATCTGAGTATCGGCCGCCGCCTTCTCCAGATAACGCACGCTCGCCTGCCGATACATCGCCGCCAGATCACCGAGGGCGGCGACGTCATAGAAGCTGATCGTCTTGGTCTCCCCGAGCGCCTCGGTGTAGGAGGCCGCCTTCAGGTCTGCCAGCTTGACCAGCTCCAGGCTCTTGTCGGTCAGGCCCGCACGGGCGTAGACCGTCAGAAGGTTCTCCAGCATGCGCGCCGACGGACTGGAGCCGACCCTCTTCAGCGCCGCGTCACCCATTCCCACTGGATCTCTGTCTTTGAGCCCGGCTTGGCTGTAGACGGCCGCGAGCGCCATCTGGGCTTCCGGATCGGCGGTATCGACGGTCGCCCACTGAGCGCGCGCCGCCTGCGCGTTCTTGCCGAGGAAGTGACTCAGACCGAGACTGGCTCCGGCGATGGCCTTGTCGCGAGGCTCCAGCCCTCGCTGCGCGCTGAACCGCTCGAGATACTTCGTCGCTTCTCCGGCGTTCCCGTTCTCGAGCAGCGTCTTGCCGAGGTACAGAGTCACGAAACGGCTTCCCCCCGCACCGCGAACGGCCACGAGCTTTTTCAGATAGTCGAGCTGGACCGTGATTCCCGCTTCGTGTAATCCGCGATGGAGCTCGGCATTGCCGAGGTAGATCATGCCCAGCGTCAGATAGGCGGCCGCGCGACGGCTCGGATTCAGCGCCGGCAGATCCGCCTGCAGCGTGCGGGCAGCGTCCTCATAGTGATGCTGCTCATACAGCCGCATCGCACGCACCACCGCGTCATCCGACGCCGACGCCGCCCCGGCCATCAGGCCGATCAATGCCGACACAAGGGTCACGCCCAGCCGCGCCACGTGCTAATCCCTCATCTTCGTGAGAAAGATCTGGTCCCACTGGTCGACCTGAGCCCGGAACGCGATCACCCCATCGGCGGAACTGGCGATATCGTGATTCATCTTCGTGTCGGTCTTGAGCGCCAGGTTCGTCTTCCGCGCCAGATCCGCGACGTAGATGGGGTTGTATTCCTGAAGATCGTTCCTGACGTACACGATGCGGTTGCTGTCCGGCATCCACGCAGGACCCCGTTCAACGTCCGGGACCACGTCCGTCGCCACGACCTTGGCGGCAAGCCCGTCGCCCTGCGTCGGGTCGGAGCCGTCGGCGGCGATCACCAGGATGGCCCAGACTTTGGGGTCGCCCGCCTGGTTGTAGTTGGAGTAGAAGGCGATTTTCTTCCCATCCGGCGACCAGACCGGCCGAAGATCGTCGTGCCTCCATGTGGTCAAGGCCTTGAGCGTCTCTACCGGCTTCCGCACATCCTCGATCAGATAGATGTCGTGGTTTTCGTTGCTGCCGTGGATCATCACGATCTTCTGGCCGTCCGGGGACCACTGAGGGTACAGGTGCGGTTTGGCCCCCCAGGTCAGTCGCGTCACGGCCCGGGTCGTCACGTCCAGGAGATAGATATCCCCTTCGCCGCTGCGGCCCGATACGAACACCAACTGATCGGCCACGGGCGACCAGTGCGCATGGCCGTCCTTCTCTTTGTGATCGGTCAGCCGGGTCGTCTTGCCATCGAGCGCGCGCAGATAGAGATCGTAGTTGCCCGTTCCGCCGTTGCTCATGAAGACCAACCGGTCACCGGTGCGCGACCACGTGATCCCGGCGTTGTAGCTGATATCCTCGACGACTCCCGGGAAAAGGAACTTCGGCTTCGTACTGCTCTCGGACAGTTGGTAGTAGATGGTGTGAACCACCGTGCCGTCCGGACGCGCGATCACGATCTCCTTCTTGTCCCCCCGGCTACGTTCAAGGGCGATCAGCGCTCCCGAGGGAGACCAGACCGGATTCGAATCGTTGCGACCGGATTCAACCGGTATCAGCGGGCGGACATACAGAAGCTCGATCGCCGGCGCCGGCGGCTCCTGGAGGAGGTCCTCGGGCGCGTGGAGCCCGGCGATGGACCGGGCCGCGACGCCGATCGCGGCAATGGCCGTCACGGCGACCAGCACGCGCAAGGCCGCGTACACGCCGCTGCTGCTCTTCAAACCGAAGCCCATTCTCCCCTACGACTGTTGGTCTTTGATCTGAGCCCAGTACTTCCGCGCGGCCTCCCGACTCTGCATGAAGACCGGATTCCCTTCGAGCCCTATCGGGAAGAAGTCGATGTACTCGCGCCATGCGAGATTGGCGTTGTGCGCGATCGCGTCCTTTCTGGTGACCAGGTAGAGCTTGTGATACGACAACGCCAGATAGAAATAGGTGTTGTGCAGGGCCTCGTCGTAGTGGGCGGTCGGGAAGAAGCGGGTGTTCTGCTTCGCGGTCTGAAGATTCTGTATCGCTTTGGCGAACAATCGCGCGGCGGTGTCACGGTCCTTTTCGACCAGGGTGTTTCCCTTCTCGTAATAGGCATGCCCGAGATTGGTGAAGGCCACCGCGAACTGCTTGGAGATGAGCTGCTGGTTCTGGGGCAACGAAAGGACGCTCTCGAACTCGCGGATCGCGGCATCGTAGTCGTTCTTGTCGTCCAGGTAGATCCGCGCGAGCCGGTGGTGCGCTTCGGAGTAATCCGGGTGCTTCGTGTCGGTGCTGCCATAGGCCTGAATGGCGCCGTTGATATCGCCCTTCTGCGCCGCGCGCTCCCCGAGCTTGAGATAGTCCCGCTGCAGCGCAATCTTACGGTCCCCGGTGCGATCCTCGATCTTCTTATCGAACTCGACGACCTCTTCCCAGTCGCGGTAGTCCTCGCCCACCGTGAGCTTCACCGTGTGGAACCCCAGGCCCACCGGCCTGCCCTCCAGGATCGGAGTCTTGCCGAGTTGATCGCCGTCGACGAATACAGCGGCGCTGGACGGTTCGGAGTCCACCTTGAACGAGGCATTGTTGACGCCCAACACGAACTCCCGGCTGTCCCCGTTCTTCTCCAGCTTGATCTTCTCGTTCACCTGCTGGTACCCGTGCCGGTAGAGCAAGAGGGCGTAGCTCTTGCCCAGGCGGATCGGGACTTCGGCTTTGCCGTCGGCGCCGGTCGAACCGGCCCAATCATTGTTGAGGTAGACATTCACCCGGGGCAGCGGCGCCACGTCCGGCGCGAGCCCGCCCTTCGCGGAAAGAAGGAAATAGCTCCGGGCGCGTTCCTCTTCGCCCTCGCGAGACACGCGGCGCACGACCCGGTCGCCGACCTTGATCTTTTCGCCCTTCTTGAGGTCCTCGACTTCCGCCAGTGACCCTGCGTCCTCGGCCCGTTTGACCTTGAGCCGGCCGGTCTCGCGATACTCCGTCGCCTTGCCGGCTTCGCCGCGCGCGGCGGCCGTCAGCGTGAGCTCCGTACCCCGGCTGACCCGATACGGCTTGCCGATATTGACGCGATAGCTGCCGCCCTCGACCGCGACGATCGCCCCTTCGAAGGGAAATCGCTCCATCACGTTCGCGGCGATCTCTCTGGCGGCGCTCGTGATGGCGCCGGCATCCCGGGCCCGGGTGACCTGGCTCAGAATCAACCGCCCGTTCGAGGTGTAGAACTTCGCCTCCATGACGAAGCCCTTGTCGTCCTTGGCGACGCTGCCCACGACGATCATGTCCACCGTTTTTCGGAGCGGGGTGTCCTGCCAGCCCTTGGTGGCAATTCGGTCGATGCCCAGCTTGAGGCGCTTGACCTCAGCCTCGAGTTCCGCGCTCGGCACCTCTCGGAAGACCGTGTACTTGAAGAGCTGGCCCGAGACCGCGCTTTCGGTCTGGGCGGCGATGTCCCTGAGATCCACACCCAGGGTGTTGCCGGCAAACCGGTGAACGCCGACGCGGATCTGTCCCGGCGTGGCCGGAGAGAAGTACCGCTGGATATTGACCTGCCCCTCCAGGGTGACGAGGGTCTTCCACTCGTCGGGGATGTGGCCGGGCGCTGAAAGCGCCAGTCGCACCTTTTTGCCGGGCGCGCCGTCATCGGTGAAGGTGTAGGCTCCGCGGTCGTCGGTCTTGCCGACCGGTCGTTCGTCGAGGGTCACGATCACGCCGGCCACCCCACGCGTGTAGCCATACTGCTCGGTCAGGGCGGTGACGTTGATGAGCGTGCGTCGTGACAGCGCGACCTCGAGCCGCCGCCCGGGCTCCAGCTCGCCCGTCTTGTGCCAGGTCGAGTATCCGGTCTTTCGGACGGTGACGGTGACGCCCGTCTTCGGCAGGTTCTTGTATTCATACACGAACTCGCCCCGGGCGTCCGTTTTGCCGACTTCCTTGTCGTTGACCTTGACCGTGGCGTCTCCAACCGGAACCCCCTTGTCGGTGGCGGCCAGGGTCATGAAGCGCGTGGCCTGCAGATCAGCGTCGAAGGAGTACTTCCCGACGGTCCCGGCTTTGGGCAATCTCACCAGAAAGCTGGTCTTCCACGGCTCGATACGGTAGCCGGGCAGTTCCTTGACGACGATCACCTCCACCTCCGCTCCGGGCCTTCGATGAAGGGTCTTGGCGAAGACCCCCTGGCTGTC
>Ga0137362_10001524_pt1 | contig 14442 bp, 11 predicted proteins | sample MadtaG_2_FD_104801 | JGI IMG/M metagenome (GOLD analysis project Ga0137362, IMG submission 104801) | Vadose zone soil microbial communities from Angelo Coast Range Reserve, California, USA - Mad1_100_16 metaG | ecosystem: Environmental > Terrestrial > Soil > Vadose zone | place: USA: California... | reverse complement strand
CTTCACACCGTCTTGGTTCTTCCGATATAGACTAGTACCATCCGACCTTACGAAGGTATTCCTATGCGCGGCGGTGCTGATCATCTGGATAACGAAAAGTGAGTTGTGACAAGTGAACCTAGTGAAAGGATAAGAAAGCTCAATACACCACCTCTACATTCCAATATGCGGCACATTAATTCCCCTTAACGGTAAGTCATACCATCACGCAACACGTTTTGATGAGCAGCTCAGCTGACACAGACGTATGGTGCATATTCAGATGTACTTAATGACTGTCCGTTCTTCACGACATCGCCCGAATTGTGCGAATCCGCGATTCAGATCGTGTACTTGGGTATCGGTGAGAGCATTGGAAGGATGCTATCGTGTTCCGGACGTTATGTTACATTCCCCGTTTCACAAACACAGTTTGCATAATCGCGACCGCGTTGCGGAAGGTGAGTGACGGTAGTAAAGGAGGGGACAGTCGGCACAGAGAATAGGAGGTCGAGCTTCAAGTTGTCGGCGGTGACTGTATCGGTACGTCGATAGGGAGTCGAACGACGGAGATGAAGGATGGTTTAAGTTCAGAAGGTGTAGTTGGTGCTCCGAGGGGAGTCGGTCGACCAACTGAATTATGTCAGATCAGTACCAATTTGGGATCCGTATCGTATCTCCCACGGCGCCGCCGCCAAATGATATATCGCAGCACTCATGCCAGTGGGAGGTTATCATCACGGTGCATGACACGTCTCTCCCTTGGGGAGAATATGTTCATCTGGTCATCCAAGCCGCCCGTCGTAAGAGAAAAAACTCTCGGGCGCGAAGATCCCCCAATAGGGCCGGGATTAGCACAATCTATGTTTTAATACCCATGCCCAGTCACGGTAACAAGAGCATAAGAACGCATACTGTCCCGTCTATGCGCCTACCGTGGCACTGGTGGCCCAAGACCTCGAAGATAGCCGCGAGGACTTGACATCGGGCGAGAGTACATTACAAAGTTTGTGAAAGTCAAAACTTAACCTTACCATCGTACATGCCGACGACCCCCCGTTTCGACACCTTCCAATGGCTCACGGGATTCTTCATAGCATTTATTCCTATTACTTCTTGACGGGGCTCTAGCATTATTAATGGGATGCCATGGAAGAATCGTGACTATATTCTGCCTGTGGGATGCGCTCCCCAATTGGTGATCACCTTTGTGAAAAAGGTATTCCGGATCGTTAGTTGGAGGGACGCGACTGGGCCTTGCAATATGAACACGTCATCCTCACACACCTTATCGTAGAAGACAATTGGGCCGTCTGCGTATGACACGAGGAAGAGGGTTGGAGGTGATGGTACTCATCGTACGAGTCACTACGGCGTTACAGTTCAACGTTTCTAATGAAAGCCCGCCGATATTCTTACCAGCTTGTTCAATCGTGAATTTTACAACGAGTTGGTGCCTAGCAACGGGCTACGAAATCAATGAAGTCGCCATTTTGGAATCCGATGCTCGGGTCTAAATGCTCATGTTATGTTCCGCGTCCTACATGTCGGACACACAGCAATGGGACAGAAACATGATCCAGGCTTTCCTGAAAGTGGGGAAAGGGTTGAGTTTCCTCGCACGATGCTCACTGGCTTCCGTCCCAGCTTCGTCCCAGCAAAAAAGTTCTTTGAGGAGTTGCAGAACAGATATGTCGCTCTCTGGTTTGAACTGCATCTCCTCTACGAGGCCACATTACACCCACCCCCATTCTAGCGACGAAAGTTGAATACGTCGGCGCTCGAGCGTATATAACACTTCCTAGTATCGATGTTGCAGTAAGTAGTAGCGACCTGAGGTCACTCGCGGCATCGTGTGCCAGTAGCATCCTCGCAATCACGGCTGGTGTTGAGGCTCCGCGGGAGGAGGGGCTTCATCACATACGGTACCCAGGGGGGACGGACAAAGGCGAAGGCGAGGCAGCCGATCAGCTGATCGGCTGCGGCCGAGCAACCACGGCACGGGCGGTGGTCCTGTTCAAGCACTCGTCTTCAAGCGCTCGTCAGGCTACACAGCGCTGGACACATGTCTCCTCCCTTAGATCATCCTTGACACAGGTCGAACATTCTTGTGAACGCCGCCTTACTTTTGTATGTCATCCATAACATAATACCTCAGATTATCTCGGAAACAAGTTGAGCCCGGCTACGCGCAAGTGACAAGGAATAATGGATTACTACAATTAAGCTGCATTTGCCAGCCACCCGGGGGCTAGGGGGGGGACACTGACATAAGTCGGAAATGCCAGAGCTGAAACAGAGGAAGAAAGGAGGTCAGATACCTTAACCACGGGACAGTTCAGCACGCTCTTCACGAATAGTTACGATCACCAATCACGTCCGCCATGTAACCGTGACCTGAGCTCAAAATGAGGGTGCCAGCGTGATGGCCGACCCTGGCACACTGTCGACACGACCTCATCCTGGCCGTCATGACTTTTGGTTCCCTTCCCTTGTATGAATTGTCGAGGTACAGTTAATATCCGGACACATGTACAGGAAGCCGTTTGTTGTGGTACCTTAGAATCTACCTCGTGTGATCATTAGTTTTGTCGTTGGAAGCAACCTTGAGACCAGCAAGAGAATTGTTAAGAAAGGCGGAAGCAAATGAATGACGACCTTCGAAGACAAAGTGCTGTCGTCATCATCGGTTTCGTGTCCCTTATATGAAGAAGTACAGTAATGGAGTTAGAGAGTGAGCCCACATGGCATACGAAAGCTCTGGGTAATGTCTTCTAATACGGAGCGCCGGTTTCAACAGAAATGTGTCCTTGGGATGAAGGAGTGATAGAAATTCGATTGGAAGATTCCGAGTCGGTCATGTGGGAATACGGAAGGAGCATGCCGATGCATACCGCTGGCATGGGGTGAAATCTAGTTGATAATAGGGCAAAAACGCGAGAGGAAAGGACTGGGTGGAAGGGTATTGAGCTTACTTCGCATACTGTAGACGATGGATCTGTTATGGCAAAGTGGCGTTGGGGGCGGCAGCATGGCTCGCTGTGGCAACAGTAGTGCACGCTACCGGTCGACGCGACTAGCGCCGACTGGTTAAAGATATGGGAAGCAGGGGAAAGAAGGCCCACACATGTTGGTATGTCATGCGAAGCAGAACCCTTAACCAGGGCAGGGTTATGAGGATGTAATTACTCGTCAGCCCCGTCAATCTCGGCTTCGAACTATATCCATTGAGGATCCGTGCTCAGAAGGCGCCGAGTTCCACCGGATACAAGAATCCGTCTTCGTAGAAAGAGGCGGTGAAATATTGCCAATGTGAACGTAAGCGTAAGCGTTTTACACGCGCTGATCAAAACTATTGACTCGCCTTAGCTCAGAAACAAAATCATGATGATGGTTGACGAGGGGACACCAAGCATTTTTTGCCACCCAGAATAGTAGAATTTGACGACATTAGCAAGGGATAGTATTTATATGGGGGGGTCGTCATTGTCAAACCTGAAATATTGTAAATAGCGAAGCGAAGGATCCCTCAGTGCCGCAGTGCCGTCGGCGGCTCCGATCAACAACCGCGGTCCACCACGTGACCAAAATTGACAACGGCAAGCGATGTGTGTTGTGTGTTGTGCAGCTGTTCTCGCATAGATCAAGCCAGTGCAAACCTCGCCTTGGAACCCTTGCGCCATCAATTGGGAACCACCCCGGTTCTGTTCTTGCACGGATTGTTACGTATTCCCCGTAAGCGGTCATGCGACGGGGACTTTTACCTGTCTGTCAGTAAATAACCCCATAAGTTGTTCAACCTAAGGGATTGAACAGCTTCGTGTCATCTTGTTCACACCTTGGCTCACATGCTGGTCGTCCATCATACTCCGAGTCAAGCACGTGCCACATACCGCGCCCCAAGGCACACTTGATATTGTCATACATCCGAAGGGCAAGAGAGTTCCACAGCCGAGCTGATAGCAAATCGTTTCAATATCGGACATGCCGAGATTGAACATCGCCATGAACCTTACTTACGGGATGGTTTCAGGAAAGTCAAGCGAGAAGCGGTGTTGTAGGCATTAATATTCAAGACGATAATGCGGATAGACCTGAACCAGTTCGCAGGTCATTGTCTCCCGTTCTCGTTGGATTCGGTAAATGCACTTGGTATCACGAATGACTTTCTAGAACAGTGCGACCTTCGGGTAGCCCGTTGAGGCTGGAAATGCAGGTGAGTGCCCCTATCTATCATACATGATGGAGAGAACAGCACCTGCAGTCACAATATTGTTGATCTATAGACGTTATGAACGACTTCTGCGGGTTCTTTGAAGTGAACGAAGGTTGCGAGGAATGTCGGCTTCGTCGCTGTCGTACTACCACAGAGTGGCGATATTGCCGATAGACTCGGAGGGGCCTTCGCCGTCGCTACTGCCTATTGTTCCCAAATTCTGGCTATTGTCTCGACGTCCGGTCCGACGAAACATAAAAAAAAGAACAAATTATGACTGTATACGTACGCGCCTCTGGAACTGGACTTGAGATAACCCCTAAACATGGATCCCTCATGACAGACGCTTCTGAATCTGTCTGTCTGTCAGGGCGTGCCTTGAATTCACTGATGCTGGAATCGCCAGGAGCCTCATTATCAAGTCGGCTATGTGGAGAGAATAATGATTTCAACTGTCACCTTCCCGGAAGCCCCCGGTTCTATCGTCGATGGAAGCCCAGAGCGCTCGGAGCCTGAGGTTATCAACCCAATTTAGTGTGTTGCTCGAGCATTTTTGTCCCCGACAAACTCGGAGAACACGGCGCTTGCGATCGGTGAGTCGGCGACGCCACATGACGTATATTCTGCTGCATGGCTAGCAGAAGGGTGATGGGAAGAAGATTTCGGGTGCAAACGACAGATCACTTTATTCAATAGTCTTGTAATAATAGTGTCACCATCGTAGAAAGGGGGTGTGATGTACTGCTTTGCACTTGACAGAATGATAGAAACACGGATACTAGCAGCGTGAATACATACATCGCATCCTAGAGAGCATTAGACGGCTATCAAGCGCACTATTTCACATGGGGTTCACGTGGCAGGAACTCTTTTGAGAGCTATAGTCAGGTGAATTTCAGTTTCCTCCACATGACTAACCCAACAATCATGGAATCGCCATTCGGGAGAGGCTCGCTGATTGGCGTTCGCTCCTGAGAGGTGGGGTGAAAAGTTCGTTGTGGGACCCGGGACTTGGTCGCTCATGGGGTGGTACCCAGCGTAGCTGGTTTCGCCTTCGCCTTGTCTGAGATTACTGTACGAATTACCTGGCTGCATAGAGTGGTAAAATAAGCGAAAGATTGTCCCAACCCATTATTTGAAACAAACTGACCATCGGGTAGTCGTTATGGTACAGGGCTTGGGAGCCTAGTGATTCCCAAGTGCTAGCCATGGTGTAGCCATACTCCGAGTTGGAGCCGCCTCCATGTGCCATGGTTGGAAGTCTGGGATATTCTGCAGTTTGATCTCTATGGACCCCCTGCTTGTCCTTTCAAGCCATCAGAAATGCCTGTCATGAGAGAAGAATCTCCGAGTCATACGAGTATGGTATAAGGTTGTGCATCGTAGAACGGTGCTACCCTCTGGACAAAGCCGGAAATCATTTGGTTTGACTAAGGAGAAGATGCGTAATAAGCATTCGGAATGTCGACAGAGACGAATAGATCCTCACGACTCTGGGAAGAGACGACGAGTGGTAACTTGAACTTGGGGTCGACTGGTACTGTCTGTAAGGTTGTACGTATGCCGGTTGCATTTGGTTGATAATGCTTCGATGGAGTGGGCCGAAAAGACGCTCTACACCATAGTTAATACTTTATGCCTGTGCTTGCATGCCCTGTGGCCCACTAAAGAACTTTTTGCCCTGTTGAGGTCTAACTCGGATCGTGACTCGGACGCCAAGCTATCGAATCCGATTACACGAATTTCGTTAGCCTGGTGGTGAATGGCATGCGTGATACACGCGCTCGGGTAATCGTAGATGAGATGGGCGCGTGCAGGTCCCAGTTTCTGGAGAGAGCTCGCCGTTACTTTGAAAAGCATCCCACTTTATTTTCCGCTTCAGACGGGCGCCAGCTGCCGGAGAATGCCGGCGTAGAAATCGGGCCTCGAACGAAAAAGGAAAGCTTCGAGTTCTCGAACCCGAGAGTGCAAAAAACGTGGAGTTCCGCAGGTAGCGGCTGTGTGCTTGGCCAATTTCCTGGGAACAACGTTTACTACAATACATGCTTTCAATTTCTCTCAAATGAACAGCGCCACGAACAAAAAAACTTTTCATAAAACCAAATATACAAATCTACTATCTCGGATCGCGTCTTTGCAACAGGGTAACTGAAGAGCATCGGGCCATTCTGCTCCAATGCTGAACGTACCTTTTACCCCAAATCCCAGTGTAAGTAGAGCTCGTAGGTTTCTCCCAAGCTATTTGGGCTTCCGAGTTACACAACGCTTCAATTCCTTTGACTTTGAACTGGACATTCACACAACCTGTGACATAGAGCAAAACGTTTTCAAAGTGGTCAGCTTCTGACGGGAAGACTGCGATAAGCATGCATGTACTCGACCCATCTGCCCCAACAGTTGATAATAATACCTCACATGGCCGACTTTAGTCCCAGTAAGCGATGCGGAACGCGATTGTGGTCAAAATATGGTTGTCAAGCCGCTTAGCAGCCTCGTTACAAGGTTGTGTGGGACAGTAGCATAGGAGAAGGCCTTCGGTGCAAAGAGAGGGAGGTGAGGCGTTAAGTGGTAGGGCGCCTCGACAGCGAGAGATGAAAGTATGGACGAGCGTTGGCGATGAGAGAGTTGTTTTGGAGAGTGAATGAAGTGTTCAGCTCAAAAGTCCTACTGCGTTAGCGTTAGGGTCGCATCAACGCCAGTTGGCGGGAGTGTTGAGAAAAAGGTTACGAATGTCAATGCGCATCCTCCTCATCCTCAATGGCGACACGTGCCTGTACGGTAACCGGGTTCATCTGTGACCGGGTTCATCTACTCAGGCTGTCAGATCCCGCTACCCATCACTGGCTTCTCGTAAGCCTTTTAAGCGACTACGTGGTAACTATAAAACTGTGTCCAGTCACTCACTGGCAGGCCATGAGTCCAATTGAATCATCGAAGTGACCCACTGCTTGCCGTCCCACGGCGATCACGTCAGCGAAAAAGAGGTCCGAGTCCTGGATGGCTTTCAATTTCGGGCTCGTGAACCTGTTAGTTGCTAAGCGACACAGTACAGGAATGAGGCTGAACGCGTGCCACCTATGTTCCCGACCCAAAATTACTGGTAGACTCGGAGTTCACAAACGAGACCTTCGAGAGCAGCTTTAGGAGCTCAAGTGATGGTACAGTGGGCCCACTTACCCCCAGTATGTAGGTCATCGCTTTCTTCCTGTCGAGGTCGACAATGCCGGTGATTCCGGTGTAATGATCACCTTCTAGAATAAATAGTAGCGCGACAGATTTCCGGCGAGCGATCGATCGCAACTATGATTTGAAATACGGAAGTTGCCAGGAATCTCACTAGAATCGCTGGGGAAATCACAACTACAACTCCACCGGGCATGGAGAATTACCTCCAATTGGCATAGTACTGTATGTCCAGCTGAGGAACCCGTCGAATGGGTTGGAGAGGCACATCGCCACGATAGCCAATAAACTGGGGACACTCACGGATCCCTCCATTTTCGTGGTTGAGGCGATGTGCATTTCACGCTGCAAAGCTGTAGATGCCAACCTATGCCGTGGAAGATGGTTTTCGAATTCGAAGCAATGAGCTACACTTGGAAAGAAGGGGTGCCTTGTCATGCCACCGCCCATGTCGGATGATGCACCAGTCACTGCTCAATGCCGCGAGGGCCGAGTCCAGTATCTTAATAAAGCAAACGTCACATTCAGGAAAATTTATGGACAAATCAATCCCATCATTAACGGACAACATAGTCAAGTCTTCTTGAGAGCTATAGTGACGTGAACTTCATCTTGCTCCGCATGGCTAACCCAACAGTTATGGAAGCGCCATAGGAGGGGGCTGCCTTGAGTGGCGTCCGCCCTTGGGAGGTGGGGTGAAAAGTTCATTGTGGGATCTGGGACTTGCTCGGTACCAAAGTTGTACCCGGTGTAGTTGATTTCGCCTTGTCCAAAGTTACTGTACGGGATACTTGGCTTCATTAAAAGTCAGAATAAATTATTGGTTGTCCACAAACATTATTGTAAGTGGAACACTGACCATCGGGTACTCGCTGTTGTACAGGGCTTGAGAGGCCGGGGTATCCCAAGACCTAGCCATGGCGGCATTGTGGAAGTCATACCCGGAATTCAAGCCTCCTCCATACGTGCCATTGCCATATACAGGTCTAGAAGGTACAGCGTAGTGGTCGCTGTAGATGTCCTGCTGATTCTATCGAGCAATCAGGGGTGCTTCCTGTCGGAGAGACATCAGGGTCATACGGTTGTGTAAGGTTGTGAATCATAAGATGGTGCCACCCTCTGGCCAAAGCCAGAAGTCATGGAGTCGGCCTAGTGAGGAGTTGATATGCGATGAGCATCGACTATTGACTGTGAAGAACGCACCCTCACAACTTGCGGGTGTGATGGGGATCCTGAGCCTGAGTTTTGACTCAGGATAGACGAGTACTGTCCGTAGGCTTGTTGCGTGTACGCTGGCTGCATCTTGGGGGGCCATGGAGACATTTCCCGCCATGGTTTATATTCTCTTTCCAACGCTTGCGAGTTTCAAGCCGAGTGTTTCCCTATACAGATATTAGGATACCGTAATGAATGACAACAGATCCCAGGAACCGGCGGCTTGCCAGGGGAAAAATATTTGCCGCTTTTCGTTAGATTTTGACTGAAATGAAAGACAGGTGTGTAACACGCGTTCGCGTAAAATCAAAGGTTTGATGGGAGTACGTAGTAGCCTCCAGTTTCTGGAGGGCTGTTACTTCGTAAAGCGCCATACAAAAGACATGCACACTCAGACTGGCAGATCGGAACCTCGAACCGACCGACTCGGAGGATTCGAAGAGACCGTGAGGCTGGTTGCGTTATTGATCCCGAAAAATAATGTGGCTGTAAATCAGGCTTCGGCTATAACTCATCCACTCAATCTCGCGATCTCACACCCATGTGAACTGGGAATGAAAGCTGCCAGTGGAATTAACACGGTTGTCCCGTTCTCAGCTGTATCCACCACATTGGTATGCCACTTCAAGTATCTCTCGTAGTACCGCAAAAAACGACTGTCAGGAGTCAGCCTGGATCTTTGTTTTTCACATACCAGGCACTACACTCACATTGCTACTATTGCCTATTGTAAAAGGTACACGCACGACAGGGCGCCGGGCGTTCAAAGGACTCGGACGGGAAGCCACAGCAATGACAGTACTGGGCCTCGAGCTTTGGGAACTCAATGCTTTCGTTATCAATATGAAATGGTCTAGCCGAGCCGCAGACCAAAAAAAAAATCTTGTATAAGATTCAAATCTACCTCCGTATTATGTTACCCTAGGGAGGTGGATCATGGGTAAACCGTGTCGTACAATGACTATCCTTATTACGCCCAGAAGCACTGCGGACGCCTCCGCCTGACTCAACCTGAGTCCTTAGGTAGGGAGTAGATGGTTTCGAGCGCCGGACCAACAAACACTTCTCATATACCTTTCGGCTCGGGTCCCACTGTAAGAGCAAAGCATCTTGAACTTAATAAGAACAAGTGGCAGTCTCTACAAGGACTAGACGAATAACAGGTCGGATTTTGATAAGAATACTGTCATAGGTGCGTTTGCACTCAACGCGGCGACCCCAACACTTGAAGGTATAGGTTATGCGGTGAACGAGAAGATCCTTGATTGTCAAATCGCCAATAAAGTGAAAAAAAAAAAAACTCTACATTATACAGAACGTTTTACACTATAACATAGTTGACCGAGTCTAGATCCTGCACGTCTGGAGCCGTTCGCGGTTCTTGCACGACGTTGCAAGCAAGGGGCGAATCCATAACTCCACATGGCCCGCTTTGTCCGAGTGAGCAGCCAACGTGGAAGGAACGCGATGGCGGTCAGCATGTCGTTTTCGAGCTGTTTGACAAGAACGGATTGTATAATCGCGACCTTGTCGGACGGTGCGAGATGAAAGCGCGGGAGAGGCCCTTCGGCGCTAAGAGGTGAGAAGTGAAGCGTTGAATGGTCTACGGTGAGCTTGTCGGGCACGGGACAGCGACGAGCAGAGAGAAAGAGACGAGGTCAGGGAGAGATAGTGGTGGTATAAGTGTAGCCTGGGAGGGTGAGTATCCGCTCGAGAAATCCGTCTGGGCATAGGTCATATCAGCGCCAATTCGGCAGGAACCTTATGGAAAATATCTGTCCGAGGATACGTTTGTTATCCTCTCCCACACTGCCAGAGCGATACGCACACCCATCGCAACGGAGGCCATCAAGAGCAACATACGATGACGCATTGCTTCCGTGGCAGGAACATCATCACCAGGTCATCCCAGTCACTGGTGTATACAAAGAAAACTATCAGACAAGATCCTCCGCTTAACTTGGATACTCACAACAATGAACTTGGTCGTGCGATGTATGTTGGTGACTTCGAATACGCAGAATGGGTAGCGGACCTCGGAGGTAATAGCAACATAAAAATGACCTGTGAGAAGAATATACGAAGTCTGCGAAAAGTTAAACCCATCCACAACTCGGCGGCCGTTGATCGCGATACGTACCGACGACGTCTCGCCTAATCCTTTCCATGGTTCACGGGGTCCTTCGAAACTTTATCCCTGTCATCTCTCCCACCCCTTGCTGTGGTTCTAATATTGACGCAATGTCATGAAGAAATCAAATATAAGGTACTATCCAGCAAGTTTAAGTCCACTTCCCAGCTGGTAAAGTGCTAGATGAATCGCTAAGATGATTGGTAGGACTCGGAGGGCGAGGAGATGGCAGAGACTTGGCATGCGTGGGTAACAAATTGCCAGTGCCGGTGAGGGAAAATGAAGATGCAAAGAGGCTGGTGATGTTGTCATTTGTCACTGTGGGCATTTTAATTCAACCAATCAGATTGAAGTATTTTTTAGCCGACTGAATTGGTTTACATTGGTTTACATTGTGGTGTCCTACCAAATTTAGAAGTCACGGTCCCGGCGATTTGTGCCTACAGTCAACGTGCAACTTCCAACTGGCGTCGTAATTCTTACCCGTATTGTAAATGACTCAGGGTCGATAGAAGGATCAAAGATACGTGCTGGCTGCCAGTGGTCGTCGTCACATGACACGCCATCGCCGAGTCGGGAAATAGAGGGAGCTCACACAACTGAAGCCATGATCACAGAATGGGATTCAGAAGTCAGCGGACTCAATACGCGCACATGTGAACTCTGTGTACCGTATTAAGTTACTAATGAGGCGTGGCATCTGTCATCTGATCACTACAGCAGCAGAACAGCAACAGGATCAGCTGTTACTCAATATCCAATATCCGCAGTCAGGGTTGCCAGTCAGGGTTGCCGAACAGAGTTTCATAGTTGGAAACCGAGATTGACGGGTTGGTTGGTCACTTGCCCTTGTTCGAGACTTGCCTTGTTCTCCTGCTGCGCGATCCACTACAGTAGATGCCATGCCCGTGACACGTTTGGGCTCTTCTTACCCCGTCTGCAGTGGGAGATTACCGCAGGCGCTATTTGGTCCGTGAATGAGGTTGTGTTCTGGAATTATTACTAACGCACAACGATGCCAGATTGCAGTGACATGGGAAACAGAGCTCAAAATTCGTCTCCTACCCACAAATCCAGCCAAATTATTCTACGACATGCCGAGCAAAGCCCTACATCCCGTTCACATGCCTCCTCTCCCCCCTCACGCCTCCTCCCGATTGACTTCGTATTTCGCCGCACCGTGCGGTGTGCAGCATGCATCAGCACACTGTTCTCCTTTGCCGCGTGGCCCAACCGTTTAACTCTTATCGTCTCTCCATTTCAAAGGCACGTGTCACATGAAGGTGGCGCTCTGTTTCGTTCATACACCTCTCGTATGCCACATCATATGGGCTAACTTTCCAACTTCTTTCACTTCTTTCAGGGACGCCATTCCGATGAAGGCGGCGCTCCGTTTCGGAAGGTCATCATTTATTGCTCCCATCCATTTAAACTGTTCTTTTATTCACGGCAATACCTATCAGATATCTGTTACCCAATCCACGGCTCTGCTAAGGGAACTTCACGTGATCGTGACAGGATGCACTTGGAACTTGAAGTCTACGTGGGCACCAAGCAATGGGTTACAACACACTCTGGTATGCAACGTGTGCTGGAATTGACAAAGTTGGCCATTGCACACGCTGGGAGAATGGGGGAATATAGAAAAAGAATCTTCATTCCCGATGAACGCTGATTTCGATTCTTGCTTTCTATAGTGCTCTCATCGGCCCCGCACTTACAGAACACAGTGTATGTGTGCATCCATGCTTTACATGCAGCAAACTCACAAGGGACAAGGAGTTATTATATGCATTTCCCCCCGCCCCGAGGTGATTGATTGACCACGAGAATGTCCGAATTGCATGAGGAGGTGTCAAACATGAAATGGAAGGAGGGACGCCACTCACGACAGTTGTGAGCTTTCCGCGCACTCCGCGAGCAGTCCCGGCCGTCGATCACCACCGACTCGGACGTCCGCCACATGACTATGGGAAAGCGCAATAGGCGGCGCAATGAAATGGCGCAACCATTGTCCCATTTTACACGGCGTGACTTGGGTACCCTCTATGGCTGCCTTTGGGTAAGGTCGACGAAGCACATCAAATACTAGCAATGGCAGACGCAGAGGGCGGAAGGGTAAGGCAGTAGCACGATTGGCTGACAACTAGTAACACCTTGATCTCACAAATACTCGTTGGAAAAGCTTCCCATATCCCGCATGACTCGCATAGGGCCCTGGCCTATTCGTACTTCGTTTGGGCAGCACCTGTGAGACTAATAATCAGGTGAGCGACCCTATCATTCGTACGCTGTCGTGAAGGGCATTTTTTGTCACGATGTTTTGAGAGCGTTAACGATGAATGATACTCACAAATTGAAGATATTTGCGGGAGGTCATACCTAAACACGATGGACAGAAACGTAGACCCAGATTCAGTGCTCCGTTCATTTCGCGGCGCCACCTGTTGTGAGCCTTTATCGTACGAGCTCGAATTTTCGGCGACTCAACGGGTCCGGAAAATCAAGCAAAATGGGTTCGATTGACGATCCCTTATCAAGAACCGAATTCCGCAGCGTAATGTATCAGAAACAAGGGAAGCCGTGAGGCTATAGTGCGGTCTTTGGAACTGAAACAGCGCTATCAGGTGCTTTCCCATGCTTTCCCATGACAATACGTGTTACGAAGCCCATCGGGTACTGCCAATCTCATCATGGATTTGGGGATCCACGTACATGGGGCTGCTCCTCTCCAACCGAGCGAAGCTCAGTGCACTGGAAACTCGCCATCATGATTTTCTCCTGGAGGCCAACGTGAGTGTGAGTCCTTGCCCCATCTTCAATTTCTCATCAGATTGGTGTCTTTTAGGACGAGCCCGCATCAGGAATGAAGGTGTTAACGCGTGCACCCTACTTAGCCAATGAATCTGGATGTTTGGTATCATCCTCATAGTACTATTGTGCCAAACAGTTCTACCCGCGAGCAAAGTCAGATCTCCAGAGATCGGACATCATGACAAGTGTGTCCTTCAACCCAATTCTCTTCCTACCTAGCCCAAAATTAGACCCGAAGTAAACAAAGTGAGATCTCCAAGAGTGGCGTCCGGATGGTCAACTGATAATACAGACAGACCTACTTACACCTACTATGCGGGTTCAAGCTATCGGCCCTCTTCTTATCGAGATTAACAATAATAAGTCGCCCTTTGCATTGTATGTTTTGCCTGCACAACTTACTTTCTAGAACAGTGCAACCCAGTTCAGGACCAGGGCAGCTTCCAATTTTCGAGTCGAATACGGTATCATTAAAGTATTACGGCATATAATGTAAAACGCGAACTTCCGTGGAAAGACTGCATGGGGCAATCTGTGTGTCTCGTCAGAAGATTCACAGAGGACGTCAATTATAACACCAGCAGGCAGTGTGAAGATTAAATTCAACCGTCACATGAGGCGCTGACAAGTCGTGTTTAAACGTGTTTACTATACCGACAGTGGTCTGGACGGCAACGCCTTGCCCTCCTCACTGGCAGCCTCAGCCTCTGACTCGCGCCCCCCTTCTCTGCTCCCCTCGCTCCCCTGTCGTTCGCACCCGCTTGTCATGCGCCGTTTTGGCACTAAGTGGCGTCGCGTCTCCATGCCTGGGATCTCATCCCGATTCCCTGCGCTAGGCAGGACTCGGGGGCAAGCTCGGGGGCCTCGCATTCTCTCTGCGCCCTGTGGCAATGATAGCAGTCGT
>Ga0137362_10001521_pt1 | contig 14443 bp, 10 predicted proteins | sample MadtaG_2_FD_104801 | JGI IMG/M metagenome (GOLD analysis project Ga0137362, IMG submission 104801) | Vadose zone soil microbial communities from Angelo Coast Range Reserve, California, USA - Mad1_100_16 metaG | ecosystem: Environmental > Terrestrial > Soil > Vadose zone | place: USA: California... | reverse complement strand
TGGACTCGATGCAGGAAATCGCCGTCCAGACCGGCAACTATGATGCCGAGTATGGACAGGCGGGTGGCGGTTATTTCAACTACACGATGAAATCCGGTACCAACAATTACCACGGCGCTGTGTTCGATTATTTTGTGAACGAAGCATTTAATGCAGGCATACCGTTCACGGACAGGACCACGATTGGAGACACCGGACGAGCGGGTCAGCACATTCGAAACAGGCAGCGGCGCAACGAATGGGGCTTCAACGTCGGTGGTCCGATCGCGTTCGGCAAAATCTACGACGGCCGAAACAAGAGTTTCTTCTTCTTTAACCTCGATCAGTTCCGCGAAACTCGATTCACGTCCAACGGAATTTACACGGTGCCGACGCTCGCCTACAGGAGAGGAGACTTCAGCGCGGCGCTCGGTCCGCAGTTAACCATCGGCGGGCAGCCGGCCGTTGATCCGCTGGGCCGCCCGGTTCGCCAGAACCAACTCTATGATCCAAGGACAACGCGAAGGGCGGCAGACGGGACTACGATTCGCGATCCGTTTCCGAACAATGTCATCGACCCGGCGCTTCTCGATCCGGTCGCCGCGAAGATCCAGGCCCTGCTGCCAAATCCGACAAATGATAACTTGATCAACAATTACTCGATTCCGGGATACTCGAACTTTACTCACACGACAGTCCCGAGTTTCAAGATCGACCACAACTTCGATTCCAAGAACAAACTCAGCTTCTACTTCACTCTCAACCGTCAACGCTCGCCCAATCAGAACGGTTTCACGCAGCCATGGTCGAACGCTGCACCGTTGGGCAGCAACTCATACACGTATCGCATCAACTACGACCGAACGGTTTCACCGACGCAGCTGCTGCACGTGGGTGTCGGCTATCTCTACACCTACCAGCCGGTTGTTCCCGCCGCGACTTTCGACCAGAGCACGCTCGGCTGGAGGAGCAACTTCTACGTCAATTACTTTCCAAACGTCAACGGAGTCTTCGATGCGGCGCGTGGAGGAATCGGTTCTTCGGTACCGGGCGCCCCGACTGTTGGATCCGGTTTCATGGCCCAGAACAAAGATATGAAGCCGACGGCCAACGTCACCTATACCTGGGTGAAGGGAAACCATAGCATCAAGATGGGTGCTGACCTGATTGTCGAAGGCATCCAGACCCTCAACTCCACGCGCGCCAACGGCATCATCAATTTTAACGCTGCTCAGGCGGGCATCGGGACCTGGGAGAATGGCCGTGGATTGAACAGCACGACAGGATTGAGCTATGCCAGTTTTCTGATGGGCAACACGCAGGGCATCACGGTTTCGCAGCTTACCAATGCGCGGTTGGGCAACCACTCGATGGCGTTCTACGCGCAGGATAGCTGGAAAGTGACCCGCAAGCTGACCGTCAACTACGGCCTGCGATATGACTATGTCACGCTGCTGAAGGAACAATACGGACGCATGCAGAGCGCCAACTTCGACAAACCGAATCCTCTTTTGAACAACCGCCTGGGTTCCGTGGATTACGAAGGGCAATGCAACTGCAGCTTCAACAAGAACTACCCGTGGGCGTTTGGGCCGCGCCTGTCCTTGGCGTATCAGGTCATGGAGAAGACAGTGTTTCGGGCAGGAGCAGGCCTTGCCTATGGATCGGCGCCGAACAACGCTTACCTCTCATACAGCGTTCCCGATTTCTACTCGCCTACAGCTTCGTACTCGGAAACCTTCAGCAGTCTGTCCGACGGCAACATCTTTGGTCCGGGAAACCGCTTCGGTAATGCGCCGATCGTGTGGCCCGATTTCTCGCCGCACTATCCGTTCGAGGTGACTCCGGGTAACCGGCCGCCCCAATCCCCATTTATTTCAATCGACCGCCATGCCGGCCGGCCGCCGCGCATATTCCAATGGAGCATTGGCCTGCAGCGCGAGTTGACTTCGAATCTGTTGGTCGAGGCGGCATACGTCGGCAATCGCGGCGTGTGGTGGACAGCGCCTGTGTTGCAATCGCGAAACTACAACGCCCTTACGCTGGATGCGATCAGGGCGAATGGTCTTGACATCAACAGCGCCGCCGATCGCGCTTTGTTGTTAACGCCGATCAGTTCACCTCAAGTGATCGCGCGGTTCCCGAACCTGGCGAATCCGAACAATGTCTATCCGGGATTCCCGGCATCTCAGCCGCTCAACCAGGCGCTGCGGCCCTATCCGCAGTGGCTCGGAATTCCGCCTTTCCTCGGTCCGCCACTCGGCAATACCTGGTACGATTCGCTCCAGGCCAAACTTACCCAGCGGTTCTCGCATGGTCTCACGCTCGCCGCGGCGTATACATTTTCCAAGGAGTTGGTCAACGGCTCGAACGGTGACACGTCGTATCTGACCGTTCAGTCTCCTCTGATCAATGACGTTTTCAATCACGCTCAGAACAAACAAATCTCATCGCTCAGCCACCCGCATTCGCTGGTGATCAGTTTCAACTACACCACGCCCAAGATCAGTTCGAATTCCGCGGGTTTGAAGCTGGTATCGGTCGCATTGCACGACTGGGTATTCGGCGGGGTGCTCCGCTATCAAAGTGGAGATCTGATCCGCGTGCCTCCGTCCGCAAATGGACTCTTCGTCCAATTGGCTCGCGCGAACAACCCAGCAACGTTCGGCGGTGCCACCACGTTCTGGAATAGAGTTCCCGGTCAGCCATTCCTGTCGAAAGACCCGAACTGCCACTGCATCGATCCGACAAAGGATCTCGTGTTGAATCCCAATGCGTGGGTTGACGCGGCTCCGGGAACGTTCGGGAATTCGGCGCCTTATTACGACAACTTTCGCTGGCAGCGTCAGCCATCTGAGGCTCTGAGCCTGGGCCGCAACTTCCGCCTCGCTGGGGAAGATAAGGTCGTGTTGAACATCCGGGCGGAGTTCCAGAATGTGTTCAACCGCTTATACCTCCAAATCCCGAGTGTTGGAGGGGTGACTAACGTAAGTCCCATCACGCCACCCACGAGAACTGCAGCAGGACAGTTGACGGGTGGATATGGATACGTGAATTTCGTCAACGGCGGAGTTGCAAATTCCGGTGGCGCCCGGCAGCGCACCGGCCAGATCGTGGCCCGGCTGATTTTCTAATAGCGTCCGCTGTGGCGGCGGCGGTCTATGCTATCAGGCCCCAGTTTCTTGGATTTTTGCGAAGATTTTTCTCTGCGTGCTCTGCCTGCTTTTCGAAGCGGAGTTATGCGGCAAGCTTGTTCAGTTGTTCCAGTGTGATCTGCAGTGAAGCGAGGATGGCGGAAGGGGGAGAGTCTCAGGCGAGTGATCCCAACGCCATGCAGAGTCCAGTTCAGGGTAGCTTGTCGAAAAAGAGATAAACCGCGGCAATCTGACCGTCCCGAGCAATGATGAAATCAGTCCCGGCGTAAGCTGGCGCCTCACCAGGGCGGCCTGATACCCATTGGATCCGCCCGGCATTGCCTAATTCCTCGGGCTCGGCGATTGGCTGATATTGAAAGTCAGGGTGAGTAGCCTTGATCGCGCCCGCGATGCGATCTATTTCGTCGCGGCCTCGGTAGACGCCCCTGGGCTCATAGAACACGCAATCTTCGGTGAAGATTTCGTCGATCGCCGCGCGCCGATGTGCGGGGTCGTTTTGACCGAAAACGTCGTGAAGATTGCGGGTCAATAAGGTGGATGCTGTAGGACATGGCTTGGTGATCCTCAATTGCTCATAAAAGCACGAATAATTCGGCTGGAGGAATCGCCATCGACGTCACCACTGACGATTCTTGCCCCATAGAAACCTCGGTTCATCCTCACCCGTATAGTCGGGATCGAGATAAATGTGCACGCATGATATTCTGCCATCTCGAAATTTGAAGACGTTGCAGAAACGTCCGCCAGGAGTTTTGCCCCCTGCCCAAGACTTCCCGGACATTCTGCCCTGTGAAGTGCCTTCAACGATCAGATAGTCGCCCGCAGGAATGAAAGTGAAACTGTCATAATCGTGCTGAATGTATTCCAAGGACCCTTCGAACCCCTTAACCATTTCTAAGAACGACTGCCGTCCAAATCCAAATCCAAATTTAGGGAAATAAATTTCGGCATCTTCATGGAACAGTTCAAGAATGTCTGGACGTCCCTGGTCAGCCCTCATGAAATATTCGCGAGCAATTCTTATTTTGTCTTGATCGTTCGACACCATTTCGTTCGTCTTTCTTTACTCAGCCGATGCGATACTGACCGCCGTCCACAACAATTGCCTGGCCAGTGATAAACGCCGCATCAGCGCTTGTTAAGAATAAAACTGCACCTGTAACATAGCGCCGGAATCAGATTAAGAGCGACCTGTAATTCCCCGCCAAGCGGCAGGCGCTTCTGAGCGACGCTATCGAAATGATCAATCACAGCAGGGAAGCTCCATCGTTATGACGGAATTATACCTTCCGCCACCGTAACGACCCGCCCGAGTCGGGCGCTGCTAATACTCACGTGCCCGACCGGGGGAGGCGGAAACTCAGAAACGATAGAAAGAACCGACCGACGGTTGTGCTGTGTGGGTGACTTTGTCCAAGTTCAGGGTGGCTGTGCCGAATCTGGAGTCTTGTAGACGAAGCCGCGATACTCCGCTTGGAAGCGCTGCATCGCCGTCGTCAACATACGCTCGATGTCGCCTTCCCTGGATACATCCGCCTGCACTGCGATCGTATTGCCGTCACCCCGCTCGATCGTCGCAAGCGTGTCCTTCGCCCGCTCCTCACTCCCGTCCCGTTGGATCAAACTAGGCTGTGGCGACTTCCCGATATCGGAAGCAGTCGACGAGGTGATCGTTCACCATTCCGACTGCCTGCATATGGGCGTATATAACAGTGGAACCCACGAAGGTGAATCCGCGGTTTTTCAAGTCCTTGCTGAAGGCATCGGATTCGCTGGAGGTTGCGGGAATCTGCTTCATGACTTTCCAGTGGTTCACTTTGGGTTTTCCGCCGACAAAGCGCCACGAATACGCATCAAAACTTCCGAATTCCTCCTGAATTGCGAGAAACGCCGGCGCGTTGCGTACAGCCGCCTCGATTTTTTGCCGGTTTCGAATGATCCCTGGATCGAGCAGCAGCTTCTGAACGCGTTTCTCGGTATATCGCGCCACTTTGTTGGGGTCGAACTCGCTGAAAGCGCGGCGATAGCCTTCACGCTTGTTGAGGACGATCGACCAGCTCAGTCCGGCTTGCGCCCCTTCCAGAACAAGGAACTCGAAATGTTTAACGTCATCGTGGACAGGCACGCCCCATTCCCGATCGTGATATTCGAGCATCAGGGAATTGCTTTCGCCGACCCACCCACATCGTTTCTTGACCATAAATGACTTCAGGCTCCAGTCAGTATCCGAAATTGCCTGCGCGATCAAACGGTGCTGTAGCGATACTGAATGATTCCGTATCAGTGTTCCTTGAGATGAGAAGCTCTGGAGTTTAGACTGTACGGCGATGGAAGCAAGTGAAATAAGCAACACTGCGTGGGACGCCGTATTGAGAAGGGATCGGGGCTATGACGGAAAGTTCGTATACGTAGCCATCACAACCGGAATCTACTGCCGTCCGTCTTGTCCATCGCGCCGTCCGCATCCGCCGACATGCATTAATGTTTCCCAATGCTGCGGAGGCTGAACGCGCCGGGTATGTTGCGTGCTTGCGCTGCCATCCAAATTCATTGACTCCTGCGGAAGAGAGCATCAAAGCGGCGCTTGATTACATTCAAGAGCACATCGATCGGAGAATTACTCTCGATGAACTGTCTCAAGTCTCTGGTCTGAGTCCGAACCATCTTCAGCAAACATTCAAACGTATTGTCGGGGTATCGCCGAAAGGGTTCTACAGCGCACAGCGTCTCATCCGCTTCAAGCAACTCGTACGGGCTGGTGAGTCCGTTAGCAGCGCTTGCTATGGAGTGGGTTATGGATCAAGCCGCGCTCTGTATGAGAACGCAATGCACTGGCTAGGTATGACACCGGCCACGTATCAACGCCGCGGTGAAGGGACCGTTATCCGTTACACGATCATCCAGGCATTCCTTGGCCGCATACTTTTGGCCGGCACGGAACGGGGAGTCAGTAGTATTCATTTGGGACAGGACGACGATCTTCTTCTGCGAGATCTTCAGGAGGAATTCGCCCGCGCCGTGCTCTTGCCCGATGAAAAGCGTCTCACCAAATGGGCGGCAACCATACGGTCTTGCGAAGCGGAGGACCCCTTTCTGTCAAGGCTACCCATCGCCGCACAATGCCGAATCTTCGAAACCAAACGCTGGGCTTTGATTGCGCTCCAGAGCTCAAGAATTTGAGCAGAAGAAACGGATAGACCACGACGGAATCTGCCGCGCATAGTGTCCGAAGATTCAATAATGACGTATTTGCAACTCAGAGTTGATCTCGTTGTTTTGGTGCACAACTTATCGTAGGACAATGACGTGCCATTTGCATTTTTGATGACGGACTACATGAAACGTCTGGAGGCCGGTGATCCCAGGGCCACGGCGATTCGTGACGACATCATCAGGTTGTAGCGGAGAATCGTACCGTGCCTGATCAGTCACCGCACCAAGGAATGGTGGCAGGTAGGTTGTCATTGAAATCAATTCGCGGATAACCCCGGTTTCATAGGAATCGGCATACCTCGCGAGCCAGATATCGGCTAGCAAAACCATCTTATTCGGGGGCTTCACGCGCGTGGTCATCGCTGACCTAAACGGACGCGAGGGGTTCGTAAATAAGGAGACACTCGTAGGCAGATATGGATCGAGGTTTCGCGGTTTTTCCTGGACGACCCGCTGGATCGAACGCGCTCGCAGACTCTTCCAAAACGTTCCAAGCATCCATGCCGGTTATTTGGCAGCAATTTTCGAAGGAGCTGGGATCTACCTATTGCGTGCACTCTTTCGACTGCTGAATTGCAGGAACGCAGGGCGACAATTCTTGGATCAGTCCGCAATGCTGTACTTGGCAGAAGTCGCATACCGGGGGTACCGGTATGAATTCGCAAATGACTCTGCGACCCTCAGGGACGTCTGTCGAATGGTCGAATTAGAGCGGCAGTACTGTAGATTCTTGAATTTCGATCTGACTGAAAACGCGAAGGCCGGCTTGACGTGAGTGGCCAGCCGGAAGCTCGCGCTATCGTCGAAGATTTATTCGGATGAGCCTGCCTCTTTCGCTTCTGATCCTACTTGTCGCTGCTTTACTGGAGGCGGGTGGGGACGCCATCGTCCGGTATGGGCTGAAAGCACCCACTTCATTTTCCAGAACAGGGTTTTTCCTGGTCGGGGCCTTCGTCCTTTTTGCTTATGGATACATCGTTAACGCCCCACCATGGGATTTCGGCAAGCTTCTTGGCGTGTATGTCGTCTTCTTTTTCATCGCGGCACAATTGATCTCGTTTTTCCTTTTTCACACGCGACCCAGTATCTCCACGCTGATAGGAGGCGCTTTTATCGTTCTTGGGGGCGTCATAATCTCCATCGGAAATTTATAGTAGCTCGGGGAAACTCCAGCGGACGCGGCAGTTTTTGGGGAGGTACTGTAGCGAGTTAGCAAGTCAAACCAGCCAAAATCGTCGTTTTCAACCCTATTTTGCGAATTGTTGAAGTCTGGTTAAATCTGGCAAGCGAGGATTCGGACAATGAAGCGACGAATTTTAGTCGTTGAGGACGACGTTTTACTTGCACGAGCTTTGTGCGACAACCTGACGTATGAGGGTTTCGACGTCGCCCTCGCAAATGACGGGCACGCTGCTTTGAAGAAAGCCGAATCGCTCAGACCAGAGCTGGTGCTGCTCGACATCATGCTGCCGGGCTTGAATGGATTCGAGATCTGCAAGCACCTTGCCAACGCGCCCTTTCGCACAGCCGTCATTATTATTACGGCCCGATCTCAGAAAGACGATAAGCTCCGCGGATTTGAGTTCGGCGCGGACGACTACGTCACAAAACCATTTACGATCGAGGAATTGTTTGCGCGCGTCAATGCGGTTCTGCGCCGGGTGCATCCCACGGCGGACCGTCTCGTCCTCGGAGACCTGAGTTTCGATTTCACACGCTACTCGGCGAAACGAGGCAATAATCCGGCCTCGTTCACGCAGCGTGAGATGGAAGTTCTCCATTACATGAGCGAACGTGCGGGAACGGTTGTCACTCGCGAGGAATTGCTGCGAAAAGTCTGGGGATATCAGAATGCGCCACTGACCCGATGCGTGGACCACCTGATTGCGAGACTGCGCATCAAAATTGAAGAGGATCCGAGGCATCCGAAATACATCCACACCGCTCACGGGGATGGCTACCGGTTCACGTCAGAGTGAGTCACCTGGGATTCGATAGCCTTGCTACTTACCGCTCGATCTTTCGCCATCTACTGGCTCGAGTCTTAAGAGAGCTCCCTTGGTCTCGTCGGTAAGCACATACAGAAGTCCATCAGGACCCTGCCTCACGTCGCGGATTCGCTGCTTAATCTCAGTCAGCAGATTTTCGCGGAGGATCGGCATTCCCTTCGCGTTCAAGACAATGCGCTGAAGCACCATTCCTCGCATCCCACCCACGAAGATGTTCCCTTTCCATGCTGGTAATTGGTCCCCTGTGTAGAATGCCAAACCGGAGGGGGCAATCGATGGCAGCCAAATCAGGAACGGCTCCTCCATGCCGGGCATTTGATGCTGCTCTGACGTTGGGCCCGAGGTGTCGCCCGTAAGGTCGCCGTTGTACGCGCGGCCGTAGGAGATGATAGGCCAGCCGTAGTTCCGTCCGGGCTTGATGATGTTGATTTCATCGCCACCCATGGGGCCGTTCTCGTGCTCCCAGAGCTCGCCGGTTTGTGGATGGATGACCAGCCCGAGGCTATTGCGAATCCCAAGCGCATAAATCTCCGGCTTGTAACCGGGCTTGCCAGCGAACGGATTGTCCGACGGGATGGTCCCGTCGTCGTTGAGGCGCAGCACTTTGCCCACGTCGTTGCCGGGGAGTTGCGAATCGTCTGGCTGCGCGGTGCCGGCACGCCCCCGGATCGGGACGCCGATGGCCAGGAAAATCTTTCCGTCGCGGGCGAACGCGATTCGAGCTGCGGACGGCGACGCGCACCAAGCGTCCGACACGAACAAGTCACGCACGTCGGTGAGGGCGTGATTGTTGTCGAAGCGGCCACGGGCGAGGACAGCCGTCGCGACGTCCTTTTCCCCCGGCTTCGGCTTGTAATAAGTGAAGTACACCAGCTTGTTTTCAGCGTAGCGGGGATGCAGCGCGAGATCCTGCAAACCCTTCAGTCGCAGATCGAGCACCGAAGGGATGCCCGAGATCGGCTGGGGATCCACCACACCGTTTTTAACGATGCGAAGGCGGCCAGCCCGCTCAGTGATCAGCATGTTGCCATCAGGGAGAAACACCAGCGAGAAGGGGCGGTCCAACCCCTTGATGGGCACCATACGGAATTTCTGGACGGTGCTGGTAAAGACCTGTGGTCCGTCGGCCAGGGTGTCCTTGGCAGGGGCGCCCAGCTGCGGAGGGTCACCCGCCTGGGGAGCCTGTTGGGCGCTGGTCACGGGTACAAGCAAGCCGAGCACGAGCGCCACGATGGGTACGGACGAACGTTTCAGCGAAAGTGGATGCATACATAATCTCCTAGCCCCGGCAGTATACATAAGTTACGCCCAGAAGACGGCGAGGCCGACGAACAAAGCTGAAATTACAATTCGCCAAGAACAGCCAGGCAAACCTCGGTCAACGATAAGGATCGAGTTCCTGGACCTTACTGGATTACGTGTCGAACCCGAACACTCTTGCCTCTCTGCGGCGAGTAACGCATAATCCTTCGCAAATTGACATCACCCATTGGGCGGGGAGTAACAGGAAACGCAAAGAGGCTTCTGCATCTGTACAACCAGCATGACGAAGCTGCACAAAAAATTCCGCCGCGAATTACGCGGCAAAATCTTCCCGGAGGAAACATTGCGCTGCTCCTATCGTGCCTCAAGCCTGGCGGTGTTCATTCTGATTCTGGCGGGCTCCGCCTTTGCCCAGGGACCCGGCGGCTACAATCCGATCGGGCCCGGGGTTGATTTAGCCGGAAACTGGGGGCCCGTGTTTCATGAAGATGCTCATGAGCGTGGGCCTGGCCCGGAACTCGCGAATTATGTGGGTCTGCCTATTACGGACGGAGCACGCATGTATGGTCTGGCGTGGGACGCCTCCCGCTTCACCATACCGGAGCATCAATGCGAAGTGCACATTGTGTCTTACATCTATCGTGGACCGTACAATCTCCGGATTTGGGAAGAGCGCGATCCAGTCTCTCAAAAACTCATCGCCATCAAGCAATACATCGACAACTACCAGCAGACGCGAACTATCTGGATGGACGGCCGCAGCCATCCTTCAGAGGCTGCACCTCATACCTGGATGGGTTTTTCCACGGGAAAATACGAAGGCAATATTCTGACGGTTCACACGACCCATCTAAAGTGGGGATGGATTCGCCGCAACGGGTTACGGCACACCGATCAGGCGACACTTACGGAACACTTTATTCGTCACGGAGACCACCTGACGCATGCGTCTGTGCTTACAGATCCGGCGACACTGAGTGAGCCCCTGATGAAAACCGAAGATCTGGTCTTGCGGCTCCAAAATGGGCAGACCTGGCTGTACCCGTGCGAACCCGTCGTCGAGATCGTCCGTCCGAGAGGCATAGTTCCACACTACTTGCCGGGAGAGAATCCATTCCTGCACGAATTTGCAGACCTCTACAAGATCCCCGTCGAGGCAGCGCTGGGCGGCGCCGAAACGGCGTATCCCGAGTATCAATCGAAATTGAAGAGGACGAACGCAAAATGAAAACAGTGGCTGCAGCGGTTTTTGCGATCTGCCTCCCAATCGCCACTCTCGCTCAGCAACTGTCCGGCGACGTTCAGGCGCTGAAGGTGCAGGGAAACGTTTATCTCCTGACAGGAGCCGGCAGCAACATCGCTGTCCAGATTGGTGACGCCGGCGTCCTCGTTGTGGACACGGGTGTCGCGGAAATGAGCGATAAGGTCGTCGCCGCCATCCGAAAACTTTCCGATAAGCCAATTCAATACGTCCTCAACACGCACGCGGATTCAGATCACACCGGCGGAAACGACACGGTTCGCAAAGCGGGCCTGACGTATGTTGGCGCAAATGTTACCGGCAATCTGAGGGACGCAGGAATAGGAGCGCAAATCTACGCCCACGACAATGTGTTGAAGCGGATGAGCGCACCGACCGGCGTTCAGGCTTCGGTTCCGTTCGGTTCCTGGCCGACGGAAACTTATTTGTCCGGCCGGAAGCAGATGTTCTTTAACAGTGAGCCTGTTGAGATGATCCATCAACCGGCGGCGCACGCGGATGGAGACAGCCTGATTTTTTTCCGGCGCTCGGACGTCGTGGTTACCGGCGATATTTTCATGACCACGAGTTATCCCTTCATCGACATCGACAAGGGCGGTAGCATCCAGGGCGAGATCGACGCTCTAAACAACATCCTCGAACTAGCCATTCCTGGTTATCAGGATGAGGCCGGGACCTATATCATTCCCGGCCACGGGTGGATTTCCGACCGTCCCGATTTGCTCGAATATCGAGATATGGTGACCATTATTCGCGATCGCATTCAGGCCGCCATTACAAAGGGGCAGACCCTGGAACAGGTCAAAGCCGCCGGCCTCACTAAAGACTACGACCGCCGTTACAGCGCGAAATCGGGATTGGGTAATGCAGAAAAGTTTGTCGAGGCCATATACAAAAGTCTCGCTCCGAAGAAATAGATAATGCTCAAAACACGAATCCTTATGTTGGCTGTGATCCTTTCGGTGGCAGCCGCCGCCTTGTTCGCGCAGGCTGGACGCGGCAACGCTCCATCCACGCCGAAGGCCGCGAGTCCCACTGACTTCGGAGGCTACTGGGTCAGTGTAGTGTCGGAAGACTGGCTATACCGGATGGTGACTCCGGCCAAAGGAGACTACGGCAGTGTTCCATTGAATGCCGAGGGTCGGAAAGTCGCGGATGCATGGGATCCTGCCAGGGATGAAGCGGAAGGTAACCAATGCAAAGCTTACGGAGCGCCGGCAATCATGCGTGTTCCAGGACGCCTGCATATCACCTGGCAGGATGACGACACACTCAAGATCGAAATCGATAGCGGAACACAAACTCGATTATTTCATTTTCGTCCCACTGCAGGGGACGCTGCCGGTTGGCAGGGCACGTCCATGGCCGGCTGGGAAGTCGTCGCGGGTGCGCGCGGTCCGATTTCCGGAGCCGCATTGAAAGTCGTCACGACAAAGATTAGACCAGGATACCTGCGAAAAAATGGCGTTCCTTATAGCGGAAATGCGGTCGTGACGGAGTACTACGATCGGCTCAACGAGGCGAATGGCGATTCCTGGCTGGTGGTGAAGACCATTGTCGAGGACCCCCAGTATCTGGCCCAGCCCTTCATTACAAGCACCCACTTCAAAAAACAGGCCGACGCCACTGGTTGGAATTCCACGCCCTGCGCAGCGCGGTAGCCCGAAATCTTGGTTCAGCCGCGTCGTGATCAACGTGCGGCAGAGAGCTTTTTCAGGCCAAACCGTTAGGGCTCGGGAAGCATTGCAACGGCTTTCTTGATGAGGCTCGCATGAATAACGGATGCGAGAGACAACCGCTCTTTTGCCGAGGTGAGATTCTCAGAGACCTGCTGGGTCACCAGGCCGACGATGAAATGAACCGTTTCCCCCGTATGCATTCTCCCGCCATACGTCCGGTTGTTCGAAGACATGTAAACAGGTCCTCCGCTATTGCCGGGGAAAATGGCGAAATCGAAGAGAAATTTTTGCGTCGATTCCGTCGGCAAGAGCGGATACGAAGCAATTCTGCCGCTGCGCAGAATTGCGAAACCCGCGGCATTGGATTCCGCGCCAAACGGGTATCCGAGGCAACTGAGCTCTTCGCCCGGATTGACGTCGAATTGCGAAAGCATCTCATCGTCGGCAAGAAGATTGGTTGAAATGATCGGAATCTGAACGCTCGGTGGCAGGGTGACGTACATGACAGCCACGTCGACATCGTTTGGCCCGATCCATAGGGGCTGTCCCGCGTCGCGAATTTTGATGGGATATCGGACTCGCTGCCATCCTGAAGCCGTTCGTCTTCTCAGATTGAGTATTGCCGTATCGCCGCGAATCCCTTCCAGAACATGACGTGCCGTGATCAGCACGGTCCGAAATTTAGTGCTGTCCGGAATCGGTCTCGACATCAGGAACACGGTCCCCAGAGTCAGCGCGCCGGGTTCTGCCGGACCTTCAATTTTGAACGTGGTTTGAAACAGTAGAGTATTGAACTCGGTCTCCTGCGCCTCCGCGCGGATAGCCGCCCCGGATGAAACGGTAATGGACAGGATCGCAATGAAAAAATACTTCCGGTTAAACATACGCATTCCCGGCCGAGACTATCGGTCAAGCCGGCTATTGACACCAATTGTACCCATTTGGTGAGCAACTACCTCCACGTTTGTGTTTTGCTCACCCCGGGTAAAGCGGACGCAAGGCGTTCTCAAAGGATTTGCATTCGTGCTGAGATCTTGTCGTTCTGGGACTACTGCAGGTTCACCTGTGCGTGGCGAATTCCCGTTCGGAGGAGGACACTTCCTGCTTAGCGCGGATTTTTCCGATACATCATCTTCTTGCCGGGCACAGCGGCCGGAACAAGAATGCCCTTTTCATGCAATGCCCTAACGATCTCGATCTCGATGCTGGGAACGAAGTCTGCTCGGGTCTGAGCCGGATTGATCAGACCAAACGGAGCATTTGCCCCGACATCACCGCTGAGCAGCCAGCCTTCATCCAGCTTTTCAATCACGTCTCGTTCTGTCCAAGTTCCCATGGCCGAAGAGTATCACGTGCTCGAACGGAACCAATTGAGGACAGCCATAAAAAGCGTGTAGTCGAGCTGCGGTCGGAAGCGACGCGATTATCAGGCGGCTGGGACGCATCTGCAGTGCACACAACCCGGCGATCAGGAGCATAAATGACAAGGCGAAATCACAAAATTGGGCGCAAAACAGCAATTCGCCAGCGACAGGTGTGAGGTCCGACCTCAGATTCCATAGTCCTGGCGGTGACGTGATTCGCTGAGGCGGACACGATCACTGCCTTCTTGTGGTCGATCCAAATGCCTACTTTATGGCTCATAGCACCTCTTATCTGTTTATTTTTTCCTTGAAATTCCCCGGCGTCGGATCGTACGCGATTGTCGCCGTGCCGCTCACGAAGTCGCCGTCGTGCCGATAAGTCTTAGACTAATGTTGATGGGGGGGCAAACGTCTGTGCGCAATGGCACATCAACGGGAAACACTACTTGTGCCGGCATCATTCGCCAAACCGGCGAATAAACCAGGTCTTGACCACCTGCGTCAGCATCGCATAGCCCAG
>Ga0137362_10001520_pt1 | contig 14444 bp, 17 predicted proteins | sample MadtaG_2_FD_104801 | JGI IMG/M metagenome (GOLD analysis project Ga0137362, IMG submission 104801) | Vadose zone soil microbial communities from Angelo Coast Range Reserve, California, USA - Mad1_100_16 metaG | ecosystem: Environmental > Terrestrial > Soil > Vadose zone | place: USA: California... | reverse complement strand
GCTGCAAGATCGCGTGCGAACAAGACTCGGAAACCCGTGAGAGATTTGTTGTCTGGCTCACCGAAGTTTTCTCAATGCATTGCATCGCATTCCACAGGGCGTGTATCCCAAAGTAGTGTGATGGGTCCACCGTTCTTCATTTACAATCTTCTTATCACCCAGTGGCGTTCCTATGATCATTCTCCCAAACAAAGAACGACGTGTTGTGGATCCTGGTTGCCGTGGCACAGTTGTCGTCGAGGCTGAGGGAACTAATGAAGAGCTTGCGGATCTTCACGTCCGCTGTAGAGGTGTATTTTTCATCCGCGGGCGGCATGTGCTTCACGAACGCAGGTGCGTATGACATTTCTGAACATCAGAGGTTCGCTGAGTTGGCTTCATTGTAGCTGTTCGAGGGAGATATTGATACGGGCAGTAAGCTATAAGGGGATACCAATCTCGCAATTTGTCGGCTCAGAAGATCAGAAGATTGTTGTATGTCATTTGTGTTCTTCCATGGGTGCCATGTAACATCCACATGTTTAATAAGATAAAGAAGTCGGCTGTTCACAGTTAGCCATAAAAAGCGTATTCAGCGAGAGTGCCCTCCTGCCAACTACTGTCCCAATGACTACCAGGGTAGCACTTGTCACTGGTGCTGCACGCGGAATTGGTCGTGCGATCGCCCTTCGCCTTGCCGAGGATGGCTTGGATGTAGCGGTCAACGACATACCAAGCACATCCGAGTTGGATGACGTTGTGCGGGAAATCGAGAGCAAAGGACGGCGCTCAGTCGCCGTTCCCGCCGATGTGTCTCTCGAGGCAGGCGTCGAGAAGATAATTCAACAAGTTGTTCAAAATCTGGGCGGTCTCGACGTTGTAAGTTCTTCTGCTGACGGCTAGTTGGCAATGTGCTTTAACTTCAATGTACTATTAGATAGTCGCGAACGCGGGAATAGCAATTCATCAGCAGATTCTGGATAGTGAGTCATGAAATTGTGCCCAATAACCATCCTCTAAAAGGTGCATAGCGACCGTCGACGACTTTGACCGTTTGATGGTCGTCAACGCTCGCAGCACCTTCTTGTGCTATAAGCATGTAGCGAAGCAGATGATCGCTCAAGGTCGCGGTGGTCGTATCATCGGTGCAAAGTTTTCCTATCCTTCCCCAGGCACATGTTGATGTGAAAGTGTTCAGGAGCATGTTCGGCAGCAGGCAAAAAGGGTCCGAGTTGTCTCATTTGATCTCAATAAGCAATGTCAAGATTTGCTCACATCATGGGAGCAGGTTCTGTCATCGCTCCTGCATACAGTGCATCCAAGTTTGCTATTCGCGGTTTGACCCAAGCAGCTGGTACGTCGCATCCAGAGCTCTCCGTGGATCATGGATTTATTGACGAAGGATCGTTGAAGCTTCCGATTTCGGGAAATACGGAATTACCGTAAACGCTTATGCTCCTGGCGTGATAAATACTCGCCTAAGTAAGTCCTCTCCTCTGCTTCACCTCAGCAAATCTGACAAGGCTAAATGTCACCATCAGCTGAGTGGATCCTTGCCGCCCAACCTGGCACAGACTTTGATTCAAAGGCTAAGAGTGCCGCTGTGAGTATGATTTCAATCTCTGAAATGGACTGGACCTCAGAAAGTACTTTTACCGAAGGCTTCATTCGGCACGCCAATTCAGCGCATCGGAGCTCCAGAGGAAATTGCTGCCTTGGTGTCTTATGTCGCCTCTGAGAGTGCTGGTTTCGTCACTGGTAAAGTGGACTTTTTCTTAATAACCGTCACATTTATTCACCCGGCTCTGTCGTTTACGCCCGTGAAGGCCAATGTGTATGTCCATTTTCTCTACCTCTTGCCGAGATCTACCTAACATTACAACAGATCTCCGTCGATGGTGGTTACATTTTTGATTGAGCGCAGTCACCGCGGTAGGAACGTGGACAGATATAAGGGGAATGGGAAGCTTACCTCTACGACATTAGTGTTATCAATTACGACAAGTCGCTCGCATTGTTCTATGTCTCGATCACGACGAATGTACGATACTTGTATCACGAATGCTTTCTCTGTACATGCGCGTATGGCGGTGTCATCACGATCTGTTCCTCGCCGAGTCCAGACCCCATAGCATCGTGCAGATCCAAGGTACCGAAAACGAACCGAGTTCCCTGGCTGATCCTGGATCGGGAAGTGAAACAACAATCGAGGAACTACTGTACAGTATGTACTACCAGTTCAATAAGGGCACACTAATCATTTTAGCTGGTTTTCCGAAATACAAAGACTGGAGGACTTTCACGGGCTCATTGAAACCACTGTGGCACAGTGCTCGCTTCTGAACAGATAAACGGAACTATTACTGTTCATAGAATTCCTTTGGGGGGTCATCGCAAAGCTGCGACAGACTCGGTTTTCATGCCGCCTTAGCCCATTTGCGCACCCGGTACTCAGTGAATCATTCATATCGGTGCCGAATACTACAGCACCTCCCAGTTGGGCCATCGTAATGCCATTGCGTATGTCAGAGCTAGCGCAGGCAGATGATGCGATACATGTTGTCTTCATTCGACACGTTATGTAGCTGTACTACAGGTGTTGATGAATCGTTTCCGAATGGCTTCTGCGATCTCTCCCAAGAAAAAAGAATCGTACTGATCGTGACGCTGTACTAAAGTAGTACCACACCCCCAGATATATGCTGCAATATACAATGACATACATATAGCCCATCCACCAACCCATGCAAACAAGCTCTTGAGATACGGCTTCGTCTAAACTCGGAAAAATGGATGTAAATGCCCCGAGACGCGGGGAGAAGGTCGGATTATAGATTCCCCAACACTGATAGATAGTAAAAGTAAAAGTAGATGTCGATGCTCGCCGAGTGGCGCCACACAGCTCCGTCTGTCAGAACGTATACGCAAACATTCTGCTGATTTCGAAGCCGTCCGGTACATACTATAAATTAAAGTTGAGAAATATTATCCACCCCACGATAGCCGATACGCCGAAAATCTCAACCACTCACCTCAAACGCCAGCAGTGCGTCCTCACACAGCATCGTCCACGGGCTCTCAGACGTTTTTTGTAGTTCAGGTGGCAGCGGAACTTCCTTCGTGGTGCACACCAGGCGCGGAAAGCAGCGTGACATTCGCGTCAGCGTTGTCGTCCCCGACGCTGGGCGGCTCTTAGAGGAAACCGTGCCGACTCTAACAGGCAGCTGGGCCGGAGCTGGAGCCGGGATCGGCCCTCGTGCACGCACACGAGCGGCGACAGCGGCGGAGTCCGAGGAGGTAACACCACCGTTCGTGCTTAAGCTTGCACTGTCGTTGGAGTCGGCGGTGGCGCCACGTGCTACGCGCCCAGGATGGTAATCCGCCAGGACGACGGATTTCTTGCTTAGGGAAGCGCCTAGGACCCGCATGCCGCATGCACGTGGACGACGGATGATGTACGTCTGGTCTGCAGTGCGCACGAGATGCGCTCCGTGGGGTCCCCATTCTTCCCACGGCACATCGACAACGGGTCCACTGCACGGAGATGCCGGCTCTGCCGGCGGGTGCGCGGCAATGTAGGCGAGGAAGGTGCGCGCGGGGACGCAGAGCTCCGCCGTTTCTGCCATATTCTGTATCCAATTGTCGTCCGTTATTTCAAGAGTAATGATACGATCCTTCGGGTCCGCATAAAAGTATCCTCGTGGGGATGAATTGGAACTGAAGTTGGAATTGGTGGGCGGGGAGAACGAGGCCGTGTTGACGCTGATGTGCACTTGGCGGAAAGTGGCAAGACCCGTCCGCACGGGAAGAACTATGCGGAAACAGTATGAAATCGGGGGGACAGTTTGTTGGTCTGCGGATTTCTCGAACTTGTATACGACGAGCATGATTTCATAGTTCTGCCCTGGCTTGAGCATAGAGTCGGCCGCCGAAGCCGGTATGAGAAGATGCATTTCATCGAGGAAAGCGATATCACGGCAAAGACGTGCAAATAGTGGTCGCTGAAAACGATGTAAGTGGTGAACGTTGGCCGTGGGTGTGGGTGAGAGCTAACAAGGACCACCACTTGCTTTCCCGTTCTCCAATCCCAAACAATGACCGTCGCATTGACGATTAGTGTAGCCTGTAACCAGGCACGCTCGTGCACAATGGCGGCCAGGTGATCGCAACAGATAACCGGTATTCCGGCCACATCGGCCGTACCCATGCCCATATCAAACGCGCCGGAATGAAGGACTGCAGGATGGACTTTCCCTGATGACAGCGCGCGGATGTGAAAATACCCAGCCCTGTGTTGGATCCGCCATCGTCACAGATCACAGATCAACTGAGCGCTTGGTTCAGTACGTACCTGTGAAACAGGAGAAGATCCTGAGCCGCATCAATGCAGAGGTTCGACATCTCTCCAAGACCATTCAACTCCCAGCTCTCTCCAGGTATTCCTCGGAGCTTCGACGGGATGCGCAAAAGGAAGAGCCGATCGCCCACTCCCGAGTTGGAAAAGCCACCATCGTATTGTTTCAGAAACGCGAGCACGCTTCCGGAGATGGCGGTGGGGAAATCGCAAGCAGCCGCGTGTGTTATGACGCCGCCGCCGGACCATGCGATTTCCCTCCAAGCAGCCTCATGCTCGCGCAGCCTTTGGAGTCGTTCCGCTGTTCCCTGACAGAGCATGATCGACAAGTCATCCTGCATGCCACAGGCGGCCAACGAGATTGTGTATTGTAGAGCGAGAGAATCTCTGATTATGACGTTGAACGTGCGACAGACCTGTAGTTGCTTTTGGGTCACAAAGGAAGTCGACGAATGGGCATAACCAGTCACGCACCCTCTGACAGGTCAAGAGCATCTTGTGATCCCCTTTTAGCAAAATCTCAATGACGAGCTCTTCTGGAAGCGATAGAACAGTTGACATGGCAAGGGAGCAGCAATGGACGTGGGGAGGGTACGGTTTGCATTCCTGGGCGGGTCACCGTGATGGTCCACAACATATTCCAGCGCCACTGGTTAGCCACTGGTGAGGTTTCGCTTTCGCAGCTGGTAACAGTACTGTATGGGATCGTATATCACGTGAAATTAGAATTGGACCTCCTAAAGAACAGATGTGGCCCGGAAATTGCCGGTCCGTTCATGGCTGGCACTGAGAGAGTATGTAACGCCGTACGTGCTTTGACAAAGTAACAAGAAAGGCTTGAAAATCAATTTCTATGTGCGCATGCACAGGTATTAAGCAATACCAACGAGATGGTCTCACGTCAACACGAAAAATACCGTTACTGGTCAATCGGTGGACCTTAGGTCCTTGCTTAGGTCGAGGAAATTTAGTGTCTACCTAGTACACATTATTGTTCGGGTTCCACGCCTGAGGCCATTCCCTAAATATTGGAGTTGCAGGTTGAGACGTTCCACACCTGCGCTGACTCGGAAACGCCCTTCAGCTTTTCGCAGTATTCTTTACCTCGTAGTATGTGCACCCTCATGCAAGAATTGCAATCAATTTGCTCGATGTGTACCTGGAGGGCCATGAAGTACATGTCACAAAGCTGCGCGGTAGTGGGGATGGGTTTGGTAAAACTGTCCGGGTCCTCCAAGTTAGGTGTGCGAAGGCAGATACTCAACCAATAAGGACGTGTTTCCGCCCCATGACAGCCTGCCCATATTTTTGAAGGTCCCGAACGACACTCTAAGAATATTTTCAAGTTTGAGGCAAAGGTGCGGATGCTGTGCCGGCGAAAGTTGGCGAGGTCACGTAGTGCCCAACCTTCGAATGACTGCAATGCATCCCCGAGACTTTCGAAGGTTAGCGGGTAGGCCAAACTGAGGCGGGCTGAGCTCTCCATTTCTGGAATCAGCCCTTTGTTGCACGCGACGGCATACACCTGAAATACTTCAGCAGCATTGGTTGACGAAAGCAACCCCTTTCGATTAATCTCCATGCGGATAGCGGATTGAGCCGCATCCATGTCATATTTTTTGGCAGCAGCGAGCAGAGCCAGGATATTGTCTCTGGAGTGGGGAATTTCGGGAGGTACGGGATACAACGTTGAAAAAAGGCTGTTCAGGACCTCCGCATCCTCAGATAGATGCACAACCGGAAGCTCGTAGGGTGCTGGTCGTGTACCGTCTTGAGGTTGCGGGAGAGTGAACATGTCTCTAAATAAGGGGGACGATGCGACCAGCACCGAACTATGGACACGGAAATTGACGAGGTCGGATGATTGGAGAATGACATCTGCATTAGGCATATTTGAATACTTTAGTAGTAGAGAGGTAGCTTCACGAGTTTGTCTGGTTTGGCCCTCAGACCTCGTCCCCTCAACGAGAAGGGGGAAATCTGACTCGGCCTGTAGAGGCGTTCAGGTTCTTGGGGCAATACGAAAAAAGTGATTCTGACCTTGACTATGCTACCATAAACAACTGTCGTCAAAGCCTTCCAAAGCTCACGTATGTTGCTTCTGAGTGAATACATGCAACTATGGCACCCATGTACGTATTCGTTAAGATGCATTGATAACGCATTGTAGAAGTCATTGATGTCGAGGAGGGTGGGAACACAAGCTGATTCTATGTCGGAAATGTAGGCATCGAGCCAGCAAGGGAGACCCAAATCGGTGGGCGAGCGACATTTCGGAATCGTGGGCACAATTGATTTTTTGAATTCACCCAGGTCTATCGTGAGATTTGAACGAACTCGTTGGTGATATTTCCAGAGCTCATGAAGAAAAGCGCCCGGCATCACATCAAGCCTGTTCTCCTTGGCCAGATCATTGATAGTGAATCTTAAGATACCCAACGTGCGTCGTGCAGCCCGGAGTGCTTCCGTACGAAGACCATGTTTCAGGGAAAGGGAGTAAATAAGGTACGCAGTTTCTTCCCGGATGAATGGTGGCTCCTGCCGAGCGATATGGTTCCTGATTTGAGTCAGTACGTTGTCCATCTTGTACATTTGAGCGACCGATAGGAGCTCCATGACCTGCCTAACGGTTGATGGAAGGACTTGCGGTACTTGGAAAATGTAGGTGAGAAGACTGAAAAGGATGGCACCCTCAATGGGAAGCTGGACCATGCAAAGTGCATTTGCCACAGCACCCTCGACATCCCGCTCCGCAGAAATCGTAGGAGTTGGCTCAGGCTGAGGATTGGGAGAGGTTAAGATTTTCTCTCCAAGTATTGGAGAGGCGTGGACGATATAAATCTTGTGCACGTGAAACTCGTGGGAGTCTCGAGAACGAAGGATAACGTCGGCATCCGGATAGTTGAAGAGTAGGTTTTCGTGGGAAATGAATGGGCGTGAAGGCAGCGAGTGGGTGGCGACTGTCGACATGATTGGAGAACTGTATCCCTCGGAGGAAAGTTCATTTATCGTGTCAGGCCCCTATAAGACAGGAGAGAGCCGCACTCGCACGCGACCCCCCATTGTACAGTACAATTCATCAGGAAAAAAAACTTACCAGGCTTAGCTTGCTTATTACATAATAAGCGTGGTAAACCAAACAGTAAGTCTCAATTCAAGCTAATTTAAGCACGTTAAGCAGCTGAGTACTGATAAGTAAAATTAGGAATTTTCTTGAAGTTCAGTCAGCTAAATACTGAGAGTATTACATTGTAAAATGACTGTAAAATGGATGCGTTCCAATCCCATCCTTTCCCCTTTCACTGCATCACTCTGCTTGCTTTTTTTTCCCCCTCTTGCAGTTTTTCCACTTTAGTCTCTCTGTTTCCTTTTTAATACGTTGGGGCGGGCTCTTTTATTTTGGGGAACAAGACAGAAAATGGGATAAAAGGACGACCGTAGACCTCAGCTCATTCTCACAGCTGAGGTTAATACGCTAACTTTACTACTTGTGCACACTGTACCTGACCGAGGAGTACCTAGGCTAGTAAGGACTTCCTGTCCTTTAGCCACCCTGTGGGAGTCGTGCGCTCCCTTAACATTCAGTTAGTTTTTTGTCCTGTGCAAGGACGCGTGCCTTCGCCGCCGTTACACGGATATCTCCACCACCCCCAGAGTAGTAGGTGCGACGCTTGTACACTTGTCCTTCAGGTTAGCCACTGGAACTTAGTAACGCCGGCTCTCCGAGTCGCCAACAAGAAACTTGGTGCTATTGGCAGGAGTGGATCATGTACTGCGTACGATGTTAGTACGTCCCCTGGTTTATGGTTGCTGGATCTGACGTCACATAGATTGGGGATGGGTTGAACATAATACATGAGTTCCAACACTGGCCGCATAAATTATAGGACAGTCCCGAAGAACGCAAGAGTAAGTTGCTCAGAATATATCCGAGTCAAACCCGACCAAAACGACCAAAAAAACTTCGAAAAAAAACTTCGAAGAGAATGGATTTCTGTCCACGTGCACAGGTACCGAGATAATTTGTCTCACTTCAACAGAGACGATACCGTTATGGACTGCTCGGACTGCCATCGAACCAGTTAGGCTCGGTCAAGGGAAATTTAGTTTCTACTTACGAATTTACACTGTTCTCGGAGTCCCAGGTCTTTCCCCCAAAGTCGGAGTTGGGAAGTTCCATGCCTGCGTCGAAATCTCCCTCAACTTTTCGCAGTATTTATCACCTTCTAGTGTGTGGACCTTCATGCAGAAGTTGCAATCCCTTTCCTTCACATGGCTTTGCAGTGCCTTCATGTACGTGTCACAGAGTTGCGTAGATGTGGGTATAGTCTCTGTGAATCTGCGCGCCTGTGTGGGTCCAGAGTAGAGAAACTCCAACCATGTAGGAAGATTGGGGACATTTTTTCCACTTTTGGCCGTGGGACAGCCCACCCATATTTTCGAAGGTCCTTTGACACGACCTGAGAACGACTTCAGGTTTGAAGAAAAGTTGTCTATGCTGCGCAAGCGAAAGTCGGCGAGGTCACGCAGTGCCCCGCCTTCAAACAATCGCAATGAATGACCGAGACTCTCGAATGTTAGTGGGTAACCCAGAGTGCTGCGAGCTGCGATTGCCATTTCTGGAACAAGCCTCTTGCTGTACGCGGCTGCATACACATGGAACGCCCAGCCCTCGTAGGGTAATGAAAGTAACTTCTCGCGGCTAACCTCTGCGCGGATGAAGGATTGAACCGCGTCCATGTCGTATTTCGTGGCGGCAGCGAGCAGAGTTAAGATATCGTCACTGTAGTGGGGAATTTCGGGGGCTACGGGGTACAGCAATGAAACAAGACTATTCAACGTCTCCGCGCATTCTGTTAAGTGCACCACGGGAAGGGCTTCGGGTGCATCATTTGGGGGCTGAGGGAGAGAGAACATGTCTCTAAAGACGGGTGATGATGCGACCAGTACCGATTTATGTACATGGAAATCGACGAGGTCGGATGACCGGAGGATGATATCTGCATTGGGCATATCTGAATACTTCGGTGGAGGTGGAGAAGTAATTCCCCACGCTAGGATGTCTCGGCCTTCGGACGTTGTTTCTTCGACAGGGAGTGAGAAATGTGGCTCAGCCTGTAAAGGTATTCAGGTCCTTGGGGCGATAGCCAGCTACATAGATCAGTCTGACCTTCGCTATGCTACCGTGAACAACAGCCGTTAACGCCTCCCAAATCGCGCGCATCTTCTTTCCGAGCATACCTGAGCATGCGCAGTCGCCAAACGGCCTTAGATCCTCAATATGCCCGAAGAACTTTGCATAAAAGTCGGCAAGGTCGAGAAGGGCAGGAACACGAGCTGTTCCGATGCTGGAAATGTAGCTATCAAGCCAGTCAGGGAGGCCCGAATCGGTAGTCGATTCACAGCTCGAAACTCCCAATATCGTGGGCGCATTTGATTTTTTGAATTCATCTAGGTCTAACGCGAGATTCGACCGAACTCTTTGATGATATTTCCGGAGTTCATGAAGAAAGCTGCCTGGCATCATGTCAAGTTTGTTCTCCTCGGCCAGATCTTGGATAGTCAAACTTGAGAACGTCAATGTGCATCTTGCCGCCTGGAGTGCTTCGGTACGAAGGCCGTGCTTCTGGGAAAGGGAATAAATTAAGAATGCAGTCTCTTCCCGGATGAATGGCGGATCCTGCTGAGCGATGTGGTTCCTAATGTGGGTCAGAATGACGTCCATCTTGTACAATTGAGCAACCGATAGGAGTTCCATGATCTGCTCAACAGTCGATGGAAGAATTGGTGGAACGGGGAAGATGTAGGTGAGAAGACTGAAAAGGATGGCGCCCTCGATGGGAAGTTGGACTACAGGAAGTGCGTTTGTTGCAGGCCCCGAGTCGCCATCGGAGTCTGCAGGGATTGTAGAAGTGGTTGGCTCAGGATGGGGGTTGGACGAGATTAAGACTTTTTCTCCAAGAATTGAAGAGCCATGGACGATAAAAATCTTGAGCACACGAAATTCGTAGGAGTCACGAGAACGAAGGACAACGTCGGCCTCCGGGTAGTCGAAGAGCAGATTCTCGTGAGATATGGCCGGTGGGTGTGAAGGCGGTGCTTCGGCGGCGGCTGTCGACATAAATGGAGATATTTGTGTCCTGCAAAAAAACGATTGCTGTAGCAAGATGCTCGGGGTCGATAGATGCCATGATAAGATTGATATCGATAAACAAGCGCGATGATCGTGAGAATATACGGCCCGGGCGCCCCGACGGCAGAAGCTGTCGGTGGTGTAGCAAACCCGTTCATCCCCGGATCTGTGATCCGACATCACAAAGGCTGGGTTTTGGTTATACATTACTTAATACATAAGCGTCAACACTTGTCACACTTCACGTTTAGTAAATTTTGGGACACCTCCGGCCGGGAGAGATGCAAGCCAGTTTCCTGGAACATATTAAACGAACAAAGTAATCAGGAAGAATCGGACCTGCTATTCGATGAGTTAGGTTCTTGAGCCAAGGAAGGGTCAGGCTCTACTTGAAGATTGCATCTTGTTCTCAGACTCCCAGGTCTCTCCCCCTACATACGAGCTGGGACGTTCCACACTTGCGGCGAAACGTCCCTCAACTTGGCGCAGAATTTTTCACTGTCCATTACATGCACCTTCATGCAAAATTGGCAATCATATTCCTTGATATGGCTCTGGAAGGCCCTCAAGTACTTGTCGCAAAGTTGCGCAACATGGCATTAAGGAAGGAAGAAAGTGGACACTGGCATCATCCCCGCTATAGGCCGTGGGACAGCTTACCCAGATTTTTGAAGGCTCCATGAGACACTCTGAGAGTTGTCCTATGCACAAAGAGAACCTGCTCAGTGCCCACCCTTTGAATAACCACAATTCATTGCCCAAAGCCTTGAAGGTTACCGGGTGGCCCAGATTTTGGCGGGCTGCCATCGCCATTTCCGGAAAAAGCTTTCCTGTACGCGACGGCGTACACACGGAATACCCCAGCGCAAGTTAACTTCCTGCGAACGATCTCGGTGCGGATGGAGGATCGTATCGTAACCATGTCGTGTTTCGCGGCAGCAGCGAGCACAGCCAAGATGTGATCACCGGAGTTGGGTATCTCGGGAGTTGCTCAGAATTTATCAAACTCGAACAAAACTATCAAAAACTTCGAAGAGAATGAATTTCTGTCTGCACATGCACAGGTACCGAGATCATTTGTCACTTCAACAGAGACGATACCGTTATGGACTTCTCGGACTGCCATCGAACCAGTTAGGCTCCGTCAAGGGAGAATTAGTTTCTACTTACTAATTTTACGCTGTTCTCAGAACCCCAGGTCTTTCTCCCGAAGTCGGAGCTGGGGCGTTCCATGCCAGTCCCGGCGTCGAAATTTCCCTCAAGTTGTCGCAATATTTTTCACCTTCTAGCGTGTGCACCTTCATGCAGAAGTTGCAATCCTTTTCCTTCACGTGGCTCTGAAGGGCCTTCATGTACCTGTCGCAGAGTTGCGCAGACGTGGGAATAGTCTCGGAGAATTTGCGCGCCTGTATGGGTCCAGAGTGGAGAAACTCCAACCATGTAGGAAGATTGGAGGCATTTTTTCCGCCTTTGGCTGTGGGACAGCCCACCCATATTTTCGACGGTCCTTTAGCGCGACATGAGAACGAGTTCAGGTTTGAAGAAAAGTTGTCTATGCTACGCAGGCGAAAGTCGGTGAGGTCACACAGTGCCCCACCTTCGAATAACCGCAATGAATCACCGAGAGCCTCGAATGTTAGTGGGTAACCCAGAGTGTTGCGAGCTGCGATTGCCGTTTCTGGAATAAGCCCTTTGCTGTACGCGACTGCATACACATGGAACGCCCCGCCCGAAAGTAACTTCTTGCGACTAACCCCTGCGCGGATAGAGGATTGGACCGCATCCATGTCGTATTTCGTGGCAGCAGCGAGCAGAGTTAAGATATCGTCACCGTAGTCAGGAATTTCGGGGGCTACGGGGTACAGAAATGAAATAAGACCATTCAAGGTATTCGCGCATTCTGATAGGTACACCTCGGGAAGAGCTTCGGGCGCATCATCTGGGGGCTGAGGGAGAGAGAACATGTCTCTAAAGACGGGTGATGATGCGACCAATGCCGATTTGTGTACATGGAAATCGACAAGATCGGATGACCGGAGGATGACATCGGCGTTGGGCATATCTGAATACTTCTGTCGAGAAGTAGCTTCACCAATTGATATGGCCTGACCTTCAGAGCTCGTTCCATGAATGACGAATTTGAAATCTGACTCAGTCTAGGGAGGTGTTCAGAACCTTTAGGTACGCAGCTACATAAGTAACACTGACCTTGGATATGCTATTGTGAACAGCAGCCGTCAAAGCACCCCAAATTTCACGTATCTTCTCTCGAGATATACCTGAGCAAGATGCGCACCCGCCATTCAAAATTGACTTCTGACTATGCTCTACAAGCTCCATGTGAAAGTCGGTGGGGTCGAGGAAGCCGGGAGCATAAGAATTTCCTATGTTGAAGATGTAGCTTCCGAGCCATGAAGGGATACCGGAACTGGTGAGCGATTCACAGCTTGAATCTCCAAATATCGTGAGTACATTTGATTTAATAAATACTCTAAGGTCCGACTTGAGATTTAACCGAACTCTCTTGTGGTATTTCCAAAGTTCAAGGAGAAAGGCGCCTGGTATAATGTCAAGCTTCTCCTCCTCGGCCAGATGCTGGATATTCAAAGTTGCGAAATTCAAGGTGCATCGCGCTGCCTGGAGTGCTTCGGTACGAAGGCCGTGCTTATGGGAAAAGGAATAAATTAGGAATGCAGTCCCTTCCCGGGTGAATGGCGGTTCCTGCTGAGCGATGTGGTTCCTGATGTGAGTCAGAGTGACGTCCATCTTGTACGATTGAGCAACCGATAAGAGTTCCATGACCTGCTCAACAGTTGACGGGAGGACTGGCGGTACGGGGAAGATGTAGGTGAGAAGACTGAAAAGGATGGCGCCCTCGATGGGAAGTTGGACTACAGGAAGTGCGTTTGTTGCAGGCCCCGAGTCGACATCGGAGTCTGCAGGGATTGTGGAAGAGGTTGGTTTAGGCTGGGGGTTGGGCGAGATTAAGGCTTTTTCTCCAAGAATTGAAGAATTATGGATGATATAAATCTTGAGTACGCGAAATTCGTAGGAGTCACGAGAACGAAGGATAACATCGGCCTCTGGGTAGTCGAAGTGTAGATTCTCGTGGGATATGACCAGGCGCGAAGGTGAGGTTTTGGTGGTGGTTGTCGACATGATTGGAGATACCGCATTGTGCGAAAATAAACTGTTTGGTGGCAAGCTTCTCGATAGACGCCATGATAAAGACGAAAGGGAAAGGTTCTCACTTCGTCGTGGGCACGTGCGGCACACCCCGCGTTGTTGACGCCCACTGGCACGGGCGTGGCCATATGCGACCCACACGACCACCATATCACACCCTCAGGCTATCGCTGCCCATAGTCAGCTAGCTCTGGCTCATTGTCACTACTATACACGCCAATACATACCATGTAGTCTACGTGACCGCCTCTGCGCTTCGTTGTACGCGCCGCGGGATATAAATTTAGATTTAAAAAAGTGGCACAACCAAGATTTGTCAACCACGGTACATTCATTCCTAACGACCATACCATGCTAATACTATGAGTACTTTCCCCCATGGTATAGCAGAACATGAACCCTATTGCACATTCTGTGGCCAGTACCCAAGAAACTTCCGCAACCTCGATTTGACATTTCTCGCTCACAAGCACGCTTAATGTTCTCAGATGCGCCCGCCGAGGTTGACTTGGACCGCCTTGACATTCGTGTAGCTAAGTTAGAGAAGAAGAAAAAAAGTACAAGCATCAGGTTCCTGCAGAATAAGGGATTACGGGAACGAATGATGCTCACTTGTTCAGGGCATATTCGCCCAGCTTGCGGCCGATGCCGGACTGCTTGTACCCACCGAATGGTACGTTCTCGTGCAGCGAATTCGTGCAGCTGGCCCATACAATACCCACATGCAACTTACGCGCAACTTGAAGTCGCGCGTGATGTCCTTCGTGAACACGGTGGCGGCCAGCCGTACAG
>Ga0137362_10001519_pt1 | contig 14445 bp, 14 predicted proteins | sample MadtaG_2_FD_104801 | JGI IMG/M metagenome (GOLD analysis project Ga0137362, IMG submission 104801) | Vadose zone soil microbial communities from Angelo Coast Range Reserve, California, USA - Mad1_100_16 metaG | ecosystem: Environmental > Terrestrial > Soil > Vadose zone | place: USA: California... | reverse complement strand
TTGTTCATCAATTGCTGAACGTGGACGTCCACCGCGCCCGGCACATGCCGCAGACGGTTGGCCATCTGCTCGGCGATCGTATAGTTCTGCGTGTAATTGGGACCGATCAGCTGGATATCAATCGGCGCCGGAAGGCCAAAGTTCAGAATTTGGCTCACGATGTCGGCAGGCTGAAAGAAAAACTCAACTCCGGGAAATTTCTGGGGCAATTTCTCCCGCAGTTTGTGCACGTATTCTTCGGTAGGCCGGTGACCTTCTTTGAGCGACACCAACACCTCCGCGTCCGAAGTACCGATCGTCCCCGCGTTGCTATAGGAAAGGTTAATGCCGCTGTAGGGCAGGCCGATGTTGTCCAGGATCGTACTGACATCTCTCTGGGGAACGTCGCGCCGGATTTCCTGCTCAATCTGATCTACCAGTCGCGCGGTCTCCTCGATGCGCAACCCGGCGCGGCCGCGAACGTGAAGGCGAAACTGCCCGGCATCCACCTGGGGGAAAAAGTCCCGGCCCAGAAAGAAGACCAACCCTCCGGACAGCACGCAGAAACCCAGAAAGCCGGCGACAAAGACACCCCGGCTCTCCATGATGCCTTCCAGGGCATTGCGATACGACTGGCGCAGGCGCTCAAATCCTCTTTCAAATCCCGCCTGAAAGCGGGCAAATACGTTGCTCGGCGCGCGGTGCGAGTCATGTTCATGCCCGCGCAGCAAGTACATGACCATAGTGGGAACCAGCGTCCGCGACAATAAGTAAGATGCCAGCATGGCGAACACCACCGCCTCCGCCAGAGGCACGAACAGAAATCTGGCCACACCCGTCAGAAAGAACATGGGCACGAACACGATGCAGATTGCCAGCGTGGAAACGAATGCGGGGACGGCAATTTGTTGCGCTCCATCGAGGATGGCCTGTTTCAGTTCCTTGTTGAGGCCCAGATTCCGTTCGATATTCTCCAGTTCCACGGTGGCGTCGTCCACCAGTATTCCCACCGCCAGCGCCAGGCCCCCCAGGGTCATGATGTTGAAGGTCTCGCCCAGAGCGCTGAGCACGATCACCGAGGTAAGAATCGAAAGCGGAATTGAGACCGCAATAATAATGGTGCTGCGCCAGTTGCCCAGAAACAGCAGGATCATGGCCGCCGTAAGGCAAGCCGCGATCATCGCCTCGCGGACAACTCCCTGAATCGCGGCGCGCACAAACAAGGACTGGTCGAACAGGAAATTCAACTTCAGTTCCGGCGGCAGGGTTTGCGCCACCTGCGGCAGCAGGGCCCTGACATTCTTCACGATATCGATGGTCGAGGCGCTGCCGTTTTTCAGCACGCTCAAAAGAGCCCCGCGTACTCCGTCCTGCCGCACCACGTTGGTTTGCGGCGAAAAACCATCGCGCACATGAGCCACATCGCGTACATAAATGGTCGTGCCGTTCACCTGCTTGACGGGAAGGTCATTCAGTTCAGCGATCGTCTGCGGACTGGCGTTCAGATCCACCTGGTTCTCCAGGGTTCCGAACTTGACGGTTCCAGAAGGCAGGATCAGGTTCTGGGCCGCGATCGCGTTCACTACATCGACCGGAGTCATGTGCTTGGCCTGAAGAGCCTGGGTATCGATGTCAACCGCAACCACTCGCGTTTTGCCGCCGTAAGGATAAGGAACCGCCGCTCCCTGCACCGTGATCAGCTGGGTACGAATGAAGTTGACCGCCAGGTCATTCAGTTGCTGCTCCGGCAGGGTCTTGCTGCTCAGACCGATCTGCACGATGGGGACGCTGGAAGCCGAATATTCGATAACCAGAGGCGGGGTAGTTCCCGCAGGCAGCCCGCGCAATATCGTCTGACAGACCGCGGCGACCTGCGCCAGCGCCGTCTGGATGTTTGCCGACGGCCGGAAAAAGATCTTCACTACTGCAACCCCGTTCAGGGATTGCGACTCGATGTGCTCGATGTCATTTACGGTCGTGGTCAGCACACGCTCGGTGACCGTAGTGATGCGCTCCGACATGTCTTTGGGAGAGAGGCCCTGGTAGTTCCACACCACGCTGATCACTGGAATATTAATGTCGGGGAAAATGTCGACCGCCGTGCGCAGGATGACAACGGGAGTGAGGATAAGAATGAGCAGGGCCATTACGATGAACGTGTAGGGTCTGCGTAAGGCTAAAGCGACAATCCACATGCTCGACTCCCGAGACCGTCTCCGGGAAGCCGAGGAAAAAACCTGAACCCGGAGCCGGGCCGTATATGAGTCTATTGGATGCGATACGCTGCGTCTCGGATTTAGATTCTGTTAGAGTGTAATTCCATGCAAAGAAACCCCTTAGCCGTCAACGTTCCGGCACGCGGACCAGGGCGGCCCCGTAGCGAACGGGCCCGCAAGGCCATCCTCAAGGGCACCCTTGAGCTATTAAAACGGGATGGGTTTAACGACCTTCGCATCGAATCCGTCGCCGCCCGCGCTGGTGTGGGTAAGGCAACGGTTTATCGTTGGTGGCCCAATAAAGCGGAACTGGTAATCGATGCCTTCGCTGCGGCTGTCGTAAGAGAATTACGCTTTCCCCCCAGCGGTTCCGTTCAGCATGCCATTCGCCGGCAGATGAAACGATGGGCGGTGATATTTCGCAGTCCCCTCGGCCAGATCATCGCCAACGTGATCGGCGCCGGCCAGTCGGATCCCGAAATCCTAAAGGCTTTTCACACTCACTGGGTCGAACCCCGCCGAGTGGAAGCCCGCAAGCTGCTGAGGCAGGCCATGAAAAACGGCGAAATCCGTTCCGATCTCGATCCCGACACGATCCTCGACATCTTTTATGGCCCTCTCTACCTGCGGCTGCTCATTCGCAACGCCCCTCTCTCCGAGGACTTCGTCGATATAGCGTTCGACACGGTACTCTCCGGCCTGACCCCGCCAATCAAGCCCGCGCAATCGACGTAATGAAAATCGACGGCCTTTTTTCACCAGCACCCACGTAGGGGCAGACGTCCTCGTCTGCCCAGCGGAGTAAAGCTCGGCAATCTTGAAGTGAGATCGCCGGAAGCCGATGTTATTTGCTTAGTGCTTGATCTCGGCAGGAGCCGGCTTCGACGATCCCTCAGGCAGCGCGAAGGCCACATACACTCCGCCCGAACGCGACTTGGGGTCTTTGCCTCCTCCCGCAGCGATCACGACAAACTGGCGGCCATTCACTTCGTAGGTCGCAGGAGTGGCATTCCCCGCAAACGGAAGGGTTGTTTCACAAAGAAGCTTTCCTGTGGATTTGTCCAGTGCACTGAATTTCTTGTCGAAATTTGTTGCGCCGATAAAGAGCAACCCGCCTGCGGTCACGATTGGACCACCATAATTTTCCGTTCCGGTACTTGTGAGTCCTTTTGCGGCCAGTTCCGGGTAGACCCCCAGGGGAATTTTCCAAACGTATTCACCACTGTTGAGATCAATGGCGTTCAGTGTGCCCCAGGGCGGCGCGACCGCAGGATATCCCTCGAGGTCGAGAAATTTCTTGTACCCCGTGAATCTGTACTTCATAGAGGCCGGAGGCGGACCAGAACTCTGCATTTCCTTATTCTCTCCGCTCGTCAGGTACTCGACCAGCGCGAACATTTGGTCGTCGGTCAGATTAGGAAACCCTGGCATCCTGCCTTTCCCGTTCTTGATCGTCGTGGCAATTTGCGAGGCAGGCATTCGGTCCGCGACGCCAAGCAGGGCCGGGAACGCGGGCGGCGACCCCGCCAACTTGTCTCCGTGGCAGACGCCGCATTGGCTCAGATAGACGGCCTGAGGAGTGTTTCCGCCGGTGTTCTCCGCGAGTGCACCCGTCCATGCCACGTCGTTTGCGTTTATGTAGATAATTCCGGTTTGCGGATCGACGGCCGGGCCACCCCACTCCGCGCCTCCGTCGTATCCGGGGAAGACCACGGTCTCCTTGCCAACGCTGAAGGGGACAAACTGGCCTTCGCTGCGAAAGCTCCTGAACTTCTCGACCGCCCACTTGTGGGCCTCGGGCGTCCGATCGCTAAGAAGATTCTCCGTCAGGAGTTGACGCGCGAAGGGCGCAGGACGTGTTGGCAACGACTGCTCCGAAGCCGCAACCTCGCCGGCCACGTCGCTGGGCGAATATTTCCTGGACTCGATCGGGAAAAGAGGAGTTCCATTGCTGCGATCGAACAGATAAACAAACCCCTGCTTCGAGGTTTGCGCCACCGCATCAATTTCCTTGCCGTTCCGCCGCACGGTAAGGAGTGCCGGAGGCGAAGGAAAATCGCGGTCCCATACGTCGTGATGAACGCCCTGAAAGTGCCAGATCCTTTCCCCAGTCTGCGCATTCAGAGCAATCAGGCAATTGGCGAAAAGGTCGTCCCCGACGCGATCCGCGCCGTAAAAATCGAACGCACTCGAACCCGTGGGTGCATAGACAATTCCGCGCTTGACGTCCAGGGCCATTCCCGTCCAATTGTTTGCCGCACCGCTGGATTTCCACGCGTCTTTCGGCCAGGTGTCGTATCCGAATTCGCCGGGATGCGGGATGGTATGGAACGACCAGCGGAGTTTCCCGGTGTGAACGTCGTAGGCGCGAATGTCTCCTGGCGGCGCGGGAAGAGTCTCCGGGTTTCGTCCGCCCACAATCAGAAGATCTTGATAAACGATCCCCGGGCTGGTCAGATAAATGGACTGCGAGGAAGCCGGTTCGCGCCCGAGGTTCTCACGTAAATCGATTCGGCCATTGGCTCCGAAGGTGGGAACCGGTTTGCCGGTCGCAGCGTCCAGGGCATAGACAAAATTCATCACCCCAACCAGAATCCGCTTGTCCTTGCCGTCAGACCAATACGCCAACCCGCGGTCGGGCTGCGTTCCTTTGATGCCGGAGTCAAACTTCCACAATAGTTTTCCCATGGCGGCGTCCAGGGCAAATACTCGTTGGGACGGCGAGATCCCGTACAACACACCCGAAATCACGATGGGGCTGGTCTGAAGCCCACCTTCCTCCTCCGTGTCAAAACTCCAGACGACCGAGAGCCGCCTGACGTTCTCCCGATTGATCTGTTTCAGGGTTGAATAGTGATTCATCTCCGGAGCACCGCCGGAAACAGGCCAGTCTTGCTGCGCCGATGTGGCCACAACCATCCAGACCACGAGCAACGTGGAAAGTGCGAGTGTATTCATGCCGGTAGCCGCAGGTGACCGCGGGCGACTCGCGCCGCGCCGCTCTATCCCTGTGATCTTGTACGCTGCCGCCCGCTTACGATTCAAGCATGGTCTTGAGGTTGGAAACGATCTCACGGGCGCGGTCCTGGTTCATCTTCTCGAATACGGGCTGCGACGCGAATCGGGCGACGGCATTCTTCGGAATCTCGTACTGCACTTCCAGCGTGAGTTGCGCGTGCGCGCCCTGCGGTTCGATCTTATAAGTCCATGTGCTCGGATTGCCCGTGATCGTCTGAAACTCATAAACCTTCGGCCGGTCGCTGCGGGTACACTTCGAGCTTCCGGAAACCACCAGGCCAAACCAATCGAACTCGTACTCCCAGGTTTGACCGGGTTGTGCGCTGGCGGGCTTCACGTCGTGGATGCGCGAAAGCCCCGGGATAAAACTGGTTGCGCGGGCAGCTTCGCTGATGAAATCGTAAATTTTTTGAGGAGCGGCCGATATGGTCGCTGAGTGGGTCGCTTTTCCGGTGGGCATTATTCCTCCTCGAGTAAATGGAAGCGGGCGGCCTTCAACAGCGCCGTCGCGATCAGAGATTGTTTAGCGGCCGAAAATCCTTCCAGGCGAACTGTGATCCTTGTCATGCGGCCGCTTTCGTGCCAGGAGATAAACCCACGCTGATCGTTCAGCTGAATATATCCGGGCTGGGGTGTGTTCGGTAACCATATCAAATCGAGAGTTGAACTAAAAATCTTTTGCCAATCGGGAGGAATGCGCCGCAGCGAAATCCACGTTTCTTCCACGGCATGGCCACTCCGCCTCCACAATCGCCAAACATGCCGGCCCGGATGCAAGCAGCGCAGCCGGATCATTTCCTGGCCTTGAGAAAACCCTGAATCCCGTGCCGATCGACAGATGTGGTGAGCCGGACAAATCCCGACTTCCGCGCGATGGTTGCGAGATCCTCCGCCGATCGATAGTGGACGTGCAACTCCGCCAGTCGGAGCAAGTAGTCGGAGAACCGAAGCCGGCGCATGGCGCTGGTCACCATGACCCCACCGGGACGCAGAACGCGATGGAACATCGCATACAGCAAGGCCAGATGTTCGTCATCGAGAAACTCTCCCAGGCCAGTGGACGTGATGAAATCGAACTCGCCGGCATAGGTTCCCGCATCCAGGGCGTCGCCATGATGTGCCGAAAGGGTAATCCCATGTTCGCCCGCAAATGTCAGAGCCTGACTCAGCACATCGTCGTCCAGGTCGAGCCCATGGAACCGCACTCCCGTGGTCACGCCCCCGTCTGAGCGAAACTTTTCCACGGCGGCGACCAGGTCGCGGGGAATGCCGCACGGGACACTGAGTATATCCAGGCTTACCTGCTCCGCCGACCGTTCTTCAAGAAAGCGGACAAGCTCATCTCGGGCCATGAAAAAGCGGCTGCGGAAGGATTCCGCAGCTCGCATACCCAGAATTCGCTTGTCCAGCCAACGCCCGATTCCATGCGTCCCGGACGGTTCGCCGCGATAGATGTGGTCGGCGAAACTGTAGCTCCCCGAATTCTCAAAACCTTCCCGCGCGAGATCGGAAGTTCTCAATAGCCAGTAGACCGGCAACTCCAATACTCGCCCACTGCGCAGTAATTTGCCCACAATCGAGGAGGATCGTCGGGTTCGGTTGTAGAACTCAGACACGTGATGTTTTCTACACCCGCATGTAGGCGGCAATCATTTCTTTCATGACTTCCGGGGTTCCGGCCGCGATGGTAAGCGCGCGCGCATCGCGATAGAAGCGGCTCGTCCAGTGATCGTCCATGTAGCCGAGTCCGCCGTGAATCTGAAGACATTGCGTGATCGCCTGCTGGGCCGCCGTGTAGCTGAACAGCTTGATCATGCAAATTTCGCGCGTAACCGATTCTCCCTGAATCCAGCGTGAAAAGGTCTGGTAATTCAACGAGCGAGCTGCTTCAAGCTGCGTAGCCATTTCGGCAAATTCGTGCCGTATGGCCTGGAATTGGTTGATGGTGTTCCCAAACGCTTTCCTTTCGCGAGCAAACACCAGTGCTTTCTGCATGGCATAGTCTGCCCAGGCAACACAAGCGATGCCGCCGAAGAGTCGCTCGCGATTGAGGGCACGTTGTACCTGTCCGAAGCCCTCGCCCGCGGCGCCGAGCAGTTGATCGCGCTTTACCCGGCAGCCGTCGAAGCGGATTCGGCCGGTGCCAGAAGCGCACAATCCCAGTGTCCGCGATCGCTCAATCGTCGTACCATCGTTTTTGGCGGGCACCAAAATCAGGGTCAGCCCTTCCGCAAGTTCCGGGATTAGCGCCGCGACAATCAGAAAGTCGGCAAACACCGCATTCGTGATGTACGTCTTTTCTCCCTGCAGCACCAGGTCATCGCCGGAAATATGGGCTCGGCATTGCAAGGCAGCGAAGTCCGACCCGGCTCCGGCCTCGCTCACCGCCATCGCTCCCATTATCTGGCCCTTGCGCAATGCGGGAACGTAGGCAGCTTTCTGTTCGGCGCTCCCGAACTCTTCGAGCAGAGGAGTAATCAAATTCGCCTGGACCAGAAAACTCAACGCGAACCCAAGCGACTCACAGCGCGGCAACTCCTCGGCCAGAATCCCATTCAGCCAGGGATCGGAGAGGAACAGTCCCCGTTGCGCACATTCCAGCAGAACCGAGCGGGGAAACTCACCGGCCTCCTCCCACGCAGCCGAATGAGGACGAAGTTCCTGGTCGACAAACGCGCGCACTTTTTTCCGGAACTGCTCGTGCTCGGCCAGAAAGAAGTTAGTCATTACCTATAGTTCATGCGGAAGACGGCATGACCCGGCGGACTGCGTCGATCACATCCTGCACGGTCTTGAGCCGCCACAAATCGTCTTCCTTGATTTCGACCTGAAGCGCGTCCTCCAGGGAAAGTACGCACTCCAGCTTTTCCAGCGACTCCATGTCGAGATCGGAAAGCTTTGCCTCTGGCTTGATGTCGGCAGCAGGCACGCCCGAAGCCCGGCTGATGAGCTCAGTCACTTTGTCTTCAACCTTCATCATCTTCACTATTACTATTTCGGTGCGCCTTCTTCGGGAAACTCGCCGGCCAGCCGCGAGTGCAAGTCAGCGGCCACTTTTTCATCGATACCGCGCCACTTCTCCCTTGTCGCAGCCACTTGCTCGGCGGGCATTCCAGCAATCAACTGCTCGGCCCAGCCCTGGTCACCGCTGTGCGCCTCTTCGTCGTGAATAATCCGCTCCAGTGCTTCTCGCACGCTAGGTTGCACGTCCGGCCGCTGCAGGTGCTCGCGGTAGCTCGCCAGCACGCGCGCTTCAAGTATCTCGGAGAGCACGAGCAAATCAATCACATCTTTTGGAATACCCCCGCCCTGGGAGTAATGCATTTGGATGGTCTCGGCCGAGGGGTCGATCACGCCGCCGAGCTTCGCGATCACTTCGGTGAGCAGGGCTGCATGATTCGCCTCGGTCGCACAGTGGCGAGTGGCCCCGACCAGAACTTCCGGGTTGGTAAGGCTTCGCGCCAGCCGGCCCATCAACAGCGCTCCGTGCAGTTCGCTGTTCCGATACAGGTTCAGCAACCACAGTTCTCGTCTAGTAGGCAGCATGTATTCCTGCCTTGGCGAAATCGGAGAGCCCAATCCCGCACAGCCGGTGCATTTTCTGGTCAAGCGTCAGGATGGCTTGCAGATCGTTCTTCTCGGAGATCGGCGTGCTGGCCACAACGTCGGCTCCGATATGCCGGAAATTCAGGCCCGCGTTCAGACAACGATCGCGCGCCCCGGAGTCATTGCGCACCCTTGGTTCCAACAGGTCAAACGCAAATTGGGTGTGGCGGAATTCATCCTTTGCGATGAAGGCGGCGATCTGCGCCAGTACCGGCTCCTTTGCCTGCCGCGCGGCGCGCAGAAAAAAATAGGCCGCGAAATGCTCGCTGATCATATATCGCGAAAGTTCCGCGATCGGGTCGGTGATCACATTTCCCAGATTCCGTTCGCGCACCGTGACCAGTTCCTCATCGCTCACCGGCCGGTACTCCACCAGGCTCAGATACCGGTTCAGCACGTAAAAATGTTTGTAGGATTCGTACAATTGAACGGAAAATACGGAGGTCACATCGACCTGGTCCCACATGCAGCGCAGCAGGTTGGCTGTGTATACCGGGAAGTAGGACTCGATTAATGCCGAGTCGTGCATCTGGTCCAGCAAGTCGGCCTGGCCCAAGGCCCGATCGCGATCGATCCGGTTCCAGGCAACGTCCACTTCGAGGATCCAACGCTGCAGTTCCGCCGTGGTCAAATACTCGTCGTAAATCATCCGTGCTCCTGCTCCACCAGCCTGAATGCCCCATCGGGCCCGAGCGTTAGAGCTAAGGCCAGAGCCCAGCGCTCCAGTCCAAACGCAACGCACCCGGAATCTGCATCCCTCCCGTCAGCCAGACCGAACCCGAACCGGCGCGAAAAGAACGCTTCATGAAGATTAAATGAGGAAACTGCCAGTTGCGTCCCCTTCGCATCCACCTGCGCACGCAATTCGTGTTTCAGTTCTTTGATTTGCTGCAACAGCTTCCGACCCCGAGCCTCTCCTCTATCGAAGAACGGATCAGTCGCAGGCTCGAGTTCAACTATCAGTTGCACCGACTTTGCGAAGGCCAGAATACGATCCATCCATTGCTGCTTGCGTTCCCGCACCCAGGCGGCCGGCCCGACCAACACAATCTCCCTCATGGTAAACGTTCGTAGCCTGCCTGGTTCCGCTGTGCGCTCGTTGCGGCGGCAATGTGCGATACACGTCCAGACGCCAGGCTCGGGAAGCAAACTCCCCGCCAGTTTCGCATAACAGTGATAACAGGTCGCCGGAGTCATGCAGCCGCCATCTGACTCCTCCACAACGCCAGCGGGAAAGGACTCGAAGTATCCCGCGCGCTCCAGCACGGAACGCTCGATCAAGGGAGACACCGGCAACTCCCTGGCTCCTGCCTTGAGCGCGAAGCCGACGAACTTTGCGTCAATCCAATTTACAAGTGCCGACATACCTGGACCCAACACAACTTCAGAACCATCTGCCACCCACTCCCCGAGGCTCGATAACCGGGCCATCGGATTGTCCATCGTCGGATTGTGCATCATCGGATCAGCAACGTTCATCTCCCCAGCACGCGTCATTTCGAGACGAAGTGCTGAGTGATGGTGGCTACGGTTCGGAAATTCTTCATCACGATCTCGTCCTCCGGAATGTTCCGGCCAATCATCAACTCGACATAGGCAATCAGCTTGAGGATTTTCAGTGAATCGATCCAGCCGTCTTCAAACAGCGGCGTGTCAACTCCGGCACGGCGCGTGGGATCGGTCAACAATTCGCCGTTGATAAAGCCCAGCAACTTTTCCCGCACGTCGCTCACGTTGCTGCGCCCTCCGCCCGGCTCCTGTGCTCTCCCCATCCCGTCTCTACCAGCCAGCGCACCACGCTGGGGTAGAAATCCAGCGCCTCGGGTTTGAGAAAGCCCGCCGCGGGTAACGACCCCGCGCACGCCGCATCGTCGAATGTCTTCGGATACGCGAGTTGAGGTACAAAGTGTTTGATGATGGCGACACTGCTTCGCAGGATATTATCGCCGACTTCTTCCACCGAACGCGCAAACAATTCGAAGGTCGGCAAGTCCACAATGGCGGGCATCTCGATCGCGCGCTTCCTCCACGAAGGCCGGTAACGCAAGAACCCTTCGCGCGTCAGCGCCAGCAAGGGACCAAGGGTCAGCACATCTTCGCCGCCGCAAATGTGGAACGTTTGCCCCGCCTGAAACCCATCCGTCGCGAAATGCCCGACTGCCGCGGCTGCATAGTCTGCCGCAATCAGATCTACCGGACTGTCCGGGGTCCCTGGAATCATCGGCGCGAGCGAATTGTAATAGAGCCGCAAGGCATGATGGATCGCCACTATGCGCGCAACTTCGCCGGTCGTCGAGTCCCCGAGCACAGTGCTCAGGCGGAGCACCGAAATCGGCAATTCGCTCATACCTTCGCGCAACAGCAACTCCGCCTCATACTTCGACTGCTCGTACGAATTTACAAATCCCGCGTCATGCTGCAAATCGCCCTCGCGGATCGGTCCCGTGCGCTTGCCAGCCACATGCACCGTGCTCAAGGCCACAATTGCCTTGAGTCGAGGACAATGCGAGGCGAACTCAAGTACATTTTTTGTGCCTTCGAGATTCACCGCCCGCGCCGCGTCCAGCGGTGCCGAAAACCGAGTGTCGGCCGCGGCGTGTACGATGATGGTGACCCGATCCAACATCTCGCGACTAGCCGCCTGCAGAATGCCCAGTTCCGGACCCGCTGTCACATCGCCGCGTACCGGAATAATTTTCTCGGGTGGGCCCTGGTATCCAGTTTCGTGGGTCAGCGCAAAGATTCCACTCACATCATTCCGACGGGCCAAAAGTGGAACCAGTGCCTGCCCTACCATGCCGGTTGCGCCGGTGAGCAGGATCGTGTGGGACATCGTCGTCGGGGACATCAGTGTTCCAAAACCATGCAGGCCCAGTTCGCGCCGAACCCGAACGTAAACAAGAGGAGCTTGTCGCCTGGATGCAGTCTTCCGGCGTCCGCAGCGTCTCGTAAATTAATCCAGTTGTCGGCGGCGATCACGTGCGCCATCTTTCCGATGTTTTCCGCAAACAGTTGGTCGCGACCCATCTGAATCAGGCCGAGCAGTATCTCCCAGCTGCGCCATGACACGTTATGGGGCAGGATGCACGAAATATTCGCAGCATCCAGCTGCGCTTCCGCAAGCGTGTCGCGAACGATGTTGCGCGCGGTGGGAAAATAGGCTACTGTGATTTCGTTCTTCAACGCGATTGAATCCCAGTAGTAGCCTTTCGTGATTTGCCGGTAGGCCAGAATACGGTTCTGCCCGCATTCTTTTTCCACCAATACTGCGCAGGCGCCGTCGGAAATCACGTTATAGATCATTTCCCGCTTGCAGCCCGCGGGCAAAACGTCGGCACTCACACAAAGCGCCCGGCGGGCACTCTTGCTGGAAAGCAGAAAGTCGCGAGCCAGCGCCACCGAGGCCATCATCCCCAGACAGCCCACCTGGCTTACTCCGAAGGCCGCAGCTCGGGTCAATTCTAATTCGTATTGCAATCGCGCCACCGGGTAGTTGAAGGTTGACAGTGGATTGGACGTTTCAACCGCATGGCTCCCCGGCGTTGCCCCGGCATAAAAGATCGCTTCCACACCGGCGGGATCGACGCCCGTCGTCTCCAGTAATTTCTTGGCAGCGGCCGTCGCGAGTGCGTATGACGAATCCCGGCTCAGTCTTGCGCAACAGAACCCAAACTCGCGCAGTCGGACGGCGGGGCTGTCCAGCAACCCTCGCGCTTCCAGTTCCTCCACCGAAAGCGTATCCGCACCCAAAACGTACTCAATCGCCGAGATGCCGATGTTCATCAGGTAGCCCAGAGTTCAGAACTGGAATTTTCGCACACCCCGGTCAACCTGCGTGACACTGCTCGCCCGGACGGGCGGAGCAATCGCTGATTTTCGGCCACGACCTCGGCCTGTAGCGCGGTTCCGCGGCTTTTCGTTGGTATACTGGCGGCACAGGGGGGTTATGAAGCAGTTTCTGCTGGCCTTCGTCGACTTCCTGGCAGTTCGCTGTTCCTTCCTTCTCGGACTGATCTCATTGCCCGGACAGGTCACGCATGACCATAGCGGCGGTGAGCACCAATGACAATAACAATGATCAGGATGGTAGTACTTGCTGCCATTCTGATGTATCCCGCGTATCGGGGAAGCGGTTCCGGATCGGGCCCGCAGCAGATCTCGCGCGCTGAGCTCTGTGTAACTGAGGGAGAGATCGAGGCTCTGGACTCCGGCCAGCTTCGTGTGGATGATTCGAAAATGCGAGCGTATAGCGCGCTGAGAACCAACCCGGTGGCGGAACTGCGCTTCACGTATCTGGGTCCGACCCAGGAAGTGTCGAAGCTGGGCTCCGGCACGGTGCGGCAGCAGCTCGGACTCAAGCTGCGCGCGCAGGACGCGTGCAACCTCGTTTACGTCATGTGGAGAATCTCGCCCGAGTCAAAGCTGGTGGCATCCGTCAAGCGCAACCCCGGCAAACATACCTCGGCAGAATGTGGCAACCAGGGTTATCGCAACATAAAACCACAGCGTTTTATTCCCGTGCCTGCGCTCGCTGTCGGCAGTTCGCACCTGCTTCGCGCTGAAATGCAGCAGGATCATCTGAAAGTTCTTGTGGATCGGACGCTGGTTTGGGAGGGCTCTTTAGGCAACGATGCCCTCTCCTTCGACGGTCCTGTGGGCATGCGAACCGATAATGCTCGGCTGGCCTTTGAGTTCTTTGCCGACCCGTCAGCACCGAGCAAACTCCCCTGCGTCAGGGGCCATGAATAGCTGGCGGTGTGCTCAGTTGGATCCAATAACCCTAAACACTGCGACTGAACAAGCCGATAAAAATCGCCTCTCCAGCTTCCACAAGGCTTTGCCCGTCCACGCCAAGTGCGCAAAGCACAGACGCCGGCCGCGCCCGAGGGCTCGGTCGGCGTCAGTTCTACACTGCGGGTTCCTATCGAAAGTGCAGGTCGTTCGCAAACCTCCCACACTCTAACGACGGTGGTCGAAGTGGAACATGTCAAAGAGATCGCCGAGGGCCGGGCTGTTGAGCGGTACATAAGGGTTATTGTCGTCGACAATCGGGTTCGGGAAATTGTCCCGGCTCCGCTTGGTCAACGGACGCAAATGCCAATTCCGCTCGATGAACTTCAGAATTGAAACGTGGTCGGTGTAGGTATGGTTGATGTGGCCGCCTTTGGTGAAGGGCGAGATCACAATCAGCGGAATGCGCGGTCCGTCGCCGAAGAAATCGAGCGGCTGGATGTAGCCGGAATCGTAGTAGCCACCGCCCTCGTCAAACGTGATCATGAACGCAGTCTCGTTCATCAGTTCGGGCTTGGCGTTGAGGTGATCCATGATGTCCTTGACCATGCCCTCGAAGAGGTCCACCTTGGAGGACGCCGGGTGCCCATCCAGCAGGCCGTCCGGCTTGACGTAGGACACCGACGGTAACGAGTCATTGTCGATAGCAGCGAGGAAATCCGTCGCATCCTTGATATGAGCGGCGCGTTGATCGGGGTCGCCCATGATCGCGGTCGCGTAGGATTCGAAGTTGCAGATGTTGCAGTAGGCGGCGCCTACCAGCACGGTTGGATCGGTGGTCGTTGGATTGTGCTGGAGCTCAACCGCTGCGTTGTATGCCCCGCCGTAATAGGCC
>Ga0137362_10001514_pt1 | contig 14466 bp, 11 predicted proteins | sample MadtaG_2_FD_104801 | JGI IMG/M metagenome (GOLD analysis project Ga0137362, IMG submission 104801) | Vadose zone soil microbial communities from Angelo Coast Range Reserve, California, USA - Mad1_100_16 metaG | ecosystem: Environmental > Terrestrial > Soil > Vadose zone | place: USA: California... | reverse complement strand
GGCTGGAAGAAGTAATGCGAGCGTTCATCGAGAAGGATTTACGTTCTCACTGTAAAGCCAGCGGTCTACCAAGTGCTCGGGCTGTTGCGATTTTAGGGGCGATGCTGAGCAAGGTGCTGGCTGAGGCAGTTCTTGCCGTCGAGGAGGAATGGCAAGAGGAAGCTATGCGACGTGGAGCATTGCAATGAGTGCTCTGTTTGCGGCGATGGGCGGCATAGTCGGAGGACTGCGCGTATGAATGGGCTATCGGATATTTCAGCGTTCCATTTCTTGATTTCTTTTTTGCAGTTGTCGCATTTCTTGACCTGCATAGGCGAAAACAAACTATGCCGCTGCGGTCTCGAGCTTGGCGATCCGCGCCTCGTGTTTCTGCTGTTGGTCTTCGTGCCTGCGGAGTTGCTGGGCACCGACGGTGTTCTCCTGTTGGAGCGTCTCGACTCCTTTCATGATGCCGTCTAGTTTAGTAATGACAGGATCGAATTTTTCGTCCAGCTTCTTCTCCATAGTCTCGCCAACGGCTTCCAGAATGACATTTGCCTGCTCGGAGAGGAGTTGCTCCATCCTTTCTTCGAACTTACCGAACTCCGCTTTTAAGCCGGCTCTTGTGACAGGAGCGTCTGCATTGTTTGGGTCATTTTCCATAGATATTGCGTATACATTAACTATAGGTGCGGGGCGGAAACTGTCAATGGAAGGTCTTCTAAACAGATCCGCGGTTAGATCAACCGTGGCTATTGCTGATCGAGTGTCTAACCCTTCTTTTGTGCCCTCCGCCACTTCGCCCAGCGTGCTTTCTGAGCTGCTGCAATCTTTCTCCGGGCGGCTGGGGACATCGTGGGTCGGGCACTGGTGGAAACAACCTTGCCTTTAACCTTTGCCCAGCGAGCGCGCTGAGCGGCGGCAATCCGAGCCCGACCTGAAGCGGATACTGTTCTTCTGCCGGTTCCGCTGTTGCTTATCCCGTTTAGTGCTGAGACTGCGTCGTTAAGGCGTTCGAGTTGAGCACTGATACGGTTGCGTTCTTGTTGGAGCTGATTCAGTACAGAGGTGAGATTAGCCATCAGGGAATTCTAGCTGAAACAGTCCGCGAGGGGTCGCCCACCTGCAGGAAAACGCAGACCCGATATTGGGAGAATCGCTGACTGGGAGAGCCGAGTTTTGGGAGTGCTCTTGGTCCCTAACAAAACCCTCTCCTTTGCCTTTCGGCCTTTGGCCCGTTGGACCGCCCTTTCGGGGATGTCGGTTAATTGGCAGAAGGCCCAGTCCTGATCCGATCTCCGCACGTTACGCCGGGGAGGAATTCCAATCAGGCTGATGCGAGTCAGAAGTGCGATTCTATCCCCAACGAACCCGGTTCTTGAGTGGTGTGACTCTTTATTCTCATCAACCCTCAGTCTCAACTTGGCTGAGGGATTGAACCCGCGCTCGTGAACCGACGGCACACCGCCGATTCCAATTTCTAGAAGCGCTTATGCCTATGTGTAGAAACACGTCGTTCTATACTGAACTCCCGCAATCAGGGGTGGTTGCCCGCCGTGCGCAACGGACTCGGCCAATAGTTGACGACCCAGGGTAGACGCAGAAACAGGAGCACGAGCACCGGTAAACCCACGCTCAGCAAACGAAGTTCTCCCTTCCAAAAGGGGATTCGCAGCAGTGAATCCGTCAAAGGCCAACCCGAAAACCGCGTTGGCTGATGCGTGAGCAAGTACCGCAGGCCAAATACTGCCGGATCGCAAGCGGAGATAACTCAGCAAGTACGCTGCTGCGATCGCGCCCGCCACGAAAAAAGAGCCAGAGATCCAGCGTGATTCCCGAAGCTGGCCGTTAGACGCCGAAGCTATAAACGGGATGTGCCACAATCCCCAGACCAGTCCGTTCCAAAACACCGGGGCTGGAATTTTGGCGTCGAATAGTCGCGTCAACATGTAGCCCCGCCAACCGAGTTCCTCGCCGAGAGTCTGCGCACAGAGGACGAGCGAAAACAGTAGACATGCCGTTAGTCTGACGACAAAGGCGACTGTGGTCGACATCCCGACGACAGATAGGCCCACCAAACTTTCCGGGCCCCATCCACTATACGGATAACCTGCGGAAGTCCATTCAAATCGTGTAAAGCCCAGAATCCATGACGTGCCATAGACAATGCAACCGCTGAGTGCTGGCCACAGCCAGCCGATCAGTATCGCTTGTGCAATCCATGCTCCACGAAACCGGAAAGATACATCTTTGATACCTTCTTGAAGGGTTACTCTGGCAACTAATGCTGCCATGGCCGGGGAATACGCCATAACTGCGGTCGGTACTAGCCATGATGCGACTGTCGGAAACGCTCGCCATGGTATCAGACGCCAAAGCCAGTAGTCCCAAATGAATGTCGTAACAACGAGCGCTCCAATGAATACCATAAGACCCTGGCGTGCAGTTTCCACACGTTGGATCTGTGAGGTGGGGTAGATGCAAAGTATGGTCAATGAAATTAGCTTCGGCCAAGGCTCGCTCCAAAAGGCACCATCATCGGCTACCGCACCGAAATGTGAACGTCCCTCAGACGTTGTACGAAAGCATCCGGATCCACAGCTTCCAGTCCGAGATTTTAAACCCTGTAGGGCTCTTTCATCCCCTGCAACATTACGGTTTAGCTCGGCGCTCTTCGGTGGCCGACGACCCCGGGAGTTAGCCAATTTCGAACGGACACGGTCCTACGGACAGTCCGTTATCGAAGGAACCTCTGTTTAGCGTGTCGGGATGATCGGCAGGATAAGACGAGAGGGGTACTCCGGACCATGCCTTACCGTCTGCTTCGCGGAGACGACATGCACTTCCGATGCGATCCTGTTCCCGGTATTTGGATTGCGATCGAAGCGGGGGAAATTGCTGCTTGAAACTTCCAGCCTGATTCGATGTCCCTTGAAGAACATCATGCTGATTGGCCAAAGCTCGATCTGGATTTCATGTACTTTCTCGGCGGCTGAGAAGCTTTGTGCCTGCTGATAGGAGCGCCGCAGTATCCCTTCAGAGATATTGAAGGCGGAGCCGTTCTGGTGAACATCCACCAGCTTACCAGTGAAGTCTGTATCGGGCGCGGTTGTCGAGACGTACAGGATCAGTGATATGGACCCAGTCACCTCCACATCCTGATTCAAGGATGGGGTTGTGTACACAAGCACATCGTGCCTGCTCTCGATGTCATTTTGACGCGCGATGCCTGCGGCTCCACCGATCATGGCTCCGCCAGCCGTGGGGACTGGATGCAGAGGGTCGTATGTATAGGCATCGGCCGGTTCTTGTACCGTTGGCGCAATGGCATTCAGTGTTCCGTCTCCAGCAGCGCTGTTCGCTGCTCCTCCGCTGCTTAAAAAATACGGGGCATATTGTGTTCTGGCCAGTGGCCATTCTTGCTCGGCTCGCCATTCGTTCTTGCCCATCACAAAGAGCCTGATCGGGGAACTCGCCAGCGGCGACGGGGTCGCCAGCCCCGAGTTCTCATCGAACCACGGGAGGCTGACGGCCAAGCTCTGCCGCCTGAAGTTTTCCGCCTTCGTTCCGTCTGGGAACGTGACTTCACTGGCGTGCGTCCATGGCCCAATAATCAGGTGGCTGCGGCCAGCCACACCAGGCTCTCCAGACTGCCGGATGTGAATAAAGTCACTCAGTTGCGTCGGCAGAAAGGGATCGTACCAACCGGCCATGAGCAGTACGGGCGCTTTGAGCAACCGCAGTCGGTCTTGACCGTCGATTTCCATCCAAAGGGCGTCCCGCTCCGGATGCTCAACCCAATCCTTGAAGAAGGTAACGTCCGCACCGGTAGCTCGCCGGTCTGCGTCAAGCAGTGGGAATCCATCCGCTGCCTGCTGGATCTCATCCGCTGAAGGCCAGTCGGTCCGGTCCCTGGTGCCGTGGCTGCGCACGGCCCAACTCAGGGCGCTATCGAGCGAGAATGCGCCGCCGGGATAGAACATATCGTGAAAGTTGGTGCTGGCGAAGTAGACGGTAAGCGCGGAAGGTCCCGGTGCGGTTTGATCGGCAATCGCCCATTGTGTGTGACCAAAGGCCGAGCCTCCCCAAGTCAGAATGTGGCCATCGAACCAAGGCTGTTTGGCGATCCATTGCAAGGTCTCGATTCCGTCTTGCCGTTCCCATCGTAAGGGATAGAAGGTGCCTCCGGAACCGAATCTGCCGCGCGTTCCTTGGATGACGGTTGTATAGCCACGCTCCGCCCACATCTTGCCAATCATGCTGGCAAAAAGGGAGTTCTTGAAGTCTCTGGTGAGCGGAATGCGTATCAGGATGGTCGGGGTATGGGCGGTGTGCTGAGGATGATAGATATCAGCCACAAGAGGAATGCGGTCGGAGGTGAGCAGCGTGGCTCCCCTCTGGGCGCGGACAGCGAACTGGGATCGGCGAAATCCAAGCTGGTGCGCCAAGAGCGAAGGAGTCATTTGGTAGATCGCCCATGCGGAGACGCCCAGCAACGCGACCACTGCCGCGGCTCCTTGAAGAAGCCGCTTTGCTAGACTTGGCTTGATTGGCCGCGGAGTCGTCCGCCAATGGTAGCTTCCCAGCACAAGAATGAAAGAGGACAGTAGCCAATGAAACAAGATGGGGATACATCCGCCCGCCCAGCGCTCATTAGGATACAGGCTCATGCGAATGACGTAACGAAGGATCATCACGCCTAGATAAAGCGACCCAAATGTAAGGAGCCCTGTTCCCAATCGCCTGCGGGGAGTCACGAAAAAGCCACGTCCGCGGACGAAGTCGAGACAGATTTTCCCGTAGAGCACAATGATCAGTATTTGAGCGGTCAACAACTCCTGGTAGGGCAGAAGACCTGAAAACCATTCCTCCATGGGGGGTAGGAAAGAGACTTTGAAGAACGCCACCAAAATCTGGCCGAGAACGCGGAGGCAGAAAAGAAACAGTAGCGCAATGAGCACCCAAAAGTAGCGCCGCTGCAGAGCTGCGTGAGCGCCAGGGTGATTGGCCAAGGGAGCTTCGCTCAAACCCCTTCTCCAAACATAGCTTGATAGTGGCGATACCAGTCGCTCTGGAAGTGCCCTGATGGATCGTAGTTCTTCTTGAGTTTGAGAAACTCAGCGAAGTTGGGATAGCAGGCTAGCACCTGTTCGCGGCGGGCGAAGCGATGATAGGTCAAGTAGTACGTGCCGTTACGCCTTGCCGCCATATCGATCAGTCTGCGAAACGCTTCTGCTGAATGCAGTATTCCCTCCGGCGTGTGGACCGTATGGATGTTGAAGATCGTGCAAGCATACGATTGTTTCGCCCATGGCAGAAAGGTTTCGTTTTCCTTCTCAATCAGCCGAATCGTGCCGTAGATCAGTTCAACATTGTTCTTGCGAAAGTCGTCGCGAACCTCGGCCAGGAACGAAGCCAGAGCCGCACGCGGCACGTTGATCTCCGTGATGATTTCGGTGGCAGGATTTTTGGCGTGTTCCTTCTTATCGATCTCTCGATGGTAGTTCTTAGGATAGATGCTCATCTGATGGGTGTCCGACCAGTAGAGCTGGCTGTTTGTCGAGAGGTAATAGTCCGCATAACGGCGAAACGCCTGCTTCTTGTCTTCGTGTGCGAGATAGAGCAGGGTCTTCCAGCTCTCATCCGAAAGACTTTTTTCCTTTGTCGGCATCGGGGTTGCTGGATCGACGGGGCGATAACAGGAAAAGACTCCATTTTGCAGGAAGTCGTCCGAGGCTGCGTCGATTGCGAACTGAAAGTCGCCGTACAGGAACCCACTGCGGATGCGCTCTGCGAACGCGTCCATCAAGCCGTCTACTCCCCGCACCTCTACGATGCGCTCAATCTTTTGCCTCGGAACCAGACGCAGGGTCACCGATGAGACGACTCCGAACAGACCGTATCCGCCGATCACGAGCCGAAAAAGATGCGGATTCTGTTGACGACTGCACGGGACGAGGTTACCATCGGCATCGACTAGCGTGAATGACTCGATGTTGCTGACGAACGGCTGCATGGAAAGGCCGCGTCCGTGAGCGTTTGCCGCCAGCGTTCCCCCAATGCTGATGTTGTCGGCGCCAGTCTGTTTCTGGGCGAAACCCCACTGCCGCGACGCACCTTGCTGGCGCCGCAGGTAAGCAGTTGTAAATTCGGGCCAAAATGCTCCGGCTTGCACTTCTATCAAGCCCCACTGCGGATCGAAGCTAATAATCTGGTCAAGCCCCGTCATGTCGACCAAAATCATGTCGGTGCCAAACTGCTGGCCTCCCATGGCATGACGCCCGCCGGCTATAGACAATGGCTTCTTCGCACTTTTCGCTGTAAGCACTGCCGTCTGGAGTTCTTTGACGCTCTTAGGCCTGAAGATGCGGTCAACGCGCGTGGGATTGAGTTGCGAGTGGATGTCATTCACTAACTGGGAATGGTCCCCAGCGCTGAAAGCCAATCGCGAACCGATGTAGAACGCTGCCGATCCTGCGAGAAACTCCCGTCGATTAATCAATTGATGAACTCCCCCCAACTTGCCAGTTTACCGTGCTGCGAGGGAACCACGACCAATGCGATGGCCTGTAGAACATAGGAAACCGCATTGTGCTCGAAGTATTGGGGGAGAACCCCAAGCTTCGCCTGTTGCGTTGCGGTGGCGAAAGCATTTGTGCGGACGCCCAGAAATCCTATCAGACACGCTGGCGGCTACGAGAAGGCGGCGGTCATGCGATGTCGATAGGAAGCGAATGGGACCAACTCCCCCCCACCGCATTGAAAAAGCCGAACCCAGTGCGGCTTTTCCCTTCCAACCAACCCAAAATCCGCGACCCAATCCCCGCATAATCCATCGACCGCCAACATAGGCGCCTATAGTTTGGAGGCCGTGTTGCTAAGCTGGCATAATACCCAGATCTTACCCAGATATTCGCCGCTACCTGTGGTCCGTTTGCATTCTCGGGATGTGTTTATGATGATGTGGATCGGCTTCATCGGCAAGCTGGTTGATCTTGTCTTGACAAAGATCATCGGCAAGCAAGTCGATCTTAAGCTTGATGATCGCAAACGAGCGGCGAGAGCATTCCTAAGCCTCCACGACGCTTTGACGACCCTTGGGGCTATCGCCCACGAATTCCTTGCCTACGTTCAACCGGTTGTTGAGGGAAGACAGCCTCGACTCTACCGTGCGAAACTTCGTGATCTCGCCACTAGGGCGGACACAGCAAGCCGCTCCTTCGTAGAGGCGCTGCACCGCCTCCATCGAATTATTGGCATCTACGATCCGCAGTTGGCGATGTTTCTGCGAGGCATCGCGCATTGGAAGGACGTGATGATATTGGGCGGCATGCCAACAACATCGTTCACTACCAAGATGAAATTTGAACTCGTTCCAAACCCGGAATCAGTCTTTGCCATACAGTACTCCGCACCAACAAAAGAGCTGATGGACACAAACCTAGAGGACACTTATGCGGCTACGTCCAGAATTGCCGATCGGCTAGGGCGCGAGAGCGCCTTGATTGAAGAATGGCCTAACGATGCGCTCCTCTCGCTGGTCGAGGGAGGGTCAATAGAGGGCTGGATTCCCGATAACGGAATCGCCCAAATTCGCGAACTTCACCAAATGGTTTCGCAATACGCACCGTTGTTTTCAGCTGCGCGGGAGCAACTTGAAGGCTTCATACGTAAGAGTTTTGCCATCGACGATCTACTTTAGGCTCCAAAAGGACGGCGTTTCTATTTCCCTTGACTCCCGCATCCCGCGGGAGGAGAATCCGCCCGAATCGCCTCTCCGAAGAGCAGTTCTCTCCACCCGGAGTGCACACCCCCTGAGACGAAACGCCCCGTTCCGGGGACCAATCGAAAAAATTGAACAGAGCATTCTCACAGAAAGAGCTGGACGCAACGACCATGCGCTGTGTCTTTTGGTCGGAATCTGCTCACTCGGGGAGGCGTGATGATTGGGAAAGCCCGCCGTGTTACCTGCTCGATTATCGCCGTACTGACTGTACTTGTATGTTCCTCGCCCGGTCAGACGCCGACCTTCATCCGAAGCGACATAACGATAGGGAATTTTCCGGTCTCCCTCGCAGTCGCCGACCTCAATGGCGACGGCAAGCTCGACATCGCTGTCCTTGCCAATACCACCAGCACGGCTGTACTCACGATCTTCCTTGGTGACGGCTCGGGCACTTTTACGTTTAAGTCTAGTTTCAGTACTGGCTTTGCCTCAACGTGGTTCACCGCTGGAGATCTTAACGGCGACGGACTCGCGGACCTCGTCGTCGCGAATAGCTTCAGTCGATCCGTATCCGTTTTCCTTGCCACGGGTAGCGGCACATTCGGCCCTCGCTCCGATATTTCCCTGCCAGGCCGGATCGAGTCCGTACTGCTCGCTGATTTCAACGGAGACGGCAAGCTCGATTTGGCCGCACCAAACTTCGAATCTGCACCGCAGTATTCCGTGTCGATTCTGCTCGGCAAGGGAGATGGCACATTCGGACCCAACACCGAGTATCCAACTCTCGACGTGCCGTTCGTGGTCGTAACCGACGACTTCAATAACGACGGAAAACTGAATCTCGCGATCAACGGGCAGTTCGGGGGTGTTTCGGTGTTGCTGGGCAACGGCGACGGAACATTCCAACCCAAAAAGGACTCATCCACCGGCTTCGCGCAGGCGAGCCACGTCGCATCGGGCGATTTCAACGGCGACGGCAAGGCAGATCTCGCCGTGGCAAATAACGCTGATAACTCCGTGTCTGTTCTCCTGGGCAACGGAGACGGCACGTTCAATCTTCAGCCGCCAATTTCTATACCCATCACTCCTTCTCGTCTGGCGGTTGGAGATTTCAATGGCGACGGATTTGTCGATCTGGTCGTTGCTCGTCGAAACTCTGCCAAGGTCTCAATTCCCTTTGGCAAGGGCGATGGAACATTTCTGACGAACGCAGAATTCGATGTGGGAGCCGGTCCGCAGTTCGTCACTGTCAAAGACTTGAACGGCGACGGCAAACTCGACGTCGTCACCGCCAACTACGACGCGGGTACGATTAGCATTCTGCTCAACTCGACCCTCCCCGCTCTCAACCCGCCTTCCATTGCGTCAGTTTCTCCCACCTCTGGAACCCAGGGCCAGACCATTCCCAACTTCACCATAGATGGGACCAATTTCGATTCGAATGCAACGCTGTCCTTCAGCGGAGGCGGAATTACCGTTAGCACCCCTTACCTGACAAAGACTTCCACGCAAATAGTAGCTAGCATCATGATCGCCGCGAATGCTCCGGTTGGAGCGCAGGATGTCATCGTCACAAATCCCGATTTACAGGTGGGCAAACTGCCAGGAGCGTTTACGATCCTCCCACCCGTACCTCCCATACCGGGACCGCTTCCACCACCTCCCGGCACCGGGTCAGCGGGCACTTCACAAAATCCGCAGCTGCCTCTCGCTGAGCCGATCAGCACTGGCAACGGCAACTATTACTACACCCACACGGATTTCGTTATTCCTGGTCGCGGCCTCCCGCTCGCTTTCCAGCGGAGCTACAACACGCTCGACAACTACTCGGGTCCGCTGGGAAACAACTGGACGCACACCTACAACGTCATTCTGACTGGAACTTCCGACGGAACTGTCAATATCAGGTGGGGAGACGGGCACGGCGAGACCTTCACGCCGAGCGGAACCGCATACGTAAACCAGCCTGGCGTGTTCGGCACGCTCGTACGAAATCCTGACAGCACCTTTGTTCTTAACCAAAAAGACCAAACAAAATACAACTTCTCCGCGACCGGCAGGCTTACCGCTATTCGCGACAGAAACGGAAACACCATCCAGTTAACCTACAACGTCGGCGGTAATCTTACCCAAATCACGGATACTGGCGGTCGCACGGTGATGCTTTCCTACGATGTCTCGAACCGCATCACGCAACTGACAGATCCACTGGGCCGTGCGGTCACATTCCAGTACAGCTCAACGAATGATCTTGTTGCTGAAACCGATTCTGCGGGCGGCGTCACGCGTTTCGCATATGACGCAAACCATCGGGTCACCTCAATCACCCTACCCACGGGTAATGTGCTTTTGCAAAACACCTATGACGGCCCAGGCCGTGTCACCTCCCAAACAAATGGCCGCGGAGCTGCGATCGCGCTCACCTACGACGTACCGAATCCCGGAGACCGCACTATCACCGACGCTCGCGGCAACCACACCGTCCACACGTATGACGCATCTTTGCGAATCGCCAAAGTGACAGACGCGCTCTCGGGCACCACGAGGTTCACCTACGACGCAAGCAATGACCGGACGAGCATCACGAACCCGAACGGCGAGACCACGAACTTCAGCTACGATTCGCGGGGCAATATCACGAGCATCACAGACCCACTCGCAAACACGATCCAGTTCACCTACGACGCCAGAAACGATCTTCTCGCGGCAACCAACGCCAAAGGCAAGACCACCACTTTCTCCTACGACGCGAACGGCAACCTCTCGACCGTCCAGGATGCGCTGGCCAACCCGACCACCTTCGGCTATGACGGTTTCGGCGAACTCACGTTGAAAACCGACGCGAGAGGCCAGGCAACGAACTTCGCCTACGACTCCGCGGGCAATCTCACCCGGATCACCGACGCGTTGGGAAAGGCCACCAATCTCACCTACGACGCCATCGGGCGACTCCTGTCGATCACAGATCCGAATGCCCATACCGCGACCGCCTCGTACGACCTGCTCAATCGCTTGATGAAAATCGCCGATCCGCTCGGTAACCAGACTCAGTTCGTCTACGACGCGGTCGGAAACCTGGTGAAGATCACAGATGCTAAAGGCAGTGCGACGAGCTACGTGTACGATGCCACAAACAACCTTGTATCGGTTACGGATGCCCTGGGCAGAGTGACCCGGTACGCCTACGACGCAAACAACAATCGGGTCACGTTCACCAACGCCAAAGGCAACGCGAACTCTTACGCATACGATTCGCTCAACCGGCTTTCTGCGATTACCGACCCCTTGAGTTTTGTCACAACGTATGCGTACGACGGGGTTGGTAACGTCACTTCCATAAACGACGCCAACGGGAGGACCAATCAATTCGTCTACGATGCCCTCAACCGGCTTCTCGGGATTTCCTACGCAGAGGGCAACACCGTGGCCTACAGTTACGATGCAAACGGCAACCGCACCTCGATGGCCGATTCGCACGGCCTGACCAGCTACAGCTACGACGACCTTGACCGTCTCACGTCTGTGAACCATCCCGGCGGCAAGCTCGTCACGTATGCCTACGATGCGGTGGGAAATCGAGTATCACTGGGCTACCCGGACGGCAAAGTAGCGACGTATGCCTACGACGCCGCAAATCGGCTCTCTCAGGCGACGGACTGGCTGGCGCGTTCAACAAGCTACACCTATGACGCCGCAAGCAATCTCACCAAAATTCTCTACCCGAACAAGACAAGTATGGGTTTCCCCTACGACTCAGCCAGTCGCCTGACCTCGGTCGTGAACACCGCACTCGGGTCGCCGCTTCTCACGCTTGCCTATGGCCTCGATCCTGTCGGTAACCGGATTAGCCTCAGCGTAAACGGAGTAAAGACGACGTTCGCGTATGACACGCTAAATGAGCTTCTGAGCGCCCAGCTTGGGCCCCTGAAGAGCGCCTGGACATATGACTCGGTGGGCAACCGAACTAAAGAAACGTCGCCCTTGGGGACAACGCAGTACACGTATGATCGCGCCGATCGCTTGCTTTCTGCAGGGGCGACCGCCTTCACCTACGATCGCAATGGGAACCAACTCACCAAAACAACTCGACAAGGCACTGTGGCCTACGCCTATGACGCCGCGAACCGCTTGGTCAGTGCATCTGCTCGCGGAATGGCGAGCACGTACGCTTACGATGGCGACGGCAACCGCGTCACCCAAACAACAAGCGCTGGAACCTACAACTACGTGAATGACGTGGCAACCGCGCTACCTGTCGTCCTCAACGAACAAGGCCCCGATGGGAATATCACTTACGCCTACGGCCTCGGGCTGATCGAGGAGGCGAGCCCTTCGTTCAACTACTTCTACCACTACGACGGATTGGGAAGCGTCATCGCACTCACGGATGCCACAGGTAAACCCCGAGCGGCCTATGCATACGATGCGTGGGGAAATCCACTGCTCACAATCCCTGACAGCGTCGGAACCAAGAACAAGTTCCGGTTCACCGGCGAAGCGCTTGATCCGGGGACAGGACTCTACTACCTGAGAGCGAGATATTACGATCCGAGTGTGGGAAGGTTTATCAGCAGAGATCCGTTCTGGGGATGGGTTAGAACTCCGAAATCGCTACAGGGATTTCCATACGCTTACAACAATCCCGCAAACAGAACCGACAGGAGTGGCTTGAGTTCGCTTGGGAGTACGAGCGTGTTCACAGCAAGTATTGTGACGAGCGCAAGCAACGCCTTTGGTAGAACACGAGACACGGTCGCGGGCCTGTTCCATGATTTCCTTTGTGGGGTAGGCTCCATACTGCAACCAGACCGTCTCCCCGGCGACGTATGTGGTATCACCGAATCTGCGGTCGAGATAGCGACAAATGAGGCACCTAGAGCAAAACGCCTTTCAGTTGATAAGGAAACAATACTGAGCGACGCGTTATTTGTTCTCGATGACAGTAAGGATCCTATGGCGATAAAGGATGCAATCGCTGCTGCTTCGGGGCCCCTGGGGACAGCACCAACGGTGATTAACGTGGCAATTCACCAGAAGCTCGAACCCTTGTTGAAAATGTATCAGAACGGTCAAATTACCCTCGAGCAACTCAGAGCAACGTGGCTAAACGATTGAAACAATTACATCACTCGCATTGAAAGCTATTCGCCAATGAGAGTAGAAGCTCTTTAGGGACGGTGTTGGTTTCCTTGCGAATCCCGATTGATACTAGCGGATTACTTCCTGCCGCGCTCCTCACGATTTGAGAGCTTGTGCACTTGAAATAGAGAGACGTAATCGTATTGCCTATAGGAGATGTCTTGGTACTGACAAATGCGTCGACGCCGGATTGCTGTAGCATTTCTGTCGTAAGTTGATTAGAAGTAATTGTCTGGCTCAGCAAATCTCGTTCTCTATCTAACGTAAGGGAATAGGGTGTAATGAAGAGCGATTCTGCCGCGAAAGCATCATCAGATCCTCCGGGCAAGAGGGCTGTCGCCTTAGACTCTTCTGCTTCGCTTGATTTTGTCAATACCACGTATTCGGCAGTATTCAGGCTGTAATTAGTGAGTGGAATCGTGGCATTCCACTTTTGCATGTACGTGACGGCCAGGCGCCACCCGGTAGGTATGTGTAATGCGTAGTTATAGTACTTATTGATATAGACTGTCTGTTGGCTGGCGGCAATAGACGCGGGCGGGCTGGCGTGCGGTGCGACGCTCGCTGGGCTCTGAACGACTACCGATTGCGGCACCCCCAAGCGCGATTGACCGAGAAGATAAACTCCACCCACGAGAGCGACACTGATGCTTAGCACTGCCCACAAAGGAACAGAGATTGTTTTGAGCATAGACCGGAAGGAAAGAGGGTCAGCGGCTTACTCTGTCAGTATGAATCCACCCTCTTTGAAAACAAGGCACAACTCGCCCTTGACATCCTCCACCAATATGCTTTGATGAAAACCTAGCCCCTTCCCAACACCCCTCGGCCGGGTTTACTGGGGTCCGTAGAACGCTTGCGGATCACTTCAGCTCACCGAGGCCTCAGGGGTCACCTCAAAACCGGCCAACGGTGGTCACTTCAAAACCGGCCAACGGAAAGTGCCTGGGACTAGGTTGTTTTACTCCAAGCTGCGAAGTTGCTGCCCCAGCATTTTCTGAGTGATGTTGGGTATCGCCCGTTCCAGATCGGAAAAGCGCATCACCTTGCCTCCGAATAGATGGAACAGAATCACGAGTTTCCATCTTCCTTCCAAGAGACGGAGCGCTGTTTCTACGTCTGCGGCGGCGGATGTGGGCGTGTAGCGTTTCGGCATACATATTTCTCCTAACGCACTTTTTCGTGCGTACTTCCTATTTCGCCAGTATCCTGCGAAACTTCTGGCTGTGCAATTGCACGGGGGAGAACAGCATGGCTCTTGATGTGCCCGAACCAGTCGCTGAATACCTGGCCGCCGAAGAGGCGAAAGAAGCTGATGCGCTTTCCCGTTGCTTCACCGAAGATGGCACTGTCCACGACGAGGGGCAGGATTATCACGGTCGTGACTCGATCCGCCAATGGAAGCAAGCGGCGGACGCGAAATACCGATACGTCCTGCAGACGGTTAACGTTCAAACGCTCGGAGACTTGGTGACCGTGCGTGCCCGACTCACCGGTAAGTTTCCTGGGAGCCCTGTTGAACTAGAGCACATCTTCAAACTTTCCAACGACAAGATTGTTTCACTGGAGATTCGATCATGACGATGACATACCCTTTCCCAGTTTCAGGAGATGAATTTAAG
>Ga0137362_10001513_pt1 | contig 14475 bp, 14 predicted proteins | sample MadtaG_2_FD_104801 | JGI IMG/M metagenome (GOLD analysis project Ga0137362, IMG submission 104801) | Vadose zone soil microbial communities from Angelo Coast Range Reserve, California, USA - Mad1_100_16 metaG | ecosystem: Environmental > Terrestrial > Soil > Vadose zone | place: USA: California... | reverse complement strand
TCGGTCCCTTACTCTACCCGATGCCCGTCGCTCGCGCGCCGGTGGTCGTGAGGCGTGTCCGAACGGCCCGACTGATGCTAGGCTGCGGCCGGCCATCCGTGAGTTTCGGGAGGACAGCATGAAGCTCGTACTCGTCCAGAAGCCGGCGGCAAGCGACGTCGTGCCCGGCGTGCTCACCGAGCGCGGCGTGGTCAGCATCGCCGACGTCGTGCCGTCGCGCCACACGCCCCAGCTCACGATGCAAGGCATCATCGACGCATTCGACGCCGTGCGTCCGGCACTGGAGCGGTGCGCCCGCGACGGAGACGCCATGCCGCTGTCAGCGGTCAGGCTGCGCGCCCCGTTGCCCCGGCCTGGAAAGATCCTGGCGTGCATCGCGAACTACTGGGAGCACGGCGCCATGGAGCCCCGGGCGCTGAACATGTTCCTCAAGAACCCCGACGCGGTCATCGGCCCCGGCGACACGATCGTGCTGCCCGAGCACACCGAGCCCTGGATCTTCATGCACGAGGCCGAGCTCGCGCTCGTCATCAAGGGCCCGGCCAAGATGGTCAAGCGCGACACCTGGCGGACCGCGGTCTTCGGCTACACCGGCATGATCGACGTGTCGGCGCGCGGCGAGGGACGGCGGACGTGGAAGACCGGGAGCTGGCTCGGCAAGTCGTTCGATACGTTCGCGCCCATCGGGCCGTGCATCGCGACGATCGACGAGATCGCGGACCCCAACGACGTCCACGTGCAGTTCTGGGTGGACGGCCAGCTCCGCCACAACTACAACACCGACGACATGGAGCACCTCGTGCCCGAGCTGGTCGAGTTCGCCACCACGATCATGACGCTCCACTCGGGCGACGTCATCGCGTGTGGCACCAACCACGAAGGCCTCGGGCCGCTGCAGGACGGCGAGGTCGTGGACTTCGAGATCCACGGCGTCGGGCGCATGCGGCTCCACGTGCGCGATCCGCTCAAGCGCACGTGGGAGAAGGGCATCTACATGGGTGCCGACTCGACCAATCCCGAAGCCGTCAAGCGCAACCGACCCAAGGCCGCGAGCTGACGCCGATGGCCACCGTCGATCAGCAGCGCGTACGCCGCACCCGCACCGGCCTCGTCGCTCACGATCCGGGGCGCGCCTTCGCCGGCTACACGCTCTTCACGCCGATGTTCGGCGACGGCACCGTGTACCTGGTCGACATGCACGGCGACGTCGTCCACACGTGGCGCATGCCGTATCGCCCGGGCCTCTACGGCTATCTCCTCGACGACGGCCATCTCTTCTACTCCGGCAAGGTGATGGAGGACCTCGGGCGCTTCGAAGCGTGGGCGCGCTTCAAGGCGGGCGCCGCCCTCGAGGTCGACTGGAACGGCAAGACCGTCTGGGAGATCAAGCATCCGGACCATCACCACGACGCTCGCAAGCTTCGGAACGGCAACGTCGTCCTGCTCTGCCTGCGCCCTCTCCCACCGGAGCTCCACGCCCGCGTGAAGGGCGGACTTCCTGGGACCGAGGTCAGGGGCACGATCTACGCGGACTACCTGATCGAAGTCACGACGCGCGGTGAGATCGTCTGGGAGTGGCGGAGCTGGGAGCATCTCGACTTCGCGACGGAGATCATCACGCTCCAGGACCATCGCGAGGAGTGGACGCACGGCAACACCGTCGCGGAGTGGCCCGACGGTAATCTCGTGGTCAGCTTCCGCAACATCTCGACCGTGGCCATCGTCGATCGTCGCACCGGCGCCATCCCCTGGAAGCTCGGTGGCCCGCCCCTGGCCCAGCAGCACGATCCCCGGCCATTGCCCAACGGGAATCTCCTCATCTTCGACAACGGCCCGCACCGTCGCGATCATCCGGCGCCGTACTCGCGCGTGATCGAGGTCGATCCGCGGACCAGCGCGATCGTGTGGGAGTACCACGACCAGTCGCTCTTCGACTTCTTCAGTCCCTACATCTCCGGCGCCCAGCGCCTGCCGAACGGCAACACGCTGATCTGCGAGGGCTGCGACGGCCGGATCTTCGAAGTGACGCGAGATGGCGAGGTCGTGTGGGAGTACGTCACCCCCTACTTCTTCCAGGAGCCCGGGCGCCCGGGGCTGAACAACTGGGTCTTCCGGGCCTTCCGCTACACGCCGGACGAGATCGAGCGCGCACGGCGAGCGTAGGAGAACAGGCGTGGCTGATCGCGACACGGCGTTCGTCGGGTCGATTCCGGAGAACTACGATCGGTACCTCGGTCCCCTCCTCTTCCACGACTACGCCGATGCGATGGCGGCGCGCCTGGACGTCCGGCCCGGCGTGCGTGTCCTGGAGACGGCGTGCGGGACCGGCATCGTGACCGAGCGCCTGGTGGCCCGCCTGGCCGGCCACGGCAGCCTCGTGGCCTCCGACCTGAACGAACCGATGCTCGCCTACGCGGGGGCGAAGCTGCGCGGAGCCAGGCGCCTCGAGTGGCAGGTCGCCGACGGCACGAAGCTGCCCTTCGACGATCGCTCGTTCGACACGGTCGTGTGTCAGTTCGGTCTGATGTTCTTTCCGGACAAGGCGGCGGGCGTGCGCGAAGCGTTTCGCGTGCTCGAGCCTGGCGGCCACTTCCTCGTCAGCGTGTGGGATCGCCTGGAGGACAATCCCGTCCCCCGCATCACTCACGAGACGATCGCCACGTTCTTTCCGTCCGATCCTCCGCAGTTCTACACCATTCCCTTCAGCCTTCACGACCCGGCGGTGGTCAGCCGTCTCCTGGAAGGCGCCGGCTTCGTGGACGTTCGCTGGGAGCGCCTTCACAAGACGGGGACGAGCCCTTCCGCGGCGGACGCCGCGACCGGATTGATCGAGGGCAATCCCGTGTATGTCGCGATCATGCAGCGGCGAGCCGCCGCCCTCGCCGACATCAAGGCCACGGTAGCCAGGAACGTCGCGGCCGCGTTCGGCGATCACCCCGTGCGCTGCCCGCTGCGCGCCATGTTTTTCTCGGCGCGACGCCCACGATGACGGCCGCGACCCACACGGCCGGCGAAAGGAGACGCTCGAGATCGAGCGCGCGCGGTGCCTCTGAACACACGCCCGACCTGATTCAGACGAGCCGGGTCCGGATGTTGATCTCCGACGTCAGCGTCCGGTGCACGGGACACTTCTGCGCGATGACGAGAAGCTGTTCCCGCTGCTCGGGGCTGAGCGCTCCCGTCAGCGTGATCGCGGTCTCGATCCGGTCGAGCTTGCCCTCCTTCGTCTCGCACTCGGCGCAGTCGATGGCGTGGATCTTCGAGTGGCTGAGCGTGACGTTGACGGCCCGGAGCGGCCACTGCTTGCGTCGCGCGTACAGCGCGATCGTCATCGACGTTCAGGCGCCGAGCGCGGCCAGCAGCAGGTCGTAGGGCGACGGGCCAGTATCGGTCCCGCCGTCCGCGATCGGCTCGTCGGCGCCGAGTCGATGGATGCCGGCGGTCATCTGTTGCTTGAATCCCGTCGCGTCACCGTGAACCGTGACAGTCGCCATCTCGCCCTCCTCATGTGCTGACCACGAAAATCCGGTGATCGCGAAGATCCTATAATGTTCGACGCGCCGTCACTCGACGAAAAGGAGGAAGCCATGGACGAGAAGGACGTGATCCTGTCGAACGGCCTCAAGATCCACTACTACGAGTGGCCCGGATCGAAGCCCGCGCTGATCTTCCTCCATCCCTCCTCCGGCTATGGACGCATGTGGGAGGCGACGGCCAATCATCTCGGCTCGCGGTTTCACATCTACGCGATCGATCAGCGCGGGCACGGCTCGAGCGGCCGGCCCGACGGCGACTATTCCGCTGAGGAGTACGCCGACGACCTGCGGCTGTTCCTCACGGCGGTCGGCGTGGACAAGGCGATCCTCGCGGGCCAGTCGCTGGGCGGGCGCGTCGGCATCGTGTTCGCGGCCGTGCATCCGGAGCGGGCCCTGGGGCTCGCGCTGGTGGGCGGGCCGCACCTGAGCAACTTCTATCCGACGCGCGAGGCCGTGCTCGGCGTGCTGGCGGCGTCGCAGCGAATGCTGGAGTCCGAGACCGAGTTCGCCTCGAAGGATGCGGCCCTCGCGTATCTGCGCAAGCTGCGGCCTCGCGATCGTGAGGAGGCGCTCGGCCATCGCGTCGAGCACAACCTGGCTCAGGCCGGCACCGGCTGGGCCGTGAAGTACGACAAGGTTCGCGTGGCGCTGGGCCTCGCTCACATGGCCGACGATCTCAAAAAGTATGCCGTGCGAACGACGTGCCCGGTGGTGATCCTCCGCGGAAGTCACAGCTCGGAGCTCACGCTCGAGGAAGCCAAGCGCGTGGCCGGCTTTTGGAAGAACGCCTCGGTGATCGACGTCGAGGGCGACTACGCGCTTCAGATGGAGAACCCGACAGGATTGGCCGAGGCGCTGATTCGCTGGACCGTATGAAAGACCGCGGCCTCGCCCGCGTTCAGCAGGCGAGGCCGCGTGGCGCTTTACGTGCCGCCCTTACACCGCCACGTACATCGTGCCGTCTTCCCGCTGCAGCAGGAGGAGGAGCGGCGTGCCGTTCGGGTGCTTGTCGACGATCCGCTTCAGCGCGGCCACGTCCTTGACCGGCTGACGATCGACCTCGAGGATCACGTCGCCCGAGCGGATGCCGGCGTTGGCGGCACGGCCGCCGTCCTCGACGCGCCTCACCACCACGCCCCGGGTATCCTTGAGACCGAGCTCTCGGGCCACGGCCGGCGTCACCGGCTCCACGGCCACGCCGAGCTTGCCCTTCTCGCTCGCATCGCTCGCGACCTTCTGGTCGGGCTCGTCGAGCTTCGCCACCTTCGCCGTGAGCTTCACGGTCTTGCCGTCGCGCAGCACCGTCACCGGCACCTCGCGACCGGCTGGAGTCTCCGCCACGAGGCGCGGCAGAGCCTCCGAGCGGGCCACCTTGTGGCCGTCGAACTCCGTGATGATGTCGCCGGCCTTGATCCCCGCCTTCATGGCCGGGGAGTCATCGGTGACGCTCCCGACCAGCGCTCCCATCGTCTCGGTCAAGCCGAAGCTCTTCGCGAGCTCAGGCGTGAGCGATTGGATCGACACACCCAGCCAGCCTCGCGACACGTGGCCGGTGTCGGCGAGCTGGGTCACCACCGTCTTCGCCAGATTACTCGGGATGGCAAAGCCGATGCCGACCGAGCCACCCGTCTGGCTGAAGATCGCCGCGTTGATGCCGATGGCCTGGCCGCGCGCGTTGATGAGCGGCCCGCCGCTGTTGCCGGGATTGATCGACGCGTCGGTCTGGACGAAATCGTCGTACGGTCCCTGCCCGATCACGCGGCCCGTGGCGCTCACGATGCCCGTGGTCACCGTCTGCTCGAGCCCAAACGGGTTGCCGATCGCCATGACCGGCTCGCCCACCTTCAGCTCCGACGAGTCGCCGAGCGCGATGGTGGGAAGCCCGGTGGCGTCGACCTTCAGCAGCGCGAGATCGGTCTTGGGATCGCGCCCGACCACTTTCGCGCTCAGCTCCCGCCCGTCGGAGAGCTTGACCGTGATCTCCATCGTGCCGTCGACCACGTGGTGGTTGGTGAGAATGTGGCCGTTGGCGTTGATCACGAATCCCGACCCCATGCTGCGCACACTGCGCCGCGGCTGATCGCCGAACTCCCTGAAGAACTGATCGAACGGATCACCCGATCCGAACGGGCTCCTCATGTGAGGCCGGGCCTCCATCCGCTTCGTGCTGACGTTCACCACCGCCGGCTTGAGCTTGCTGACCAGCTCCACCCAGTTGGGCCCCACCGCCGGCGCTGCCGCCACGTCCACCGTCCGCTCGCTCCACAACGGCGTGCGTGCGCTCGCCGTGAAGCCGAGATGCGGACCGAGCCCGACGCCGGTGGCCAGCGCCAGGGCGACGAGGGCAGTAATCGCCAGTTTCCCTCGATGATTCCGGAAGAATCTGCTCATGCCATGCTCCTCCTCGATGTCGACGTCGATGTACAACTTGCGATCGTCTGCACGGAAGATAGCGGGCCAGCATGAGAGCGCAGTGAGATGGACATGAGAATCTTCTTAAGAACGCCGGCCTGGAACCGGCGGGCGGGTCAGGCCGGCTCGGGGGCGAGCGGGAGACGGATGATGAAGCGCGAGCCGGCGCCCGGCGTGCTCTCGACGTCCAGCACCCCGCCGTGGGCGACGACGATCGATCGGGCGATGGCGAGCCCGAGACCCGCGCCGCCCTGAACGCGGGCCCGCGCGTCGTCGAGCCGGACGAACGGCTGGAAGATCCGCCCGAGCTGCGCAGGGTCGATCCCCGGGCCGGTGTCCTGCACGGAGAGCTCCGCGCGGCCGTCGCGGCGCGTGAGCGTCAGCTCGACCTTCCCGCCGGCCGGCGTGTACTTGACCGCGTTGTCCACCAGGCTCATGAGCGCCCGCCAGAGCGAGCGCGGCTGGCCGATGACGGCCGCCGGCTCCGCGCCGGCCAGCCGGAGCGAGACGCCGGTCTCCCGCGCGAGTCGGCTGCCCAGGTCGAACACCTCGAGGACGATCGTCTCGAGATCGACGCGCGTCCGTTCTCCCTCCACGCCGGCCGTGAGGCGCGAGAGCAGGAGCAGGTCCTCGGCGAGGCGGCTCACGCGCTCGACCTCTTCCAGGCTGGAGGCGAGCACGGCCCGGTATTCGTCCCCCGAACGCTCGGCGCGCAGCGCGACCTCGATGCCGCCCTTGAGCACGGTGAGCGGCGTGCGCAGCTCGTGGGCGGCGTCGGCCGTGAAGCGGCGGAGCTGGACCACTGTGCTCTCGAGCCGGACGAGCATGCCGTTGAGTGTCTCGGCGAGCCGGTCCAGCTCGTCAGCGGTGCCGCGCACGGGGATCCGCTGAGAGAGGTCCTCGGCCGTGATGCGCCGGGCCGTCCGCGTCATCTCGTCCACGCGGCGGAGAGCGACGCGGGCGATGGCAAACCCGCCCGCGGCGGCGAGGACGAGTCCGAGCGGTACGAGCACGAGCAGCGTCTGGGCGTAGCGCCAGAGTGTGTGGTCCATGCGCTCGAGCGGCAAGCCGGCCTGGATGAGCTGAGCGACGCGCCCTCCCACGATGAGCGGCAGCGTCACCACACGCACCCGCTTGCCGTCCGGCAGCTCGACCGTCTCGAAGGTGGGCAGGCCCCGGCGCGCGTTAGCGCGCGCTTCCGGGGAGAGCGGCAACGTACCGAGGGCGCGCGGCATCGAGCGGAATCCGAGATTGCCCTGGGGGTCGAAGAGCTGGACGAACTTGTCGTAGAAGTCGGGGCCGAGCAGCTCGCGCAGCGCCTCCGAGGCGAGGTCGGGGCCGGCGCCGGCGGGGCCGGTGTCGCGCACCACGCGCGCCACCGTCAGGAGCGACGCGTCCAGGTCCTGACGGAGACTCCAGGCCAGCGCGGAGTACGAGAGCACGCTGATCACCACGAGGATCGCGAACAGCACGCTCGTGTACCAGAGCGTCAGCCGGGTCCTGATCGCGAGCGGCGGCAACCCGAGCCTCACGCGGCGTCCATCCGCATCACGTAGCCGGCGCCGCGCATGGTGTGGAGCAGGCGGTGATCGCCCTCGCCATCGATCTTCCGTCGCAGGTAGCCCACGTAGACGTCGATGATGTTGCTCTCGGGATCGAAGTCGAGGCCCCAGACGTGCTCGGCGATCATCGGCCGCGACAGCACGCGGCCGACGTTGCGCATGAAATACTCGAGCAGCGCATACTCGCGCGCGGTCAACGCCACCTTGCGCTGGCCCCGGATCACCTCGCGCGTCGAGGGATCGAGCGTCAGGTCGGCCAGGCGGAGCACCGGCGCCCGCGAGCCGCTCCGCCGCCGGAGCAGCGCGCGCACCCGGGCCAGGAACTCCTCGAACGCGAACGGCTTGGTCAGGTAGTCGTCGGCGCCGAGATCGAGGCCCATGACCCTGTCGGACACGCCATCGCGCGCGGTCAGGACGAGGACGGGCGTCTCCACGTGCTTGCTCCGCGCCTGCCGGAGCACCTCGAAACCGTCGCGCTTGGGCAGCATGAGATCGAGGACGACCAGATCGTGGGGTGGGCCCGCGACCATGAGGTCGAGCGCGGCGGCGCCGTCGGCGGCGACCTCGACGGTGTGACCTTCCTCCTCGAGGCCCTGCCGGATGAAGCTCGCGACCTTCCGCTCGTCCTCGACGACCAGGATGCGCATTCCCGCCTCGTTCCAGGTGTGATGATATCCTCCCGCTGCGATGAAGCTCTCGGTCGAGTTCCCCAGCGTGTCGTATCGCGAGGGCCAGGAGGCCGTGGCCCGCCTGGCCCGGGCCATCGAGCAGATCGGTTACGACCACATCGACATGTTCGACCACGTCGTGATGGGCTTTCCGATCGAAGGCCGCGCGCCCGGCCCTTACCCGGCCGGCATGCCGATCCTGGAAGCGCTCATGACGCTCTCGTACATCGCGGCCGTCACGTCACGCGTGACGCTCGGCACCGAGGTGCTCGTGCTGCCCCAGCGTCAGCCGACGCTGGTGGCCAAGCAGGTGAGCACGCTCGACACGCTGTCGGGTGGCCGCGTGCGGCTCGGCGTCGGCGTCGGCTGGCAGGAATCCGAGTACGAAGCGCTCGGCGAGGACTTCCACACGCGCGGAGCGCGGATGGACGAGGCCATCGCGGTGCTGCGCGCGTGCTGGGGCGACGCGCAGGTCGATGTCTCGGAGAAGCACTACCGCCTCGTGGCCATGGGCATGGAGCCGAAGCCTCCGCAGGGCCGGCGGCTGCCGATCTGGATCGGCGGCCGCTCCGAGGCCGCCTATCGACGCGTGGGGAGACTGGGCGATGGCTGGCTCGCCGGCGGGATGCCCGACGCCGAGACCACGCGCCGAGCCCTCGCCTCGATCCGTCGCCACGCCGAGGCGGCGCACCGCGATCCCGATGCGATCGGCCTGCAGAGCATGGTCGCGCCGCCCCCGAAAGATCCCGAGGGCAAGCGCTTCTACGCCGAGCACGACCGCGTCGCCGCCCGCGTGGCCGAGCTGCGTGCGATGGGCTTCCAGGGCGCCGCCCTCAACGCGACCGCGATCTTCCAGGCGGGCGCCCGCTCCGTCGGCGCCATGATCGACGCGCTCGGCGCGCTCCACACGAAGATCCGGGCCGAGGTTGGGTGAGCCGGCCGAGCGGTCGCTGGCTTCGCGTGTCCACGCTGCAGAAGATCGTCCGCGAGTACTGGTCAAATCGCCCGATGGAGCTCGCCGCGGCGCTCTCCTATTACACGCTGCTCTCCGTCGCGCCCCTGGTGTTGATCATGGTCGCCGTGGCCGGCCTGGTCTTCGAGCGCCCGGACGTGGAAGGGCGAGGACGCGCTCTCGGTGGTGATCGGCTCGGTCCTGTTGCTCCTGGGCGCCACCACCGTGTTCATGCAGCTCCAGGACGCCCTGAACCGGATCTGGAAGGTCGACGTCAGCTCGCACGAGAGCGCGGTGCGGGTCTTCGTCAAGGAACGGCTGCTGTCGCTGGTCATGGTCCTCGGCATCGGGTTCCTGCTGCTCGTGTCGCTCCTCGTCAACGCGGCGCTGTCGGCCGTCAGCGACTCGGCCCGCGGGACGCTCGGTTACGCTCCGGGCGTGTTCCACGCCCTCGACGCCGTGCTGTCCGTGGTCGTCATCACGCTGCTCTTCGCGCTGATGTTCAAGGTCCTGCCCGCCACGTCGGTCGCCTGGCGCGACGTGTGGTTCGGCGCGGTGACGACGTCGGTGCTGTTCACGCTCGGCAAGTCCGTCATCGGCCTCTACCTCGGCCGCGCCAGCATCGGATCCACCTACGGCGCCGCTGGTTCGCTGGTCGTCGTGACGGTATGGGTGTACTACGCCTCGATGATCGTCTTCTTCGGCGCGGAAGTTACCTGCCTCAGATCTCGATACAGGCACTGACGCCGATTACACCACCGCGCGCAGCCGCCGGATCTCTCTCGCGCTCGCGGCGGTCGAGGAACCAGAGGACCGCGATCGGCACACTCGCGAGCAGGCTCGAGAGAAACAGTGCGCGGAAGAAGACGCTCGCGATGTCAGACCGCGTGGCTCTGATCAAATCGAGCTGAATGCTCGCCGCGATGGACAGCACGGCGAGGAGCGCCACGCCGATTGCGACACACACCCCGGGCCCAACAGGGAACCCATCAGCAGGCGATCGTAGTCCGGATGCGACAGCAAGGCGATCCCCGGTCCTCGGGGGCCCCGGATGAGAGAACTTTCATGCCCGTCTCACGTGTCTCTCACACTCGGCGTGTAACTTCCTGCGAACGAGAGAGTCGGGACGCGGTCTCGATCTGCTCTCGTGACGGAACACACGTTTCAGGAGGAGGAGACATGAGGACGTTCAAGTGCCTGTTGGTTGCCGCCGTGGCGATCCCCGCCGTGGCCGGGCCGGCCTTCGCTCAGAGCGGCAAGTCCGCCACTTCGCCGGCCACCACGCCGGCGGCCGCGTCGAAGAGCCTCGCCGGCGAGCTGGTCGCGGTCGACCACGCCGCCAAGACCGTGACCGTGAAGCACATCGTCGACAAGAAGCCTGTGCAGATCACCTTCAGCGTGGAGGAGAGCGCCGTCGCCACGCTGGCCCAGTTCAAGCCGGGTGACCAGATCATGGTCACGTATGTCGAGATGGGCGACAAGCGGGTCGCCAAGAGCATCGTCAAGGCCTAACCTCCTCGGGCGAGAGCCTATCGTTTGCGGACGGGCTCTCGCCCCGAGGCAGGACCGGAGACTCAGGAGGATGCGTGTGCGGACATTTCTGATCCGGTCGATGCTGGTGGTGTTGCTTCCGCTGGGCCTGGTCGGCGCCACTTCGCTCGCCGACGAGAAGCTGCCGACCGACCCCGCTCTCGTGATGAGCACGCTGCCCAACGGGCTCACCTACATCATCCGCCCGCATCGCAATCCCGAGGGCCGCGTGAGCATCTGGCTCCACGTCGCCTCCGGCTCACTCAACGAGACCGACTCGACGCGAGGCCTTGCCCATTATCTCGAGCACATGGCGTTCAACGGGTCCGCCAACTTCGCGCCCGGCTCGGTCGTGCCCTTCTTCCAGTCGCTCGGCCTCGCCTTCGGGCGCGACCAGAACGCCTTCACGAGCTTCGATCAGACCACGTATCAGCTCACGCTACCCGGCGGGGGACGCGACGTCGTCGAGAAGGGACTGCTGTTCATGTCGGACGTGGCCATGCGCATGAGTCTGGATGCCACCGCGATCGACGGCGAACGGCAGATCATCCTCGAGGAGAAGCGGGCACGCGCGAGCGCCCAGCAGCGGGTGCAGGACCAGGTCTACGAACGGCTCGCCCCCGAGTCGACGCTCGGCCGACGGCTTCCCATCGGCGTCGAGCAGACGATCACGTCGGTGACGCGCCCGGACTTTCAGGACTACTACTCGCGGTGGTACGTGCCGAGCAACATGACGGTCATCGTGGTGGGCGACACGGATCCTGCCATGGTCGCCGAGGTCATCCAGCAGCAGTTCGGCGGCGGCCGCGCCGTCCCGCGGCCGACACCCCGCGACGCCGGGGTCAAAGCCTCCGCGGGGCCGCGGGCCATCGTCGTGACCGACCCCGAGCTGACGCGGGCCGAGGTTTCAATCGCGCGCCTCGAGGCACCGCGCGGACCGGTAACCACGGTCGCCCAGAAGCGGCGCGACCTGGTCGAGACCATCGGCACGTGGGCGTTCAACCGCCGTGTGAGCGCGGAGCTCGCGGCGGGCAACGCCTCCTTCCTCGAGGCGAAGGCGTCGGTGGACGAGTGGCCGGGCACGATGCGGATGATCACCATCGAGGCGTCGGGTCGGCCGGGAACGTGGCGCGCCATGCTGAAGGACCTCGGGACCCATCTCCAGCGCGCCCGTCTCCACGGCTTCAGCGAGCGCGAGCTGCAGGACGCACGCGTGGCACTCGTCGCCGAGGCGGAGGAGGCGGTGCGGCGAGAGGTGACGCGCCCGGCGCGCGAGGTGCTGCGCCAGATCAATGGGGATGTCACCCGCCTGGGCTCCCTGATGTCCGCCGCCCAGAAGCTCGCGCTGCTGAAACGGCTGCTTCCCGACATCACGGCCCGAGAGGTCTCGGACGCTTTCGCCGCCGCCTTCGATCCGCGCGGCGCGATCTTCATCGCCGAGCTTCCCGCGAGCGACGGCGTGCCGGGCGAGGCTGACTTCCTGGCGCTCGGCCGGGCGGCCGTCGCCGTCAAGCCCGGCAAGCCTTCCCACGTGGCGCGAGCAGCGACGCTGCTGGCAGCTCTGCCCAGGCAAGGCGTCGTGGTGGAGAGCGTCCCGCACGCCGCGAGCGGCGTGACGTCGATGTGGCTCGACAACGGCGTTCGAGTCCACCACCGGCAGATGGACCAGCGTAAGCATGAAGCGAGCATCACGATCACGCTGGCCGGGGGGCAGATCGAGGAGACGGCGGCGAACCGCGGAATCACCGAGGCGGCGCTACGCGCGTGGGAGCGTCCCGCGACGAGCGCGTTGTCCAGCACCCAGATCCGCGACTTGATGACGGGGGCGAAGGCGCGCGTGCGCAGCGGGATGAGCGGGGACACCGTGACGCTCACCGTATCCGGAGACCCCGCCGAGCTCGAGCGCGGGCTCCAGCTCGCCTATCTCCTCCTCACCGATCCCGTCATCGAGGCGCCGGCGCTCGAGCAGTGGAAGGACGTGGAGGCGCAGCGGATCAGCCAGCGAAAGACTCAGCCGATGCAGGTGCTGGAGGACGCACGCGCGGCGGCCATCTACCCGCCGGGTGACGCGCGGCCCAGATCACTGACCGCCGAGCAGGTCCGCGCGATCACCCGCCCGGCCGCGCAGGCCTGGCTCCGGCGCCTCATCACGAAGGCCCCCATCGAGGTCGCCGTCGTCGGCGACGTGGACCGTGAGGCAGCCACGCGTCTGATGAGGCAGTACCTCGGCGCGCTGCCCGCGCGGCCACGCATCGGCGACAAGACACTCTCGACGCTCCGAGCGATCGCCCGACCGCAGGGGCCGATCAGCGTCGAGAAATCGGTCGATACGCTCACGCCCCAGGGCGCCGTTCTGGCGGGCTTCTTCGGTGCCGACCTCCGCGAGGTGCGCGATGGGCGTCTTCTCAACCTGGCCGCGCGCGTGCTCAGCACTCGGATGATGAAGATCCTCCGCGAAGACAAGCAGCTCGTCTACAGCATCGGCACCTCTTCCGAGCCCGCCCTTGTCTATCCAGGGTTCGGATCCTTCGCGGCGATCGCCCCGACCGACCCCGGGAAGGCACCGGCGCTGGCGGCGGCGGTCGAGGAGATGTACGCCGTCTTCGCCAAGGATGGGCCGACGCCCGACGAGCTCGCCGTGGCCAAAAAGCAGATCACGAACCTCCTCGACGAGATGTCGAAGACGCCGGACTTCTGGCAGAGTCGTCTGTCGACCCTCGACTACCGCGGCGTCAGCCTCGACGAGCTGCTCGACGCCCCTGCTCAATATCAGCAGTTCACCGGCCGGGACATCCGGGAGGCCTTTGCCCGATACGATCGGCCGGAAGCCCGATTCCGATTCGTGATCACACCGCGATCGTAAGGCTGCGTGTGGTCCGACGGTCCGGGACCGCGTAGGCCCAAGGTCCCATTGCCGACGGAGGCGGCATAGGAGAAACGAGCGCCGAGTGACATCGTGGCTATGCCCGGCGCCTTCCTGCCGCTGCTGATCGCCGTCATCGGCGCGCTCCTCGTCGGTCCGCTCCTGGACACCGGGCCGAGAGCGGTGATCGACCAGGCGCTCTTTTCTGCGGTCCTCATCGCAGCCGTTGTCTCGGTGCGGCGCCAACGAGGGCAGCTCATCGCGGCTGCCGCCGGCGCCCTGGTGGCCGTGGGACTGGGATGGGCCGCTCTCGTGACCGGGGACGACACCATCGTGCTCGCGTGGCTTCTCCTGACGGTCTTGTTCCTGGGCTTCGTGATCGTCTCGCTTCTCGGCGTCGTCTTCAGGACTCGAAGAGTCGTCACCGACACGGTGCTGGGGGCAATCTGCATCTACTTCCTCATCGGCTACGCCTGGGGGCACGGTTTCGCGATCATCGAGTTGAGGAGACCGGCCTCGTTCGGAGGGCTCGACGAGGCCGTCGAGCCCGGAAGGCTTCACGCGCTGATCTACTACAGCCTGGGAACGCTGACGACCCTCAGCGCCGGGGACATCGTGCCGCTCACTCCTCCGGTGCGCACGCTGTCGGTGATCGAGGCGGCGACCGGACAGCTGTACTTGACGGTGCTGATTGCTCGTCTCGTCGGGCTCCAGATCGCGGAGAGCTCTGAGAGGTAGCCCGAGAAGTCGAGCGCCGTCACAGCGGGCGCCAGTCGTCGCGCACGCTCCACTGATCGAGGATCCGCTGCGCTCGTGCGCTACGATCGTCGCTCATGTGCGTGCCTCCTCGTGGCCGGACTAGCGTATCCTCCCGGGCATGACCCAACCCAGGCAGATCGGCGTCGCGGTCGTCGGCTCCGGCCGGATCGGGACCCTCCGCGCCCACATGGCC
>Ga0137362_10001508_pt1 | contig 14489 bp, 11 predicted proteins | sample MadtaG_2_FD_104801 | JGI IMG/M metagenome (GOLD analysis project Ga0137362, IMG submission 104801) | Vadose zone soil microbial communities from Angelo Coast Range Reserve, California, USA - Mad1_100_16 metaG | ecosystem: Environmental > Terrestrial > Soil > Vadose zone | place: USA: California... | reverse complement strand
ATTACCACCTCGGCATTTGCGAGCTTGAAATTGCCGATAGCTAGCTCTTTCACGCCCGTGCGATTTATTCCTTCAGCCAAGCCACCAGCACCGCCCGCGCCAATGCCTGCCAGAGCGGTGACACCAGTGCCAGATCGCACGGCTACTTGCGTGTCAATGAGTGTATTCGCCGAGCCCGTGTCCATGATGAAGCGGGTCGCATGTCCGTTGAGCGTGCCTTGAACATCAAAATGATGATTCGCATTTAACCGTATCGGGATTCGCGTAAATCCGCGACCCGCGAGGAAACTTGTGAGACTCTGACTCACCACGGGACTCCGTCCGTTTGGATTCACGTAAAGCATCTGCCTGGTGCAATCGATAATCATCCCAAACCTAATCATCTCGTTCGCGCCAAGAAGACCATTGATGTGTGCCAGGGCCTTGGAATCGGCAATATGCGACCCTGTAGCGGGACCGCCGCGGTCTCTGTTGAAATCGGAAAAATCTGCGATGGCCACCGGTACGTTTGTCACCGTGCAATTGCCCATCGCAATGCTTTTTACTTTGCTGCTGCCAAACCGTTCCCAGCTCCGGCCAAACAAACCGCCGACATTGGAGCCAGTCTTTTCGACAGTGAGACCCAACGTATTCACGCTGTTAACATCTACGATCGTATTAGGCGACCCGGTATCGATCATCAGGGCAGCTCGCCGATTGTTAATGGAGACCGGAACGAACAGATGATTGCCGAAGCGCCGCTCTAATTTTGCGCCGGCAAGGCCCTGCTTCGAAAGCAACCCGGCTAGGGTGCCGCCGCTTTGTTGTGATTGCACACGGGACGGCGCCAGCGCTTCTAGCAAAAGAATTGCGGCGAACAACTTTTTCATGAGATGAATTGTCGAGAGTGAGAAGGTTTGGAGTTTTCGAATTTTCGAAATTCCGGTCAAGAATGTTTCCACAGCAATTGTGGTCCCGGAAGGAAATTTCTGTTGCCCAGAAGATCACAGCAACTGGTATGGATCGACATCGACCGTGACGGTGACGTCTTCGGGGAATGGCAATTTGTCGAAAGTTTCGCGGACGATCCTGCTGAGGCGCATGATGGCTTCGCCGCGGATCAGGATGTGAAACCGGAATTGGCCTTGCAATTTTTCCAACGGCGCGGGGGTTGCATCGCCCAGGATGAATTCTTCCGGCAGCGCTTCTTTCAAACGACGCTTTAACGTTTCCGCCGACAATTTTGCGCGACCTTCGTGCGCGGAGCGCACCGTGATCAGGATCGCGTGTTTGAACGGTGGAAAATCGCAGCGGTCGCGAAATTCAAGTTCCTGTTGGAAGTAGCCGGCGAAATCGTGGTGGCGTGCAAACTGGATCGATGGTGAAAAGGGCGTGTACGTTTGCACAAAAACCTCGCCCGGCGTTTCGCCTCGTCCGGCGCGTCCTGCGACTTGAGTGAGAAGCTGGAACGTACGCTCGCCAGCTCGGAAATCTGGCAGATGCAGCGCAAGATCGGCGTTGATAATTCCGACAAGTGTCACATTCGGGAAATGCAGACCTTTGGCGATCATCTGCGTGCCGACAAGGATATCGATCTTGCCCGTGCGAAAATTTCTTAGAGTTTCGCGATACGCTTCCTTGCGCGTCATCGAGTCAGCGTCCATGCGACGCACAACTGCTTTCGGAAAAATCTGGGCCACAGTCGATTCGACTTTCTCCGTGCCAAACCCGTAGTAAATCAGCGCGTCTTTTCCGCACGCCGGACATTTCTTCGGCACGGCCGCGGTGTGGCCGCACAAATGACAGCTCAGGCGTCCGGCGACTGCTGGATGACGGTGAAACGTGAGCGCTACGCTGCAATTCGGGCAGTTGCGCGCTTCGCCGCACTCACTGCAAAGCAGTGAGGTGGAAAATCCGCGCCGATTCAGAAATAAAATCGTCTGTTCGCGTTTTGCCAAACGATCGGCGATTGCCTGCGATAATTTTTCCGAGAGTATCGCAGCTTTCTTTTCTTTTCGTCGTTCCTGACGAAGATCCACAACGCGCATGAGAGGCATTTGCTTTTCATCCACGCGCTGGGTGAGCGTCACCAAACGGTACTTCCCGATTGCAGCGTTGTGATAACTTTCGAGCGACGGTGTGGCGCTGCCCAACACCACAACACATTTCTCAATCTTCGCGCGCACCACTGCGAGATCGCGCGCGTGATACCGTGGCGCTTCCTCTTGTTTGTATGTCGTCTCGTGTTCTTCATCGACGACGATGAGCCCGAGATTTTTTAGCGGCGCGAAGACCGCGCTGCGTGCGCCGATTGCGATGCGGGCGCGCCCGGAATGAATTTTGTGCCATTCGTCGTGGCGTTCGCCTTCCGACAAATGGCTGTGCAGCACAGCCACTGCATCCGGGAGGTCGGCAAAACGACCTTTAAAACGTTCGACTGTTTGCGGTGTCAGCGAAATCTCCGGGACGAGAACGATTGCGGTGCGCCCGCGATCAAGTGTTGCCCGGATCGCCTGCAAATAAATTTCGGTCTTACCGGAACCGGTCACCCCATAAAGCAAAATTGGCCGCGCATTCTCAGGCGAATCGAGCGCTTGTGTAGTTTCGTTCAGCGCGTCTGTTTGTTCCTCGTTCAGGACAAGATTGGAAGTTGCGATGAACTGCTCATCCGCATGGGGATCACGGACTACGGCTTCTTCGCGCAGCTCTGCAAGCCCGCGTTTTACCAACGCGCGCAACGTCTGGTTATCGAGAGATGTCTGGCGCAGGAGCTCCGCCGCGCGAATCGGCGTTTCTAGCCTCGAGATTGCCTCGACAAGTTCCGCCTGCCGAGGTGCGCGTCTTCGCAGCTTCTCAAGCTCGTCATTGTCGATTTCTCGCCGGGGCTGCACAAACAGCTGCTTCTTCCATCCCACTTCTGCGCGCCGAATCACTTGGGGCAGCATGCTGCGCATCACCGCTTCGATCGGGCAGCAATAATAGCTACCGATCCAACGCGCCAGTTCGAGCAGTTGCTCGCTCAAGACCGGCGCTTCGCCGATTATTGCTTCAATTGGCCGGATCCCTTTGGCTTCAGTTTGTTCTGGGAGCGCGACGACAGTGGCGAGCGCAGATTTCTCGCGAAACGGTACGCGCACGCGCGAGCCGACTCCGATTCGGCCGGTCAAGCTTTCGGGAACAGCGTAATCGAGCTCGCGATGGATCGCCCGATCAATGATGACACGAACGTAATTGGCCTTTGCCATAGGCTGCTCACAATTGGTGCTCCTGCTCGTGCTCGTAATCTTAATCGATTACTGTAATCATCATGAAAAGCCTGGGAAGATGAAACAGCATATGGTTCGTCGGCCGAGCACGAGCACGATAAGGAGCACGAGCACGAACTGAATGATCCGGTTTTTGTTCAAACTGGTCCTCTGCGTGATGCTGGCACTGGCTACAGGCTTTGTTTATCTCGCAGTGTTATCGGGCGATCCGTTATACACGGTTTACGAATGGATGAGCCCGGCGCGGTTTCAACGATACGACCGCCTGATTCGCGTCGTCGCGGCCGAACATCAGCTCGATCCCATGCTGGTGAAAGCGGTCGTTTGGCGTGAGAGCCGGTTCGATCCAAGAAAGTACGGCACCCACGGAGAGCGCGGGCTCATGCAAGTAACCGAAAGAGCAGCCAACGAATGGGCGCGCGAAAATAAGATCGCCGATTTCTATTCCGACCAGCTTTTCGATCCAAAGACAAATCTGGAGGCGGGCACGTGGTATTTGCATCGCGCGGTCGAACACTGGAGGCTTCGGTCCGATCCGCTTCCTTTCGCCTTGGCAGAGTACAACGCCGGCGCCAGTCGCGCCCAGCGGTGGAGCAAAAACAGCGTTAGCGACACATCGGTGCGAACGTTTTTCAAGAACATCGATTTCCCGGCAACGCGAAAATACGTCGAGTCAATTATCGACCGCTACAAATTCTATCAACGGCGCGGTCGCATGTAAGCGGAATCATGCCGGAGTTGAGACGACGGTTATTGGCGATTTCATTTTCGAGTTGTGCAGTAACAATGTCCGCCTAGATTGGCAGCCTTTGCTCGCGAGACAATGCGACGACCGGGTGTTTCCATAATCGGTTCAACTGTTTTTGCTGGTGTCGCGCTTGGACTCGCTGCGCTAGCCGGCAACATCAATTTACCGGCGCAAACGATCGCTTCGCCGACTCAATTTCAACCCGGTGCCGCAACTCACGAGACGCGGACGGACTCGCAAAACGGCCTCCAGTTTCCAAATGGAGGCGAAATTAGCGCACAAATTGAAACTGTGGCATCGGCGCCGTCGACGCGCAGCAGCATTATGGCGATCTGGGAAAGCGTAAGCGGCGCGAAAGGATATCTACTCGATGTTTCCACCAGCAGTTCGTTCAGCAGCTACGTCGAAGGCTACCACGATCTGGATGTTGGCAACGTGATTGGGCGAGTCGTAACCGGATTGGATTCGGGTACCACCTACTACTACCGGGTGCGGCCTTATAGCGACGCTGGGCCGGGTAGCTTTTCGGGAGCAATGGCGGGTACGACGACGCCTACCACTGGGCTGAACGTTCACGCAACGTTCGACAGCTCCATTACCGGCAACCCAAACGCCGCGGCGATCGAGACAATGATTAACCGGGCGATCTCGATCTTGGAATCGCTGTTCAGCGATCCAATCACAATCCAGATTCGTTTCCGCTATGCGACGACTGGACCAGACGGGACTCCTCTGACTATGGGCCGTATTGCGCAGAGTGACTTTGTTTATTACAACATGCCATGGGGCACATACATCAGTGCTCTCAGAGCAGATGCCGGGACCAGCAATGACAATGTCGCAAACGCGAGTCTGCCTGGGTCGGCATTGTCGTCGAATATGAGACCGTCGAGCGCGAATGGGCGCGCAGTCGGATTGAACACGCCTCCGGCAATGTTTGCGAACGGCACAGTGGGTAACGGCGGGCCTTACGACGGAATCATTACGCTTAATTCTGCAGCGCCGTATCAGTTCACACGACCTCCCAGTGCGGGCAACTACGATGCGCAGCGCGCCGTGGCGCATGAAATGGACGAGGTTATCGGACTTGGTTCGCGCCTCACGATCTCTGGCAACGATCTTCGCCCGCAGGACTTGTTCAGCTGGTCGTCGACAGGCGTTAGGAACATCCATTCTTCCGGCACGCGCTATTTCTCTATCAATGGTAGCGTCACTCACATCGTCAATTTCAATCAGGACCCAAGCGGCGATTTTGGCGACTGGCTTAGCACGTCATGCCCTCAAGCGCATCCGTATGTGCAAAATGCGTTTCTCTGTGCCGGACAGGCTTCCGATGTAGCGGCTACATCGCCTGAAGGCATCAACCTTGATGTCATCGGTTACGATTTAACGAATGCGCCATCCGGGCCTGTGACGGACGACTTTAACAACGATGGTCACCCAGATTACCTCCTGTACTACGCGGGTAATCGGCGAACAGTCGTTTGGTACATGAATAACAACATCCATTTCGCAAGCAACAATGGTCCTACTCTTCCTTCGGGTTGGAGCGTTGTGGGTGTGGCGGATTTTAATCGTGACGGACACCCCGATTATCTGCTTTTCAATGCGACGACGCGCGAGACGGTGATTTGGTATCTGGTCGGAGCGACGTTTCTAGCCTCAAATCATGGTCCGCAGTTGGTGAGCGGCTGGCAGGTGGTGGGGACCGGGGACTTCAACGGCGATGGCAAGCCAGATCTTGTGCTTTACCGATCCAGCACGCGGGAAACAGTAATCTGGTACCTAAACAACAACGTGCGCGTGGGAAGCGCCGCTGGTCCTACTCTTGTCTCAGGCTGGAGCCTGGTAGCAGTCGCTGATTTCAACGGGGATGGCCAACCGGATTATCTGCTGTTCAAGCCGAGTACAGGGCAGTCCGTGATCTGGTATTTGTCGGGAGTCACGCGGACCGGCAGTAGATCTGGGCCGACAATTCCGGACGGCTATGAGATTGTGGGAGCCGCTGATTTCGACGGCAATGGCAGACCCGATTACGTGCTTTACAATTCGAGCACGCAGCAAACGGCGATTTGGTATTTGAACGACAATCTGTTCATTGGTAGCGCGTTCGGCCCGACTCTCCCTAGTGGCTGGAGCCTGGTCGCGCCTTGAGCGTTGACACAAACTTACCCGGCTGGTTAACTTTTTTGTGGGCGTAAAGCCTACTTATAAACGAATGGCTTAAGCTTGGAGAAAACCGGAGCTTCTTCCCTGTCTGGTCGCGCGCGTTGACGCTTTACCTGTCCGGCGTGCTCGCCCTGTTGTTCTTCGTAAAGATTCCCTGGCATGCGCTCAGCAGGTAACGGAGCTGCCACTGTCTACTCACTCCGACACACGAGAGGACTTTGGGGCAAACGAGATCACCAGCGGAAACCTCGACGGTCAAGAGGGGATTGCGATAGATCGGCTGCAGACGACAGTCCCAGCGTCGCCGACCACCGGCGGTGCTGGTCAATTTGACTTTACCAATGACGGTCACCCCGATTACCTGCTGTACAATGCGAGCAATCGGCGAACGGTAATTTGGTACATGAACGACAACATTCATTTCGCAAGCAACAATGCTCCTAACGTTCCTTGTTGCGAGTGGAGGATTGCCAGCGTGGCGGACTTTAATGGCGACGGGCATCCCGATTTGCTGCTTTTCAATCCAGGTACGTTCCAGACCGTCATTCGGTATCTGGTTGGAGCGATGTATCTAACCGGCAAGTACGGTCCCACTCTGCCGGGCCGCTGGCACGTTGTGGCGAACAAGTGATTTCAACGGGGATGGGCGGCCAGATGTAGTGCTTTACCAAGACTGGCCGATCACGCACCAAACCGCCATTTGGTACATGAACAATAACGTGCATGTCGGAAGCGCCACTGGTCCTACTCTTCCCAGCGGTTGGAATCTGGTGGCGGTCGCAGATTTCAACGGGGATGACCACCCAGATTATGTGCTGTTCAGGCCGAGTACCGGTCAGTCCGTGATCTGGTATATGTCTGGAGCCACACATATCAGCACCAGATCTGCGCCAACCGCCGTGGCGGGGTATGACTTGGTAGGAGCGGCCGATTTCGACGGCAACGGGACGCCCGATTTCGTCTTTTGGAATTCGGGAACCGGCCGAACAGCGATTTGGTACATGAACGACAATGTTCGCATCGGTAGCGCCGATGGCCCGACTCTTCCCAGTGGGTGGAGCTTAATTGCTCCTTAGCCGCGCCGCGGACATTCGGCGCGGTTCTTCGCCGTCGACGGCGGCGGAATTCGGGTTAACGGTTTTGGTGATGACCAAGGAGGAAATCGCCAATGTCTTGGAGCGAATTGCCACGCTGCTGGAACTGAAGAACGAGAATCCGTTCAAGGTCCGAGCCTACACGAACGCAGCGCGCGCGATCGAAACCTTCGGCGGCAACGTTCCGAATTTTCAGGACGAAGAAGCAGTGGGGAAGATTCCGGGAATCGGAAAAAGCATCGCGCTGAAGATCAAGGAACTGGCTGCTACTGGATCGCTCAAATATCTCCAAGAACTAAGCGCGGAATTTCCGGCCGGAATTATGGAATTGTTCTCACTGCCGGGCCTCGGCGCCAAAAAGATCAAAGCTCTTTATGATCGACTCGGCATAAACTCAATCGAGCAGTTGCAGAAGGCGTGCGAAGACGGACGCGTCGCCGAATTGCCGGGGTTTGGGCAGACCACGCAGCAAAAGCTCTGCGACGCGATCGCGAAACGCGCCGTGCACGCCGGCTCATACCAGTTCGGACAAGTCGCGACTGAAGCAGAAACGCTGCGCTCCGATCTGGCAGCGCACGAAGCGGCTTTACAGGTTGATATCGCCGGAAGCTATCGGCGCCGAAAGGAAATCGTGCACGACTTGGATTTCTTAGTGGCGACAAAAGAGCCCGAAGCGATCATGGCGTTCTTTGTTTCGCATCCACTCGTCGATTCAGTCATCGCGCGCGGACCGACGAAATCGAGTGTGCGACTTCGTTCTGGAGTGCAGTGCGATCTGCGAGTGGTGAGTACGGCGGAATACCCATTTGCGCTAGCGTATTTCACCGGGAACAAGGAGCACAACATCGAGCTACGGAGTCGCGCGCTTCAGCGAGGCTGGACGCTTAACGAATATCGGCTCGGCCCAGCTGCGGTTGATTCCAACGCAAAAAAGAAAAAGCCGGTTAAGAAGATTCCAGCGGTGCACGACGAAGCTGGCCTGTATCGGGCAGTCGACCTCGATTTTATCCCGCCGGAACTACGAGAAAATTGGGGAGAATTTGAAGCCGCCGAAAAACATGCTCTGCCGAAGTTGATTGAGAAGGAAAACTTGCGCGGCACATTTCATTGTCACACCACTGCGAGCGACGGACACAATTCCATTGAAGAGATGGCGGAAGCTGCGCAGGCGCTCGGACTGGAATATCTGGGCATCGCCGACCACAGCCGCAGCTCGAACCAGGCACATGGCATCGACGAGGCAAAACTGCGCTTCCAGATCGGAGCGATTCGAAAGTTCAACACGAAGCTGGATGGTTTTCACGTCTTTGCGGGAATTGAATGTGACATTTTGCGCGATGGCTCGCTCGATTTGCCGGATGAAGTTCTGTCGCAGCTTGATTTCGTGATCGCCTCCGTTCATTCCGTGTTTAACTTGAGCGAAACAGAAATGACGCAGCGCGTGATCCGCGCGATGGAGAATCCGTTGGTTACCGTGCTGGCGCATCCAACAGGCCGTCTGTTGCTGAAACGTGAATCGTACCGGATCGATATCCCCGCAGTGCTAGACGCGGCGGCACGCACTGGCACATGGATTGAGCTCAACGCGGCGCCAAAGCGCCTCGATCTGGACTGGCGCTGGTGGCCGTTGGCCAAAAAAAAGGGAGTGAAGTGCGTCATTAATCCCGATGCTCATCGCACCGAGCGTTTGCAGGATTTGTGGTTCGGAATTGGGATCGCGCGCAAAGGCTGGCTCACCCAGGACGACGTGATGAATTGCTTGCCGCTGGAAAAGATTGAAGCCGCGTTACGAGCAAAGCGGGAAGGGCAGGGCGTGATCGCCAAGCGCGCCGATTTATCACGGGCCGGACGGGCTGGCGGTCGGTCCCTAGCTTAACACTTTTCTCGTTGCGGCATGAACATGGTGAGACATTTGCATGCACCGCCGGCTTTGATGAATTCGCTCATCGGCAGTTCGTGGCAGCGGTAACCGCGATCTTGTAACTGGGTCACGAGCTGCGGCGCACCTGCGGGTAAAACAATATCGCGCTCGATAACGACGGCATTACAGGAAAAGTGCGTCGCCTCTTCCGGGGAGACGTCGATCAAATCAGTCACATGCTCTCGGATTGCGCGCTGGCCGTACTCGTCGAACGCGGACGGGAACCAAAAGGCTCCACCGTCGGGTAATGGACAAAAGCAGGTATCAAGGTGGTAAAAACGCGGATCAACCAGTTCTACCGAGATGGCTAGACAGCCAAGCATGTCGGCCACGGCCCGATGCGATTGAATGTCAGAGCGAAATTTGTAGCCGCAAAAAAGCGCGTCGCCGCCAAAGAGCGCATCCCCTTCGCCTTCGAAATAGAGATTTTCCGGCAGCCAGCACACCTCGTAACCGCGTTCTTTCATCCATTCCGCAAAGAACGGCTGCTCACCGGCTCGTTCTTTGTGCCGGAAATTACTGGGGATGAATATGCGGCCAACGGTCAGTCCGGCATTGGCGGTGAAAACCATATCGGGAAGTCCCGGTCGCGGCGCAGATAAATAGACCTTGCAATCCAACTTCGAAAGAGTGGCCCGTAATTGTTCCCATTGCGTTTTTGCGAGGGCTGCGTCGGCGCCGCGGGCGCGACTCATCCACGGATTGATCTCGTACTCGATGCCGTAATAATCCGGCGGACAAAGGAGCAACTCGCGCATAGGAACATCAAACTAATCGCGAGAGCGGGATTCGGTGAGAAAACCGGCAAGTTCCCGAAGAAATGGCTCCACATCTGTGACGAGGCCGATTGACTGTAAGGGCTGGTGTTCGATCGCTCTTTCCACAGCCGGAGGATCAATGTCCACGCAAACCGTCTTCACGTCAGGCGCCAACATGCTGGCGATGGCGAGCGAATGCTGGAGTGTCGCGAGCAATATTATATGGGTCACATCAGCGAGTTTTGTTCGCATCACTTTTTGAGCTTCGATTGCGTCCGTTGTTACGCCGGGAATCGGGCCTTCGTCACGAATTCCACCGGTGAGCACGATATCGACTTTATGACGGACGCAGGCGTGGAGAATGCCTCCCGTCAGGATCTTTTGATGCACAGCCTGGGAGATCCCGCCCGCTTCGCGAATCGTGTTAATGGCGCGCAGATGGTTCTCGTGTCCACCTCGTGCGACAGCCAGGTCTGGATTCGTCCCCAACGAGGTCCCGAACAAGTCGCGCTCCACATCATAGGCGGCAAATAAATTTCCAGCGAAAAGGCGATCGACATACCCTGCTTCAATCAGCCGGACCAAATGCTGACCGGCACCGGTCCGTACGATTGCCGGTCCGGCGACAATTGCGATTTTCCCTTCCGCTGCGCGGGCGCTTCGCAACTCGTCACCAATTCCGCGAATGATGGCGGACTTTGGTTCGTCGGCATCAACTGTGGTGTTAATGAATTGGAAAAGGTCAGTATGCGTTGTTGCACGCTGGACCGGCACAACCCGAACCCCCTGGTGCCCAACAACAATTTCGTCGCCCTTGTTCACATCGAAGAACTTAACCGCTCGCGCAGTGCCTTTTTTTCGATCAAGCGCGACTGCGCTGTTGATCATTGCGGGGCGCACTTCGATTTCCTTGCCGTCTAAGCGCACGAAGGTTTGCTGATTCGTCGTCACATAGAAATCGGGCGGAAAAACTCCGTCCGCAGGGGCGCTCGCGACTTGCGCATTTGCGCGCTCGACGACTTCGGCGCCCTGCTGGCGAAGACGCAGGATCAACTCGTCCAGCGCCTCGCCTGTTTCGGCAGATACCTCGATTCGGGCAAAGCTTTGGTCTGCTCGCTTTCTGCCGATACTGATCTCGGCAATCTTGAAGTTCGCGCCGTGGGTCAGAATTTGATCCAGCACTTTTGGCAAAATCAGAGAGTCGATAATATGCCCGCGTAGCTCGATCGTTTCCGAAACCATTTGCAGAATTTAGCCGTCCGGCGCGGTCGCGCCAGTGATGGCGACATCGTTGTAGCGCTGCTTGTGCCAAGCGCCGAATTCGATACGTAACAACAGTCAATATGGAAAAACCAAGTGTAGGTGGGCCTTCGCCGAGTCGAAAAGCACATTGGGCGCCGGGATCGAGGTTAAATCGAAAGACCAAGCGTCCGCCGCCCCTGCCGTTGAAGAACAATTCCCAAAAGCAACGCGCGCGATGAATCGTTAAACCGGAACCGCCATGCACCCAGATCTGCCAGCTCTCTCCGAAAAGGTGGCGAAAGTACTATCACGCGTAGCTGAATACGTCGTCACCCAACCTGCAGAGCTGCGAGTTCTTCGAGAAATGTCAGACGCAGAGGTGAACGATTTTGCAAACAGCCACGGCTGGCGCGTAATACGTCGGCTCGGGGGACGTCAGATCGAATTCTATAATGATGCAAGTGTGCGAGCAGTGTAGCAACGGCTTTGCGAGCCGTTCGGGTTGCAGCCAGGCGTGGCGTATGTTCGTCTGACGCGCCACAACCGCGTGGCTTACACCTGGCGACTGGACACAGACGAGCTGTTGGCTTACGAATGCCCAGCCGCAGCACCGATGGAAGCAGCAAAAATTTATTTTATTGTTTTCGGCGCTCTGACAATCGTTGGCGGGATTGTCGGCTATTTGAAGGCAGGCAGCGTGGCGTCGATCATTGCCGGCTCAATCACTGGCGTGTTATTGCTCGTAGCTGCGTTTCTGTTGCCCGAACATCGCGCGATTGGTTTGGCGACTGCGCTTATTGTGTCCATTTTGCTCGCTGCGCAGTTTGTCCCGAAATTTCTGCAGACCGGAAGAGTGATGCCTGCGGGAATGATGTCGATCCTGAGCGTGATCGGGATCATTGCGGCCATCGTCGCCTGGGTAAAAAAGTAATCACGTGGGAAGAATTCGCCTTCGGACGTGGCGGCGGCTTGTGCTGGTCTTATTCGGCGCACTTTTCGCCGCGATTGTTTACCGCTGGGTTTCGCTCGAGCGACTGCAAGGTATAGCGCCTGTTGAAATATCAGCCACGCCAACACCGGAACCGACACCGACCCGGCCGCCGGTGATCACAGGAAAATTGGATACCGGAAAATTGTTCAACGGGATCACGCTTCACTCCACGGTCGAGACGCTGCCGGGTGCCGATGCCTCGACCGAGCGAACCCAACCCGATAGTTACGTGCTCGACCTTAGGCTACAGGCACGCGTGCCGTTGGCGAACAAGACGATCGAGGAACTCGCGAAAGTCACTTCCCAGCTGCCAACGCTGTTGCCCGGTTTGGCATCGATGTTATCAGCCGATCCGGTTTCGCCGCTTTACGCTCAGCTTTACGAATCGAAAGTCAGAATGTTGCGCGAAAATCTCGCCCGCCTCGATCTGCTTCTGTCACGGCATAACTTTTTCGACTGCCAAACTATCCTGCAAATGCAGCATCCCCAGACGCATCGAAAAGCGCTCCTGCTCCAGGCGGACATGGATGTGGATGCTGACGGCTCCGATGCGGATCGGATGCCCGTTGGCACTGGCGCCCTCGCTAATTTCAAGCCGTCCACGAGTTATCGCTGGCCAAAGAAAACGTCCGCGCCTAATCCGTATCTCGCGGGGATGGAAGAGCGATTGAAACGGGCAGAAGATGAATACGCGCTTGCAACTACGACTGCTCCCCGCAAACGCGATTTGCGCAATGCAATCGCAGAATTGCGCGCCGAAGTCGGCACACTGAAAAAGTACAGCTTTCTCATCGGTGCGACCGATCCTTTTATCGTAGTGCCGGGCGCATTTACGCACGCTAGTGAACCGGTAAAACCCGGGGACTGTGCGCTGGTCGTTTTCGGAGATTCGATTTATCCGGCCATCGTCGGCGATGTCGGACCGAACGATAAAGTTGGAGAGGCGTCACTGCGCATCGCAAAACAGATCAATGCACTTTCCAATCCCTACAATCGGCCCGTGAGCGATCTCAAGGTGAGCTACATCGTTTTTCCCGGAACGGCAGAGAAGTCAGTTGGCCCGCCGGATTTTGAAAAACTTCAGGCCCGTTGCGAAGCATTCGTGAAGGAGATCGGCGGCGCAAGCGTGCCGTTGCATCACTGGGAAAATATCATCCCGCCTTCGCCGAGTCCCAGCCCTTCGTCGTCTCCCAGTGTAACACCGTCGCCTTTATCAACTGCATCGGTGACACCATCTGTTTCACCGGGGCCGACGTTTGCGTTTCCCGTTTCCAGCCCAGCAGGAACTGCCGCGGCGAATTCGACGGTTGCTCCAACGAGTTCACCCGCAGCGACCCGAAGTCCCCACAAGAAACGAAAGCCGTGAATCTGATTATCCGCGATGCTGTTGAGGCTGATCTGCCGGCGATCATCGAGATTTACAATGCCACTGTGCCGACGCGCATGGTGACAGCCGAGCTCGAGCCGGCCAACGTCGAAGCGCGTTTGCCATGGTTCCGGGAGCATTCGCCAGAACAATATCCGTTCTGGGTCATGGAGTCGGACGGCCGCGTGATTGGCTGGCTTGATTTCAAAAAATTCCTGCCGCGCGGTGCCTATCGCGGCACAGCGGAGATCAGTGTTTACGTCGATGAGAATTTCCGAGGTCGCGGCGTGGGGCAGCGATTGCTACAACACGCCATCGCCCACGCACCATCATTGGGAATCACCGCGCTGGTCGGCCTAATCTTCGGGCATAACGAGCTGAGTTTGAAATTGTTTGAGCGTCTCGGTTTCGAGCGCTGGGCATTTTTACCAGGTGTTGCGCAACTCGACGGCGTGCAGCGCGATCTCGTGATGATGGGTCAACATTGTCCCGCGCGTTGTAGCCACTCCGAAAGCCTTCGGGGTCCAGTCCCGGTAGAAAAACCGTCCAATATCGATGCGCCTCCCGCCCTCGCAGAGCTTCGGCGTGGCAAGCAGGCGCGTGGCTACAACGACAGCCTGAGCCTGATGCGTACTCTGATGCAGTATCGGCACGAGCCCATTCACTCGGAGCTGTTAAAAATCCGCGACAAATATTCCATGTTGCATCTGGACGTGCTGATTCTGATTTATCACTTTGCAAAAGTTTGCTCCGGACACATTCTTGAGATCGGCGCATTCGTTGGCGGCGCCACCATTGCCGCGGCGTTCGGCGTGCGTGATTCAGGTGAGAACAAAAAGCTGGTGGCGATCGAACCTGGCGGGAGCGTAAAACACAAGCGGCTTGGCACGCGCAATATCTTGCGCGATTTGGAACGAAATCTCGCCCGGCAGCGCGTATCGAAAATAGTTAGCCT
>Ga0137362_10001500_pt1 | contig 14519 bp, 10 predicted proteins | sample MadtaG_2_FD_104801 | JGI IMG/M metagenome (GOLD analysis project Ga0137362, IMG submission 104801) | Vadose zone soil microbial communities from Angelo Coast Range Reserve, California, USA - Mad1_100_16 metaG | ecosystem: Environmental > Terrestrial > Soil > Vadose zone | place: USA: California... | reverse complement strand
CCTGTCCCTCATCGACGTACAGCGCATTGGGCTCGACGCGAATGCCGGGATAGCGCGCGGCGAGGCGCTCGACGTACTTCCAATGGGTCGTCGCTCGCTTGCCTTCGAGAATACCCGCGGCCGCGAGCACGAACACACCGGAACAGATCGAGCACAGACGTGCGCCGCGATCATAGGCCTGGCGGAGCTTCCCCAGCAGCTCCCTGGGCGGCGTCTCATCGGCATCGCGCCAGCCGGGCACGACAATGGTGTCGGCGCGCTCCAGCAGCCGCAGCGAATGCGACACCTGCACCGCGATGCCGCCGGTGGCGCGGATCGGACCGCGCTCGCCAGCACACACCGCGAAGGCGTACCAGGGCACGTTCAGCTCCGGTCGCGGCAAGGCAAACAGCTCGACCGCGCACCCGAACTCGAAGGTGCACAGCCGATCGTAGGCCACAGCGGCAACCAGATGCGTCATGGCGTGATCTTAACGCATGCTGGCATTCTGGCCACTGCGAAATAGGGCCGCGGCCGCGCAAGATGGCGCCTGCCCTGCCCCACTTCAGGAGGTCCACGCCATGCCGAGCTCCGTCACACAGGTTGCGCCTGCCGACAGCGCCACGGCCCTGCAGCACTTCGAGTCGTGCCTGCGGCTCGAGACCGACTGCTGGGACGTGCACGCTGCGCTCTCCCAGGGGGCGGACTTCGTGCTCATCGATGTGCGCAGCCCGGAGCTGTACGCCAAAGGCCACGTGCGCGGTGCAATCAACATCCCACACGGCAAGATCATTGAATCGCGCATGGCGCAGTACCCGCGGGAGACCATCTTCGTCGTCTACTGCGCGGGCCCGCACTGCAACGGCGCGCATCGCGGAGCGCTGCGGCTCGCGCGCCTCGGCCGGCCCGTGAAACTCATGATCGGCGGCGTGACGGGCTGGCTCGACGAGGGCTATACGCTCGAGTGAACCCCGCCGCCTGGGCCAGGGCGATGCGCAGGGTCGCCGGTCCAGCACCCTGCGCTCGAGTGCCTGATGACGCTCTAAGGGCCTGATACGCCGCGAAGAACTCCGGCCGGTCCGGAACACTCTGTCCCGAAGCACCCGGTCCGTGCGCAAAGCAGCTTGCCCGCTGCCACCTGCGTGCCGGATCATTGCGGCCGATCCTCGAGCACCCGGAGACAGTCCATGTCGCTGCCGATTCAGTTGAACGTCAACGGCAGAGCCGTGACGGCCGAGGTCGAACCCGACACCCTCCTCTCGAGTTTTCTGCGCGAGCACCTGCGCCTGACCGGGACGCATGTCGGCTGCGACACCGCGAGTTGCGGCGCCTGCACCGTCCACGTCGGCGGTCGCGCGGTGAAGAGTTGCAATGTGCTCGCGGCCCAGCTGCAAGGCCAGGAAGTCACGACCATCGAGGGGATCTCCCGGGCCGACGGCTCGCTGCATCCGATGCAGGCCGCGTTCAAAGCCTGCCACGGCTTGCAGTGCGGCTTCTGCACCCCGGGCATGGTGATGAGTGCGATCGACCTCGTCATGCATCGCGAGCATTCGACCGCCGAGCAGATCCGAGCAGGGCTCGACGGCAACCTGTGTCGTTGCACGGGCTACCAGAACATCGTCAATGCCGTGGCAACGGCCGCGAAGGCCATGGGGCGCTAGCGGGGCAAAAGTCACGCCTTTTGCCTCCCGGGCTGAAAGGGCCGCGGGCCACTTTCAGCAGTAGACTATAGGAGCCAGACATGAACGCAGCAGTGCGAGCGCCATTCATCGGCCGTCCTGTCGAGCGCAAGGAGGACTACCGCTTTCTCACCGGTGCCGGGCAATACACCGACGACATCACTCTCCCGCAGCAGACCTACGCCTGCTTCCTCCGCAGCCCCCACGCGCACGCGGCGATCCGCTCGATCGACACATCCGCGGCGCGCAGCGCCCCCGGCGTGCTCGCGGTCTTCACGGGCAAGGATCTGGCGGGTGTCGGCGGGCTGCCCTGCGGCTGGCTCATCAAGTCGATCGACGGCAGCCCGATGAAGGAGCCCAAGCACCCCGTGCTCGCGGAGGACAAGGTGCGCCACGTCGGCGACCAGGTGGCGCTCGTGGTCGCCGAATCGGTAGCCCAGGCCAAAGCGGCGGCCGCCCTGATCGAGGTCGACTATGAGGTGCTGCCGGCGGTTGTCGATACGGCCACGGCCGCTAGAGCCAAGACCGCCGTGCACGGCATTGCGCCCGACAACGTCTGCTTTACGTGGGCAATCGGCGACCAGGCGGCAGTCGCTGCGGCGTTTGCCAAAGCCGCCCACGTCACCAGGCTCTCGTTCGTCAACAATCGGCTGATTCCGAACGCGATCGAGCCGCGCGCCGCCAATGCGCAGTACTCGCGCGCTGACGATTCATACACGCTGTACGTGACGAGTCAGAACCCGCACGTCGAGCGCTTGCTGATGACTGCATTCGTCCTGGGTCTTCCCGAGCACAAGGTCCGCGTCGTGGCACCGGACGTCGGCGGCGGCTTCGGCTCCAAAATCTATCTGTATGCAGAGGAGACCGCGCTCGTCTGGGCGAGCAAGCGCGTCGGCCGGCCGATCAAGTGGACAGCCGAGCGCAGCGAGTCGTTTCTGACGGACGCGCACGGCCGCGATCATGTCAGCACGGCGGAGCTGGCGCTCGATAAGGACGGCAAGTTTCTCGCGCTGCGCGTCGATACGACAGCCAACCTGGGCGCTTATCTGTCCACGTTCGGCTCGTGCATTCCAACGATCCTGTACGCGACCCTGCTTGCCGGTCAGTACGCGACACCGCACATCTATTGCAAGGTGCAGGCGGTTTTTACCAACACCGCGCCCGTGGATGCTTATCGCGGAGCCGGTCGACCCGAGGCGACCTACCTCCTCGAGCGCATCGTCGAGCTCGCGGCGCGCGAGCTGCGGATCGATCCCCCGGAGCTGCGGCGACGCAACTTCATCCGCAAGTTTCCTTACGCGACGCCCGTGGGCCTCACCTACGACACCGGCGACTATGAGGCAACGCTGAAGCGCGTGCTGGAGATCGCTGATGTCAACAGCTTCGCGGCGCGCAAGGCGGCGAGCGCGAAGCAAGGACTGCTGCGGGGCATCGGATACTCCTGCTACATCGAGGCCTGCGGCATCGCCCCGTCGAACATCGCCGGTGCGCTCGGCGCCCGCGCCGGGCTGTTCGAGGCCGGTGAGGTGCGCGTGCACCCGACCGGCAAGGTCACGGTGTTCACCGGCTCGCACAGCCACGGACAGGGACACGAGACCACCTTCTCGCAAGTGATCGCCGACAGGCTCGGCATCTCCCTCGAAGACGTCGACATCCAGCACGGCGACACCGGCAAGGTTCTGTTTGGCATGGGAACCTACGGCTCGCGCTCGCTCGCCGTGGGCGGCTCCGCCATCATCAAGGCGGCCGACAAGATCATCGCCAAGGGCAAGAAGATCGCCGCGCACCTGCTCGAGGCGAGCGATGCCGACGTGGAGTTCGTGAACGGCGAGTTTCGTGTCGCCGGCACAGATCGCAAGAAGGCCTTCGCCGAGGTCGCGCTCGCCGCTTACGTGCCGCACAACTATCCGCTCGACAAGCTCGAGCCGGGCCTGAATGAGAATGCTTTCTACGACCCCAGCAACTTCACCTTCCCGGCAGGCTCGTACGTCTGCGAAGTCGAGGTGGATCCGGCGACCGGCGCGGTGCGCGTCGACCGTTTTGCCGCCAGCGATGATTTCGGCAACGTCGTCAATCCCATGATCGTCGAGGGCCAGGTGCACGGCGGGCTGGCGCAGGGGATCGGCCAGGCGCTGCTGGAAGGTTGCATCTACAACAGCGACGGACAGTTGATCACCGGGAGTCTCACCGACTATGCGCTACCGCGGGCGGATGACCTGCCGCACTTCGCCGTCGAGACCGCCAAGGGCACGCCCTGCACGCACAATCCGCTGGGCGTGAAGGGCTGCGGTGAAGCGGGCGCGATCGGCTCGCCGCCGGCGGTCATCAACGCGCTCGTGGATGCGCTCGCGCCGCTCGGGGTGCGTGATGTGCCGATGCCCGCCACGCCCTACGGTGTGTGGCAGGCGATTCAGGCGGCGAAGCACAGTTAAGGGGGCGAAAACCATGCCGGCCATGTCGTATCACCGTCCCGCCTCGGTCGCCGAAGCGGCCAAACTGGCTGCGAGCGACCCGGATGCGAGAGTCCTCGCCGGCGGCCAGTCCGTGCTGCCGTCCATGAAACTCGGGCTGCTCGCCCCCTCGGCGTTCATCGACCTCGCAGGGATCGGTGAGCTTCAAGGCATCCGCGCGGACGGCAAGACGCTCACGATCGGCGCCATGACGACACACGCGAGCGTCGCCGACTCGCAGGAAGTGCGGACGAAGATCCGTGCCCTGGCGCAGCTCGCCGCCGGCATCGGCGACAGCCAGGTGCGCAATCGCGGCACGATCGGCGGTTCGCTCGCCAACAGTGATCCGGCGGCCGACTACCCCGCCGCCGTACTCGGGCTCGGCGCGAGTATTCGCACCAACAAGCGTGCGATCGCCGCCGACGGCTTCTTCAAGGGCCTGTTCGCGACCGACCTGAATCCCGGCGAGCTCATCACCGCGGTGGAGTTTGCGATTGCGGAGAAGGCCGGTTACGAGAAATTCCGCCAGCCCGCTTCGCGCTTCGCCCTGGTCGGGGTGTTCGTCGCGCAGGTCGGCAAGGCCGTGCGCGTCGCGGTCACGGGCGCGGCGGCGTGCGCATTCCGGGTGAAGTCGCTCGAAGAGGCGCTCACGAAGCGCTTTGCGCCCGAGGCGTGCGATGGGATCAGGGTATCGGCCGCGACACTCAACAGTGACATTCACGGCAGCGCCGAGTATCGCGCCCATCTGATCCCCGTGCTGGCACGGCGGGCCGTGCAGAAGGCGCTCGGGTGAGCTCTGGTGGCGCCGCCGTCCCTGCCCACATCGATCGACGACACTCAGCAGCTGCTGCTCAAGCATGACTACGTCGCCGACCGGCAGCTCGCGACGGCGGTGTTTCTCGGCCTGAAGCTCGAGCGGCCGCTGTTCATCGAGGGCGAGCCGGGCACCGGCAAGACCGAGATCGCCAAGGTCCTCGCAAGCGGCCTCGGCGCCGAGCTCATCCGCCTGCAATGCTACGAGGGCCTCGACGTCAACCTCGCCGCGTACGAGTGGAACTACGCGCGGCAGATGCTCGAGATCCGCCTCGGCGAAGCGGCGCACGAGTCGCGCGAGCAGATCGCCGCGAACCTGTTTTCCGAGCGCTTCCTCATCGCCCGACCACTGCTGCGCGCGCTGCAGCCTCACCCGGTGCCGCCGGTGCTGCTGATCGATGAGCTGGATCGCACCGATGAGCCGTTCGAAGCGTATCTGCTCGAGGTGCTGTCGGATTTCCAGATCACGATCCCGGAGCTCAACACCGTGGCGGCGGCTCGAGCTCCGATCGTCATCATCACCTCCAACCGCACGCGGGAGATTCATGACGCCGTGAAACGGCGCTGCATCTACCACTGGGTGGACTATCCGGACGCCGCCCGTGAGTTGGAGATCATTCGGCGTAAGGTGCCGCAGGCGAGGGAGGCCCTGTCGCGGCAAATCGTGGCGTTCGTCCAGGGCCTGCGCACTCTCGAGCTGTACAAGCTTCCGGGCCTGTCGGAGACGATCGAGTGGGGACGCGCACTGCTGGCGCTCGACCGGCTGGCTCTCGACCCGCAGACCGTGGATGACACGCTCGGGGTGCTGCTCAAGTACCAGGACGACATCGCGCGTGTGCGCGGCTCCGAAGCGGCGCGACTTCTAGAGGCGATTCCACCCGAGGCGGTCGGCGCCTAGGGTTGTCGCATCATGCTGCCGACGTCCACGTTGCACGAACCGAGAGCCGGCCAGTTGGCCGACAACGTCTTGCACTTTGCGCGCGTGCTGCGCAAGGCGGGCGTGCCGATGGGGACGGACCGGCCTCTGCTCGCTCTGCAGGCCCTTGAGGTCGCGGGCATCGGTTCGCGAGCGGACCTGCACGCCATCCTGCAAGCCTGCCTGATCGATCGGGTGGAGCATCGGGCGATCTTCGACCAGGCGTTCCACGTGTTCTGGCGTGATCCGGATCTCCTCAACGAGGTCATGCGGCTGCTGCTGCAGTCCGCCGGCGCGCGCCGCGCCGCCGGGCAAGCGCCGCTGGGGTCCAGCCGCCGTCTCACCGAGGCGCTGTTCCGGGACACACCTTCCCCACGCACGGAACCGGTACGCGAGCGGCTCGCGGTCGATGCGCACCTGAGCTGGTCGGATCGTGAGCGTCTGCGCAAGGCCGATTTCGACTCGATGACGACCGCGGAGTGGGCAGCAGCCCAACGCATGGTCGCGGCCCTCGAGCCCTTGTTCGCGCGCATCGTCACACGTCGTGACACACCCTCCACCCACGGTCAACGCCTCGATCTGCGAGCGCTGTTGCGCGAGTCCGCACGGCGCGGGGGCGATATCGCGATGCTTCCCCATCGCACGCGGCGCACGAGGATCGAGCCCCTGGTGGTCATCGTCGACATCTCGGGCTCCATGTCGCGCTATTCGCGCATGTTTCTGCATTTCATCCATGCGCTCGAGAACGGGGCGCAAGCGGCCGGGCTGCGCGTCAGCGCGTTCGTGTTCGGCACGCGCCTGACGCACGTGACGCGTCAGCTCAGGGCGCGCGACCCGGATGAAGCGATCGCGCACGTCGTGCGGCAGGTGGAGGATTGGTCCGGAGGCACGCGCATCGGCCTTTGTCTCAAGGACTTCAATCAACGATGGGCCCGGCGCGTGCCGCTCGGCAGCTCCACCGTGCTCCTGGTGACGGACGGGCTGGAGCACGCCGACCTTGAGCTGCTGTCAGCGCAGTGCGAACGACTGGCCCGCTCCTGCCGGCGGCTCTTGTGGCTCAATCCGCTCTTGCGCTACGACGCATTCGAGCCGCGGGCGCGCGGCATCCGTGCGATTCTGCCGCACGTCGATCGGCTGCTGCCGATGCACAACATCGACTCGCTGGAACAGTTGACGCGTGTCTTGAGCACCGCTCACCGACCGAGCGCCGCGAATTTACCGGAGCCAAGTAAATGGAAATGAAAGGCGAGCGGCAGCTCCCGGCCGATCGCGCGACCGCCTGGGCGCTGCTTAACGACAGCGAGGTCCTGAAGCAGTGCGTACCCGGCTGCGAGAGCATGGCCGCCAGCGGGGCGGGCTCGTACGACATCCTGATGACTACGGCGATCGGCCCCGTGAGGGCGCGATTCAAGGGCAAGCTGTCGCGCACCGACATTGAAGCCCCCAGCCGCTACCGGCTGCTGTTCGAAGGCAGCGGCCAGGCCGGCTTCGCGCGCGGCGAGGCGCAGGTCGAGCTGCAGGAGGTCTCACCCCGACAGACGAAGTTGATCTATGCCGCAACCGCGCAGATCGGCGGCAAGCTTGCGCAAGTGGGCGCGCGCCTGATCGACGCCGCGGCGGCCGCGACCGCGGACAAGTTCTTCGAATGTTTCGCCGCACAGCTCACTGCTCGCACCTCGCCCGCCGGCGCCGCCGAGACTGCCCCGCAGCCCGCTGCGGCGCGCTTCGGTTTCTGGCGCTGGCTGACCTCCTTCTTGAAGCACCTGTTCGCGCGCTAAAGCGCCCGCTAATCACCGCCCGAAGCATCGATCGCCGGCAGGTTGGCCGAGCGCAGGTGCGCATTGAGCTGCGCCAGCGCGCCCGCGCGCTGCGCCCGCCATTCGCTCCGCGCCTGCTCGAGAACATGGGAGTAGTGCGCCAGGACCTGTTGCTGCGCCGGCGTCGGTGCGCGATCGGCCGACTCCGTGTCGGCTTTGAGCGCAGTCAGTTGCTCATTGACGGCGCTGAAACCGGCTTCCTTCTTCTCGTTGCCGAGCGCCTCGCGCAGCACAGCGGCCTCGTCCAACAGCGCTTTGTGCGCGGTATCGCCCGTCAGCCGCCCAATCAGGGCCTCGAGCTTCTCGCGGACCTCCTTGCGGCTGTCATTGCCTGCCCGCATCCGCTCGAGCGTCCGATCAACCGCACGGCCGAATGTGAGCAGGGACTGCAACTGCGCAGGGGTCGTGTGCACGCGTGGATCGAGCTTGACCACAAGAGGCGCGCGCAGAGCACGGCCCGCCGCGGTCAATACGACGCTATAGCTCCCCGGCAACACAAAGGAGCCCTCCACCTTCAGAGGCGTGTCCTCCGCAAAGACCGCCGTGATGCCGTACTCGAATTCGATCGCGCGCGGGCGCGGGTAGCGCAGATTCCAGACGAAGCGGTGCATGCCGGGCGTCGCCGACAATCCCGGCGGCGGTCGCAGCCAGGCCTCCTCGAAATAGCGCTCCGCCTCGACCGCCTCCGGCTTGTCATCGGAGCTGAAGCGACGCACGAGCGCACCCGCGGAATCGCGAATTTCGAGCGTCACCGGACCGCGCACATCGCTCCCAAGCCAATAATCGATCAGCGCGCCCGCCGGCGGATTCTGACCAACAGCAGTTTCGCGCGGCAGCGGGGTGTCGCGGTTGTTGTTGGGACGGACACGCCATGCCACCGCGGGCGTAAACAGATGCGCGGACTCATTCAGCAGCGCAGGTGCCAGTTGGCGTAACGGTATCAGATCGTCCAGCACCCACAGCGCGCGACCCTGGGTGGCCGCGATCAGGTCGTTAGCGTGCACCAGCAGATCCCGCACCCAGGCTTTCGGCAGGTTGAGCTGCAGCGACTGCCAATGCCCGCCGTCGTCGAAGGACACGTAGACGCCCTCGGCCGTGCCGGCATACAACAGGCCGCGCCGCGTGGGATCGGCGCGCACCACCGACACGAATTCTCCCGGCGGCAGCCCGGTATCGATCTCGGTCCACGTCTTGCCGAAGTCGTGGGTGCGCAGCACGTGCGGGCGGAGCTCATCCTGGCGCTGGTTGTCGACCGCGACATAAGCCGTGGCGGCATCGAGCGCGGAGGCGTCCAGCGAGCTGATCTTGCTCCAGGGCGCGAGCGTGCGCGGCGCGACTTGGCTCCAGCGTTTGCCGCCATCGCGGGTGAGCTGGATCAGGCCGTTATCGGTGCCTACCCAGATCACCTCTGCCGACAGGGGCGAGGGGGCGATGCTGAAAATCACGCCATAGCCGCAGGCCGTGGCGGCGGCGATTGCAACCGATTCCTGACAATTCGTGGCACCTGCGCGCTTGCCCGTCAGGTCCGGACTGATAACCTGCCAGTGCGCGCCGCGGTCCGCGGAGCGGAACAGCACTTGTGCGCCGTACAACAGCGCATGTGGCGCCGTCGCAGTGAACACCAGCGGCGCGATCCATCCCCAGCGATATTTCAGCTCGGTCGGCCGCTTGGCGTAGCTGCTCACCGGCCAGGGCGAGACGTTTGCGACCTGTCCGGTGCGCTCATCCCAGCGTGAGAGGCGCCCGCCAAGGCCGCTTCCGTACACGACGTGCACGTCGTCCGGATCCGGAATCATGTAGTCGCGCTCGTCGCCGCCGACTGGATGCCAGTCGCGGAAAGTGAGCGAGCCGTAGTCGCTGCGGCTCGCCGCACCGACCGTGCCACTGTCCTGTTGCCCGCTGTAGATCCAGTAGGGGAAACGTGTGTCCGCGGCGAGATGATAGAACTGACCGGTCGGTTGGTTGTACCACTCGCTCCAGCTGTGGCCGTCATCCACGCTGATCACCGCGCCCTGATCCGAAGCGGTGATCCAGCGTTCGGGATGCTCGGGATTGATCCACAGGTGGTGATAGTCATCACCACCGGGCGCGCCTTTGATTTCCGTCCAGGTCTTGCCGCCGTCGGTGGAGCGGCGGATCGACTGACCAGCGGCGTACACGGTGTCCGCGTTGCGCGGGTCGACCGTGAGCCGCGAGAAGTATGAGTTTCCGAAGACGCTCGCGCGCTCGTTCACCCGCGTCCAGTGCTCACCGCCGTCATCGGAGCGCCACACTCCCCCCTCCTTCTTGGAATCCACGGTCGCATACACACGCGTGCTCTGGGCGGTGTGCGCGACGGCGAGCCCGATCCGGCCGAGCGGTCCACTCGGCCAACCCTGTCCGTTCAACCGTGTCCAGCTCGCTCCCCCGTCCATGGACCTGTAGATGCCGCTGCCCGGCCCGACATTGGGTTGGAAATAGGACAGCCAGGGCCAGCCGCGCGCCTGCCAGGCGGCGGCGTACAGCACATCCGGATCCGTGGGATCGGCGGCCAGGTCCACCGCACCGGTTGCCTCATCGATAGCGAGTGCATGCGTCCACGTCCTGCCGCCATCGGTGGATCGGTAGACGCCGCGCTCTGGGTTCGGGCCAAAGAAATGCCCGAGCGCGGCAACGACCACGACGTTGGCATCGCGCGGATCGATCCAGATTGCGCCGATGTACCTCGTTGCCTCGAGGCCGACGCCGGCCCAGCTCTTGCCGCCGTCCGTCGACTTGTAGAGGCCGCGGCCGGAGCTGATGTCGTACCGAGGCTCCGGCTGTCCCGTGCCAACATAGATCGTGTCAGGATCCGTGCGCGCGACTGCCAGCGCGCCAATCGCCGGTGGCAGCTCATCCCCCACCGAGGTCCAGGTGCGGCCAGCGTTCACGGTCTTCCACACGCCCCCGCCCGCGGCGCCGAAGTAGAAAGTATCTGGCCGTCCCGCGACGCCCGCCGCCATCGTCGCCCAACCGCCACGAAAGGGGCCGAGCAGCCGCCAGTGCAGCTGCGCGTACGAACCTTCGGGGAGCATCGACTGCGCCTGCACGCCGGCACAGCCGACAAGCAGCAGCAATCTGATGAAAGCGCGCGCACCCCGGCGCGGGCGAGTGATGATCATAAAGTGTTTGGCCCTTCCTGCGGACGTTTGGCCCGATCGGCCGCAAAAGCCCGGCAGATTACGCTCCGCTTTCGCGCCAGCCAATATCGATAGCCGATATCGCCAGTAGTGATTCCACCGCGGCGTGGCATGATACGCGACCTCGCACCCACGGCTGTGCAGTGATGAGCCTCGTCCAGAAGAGCGCTGCTGTCGCGCTATTGGTGTTGCTCGCGGCCACCGGCTACGGCTTGTGGTACACGAGTCAATCCACGCCCGCGCAGGTGAAGCGCGGCCAGCCGACAGCGCGACCCGGTGCATCACCGGTTGACGAAGCAACTTTGATCACCGCGCAGCGGCTGGCACAGCTGGCCAGCGGCACGGAAGAGCAGAGCTTGGCGCAGTCCGCGGTGCGCCTCGCCGATCACGAGCTCGACCTGGCGCTCACGCTGGCCCTGCGCGAGGCCGAAGCGCATCCGCCGGTGCTGAGCCCCGAGGCCCAGCGGATCCAGAATCGCCTGCAGAAGTCCCAGCAACTGCTGGAGAACGATCAAGCACACGTGGCGCAGCTCACGGCGGTTGTCGGGCAGGCCCGCGGACCAGAGAAAAGCTCGCTCCAGGACGAGCTCGACCTGGCGCAGTCGCAACTCGAACTCGACCGGGACGAGGTCGAGGAGGCGAACCAGGATCTGCTCGAGGCAGGCGGCAATCTGCATCAACGCATCCAGACCATGCTTCAGGAACACGCCGCCGCCCAGCACAGCCACCCTGCTGCATCCGTGGCCGGTCGCGATCCGCTCGCGAGCCTGCATGGCATTGTCCGCGAGCTGCGGCAATGGCTCGCGCTGCGCACGCAACAGCAATGGCTGATCGAGGCGGGCCGGCAAGCGGCCGCGAGCGCCGCGCAAATGAGCGCGGAGCGCGCAAGACTGGCCATGCAGCTCGAGGCAAGCAAGGCGAGCGTTCCCGAGTTGGCCCACCACACGAAACGCGCGAAGTCCGAAGGGAGCGCGGCAGCCGTCGCGCCCACTCCGCAGACGACCGGCGCCGAGACTCTCCTCAGCAGGGCGCGGGAGATCGCCGCCGATCAGAAGCTGCTCACGCTTCTGGATCAAAGGATCGCGGATCGGCGGCAGCTCTCCGCTGTCTACGAGAAATGGAGCGCAGCGGTCGCTGCACAGACTCGGTCCGTGCTGCACGCCGCCTTGAAGAGCGTGGCGCTCCTGATAGCGCTGGTCCTGGTGCTGCTGTATCTCGACCATTGGCTGGAAAGGCTCCTCGGGCGCACGCGACTCGACCGCCGTCAGGTGGAGACGGTGCGCACCGTGACGCGCGTTGGACTGCAGATCCTCGGCGTCGTCACCATCCTGCTGGTGCTCGTCGGTCTGCCGGGGCAGCTCGGGACCATGCTCGGCCTGGCCGGCGCCGGACTCACCGTGGCGTTGAAGGACTTCATCGTTGCCTTCATCGGCTGGCTGGTACTGATGGGCAAGAACGGTATCCGGCTCGGGGACTGGGTCGAGATCAACGGCGTCAGCGGCGAAGTCGTCGAGCTCGGCATGTTTCACACGGTGTTGCTGGAAACCGGCAACTGGACCGATGCGGGGCATCCGACCGGCCGGCGCGTCACTTTCACCAACAGCTTTGCGATTCAGGGCCACTACTTCAATTTCTCCACTTCCGGCCAATGGCTGTGGGATGAAGTGCTGGTGCTGGTGCCTTACGACCGGGATCCCCACTCGATCGCCGCTGCGCTTCACAAGGAAGTGCTCGCAGCTACCGCGGAGAACGCGCGCCTGGCGGAGCACGAGTGGCGGCGCGCGGTGCGCGGACAAGGCGGGGGTACGTTCTCGGCCGCCCCCGGCATCAGCGTGCGGCCCGCCGTTGGCGGCGTGGAAGTCGCCATTCGCTACGTCACTCGCGCCAGCGAGCGCTCTGGCCTGCGCGCGCGACTGTACCAATCTGCAGTACAGTGGCTCGCACAGAATTCCACAGTCGCTCCCCGCGTAACATGAGCACGCCACAACCATTGCGCCTGATCGGCCTATCCGGCAGCTTGCGCCGCGGCTCCTTCAATACCGCACTGCTGCGCGCCGCGGCAGGTCTGATGCCGCAGGGAGCCGAGCTTGAGGTGAAGACCGTGCACGGCATTCCGCTGTACGATGGCGATGCGGAAGCTTCGCAAGGGATTCCCGCGAGCGTCGCTGCATTGAAGGAAGCGATGGCCGCCGCGGATGGCGTCGTCCTGGCGACGCCGGAATACAACAACGGCATTCCGGGTGTATTCAAGAATGCCATCGATTGGCTGTCGCGACCGCCGGCGGACATCAAGCACGTGTTTGGCGCGAAACCGTTCGCCCTGATGGGCGCTTCCCCGGGAAACTTCGGCACCGTGCTGAGTCAGAGCGCCTGGCTTCCGGTGCTGCGCACACTCGGTACGAATCCGTGGTTTGGCGCCAAGCTGATGGTGTCGCGGGCCCCGAGCGTATTCGATGAGGCCGGCGCACTGAAGGACCCTGCGGTTCAGGAGCAACTCAAGCGCTACCTGGCCGGATTCGTGGCCTTTGTGGAGCGCTTCCGCCCAGCGTCCGCGTAACGACTAAAACACGTCTGCGGAAACCCGGGCGGGGCCAAGGAGAGCCCCGCCCGCAGGCACCCAGAATCAGGAGCCAACAGCCTGGGCCTTCTCGGTACCCCAGATACGATTGTGGCGCGTTTCCGGCATCACAAACAGGCAGATGAGGAAACACACCGCCGGCACCGTAATGGGATAGATCAAGGCATAGCCCACGCTGCCGGACGACAGAAATGCGGCGGCGGTGATGAAAGGCACCAGGCCCCCGCCCCAGCCGTTGCCGATGTGGTACGGCACGGAAACGGACGTATAGCGGATCCGGCTTGGAAAAAACTCTGCCAGGAATGCCCCGACCGGGCCGTACACCATGCCGACGTAGGACACCAGAATGAATATGATGAAGATGGCGATCGGATAGTTGACTGCGCCGGGGTTGGTGACTTCACCAAGCCACGCATACAGCGGGTAATACGTCAGGGCTGCCAGCAACATTCCACCGAGAATGACCGGCTTGCGGCCGATGACGTCGGAGAGCCATCCGAACAGAATCAACGTCGGCGACGCGATGAGCAACGCAGCGCCGACAATGTAGCTGGAGCTCAGCACGTCGAGCTTTTTCACCGTCTGCAGGAAGTAGAGGGCCCAGAACTGGCCGCTGTACCACACGACGCCCTGCCCGATCAAAACCACGATAGCCACCAGAATGAATTTGATGTTGCGGCTCAGGAACGCCTCTTTCCACGGGTTTTTTACCATCCCGCCCTTGGCCTTCAGCTCCTGGAAAATCGGCGTTTCCCCCAGTTGCAGCCGGATGTAGATCGCCATCATCACCAGCAGGAAGGAGATGAGGAACGGAATCCTCCAGCCCCAGTCGCTGAAAGCATCGTTTCCCAAGTAGGTCCGGGTACCGACGATCACCGCGAGGGACAGCACGATGCCCAGCGTCGGGGACGTCTGCAGCCAGCCGGTGTAGTAGCCCCGGCGCTCGTCCGAAACGTGCTCGGCAACGTAAGTTATCGCACCACCGTATTCCCCACCCAGGCACAGCCCCTGGATCATTCTGAGGCCGAACAGAATAAAGGCAGCGCTGACGCCAATGGAGGCGAAGGTGGGTATCAGACCGATGGTGGCTGTGCCTAAGCCCATTCCGGTCAGAGTCGCGATGAAGGTG
>Ga0137362_10001495_pt1 | contig 14539 bp, 14 predicted proteins | sample MadtaG_2_FD_104801 | JGI IMG/M metagenome (GOLD analysis project Ga0137362, IMG submission 104801) | Vadose zone soil microbial communities from Angelo Coast Range Reserve, California, USA - Mad1_100_16 metaG | ecosystem: Environmental > Terrestrial > Soil > Vadose zone | place: USA: California... | reverse complement strand
TGGCCGGTCCTGGAGAAACTCGAGCTCGCAGAACAAATTCGAAATCGGCCGCATGGTGTGCTCGACGCCGTGGAATTCATCGCCATGGGCGGCCAGAAATTGCGCGCCGATCTTCCGCGACGCGACAACGGCATGATCAGTGTCAAGCGCAGCCTTTTCGACCACCTTCTTCTTGAGCGCGCGCGCACGGTCGGCGCTGAGATTCGCGAGGAAGCAGCGGTGATTGCCCTCGATCGAACCGCTACGAAAAATTGGAAGATCGACATCGTGCGGGAAGCTTTCGCCGCGCGCATCATCGTCGGCGCAGATGGCCGCAATTCGACCGTCGCGCGACTGCGCAATCTGCTGCCGCGTCCCGAGCGCGAGCGCGTCGCGCTGCAAGCGCACATTCCGCTCCCGCGCGATTTTGGAGATCGAATCGTGCTGCAATTTCTGCCGGAAGGTTATTCCGGCCAGGCGCCGGTAAATGATTCCGAACTGAATCTCTGCCTGGTTGGAACACCGCCAACGATTTCGTCGCTCCGAAATTGGGCAGAGCGCGAATTCAAGCTCGCCGCTGAGCAAGCCTGGCGCACGATCACTCCGCTGACGCGCGCGCCTGTTCCAGCCGCCCACGAGAATTTGTTCTTCATCGGCGATGCGGCGCGCGTCGTCGAGCCGTTTACCGGCGAAGGAATTTATTACGCGTTGCGATCAGGCGAGTTGGCCGCCAATGCGATCGTAAGAATCATTCGCGGAGAAGATCGCCGACCTGCAATACGCGAATTCACTCATGCTCATCGCGCGATGTATCGCGGGCGATTGTGGATCAATCAAATCGCGCGCGCGGCCGTCTTATCGCCGCGGTTCGCGTCGCAGCTCCTACGAGTTAGGCCATTTAGCGCGCCGATCTTGGGATCGCTGACGAAGAAAATCACGAAACCGGTCTAGCTGCCGGTCCGAGCCGGACTGGACTGTCACTGGCGGCAGTCTGCCGATCAGGACATCGGCACCTACAATATTTGTCGCGCCGCCTTGACCGTGTTCGACATCAACATCGCAATCGTCATCGGCCCGACGCCGCCCGGGACTGGGGTGATCGCGCTCGCCTTCGGCGCAACTTCATCGAATGCGACGTCACCGACCAGCCGATAACCGCGCTCGTTGCTTTTGTCGTCAACGCGGTTGATTCCGACATCAATCACAACCGCGTCTTCGCGAACGTGTTCGGCCTTCACGAAGTGCGCGCGACCGATGGCCGCAATCAGAACGTCAGCCGAGCGCGTGATCTCTTTGAGATTCTTGCTCCGCGAATGTGCCACGGTCACGGTGGCGTCGCCGCCTTTTGCTTTTTGCATCAGCAACAAGGCGACCGGTTTTCCAACAATCATGCTCCGTCCAAGAACGACGACGTGCGCGCCGGCGATGCCGATCTTGCTTTCGATGAGGAGTCGTTGAACCCCTAGCGGCGTGCATGGGACAAAGCCGGTTGGGTCGCCCATCGCGAGCTTGGCCACATTGAGCGGATGAAAACCATCGACGTCTTTGCGCGGATCGAGCGCGCGCACGATTGCAGCTTCATTGATCTGTTTCGGCGGCGGCGATTGAACCAGAATACCGTGGACCTTGGAATCGCGATTCAATTCATCGACGCGCGAGAGCAATTCGCTTTGGGTCGTTGAAGCCGGCAGCTCGAGCTTGACCGAATGTAAACCGAGCTCGCGACTCATTTTGTCTTTTGAGCGCACATAAGTGCGCGACGCAGGATTATCGCCGACGAGAACAACGGCAAGCCCTGGCGTGACGCCTTTGAATTTCAGCTCTGCCATTTGCGTCCGGAGATCGACATAAACTTTTTCGGCGATCGCGCGGCCGTCGATCAGATTTCTCATTTGCACGAACCTAAATGAGTCAGCGCCGCTCAACCAGCGACATCATTGCCTTCTGGAGACGCAACCGCTCGTTTTCGAATTCTTCACGCGTAGATGTCGATCTTACGTCGTGCGGTTGTCCAATAATGACGCGTACTTTCGAAAACGGTCGTGGAATGATAAACCGGTCCCAACTTCTCACCCGCCAGCAGCTCGAGTATTCCATGTTGACAGGTACGACTGGCGTACCCGTTTTCTGCGCCAGAAAAATAATGCCCGGTCCGAGTTCATAAGCCGGACCGCGCGGGCCATCTGGCGTCAACAGAACGTCATAGCCGGAGCGAAGAATATTGCTCAACTCCAGTAACGCGGCAGCACCCATCCGCGAGCTTGATCCCCGCACCACGTCAAATCCAAAACGTTCAGTCAGATCCGCGACAAGATCTCCGTCGCGACTCGCGCTAATTAAACCCGCGCCGGGCCGTTGCGGAAAAAATCTTTTCAGGACGAAGGAAATCAGCAGAAGCCGGTTATGCCAGAGCGCTGCGATGTAATTTCCTTTCACCGGCTTTTCAACAACGCCCATGCGGTCGTCGATTTCGTAGCGGAGCGTCCGGGCCCAAATTTGGAGCAAGCGAAATCCGAACGCGATCAACCATCGCGCGCGCCAGCCTTCGATCTTCAAGGTTTCTTGCGCGGGCCGCGACGCGAAGTTTGATCGGCCCAGCGATAAGCGCGGGAACTCGGCAAGCCGATTTGGTCGAGAATCCGCCACACTACCGTGTCCACAACATCGACAACTGAAACTGGGCGGCTGTAAAAAGATGGAATTGCTGGCAGCACGATCGCGCCCGCTTCCAGGAGCGTGACGATGTTGCGCGCATGAATCAGATTCCAGGGCGTTTCCCGCGGAACAAGGATCAACTTGCGGCGCTCCTTCAAGAAAACATCGGCCGCGCGCAGGAGCGCGGTGTCGCTCGAACCGGACGCGATCCTACCAATCGTCGCCATTGAACAAGGGACGATCATCATTGCGTCAAATCGAGCAGAGCCGCTAACGAACGGAACGTTGAGGTCGTTCTCCCCGTGCTGCGCGATTGATTTCGGAATCTTCAACGAACCGACTTCCGTTTTGGCAACTTGTTTGGCGTGGCTGCTCATGACCAGATGAATCTCGTGGGCGACGGGATCGATCTGTTCGATCAGACGCTGCAAATAGATCGAACCGCTGGCGCCGGTAGCGGCGATAACGAGTTTCATCGGCGAAGAGTTTGAATTTAATCGGTTAAGGGGGCAATAAGATACACGATGGTTAAGAAACTGTTACATACCCGCTACCGGGTGAAAGACCTGGAGAAGACGGTGGCGTTTTACAAAGACGTGCTTGGACTTGAAGAAACACGGCGGCACACGTCCGGGCGCGGATCGCAGTTGGTCTTTTTCAAGGCCCCCGAGAGTGAAGAGGAAATCGAGCTCTGCAAATTCGACGAAAGCGGCCCGGTGATCGTTGGTCCCGACTTGACCCATCTTGCGTTCGAAGTGGACGATCTGGAAAAATTCGCGCGCGAAGCAGCCGCGAAAGGTTACCCGCTTTCTGATGGCCCACACAAAACTTCCGGCGGAAGCGTGATCGCGTTCATCGACGCGCCGGAAGGTTACGAAATTGAACTGATCGAGCGCGGCGAGGATCTGTAACCGCAACTTGCGCGGGTTGAATCTTTATCGCTAATTTGCCGCCCATGAATCGCTGGTCTCGTGCCTGGTTTGCCTGTTGCACTATCGGCCTTGCTGTCCTGTGCCTTGCGGCCGAGCCGACAACGATCCCGCCGGATGAGGAAAATCCAAACGAGGTTCGACCGACTGGCGTGCCGCACAGGCAGCACTCGAAAGCAAAATCGGCCGCGACTGCGAATTCCGATTCCGACGCAAATTCCAGCGCAACTCCGCGGCCGCGGCGGACGCATCGCGCGACGACGAAGCATCGCGATGAGGAGGAGCCGATTCCGACCCAGACCGTGCCCGGCTCTATTCCAAAAATTGGCGCAAGCTCGGTCATCGTCGTCGATGTTCATAGCGGTCAAGTGCTTTACGAAAAGAATCCGGATCAGATCCGAGCGCCGGCGAGCACGACGAAGCTCCTTACGGGATTGATCGTGGCTGAAAGCGGTAACCTGGATCGGGCAGTCACGGTCGCTCAAGTCGATACCTTTGCGGAACCGGTGAAACTAAACATTAAGCCGGGGGAGATTTATCAACGAATCGATTTGCTGCGCGCATTGCTTGTAAAAAGCCCGAACGATGTTGCGCGTTGCCTGGCACGCGATAATGCCGGCAGCATCGAAGCGTTCGCGGAGCGAATGAATCAGCGCGCGGCCGCCGTTGGAGCAACGCACTCGCATTTCGTGAACCCGAATGGCTTACCAGATGCGCGGCAATATTCGACCGCGCGCGACTTGTCGACGATCGCGCGGGTGGCGTATGCGAATTCCACAATTCGTTCGATCGTCTGCTTGCCGCAGCTTGTTTTCCGCTTTGCCAACGGTCGAACGCGCGAACTGGAAAACACCAACAAACTTTTGAAGCGATTGCCCTACTGCAACGGGATGAAAACTGGGTACACCGAGGCCGCCGGAAAATGTTTGATCGCGAGTGGTTCGCGGCCGGGCAAAGACGTCATCGTGGTTGTGCTCGGCGACAGTCACTCCGGCGTCTGGCGCGACGCCGGCGCACTCCTCGCCTGGGCGCTTTGGAATCCATCGGCCGGATGAGCGACATCTACGCGCAGCAACTCGGAGCTCTGCGCGCACGTTCGTTAGATCGACATCTACGCGAGATCCGCAGTTCGCAGGGAACCGTTGTTGATATTGACGGCAAACAACTGATCAACTTTGCCTCAAACGATTACCTCGGACTCGCGAGTGATCCACATTTGCGCGAGGCAGCGACGAAAGCGATCGCGGAATTTGGTGTCGGCGCGGGCGCGTCCCGATTGATTAGCGGCACGCACTCGTCGCATGTTCGTCTGGAAGCCGCGTTGGCAAAATGGAAAGGAACTGGAGCGGCCCTCTCCTTTGGCAGCGGTTACGCAGCAGCGGTCGGAGCGATCCCGGCTCTGGTTGGCAAGAACGACATCATTCTGCTTGATAAATTGTGTCATGCATCGCTAATCGATGGCGCCAAGCTGAGCGCTGCAACGCTGCGCGTTTTTCCCCACAATCATCTCGGCAAACTGAAGAGTCTTCTCGGATGGGGTTGCCGAAAAAATTCTACTGCGCGCATTTTGATTATCACGGAATCGGTCTTTTCCATGGATGGCGATCGCGCGCCGCTGCGCGAGATCGTTGAATTGAAAAAAGACTTCAGAGCTCAATTGCTTTTGGATGAAGCACACGCCATTGGCGTGATCGGGCCAAACGGCCGTGGCCTCGCAGCTGAGGAAAATTTCAGTCCGGAGGTCGATGTTCAAATGGGAACGCTGAGCAAAGCGCTCGGTGTGAGCGGTGGCTATATTTGCGGACCGCGAAACATGATTGAGTGGCTCATCAATCGGGCGCGCTCGTTTATTTTTTCAACTGCGCCACCGCCGGCGCTGGCTGCGGCGGCAAACGCGGCGGTCGATTTTCTTTCGTCGCCGGAAGGTGAAAAGCGGCGTCGACTGCTTTGGCGCAACATCGACATCCTGGCCGAAGAGCTTCAGGTTCGTCCTGCCAGCGCGATTGTTCCGTGGATTATCGGCGATGAACAGGTGACGCTGGCCGCGGCGCGAAGTCTTCAAGACGAAGGATTCTTTGTGCCAGCGATCCGTTATCCAACCGTGGCGAAAGGTTCTGCGCGATTGCGGGTGACCGTCTCTGCGGCACACGAAGAAGCGGAGTTGCGGTCGCTGGGCGCCGCGATAAAGCGAATTGCGAAAAAGAAACTACGCTAAGCCGTGCTTTGAGCTTACGGCGTGCGCGATGACGCCGAGTAGCGAAGGAGCGGACTCGGCATCAAAGCTGGATTTTGTTCAACCGTGCTCGGAGCGTTGGCAGGCACGTCCTCTGGGCCTTCGGCCGGAGGCGCTGGCTCTTGGCCCGGCGCGCCGGGCGAGGTGGCATTGCTTGCGTACTTGGCCATCAAACGCTGCTCAAGCGTTTGATGTGCAGACGTGGTCTGAGACGTGGTCGAACAAGCTGGCAGGAACGCCAGGCTAAGCGGACAGAAAGCGATTTCGATCTTCATTGGACTCGGAAGTTATACTGGCGACGCTTTTATAATTACTATAATCAGCGCTCGAATAGCAAAAACTTTTTTGCCTCACGAAAAGCGGCCTAAAATGGCCGTCAGCTTCTCCACGGTCCCCTTTGGCCAAAGCTTCCGCTCTGTCACCAGGGCATTGTCCAAGGAACGATGTTCCGCCCAATCCGGCTCGACCGGGATTCGCGGGATCGCTTCAACCAAGACTTTCTTAGCAGCCTCGGCGTTCGCGGTCAGATGGCCGAACACAGTTTGCGCCGACACCGGCTCCTCTTCCACCTTCCAGCAATCGTAATCGGTGATCATTGCCATCGTGGCCAGCGCGATCTCCGCTTCGCGCGCCAATTTCGCTTCGGGCAAATTGGTCATGCCGATGACGTCGAAGCCGTTGCGCCTATTTAATTCAGACTCCGCCCGGGTCGAAAATGCCGGCCCGTCCATGTTCACGTAGGTGCCGCCATTGTGAAGCGTAACTCCGACCTTTTTCGCCGCCTCGGCGAGGAGATTTCTCAATTGGAGACTGATCGGTTCGGCAAAAGAAATGTGCGCGACAATGCCTTCACCGAAAAACGTGTGACCGGCGTGCAAACTCGTGCGGTCGTAAAATTGCGACGGTAGCAAAATATCGCGCGGTTTGTATTTCTCCTGCAAACTGCCCACCGCGGTGACGGTAATGATCCAGCGGACGTTGAGCGAACGCAGTGCGTAGATGTTCGCGCGGTGATTCAGTTCGTGCGGGAGAATGCGGTGCCCTCGGCCATGCCGCGGCAAAAAATAAACCTGCCGTCCGCTGATGTTGCCGCCGATCAACGCGTCAGAGGGCGAACCAAACGGCGTCTCAATCCTTTGTTCGGTGGCATTGCGCAGTTGCTCCATCTGGTACAAACCACTTCCGCCGATGATGCCAATTGCCGGAGTGTTTTCTTTCATTCGTTGGCTGATTTAATCCGAAAGAGCGACAAGTTGAAAAGCGGATAATCTCGCCGTGGCGAAGGCTGACGGGCGGTGTATTATTTCGCCCGCGATGCCCAAGTTTTTCATTAAAACCTACGGCTGCCAGATGAACGAGCGCGACTCGGAACAAGTCGCGCACTCGCTCATCGCCCGTGGCTATGAACGCGCGCAGAGCGAGCTCGACGCGGACGTGGTGCTGCTGAACACCTGCAGCGTCCGCGATATGGCTGACCAAAAAGCGCTTGGAAAAATGGGGATGCTCGGCCGCATTGCCAACGAGAGGCCGCACGCTGTTTTTGGTTTTCTCGGCTGCATGGCACAAGCGCGCGGAGCTTCGTTGCTGAAAAATTTGCCACATGTCGATCTTGTCGTTGGGACGCAAAAGTTTCATCGCGTCGCGGATTATGTAGACGACGCATTGGAAAGGAAACGAACACGCAGAATGGACGATCCGCGCTTCTCGATCGTGGACGTCGATGAGGAAGCGGGATCGCAGTCGACGATTCGCAATCAACAACTCGCGCCGAAGCAGGCAACCGCGTTCGTCTCGATCATGCAAGGCTGCAACATGCACTGCACGTTTTGCATCGTGCCGCAGACACGCGGCGCCGAGCGCAGCCGCACGATTAACGAGATTGTCGGCGAAGTCCGCGAACTGGTTTCCCACGGCGTGAAAGAAGTGACGTTGCTCGGTCAAATCGTAAACCTCTACGGCCGCCACGAATTTCCGAAGATCGGCGACAAGAGTCCGTTTGTGCAATTGCTCGACGCCGTCCATCAGATTGACGGCTTGGAGCGCCTTCGCTTCACTTCGCCACACCCGATCGGGTTCCGCGAAGATTTGATCGACGCCTACCGGCGTTTGCCAAAGCTGGTCGATCACTTTCATCTGCCAATGCAATCTGGATCGAACAAAATTTTGAAGGCGATGCACCGCACTTACACCGCCGAGAAATATGTCGATCTTGTCGGGCGAGTTCGCGAGGCGAGGCAGGACATTGCCATAACCACCGACATCATCGTCGGATTTCCGGGTGAGACCGACGACGATTACAAGCAAACCCGCGATTTGGTCGAACAAATCCAATTCGACAACGCATTTGTGTTTCGATATTCGCCCCGACGCGATACGCCGGCCGCGGAAATGACAGACCAAATTGACGAAGGCATCAAAGCGCAGCGCAATCACGATTTGCTCGACGTTGTAAACGAGTCCGCGCGCCGCAGCAATGAACGTCTGGTCGGTCGAACTTTCGAGGTGCTTTCCGAAGGAGTGAGCAAAACAAACTCGTCGCGCCTGATGGGACGCACGCGAGCAAATAAAATCGTTTTATTCGAGGGCGCCGATGATCTCGTCGGCACACTTGTCGTTGTTCGGATCGAACGCGCCACCGGATTTAGCCTTTACGGAACGCCAGTCGCAGCCGATACCGGACTCGCGACGATCGCCGCATGATTTACGATTTGTCATTACAAGCCGGCGGTTTCATTACGGGGATCGTTTTGATCCTTCTGAGCGTGCCGGGATTGGTCAAACCGGGACCGGTCCAAAATTGGCTGAAACGCTTTCCGCGCTCGGGCATTGCCGGCGTTGTGCTTCTGACTTTGACGTTGGTCTGGTCGTTCTGGTTGCTGGCCACAATGGAAATGGGCGAGTTCTCCAGCTTTCGCCGTCCGCTGATGGTCGTGCTCCCGATTGGTTATGTGCTCGTGCTCCGCTTCGTCGCAGAATTTCTCGCGGTTCGCGCGCTCGGTATACTTTGCTTACTTGCCGCCGAACCGCTTTTAGAGGCCGCATTCTTCCGTTACGAAACCAGCCGCTTGTTCCTGACGGTGCTTGCCTACTTGCTGATCGTCGCGGGTCTTTTTTGGGTGACGATGCCATACTTGTTGCGCGACCAGATCAATTGGAGCGCGCACAGCAGCACCCGCTGGCGCACAATTCACGGTATCGGGGCAGCTTACGGTCTGACGATTCTCGCCTGCGCCTTTACCCAACACTAATCTCGCGAGTTGAGGCGGCTTCTTGTCATTCGCGGCGGCGCAATCGGCGATTTCATTCTCACTCTCCCTGCGCTGAAAGCATTGCGCGACGCTTATCCAAACGCGCACCTTGAAATTCTCGGCTACAAACACATCGCGGCGCTGGCTGAGAATCGGTTTTACGCGCAACGAGTCCGCTCGCTTGAATCAGCGCGGCTTTCGCGATTCTTTGCCAAAGATACAAATCTGCCGCGAGAACTCGCGAAATATTTCGCCGCGTTCGATCTGGTAATGAGTTATCTCTACGATCCCGATTCAATTTTCGAAGACAATTTGCGACGCAGCGGCGCCCGAAAAATTATGTGGGGACCAGCCAAGATCGCGAATAGCTCCCACGCCGCTCTCCAACTGGCGCAGCCAGTCGAAGAGCTCGGTCTGCCGATTTCCGACTTTGCACCGAGACTTTATCCTTCCAGCGAAGATCGACATCGTGCTCTGGAATTTGTCGCCGGATTGGCGGCTCCGATCGTTGCGTTTCATCCCGGAAGCGGCAGCGACGAGAAGAACTGGCCCCTTCAAAGCTGGATTGAGCTTGGAAACCACTTCCTCAAAGATTTCGCTGGCTCGCTCGCGATCGTTTCCGGTGAAGCCGACGAACATCAAACGCGGCAGCTCGAATCGATCTGGCAAAATCCGCGAGTTCGTTTCGTGAAAAATCTGCCGTTACCTGATCTGGCGGCAGTGCTTGAGAAGATGATCTTTGTCGGGCACGACTCCGGCATCTCTCATTTGGCTGCAGCCGCAGGTGCAAATTGCATTTTGCTATTCGGTCCCACCGATCCGGCGGTTTGGGCGCCCCTCAATGACAACGCGCGCGTGATCCATCCGCCAGACAGGGATCTAAAACGCCTCGATGTCGATCTCGTCCGGACGGCGTTCGATCACGAACTGACGCGCATCGGCATCAACACATAGAGAAACGGCGTCTGGATTTTCAAAACGCCGGGGCTCATTTCGTCGATGAGATCGAGAAAAACCTCGTCCTCGGTCAAGTTACGCAGTGGCGCCATCAAGAATTCCGGATTGAACGCGATCGAAAAATCGCGGCCTTTGTATTGCACCGGCAGCGATTCTTTGGCTTCGCCGACTTCCGGAGTGTTCGCGGTGATGTCGATGTTGTTCTTGGCGAAGTTGAGCTTGATCGAGTTCGATTTCTCGCTCGCCAAAAGCGACACGCGGCGCAGTGAATTGAGAAACGTCTCGCGCTCGAGGGTCACGCGCTCCTTGGCTTCCCCTGGAATAACCTGCTTGTAATTCGGATAATTGCCTTCAATTAACTTCGAGACGAGCAGCGTCTTGTTTAAATCGAAAGCGATCTGACCGCTGGACACGCTGACCTTCACGTCGCCATCATCGGTCAGTAGCCGTTGCAGTTCGGTGACGGCCTTGGTCGGAACAATGATGTCCGCCTCCTGGCTGCGCGGAATTTCCAATTCGATATCGACCATTGCCAACCGCCGTCCATCCGTCGCCACGAGTGTGAGCTTGTTCTCCTTCAAACTAAACAGGAGGCCATTGAGGACGTAGCGCGTTTCATCGGTCGAGATCGCGTAGGAAGTTCTGCGCAAACCGTCGCGCAAATCTTTCTGCCGGATTGTGACCACCTTGGCATCTTCGAATTTCGGAAGGGGCGGGAATTCTTCTTCCGGCAGTCCGAGAATCTTGAAATAACTCTGGCCGCTGCGAATGGAAGCGGCGTTTTTTCCATCGACATCGATCTGGATTTCACTCGAAGGAAGCTCGCGCACGATGTTGAAGAGCCGGCGCGCCGGAAGCGTGGTCGCCCCTTCCTTTTCCACTTCCGCTTCAAAACTTCCACGAACGCCAACGTCCAAGTCTGTCGTCGTCAGCTGAACTTCGCCGTCGCTTGCTTGCAGCAGGACGTTGGAAAGAATCGGCAGCGTGGTGCGCGTGCTGACGACATTTTGGACCTGTTGCAAACCTTCGAGGAGCTTTTCTTTTGTAGCACTGAACTTCATGACGACGATTCTGCCTAAGATGTTAGGCGTGCGATCTTGTTCGGCAACCGTAATCTCACAGCGCTATTAGCGTTGCAACGAGCTGTCGATAAACGAAATCGTCTGGCGAATGCCGTCCTGCTCTTTCATTCGCTTTTTCACCAACTTGCACGCGTGCAGGACAGTGCCGTGATCTCGCCCGCCGAAGGCATCCCCGATTTCGTTGAGCGACGATTTTGTCAATTCCCGAGCCAGATACATCGCAACCTGCCGCGGGAACGCGATACTGGCCGGCCGGCGCTTGCTCGTCATGTCCGCCAGCCGCACGTCGAAATGCTCAGCCACCCGTCGCTGAATTTGCTCGATCGTGATCGAAGTCCGCGCTTCTTCCTGCAAAATGTCCTTGAGCAAATGCTCGATCACTTCGCCCGTAAGCTGCTTTCCACTGAGCGATGCGAATGACGCCACCCGCATCAGCGCGCCTTCCAAACGGCGCACGTTGCTGCGAATTCGGTTCGCCAAAAATTCAAAGATTTCATCCGGCAACTTGATCTGCATGCCCCGCGCTTTTTTTCGCAAGATCGCAAGCCGCGTCTCGATCGCGGGCGGCTGAAGCTCGGCAGTCAGGCCCCACTCAAAACGTGAAACCAAGCGGTGCTCAAGATTGGCGATCTCCGAAGCCGGCCGGTCGCAAGAGAGGACGATCTGCTTATGACCGTCGAAGAGCGTGTTGAAGGTGTGAAAAAATTCTTCCTGCGAGCGTTCTTTACCGCCGAGAAATTGAATATCGTCAATGCAGAGCAGATCGGCCTGGCGATAACGCTTGCGGAATTTGACCAGGTTGTTGTGTTGAATCGCGTCGATGAATTCGTTGATGAAAAGCTCGCTCGAAAGATAAATCACCTTCATGTGTTTCTTTTTCGCGAACACGTACTGCCCGATCGCTTGCATCAGGTGTGTTTTGCCAAGACCTACCCCGCCGTAAATAAAAAGCGGGTTGTAGGTACGCGCCGGTGCCTGCGCCACAGCCAGACTAGCGGCGTGTGCAATTTCGTTGTTCGGTCCAACCACGAACGATTCGAATGTATTGCGCGGATTGAGACCGAGGGCACTGCTGCTCGCCGATTTTGTTTCACGTCCGGAATCAGTCTGTTTTGAGACGCCGATTGCTTCGCTGATCTCAATCGGCGATTCGGAAGAAATGAATTTTATTTCGCGCGGCTCACCGAACGCGGTCAGGACGGCCGCCTGTAACGCCACCATATGATTACTCTCGATCCAGTATTGGTAGATGTTGTTCGGCACCCGAAAGCTGAGCGTCTTATCGGTGGCGCCCACTAACTCGACCGCCGAGAACCAGCGCTTAAACGTGTCCGCGCTGACCTGAGGTTTTAGAGCGCTGGAGAGTTTCTGCCAAAGCTGAGTACATTTCTCGTCCATAGGGACTTGTTAACAATGTTACACAATCGCCATAAAGGCGGCTGCAGGAGGAATTTCGCGCTTCGGACGAAGGCGACGCTTCGCGAACGCCGCAGGCATCTCGAGCACTAAAAAACGCTTAAAACTACAAAAATCGCCAAAATACGAGGGGAAATGTGCGTTCAGCTTCAGAGTAAATGACCGTCGCGAGCTAGAATCGACATCTCCTTTGAATTCTCGATTTACCAGAGTTAAGGCCTCACTCATTCTTAGGAATCAATTTCTCTCAGACATGTTCACAGCTTATTCACACGCCCCTCCCTTTCGTCCCCTGCCGCGGGGTGAGATTAGAAATCGCGTTCGACATCGACAAGAAAAAATCTGAACTTTATTTTTCTTTTTCGGTCAAAAAAATCTTGACTGAAAAACCAAAACGAGCGTGTCCCCAAGCGGTGAAATCTTCTCATTGTCGGCGACAGGTCATCGCCTTTGCGCGCATCGCCATTTTCTTTGCTTCACCACGCTGGTAATGTGTTCTTGCGCCTCCGATTCAACATGCCGCGCGTTCTAATCGCATTTGTCTTTCTCATTTTCGTCGTCCCAACGACGCGCAGCGCGGAAGAATTGCTGCCGCCGTTCGGATTTCGCTGGAACGATACGATGGCGCGGGTCGACGCAGTGCTCAAAGGCGCGAAGGCGACGATTGTTTCGCGCGAGAAAAAAGAAAATCGCCAAATCTGGACAGTGGAAGGTCTCGTCCATCCCGGATTAAAGAGGACGCTCTTTACTTTTAAAGGCGGAGCGCTGTTCGGTGTCGAATTGCAATACGAATATCCCGATTGGTCGATCGAACGTTACAACGAACGGATGGGCGAAATCCGTCGTTACTTCGATACGAAATATGGGACCGGCAAATTAGTGTCACGCACGCGCGACACCGATTCCGACGTCATTCAAACATTGGTCGGTTATCAATGGACGATCGGCGCGACTATGCTCGAGCTTTTCTATTTCTCTGCCCAGCACGACGCCCTCGTCTTCCGCACCATCTCAGTCGATTACAAAGCGCTCTGACGAAAACACGCGAGTTCCTAATAACCCCATAACAATCTTCCTATCTTGTTACTTGCTCCGCGGGCGGATTGCTCATCGGTAAAATCCTGTGGCACTTTATCCGTCCTTGATTCGACAGGTCCGACGTTTCGCCTCCTCTCCCTCAGGGGGAGGATTGAGGTGAGGGAAATCAAAGCGTGGTTTCTGCTACCGCGCGTTGTCGATGTTTCGCGCCGCGCTGCGTTTCTTTTTGCAGTCGCTTGAGCTTGCTCGATAAACTTGTTTTGGCGGCCGAGCTCATCCGATCGATAAAGAGAATCCCGTTGAGATGATCGACTTCGTGTTGAATAGCGCGCGCCAGGAATCCCGTCGCTTCGATTTCGATCGCTTCGCCGTCCAGATTCTGCGCCCGCACCGTGACTGATTTTGGCCGCTCAATTTCGCCGGTGATTTCCGGAAAGCTCAAACATCCTTCCGTTCCCATTTCGGTTTCGCTGCCCAGGTTAATCTCCGGATTGATTAACACCAGCGGCATCGCGCTTTGCGGATCGGTATTCTCGCCATTCAACTTCATCGTGCTCGGTCGATCTTCGACCTGCGAAACATCGAGCACGGTGAGTTGAAGCGATTCGCCGACTTGGGGCGCGGCTAGACCGACACCGTTCGCGGCGTGCATCGTCTCGATCATGTTTTGCGCCAGCTCCCGAATACGATTGTCGATCTTCTCGATGTGTTTTCCTTTCGCCCGCAGAATCGGGTCGCCGTACTGTAAGATCGACAATCTCATGGTTCACCACGCGTAAATGCAGGCAGATTCTTCACCCCCGCCAGCTTCAACGCGTCCATCACTTTCACAATCGTGCCGAACGACGCTTTCTTATCGGCTTGCAATGCGAGTGTGCCCCTGCGCGTGTCAGATAAATTTTTCACCGCGCTTTCCAGTTCTTCCACCGCAATCGTTCGCCCGTCGAGTTTGATTTCGTCGTTCTGATCGACACTGACGATCGCATGCTCGAGCTCGGCTGG
>Ga0137362_10001491_pt1 | contig 14548 bp, 19 predicted proteins | sample MadtaG_2_FD_104801 | JGI IMG/M metagenome (GOLD analysis project Ga0137362, IMG submission 104801) | Vadose zone soil microbial communities from Angelo Coast Range Reserve, California, USA - Mad1_100_16 metaG | ecosystem: Environmental > Terrestrial > Soil > Vadose zone | place: USA: California... | reverse complement strand
ATAAGAACGAAGAGGTCGATCCGTGTGAATTATGAGGAGGATCAGAAGTGCCTGTATGGTGCATGGTATGCGCTAGTGTGCCAGAGATAGCGATACACCGTGTTTGCATCGCCATGTCGCCTAAATTTGCGACATCCACTATATGCCCAAGAAGACGTCTAAGGGAGATGTCGGGCGTCTGGCCGGCGTACCGTATTGTCATATGGGACTCTGAGGACTTCACATCGGACGAGGGTAACTTCATCGCTCCCCTTGAGCAACGTGATCGCATATGTGAAATCAAGCTCAAGCGTTTTACGGGATCGCAACCGGAAAACTCATGCCATTGATGCAGGAGCCATTCCCGGCATTGACAAACCTTCAAATCAAGTCGCGTTTCGCGCAACGAACTCAGCCAACACCCGACGAACCAATACCAGTCCTTCCCGATTCATTCTTGGGTGGTTCTGCCCCACGTCTACAATTTTTCTAATCGGAATCGGAATCAAAATTCCCAGCATTACCGAATCCGCTTCTGTCTGCAAGTGACCTCGTCCATCTTTACCTCTGCGGTATTCCTTCCGGGTATATTTTACCCCAGATGGCCATTGCCCTCTCTGCGCTGACCGGGCTTGAAGACATGCGTCTTGTCTTTAGCCTAGCCGACACAAGTTCCGACTCTGAAGACCCACCTCCCGTTCCACTGATGTGCTCTCTCCTCCCCGCTCTTAAAAGGCTGGGGTCATCGATGTTCCTCAATCAATCATGTCAAAATAGTGGCTTCCCCTCTCCGACATGAAAGAATTTTATATATCTACTCATTATCCAGCTTGGCATACAGCGCCTGAATCCATCAGAGGACTCGCTGTGGCTGGAAGGTTTGCGCCAATTTTCTGCCGCAAGGACTCTCTCACTGGGGTCTATACACATTGTGCCATATATCGCATCTGCGCTGAAACAGGCCGTCGAGGAAGGAATGACAGACGTATTACCTGCAATACGAGAACTTTCCGTATCTGGGTCTCTATCAGCGGGACCTATCAGAAGCCATTGGACGGTTTATCTCCGCACGAGGACTCCCCGCGTTCGAGTAGCCCCTCGCCTTCGGGTGGCTGGTCAATGCACAGGATGTCAATGACGGATGAGTGTTTTCTACTTTCCATCATTAACATTTCCCATTTCGTCTCATCCACTTATTGCCTCGTCTTTCTTGATGCTCGTTTTCTTTGACTCATGAGATACCAGTTACAGTACTTTAACTACTGTCTTTGTCCCCTATGTGATATCTTTCATATAGACCATGGCATTTAGTATTGCAGGAGAGTTACAGTATCTCAACGATTCTACAAAGTGTGGCACGAATTTGGTGATAAGAGTGCGTCAGTGGTTAGCGCTTGGCAGCCGAAGCTGGAGCACCGGGGATCATTGAATGATCAGGCGATACAACGCAAAAATGAAAATGAAAATAAAACAAATCAAGGCGATCTTCACTATCCCTTCGACGCCGTCTCTACTTCTCCCTCCTTCCTCGCTGCCTCCTGTAGACCAACTATGATGTGTCGGCTACTTCAAGAGTACCGAGCGCTTAGGGTATATCCAAGTTTCTTCTCTGAGCAAAATTCTGGGGCACTGCAAAAATATCGGGCTGCCATCGACGGTCTCCGGCCAACGTCACCTCGGCGATCTGCCCGCATCACGCCGACAAGAGAGCATCCTTCTCTCACCTGCTTTCATGTTCTCCTAGTTGACCGCCGCGTGTCGACGAATGCGCTACTGTTGGGCAGAGACTACGTTGGTGACTACAGGTGGCAGTGTTCACGATTCTGTATGTAAATTAAACTGGATCTTCATCATCGATTTCGTATGAATTGCGCGGGGATAGCCGTATTGTATTACGCCCTGTAGGACACATGGTCGATTGTGGAGTGTGCATACTACACATACGCGATCTCAGCCACACTAAACGCCTGAAGCACATCCGATCCAGTGTTCTCGTTACTGTATGACGGAGGATTCGAGTTCAGTAGAAAACCCAAGTTCAAGACCATTGCCTCACTACCATCTTGCGAGCGATTAGCTAAGAACCCTAGATGAAGCGACTGTTAGGCGAGCACACACGAGCCTTCACGGACCTCATCGCCTCTTATATTCGCAAGGTTTCAATAGGTCACCCTTCGTCAACAATTTGTTCCAATCTTTATCGATTCGCGGCTCGCGACTAGTCTTCTCGAAGTCGAAGAGCGTGAAATGAGTATTGCTTTGATCCTGCGTTCGGAGCGCTAAAGACTAACATGAGAAGAGGTGTATGAAGCACATACAATAGTTTTAAGTGTAAATCCGAAGGATTCAACAAAATTCCGAAATTGCTGAATATCCGTGATGCGACTGGCCACCTCGGCAATTTTGAGTGCACCACTGGTATCAATGGTAAGTTGAGAGGTCTGGGATAAGATCCCAACGCCTACTTTGGACACAGGATTCTCCAGGCTTCACGTATGCAGTTCGGCCAGTTCGTACCCATGAGACTTAAAGAGCAAACCACTACGTTGACTATCTGGGCATGACCCGGACCTTGTCCATCACCATCAACCTCAGATCCGGGTAATGGTATGCGGTCGAAGATATCCGCTTCAACGACAAAGGCACCATCCGCTACAAGGTCGAACGACAGTACAGTATAGCCCTTTGGGACGAGGGCACGGGCCAGTGCAGCATCTCCGCAGCCAAGATCAGCAATGACGGTGCGCGGAGGACAACAGGATAATGTGGAAATGTAATGGGAAACAGGACTAGATGGCCAAAACTCGACTTGACGACGGAACCCCTTGTGATACTGTGGATTCGCGTAAGTGAATACGGGCAGGAAGACGCATGAAGAACGAACGTCGTCGAATACTGTGGGATCCTCGCGCATCATTGCATGTGCATGGGCACTGTCTGATTTGTAGAGCTCCTCGTTGATCCACCTGCGGCATATTGAAACGCATGTTCAACGGTCGGACACCCGGCGTGAAAGTTGTGGTGAATTACACACCTGAACCGCGCGCCATCCAAACTCTGTTTCATGCCATGTTGGAGACTAGTCAATGGTATGTCGCGGGATTCCGGGAGTGGACGAGATTTCATTGGAGACAGCGTCTCTGTGACCTTTTCACCCAACGTTTCCCTTCGCTTGTCTTTTTTTCTCTTTCTAGATGCCTTGTGTCGTTCATGTTCTTGTACCGCAGCAGGAGTTGGAGATTGTTGAGATTTGTTGCGCTTTACAGGCCTGCGCTTCTTCCCATGAGGTCGATCACCATCCGCAGACACGCCTGGACTTTTGCCTTCTTGGCCTTCTTTCAGTCCATGTCGCGTGTTTTCTGCAGCAGGGCTCGCCGCTAGCTGCTCCATCAACCTCTCCACGTTCGCGGTCGCCGATTGGACTTTATCGACGTTTTGCTTGGATGCGCGTTTGCGCTTTCTGGATGAGACGGCGACGGGTTCGTTGGGAACGGACCACCCTGGGACGTCGAAGAGGGCCATGATGGGTGCTGAGTCGTGCAACACCTGTGGTAGTACGATTACCCCTTTCGGATTTGTGCGCAGTCTGCTCCTACATCGCCGTCACCTATCCGGCGCTTTTCAGGGTGATGGCCCTACGTAACGCGGCATATGTCGCGTACATGCGCGATTTTCACCTCATGGTAGTAGCCGTCTCCGCATAAGAAGGGCCAGCCTCGTTTCGGACGTATCCAAATACCACCCCTTTCCATCTCTCGCATATTCCACATGCCAGTGAGCTTTGGTACTTTCCATGGCTTTCGCACTTGACTCTAATGTGGTTTAAAGATCATAGTTAGGTCGAACGGGGAAGCCAGTTCCCAGCCCCAATCTCAGCAATTATCTGGATTCATTACTGTGGGCATTTCCTACGCTCTGTTTTTGAAGTCTTTGACACGAAATAAAACGCCAGCATGAAAGCCAACTTATGAGCCTACCTGGTGACGTCTCAGGCGACGACGTCCATAATATCCATGAGCAGAGAAATGCTCCACTGTTGACCCGTGGGGCATATCGTAATGAGAAAATACGACAAGCTATAGTTCAGTACGGTGTCTTTGGCAATATCGTGGAGTCACGGTGCGGTTCTGGCCATCTATCAAGTGTTCCCCATCGCTGATACGGTGAATGGCTTATCAAGGCTAGCCAGGTCTGACAGCGACTCCACGCGATTATATCTCAACACCGTGAGTGGCTGTTCCCTTTACTTGTGGTTCTCCGAGTCAATTCTGGCAGAACACCCCCTTATCAGCCCTCGTATGTGGGGTTCAAGGATCAGGCAAATCTCATACAGTGTCGGTCATTCTAGAGAATATGTTTGTCACTGGCTGCGGTGCACTTGGGCGGCTGGTAAAGCCGTTGTCCGGTCTAGTTCTCCATGTTGGTGAGACTGGGGCATGTGCTGCTCCGTGTGAAGCAGCATATGTTTCAAGGTCTGTGATCGACAATGCCCAACCTCCCCCTGTACGCGTATATGTGGCACCTTCGTCACTCAAACGCATGAAGAGGGTCTATGAACACCTGGGGGGTAATCTCGAAGTCAAACCATTATTATTTTCCGAGAGCGAGCTCGATGCAGCGGCGTTCTTATCTCTGATGGCTGTCAATTCCTCGGAGAATGCACCCCTATATATGCAGACGGTCCTTGTAAGGAAATCTATTTCTTTGAAACCCCAGTTGATTGATTTAGCATTTGAACGGCAGAGCATTTTGCGGGAATTGGGCGACGACTATACCTATTCTGCATTCATGAAACAGCTGGAAGAGAAAAAGAAAGAAATGAATCCAGCACAAAAAGCGGGTCTCAAACAGCGCCTTGATCTGCTCCAAACGTTCACCCGTCAGACAAGAAGTCTTCCCTTGGCCAATCTGTCCCGCAATACCGTGGCTATGAGAGAAGAGGAACGCTTTATTCCTGGGATGATCACGATTATTGACCTTTCGGACCCATTCGTTGACCCTCCACTGGCGGGTGCTATCTTTGAAATCCTTATCCGCCTATTTCAGAGAGCAAGTGTTGATACGGGGAAGGTTCTTGTTGTTGACGAAGCTCACAAGGTTCCGAGTCTTTGTTGGGATATTTTGTTACTTGCTGGCTAATAGCTCGTGTAGTACCTCTCGGACTCGAACAGCCCTACCGGCCTCACGCAGGCGCTATTATCACTGGTTCGCCAACAGCGCCACATGTCAATGCGTGTGGTCGTGAGCACGCAAGGTTCGTGATTGATGGAAATATTGCACCCTCTCAATCCTAAACCGTCTCCTAGAGCCCACAGTTTTACCATCTGCATTCCTCGCTCTTTGCGGTACTATAATATTGCATCGCTTCGCGTCCCCAGCGTGGTGGGAACACTTGAGAAAACATATTTCTGCGAAGATGTCAAGTGAGGAAGCATTTGATCGCGTCGTGACCCTCAAGGTAGGGGATATATCGTCATGAGTCATTGCGGACAGCTGACATACTTGTACATCAGACAGGAGAGGCGCTCATATGTTGCCCAACTGGCTTATACGTGAATAATGCAGACAGTCAAGGTGGTTCTGTGTCAAGGCTCATGCAGTTCAGTCGCAATTTCATCGTTGTCCGGACTCGGAAACGTGTTACAGCTGATGGCGGAGTGTCCATTATGGCGGTCTAATCTCTCCGGTGCTTTATTTTTGATGAAGATGTATGAGACGTCAGTTGTATATCCCACTCCGAATAGATCTAGAGCACAGCACCTCCGAACGAATAGTATATAGCCTGTCATGTGACCTGTGCCAAAAGTGCGGACGCGTCAACTCACACTATTACTCTACTTTCATCAACACGCCCTGTAATAGCCATGAGCGCTCTCGCTGATGAACTGATGGCTGACCTTGACGGTCTCTCCGACACAGGGGATGACTACAATGATGAGGAGTCGAAGGAACCAGAGTCATCAAGTGGACTCAAGCGCAAAGCCACGACGGATCCTGACGAAGACATATCCGAGGACGGCGAGGGAGACGCAGATGGAGAAACGCAAGGAACAACTGGAATGGTCCTCGAAGGGGGCGTCAAACCCGCAGATGAACTGGACGCAGAGGAGGTGCAGAGAATGGAGCTCGGCGCTGTGGATGATGTACGAAAGGTGGCTCGGCTTGAGGGGAGCAGACGGATGACCGAGATTTTGAGCGTATGCTCCCTCTTCTCTTTTCTGCCTCACTTTGATGTTTGACCCCTTTCGGCACAGGAAATCGAACAGTACCAAGCTAATCCCTCATCCAACGAGGCAATGTCAATGCCAGTACACTCTAACCCTGAGTACAACGTCATCGTCCAGGCAAACAACCTTTCCGTTGACGTCGACAACGAAATTCTTGTTGTACACAAGGTAACTATTCCCTCTTCCGTGCTACGTTTTTTCGCAAGCGTTGACTAGACTAATTCCTTGCCGGTTGTAGTTTATCCGAGACCACTACGCTCCAAAGTTCCCTGAACTCGAACGGCTCATCACTGACCCAAACATGTACATCAAAGCCGTTAGAAAATTGGCCAATGACGAGGTGTGGGGTCAATCTATCATCACACAGTGAATTGGTCTGTATTAATCGACCGCTTTGAAACAAGGATCCCACCAGAGCGGATCTCAAGGAAATCCCCGCAGCAGTTGTTATGAGTGTCCTGATGGCCGCAACGACATCAGCAGGCCAGAAGTTATCGGATCCAGAATGGCACTCCGTAGAGCGTGCTTGCGATCTTGCCGACCGTCTGGAGAAGGTTCGGACAAAGGTAAAGAGCACAATTGATTCGCCGGTCTGTTAATGGGCTCACCAAGCTCAAATCAGATCTTCATGTACGTCAGTTCGCGAATGAATGTCCTTGCGCCAAATTTGTCAGCTATCGTCGGTGCAACTACAGCGGCCAAACTACTCGGTGTCGCAGGCGGCTTGAGCGGACTTGCTAAGATGCCTGCCTGCAACGTCCATGTGAGTTTCGAATCCCATTCTCTGCTGTTGCCAGTCGTTGAATATCTGTTGTCGTAGCTTCTCGGTGCACAGAGGAAAATTGCAGCTGGTTTTTCCAGCGTGTCACAAAGACGACATACTGGTTTCGTGTACCAGTCCGAACTCATTCAGAGCACACCTCCGGAGCACCAACTTACGCTGCAGCGAACTGTGGGTGCTAAATGCGTTTTGGCTGCCCGAATGGATTTGGAACGAAATAGGAGAGATGGTCTGTCCCTACCACCGTAACCTAGCGTGGCTTGACACACCCTCCCTTGTGTAGGTGGTTATGGGGCCGAGCTTAGAGAAAAGATCGAGAAACACCTTGATCGGTTGACCGCGCCCCCGCCATCCAAGGTTGTGAAGGCACTGGCCATACCGAACGATGGCCCAAAGAAGCGCCGTGGCGGCAGACGGTACGTTTTTCACTTCCTTCTGCCAGTTTCCAGCCAGCTTCAATTTCTGACGCGCCAATTCCGAGTTTAGCGCTCGCAAAGCCAAAGAGGCATACGCACAAACGGAGCTCCGAAAACTGACGAATCGTATGGCGTTCGGTGAGGCAGAGGAAGAAGTCGGCGCATTTGATGAGACGAAGGGCCTCGGCATGATCGGCGTGGGTACGGGGAAAGTCCGTGCCAACGTGGGCGAGTCAAAAAGTCGGGGTAAATGGATTTGTCTTTGATTTTGATTTTGGTTTGCTGACGCGTTGATATCTGATAATGCAGCCAAAATGTCAAAGGCGAATCGGCTGCGAACGACTACGCTTGCACGGGCTGCGAGTTCGGCACAGACATCCGGCACCGCGTCATCGCTCGTCGTTACCCCGGTACAAGGGTTTGAGCTGACAAATCGTGCTGCGGCCCAGCGTGTGAAGGAAGCAAACGATCGTTGGTTCGCGAATGGGACGTTCTCATTTGTGGGGCAGAAGGGCTCAACAACGTAGACATGATGGGTGGCGTGGCGTCCAAACATTGTGCTATTTCTGTATTGTAGTGTTGTCCTTTCGCGAATCTATTGTGTCAAAAAGGGATCATACATTATGGACAGTCAAGAAGCATGAGGTCTCAACTACGTTATACTATTGTACACTAGACATAAAATAGAATGCCACTACGCCTGGCTTCAGTGCGCGGTAGTGGTCGAATCTGGACGAGCACTGTTCTGCGAGACGTCAATAAAACTCTTCTTTGCCGGCAGCTGAGACCGTTTCGACCGATAGTCCTTGATGGCAGAGAGAATGGCGTCCTCAGCCAGCACTAAAAGTAATGGAAAATTTAGCTAGGTGAAGAGAAGAAATGGGGAGATATACGCACTTGAACAATGAAGTTTGACAGGCGGAAGCGAGAGTTCCTTTGCAATCTCGGTGTTTTTAATTTTTCCTGCCTCTTCGAGGGAAAGGCCCTTTACACGCTCGGTCATATACGAACTGGAGGCAATTGCACTTCCACAGCCAAACGTCTTGAACTTGACATCTGAGATGATGCCATTCTCATTGACGCGTATCTGCAACTTCATGACGTCTCCGCAGCTGTTCACATGGGAAGAAGAAAAATTAACGGCAATCTTTAGTCAGCTCGATCTGCAGGAACATGGAGGGAGGGAGCGGGCCACATACGCAGGTGCACCCACGAGTCCAGTCCCGACGTCATGGTCATTTTTTGGGAGCGAGCCAACCTGCGCAGAGATTATCAGATAAACGACGGGAAACTCCAAAACGGCCATGTAAGCCGAAGCCACGGAAACCACGTACATTCCTGGGTCGCTCATAATGCGAAATAACTTTTTCGTGATACGCCCTGGCGACTACTGGGCGGGCAGAGAGTTGAGAAAGACGGGGGAGGATGCGAGCGGGGAACATGATAGATGGGCGTTTGGAGTGAGACCGTGAGAAGTTACCCCCGAGAAGCACCCCTCGAGACGAGCCTTTTGAAAGCCGCCCGTTCAGATCCGATTATTACGTCATTTCGATATCAAATGGCGCGAGTGGTCATCCGTGTTTACGTAACCTGTCCTCCGTCCCCGTCGGGTTGCCGCCATGTCCCGGACGTCGACAGACTCTCTCCCGCCTGCTGCTAGAGCCATCGCGCTCCTTTTAGCTTCGACCCCTACCGTTCAAGATGCACAGCCGGGTGTCTTGCACCAGTTGCTTGAATTCTCCCATAGATACACCGCTCAGGTCCTCTCGGACGCACTCGTCTATGCAGAGCATGCGGGACGACCGAACAAGGCCGAGATGGACGACATCACCCTTGCCGTGCAAGCCCGCGTAGGCTGGGAGTTTGGTGGGCGTGTCCCAAAAGAGGTGGCGTCCTTCCCCATAAGCTCCTTTCGCGCCACAATTACATAGTTCTAACACTCGCGTCTCCCTCGCACCTTAGTACATTCTCTCCTTGGCTACGCAGACCAACGCACAGCCCCTCCCACCCGTTCTCGAAGTTTTTGGCCTCCGTTTACCGCCTCAAAACGAGCGGCTGACAGCCATCGACTTTGACCTCCTACCGAATAGACCGCCACCAGAAGAGAAGCAATTTGACGAAGAGATCGACGAGATTGTCGAGTCGGCATCCGAGGACGAGGATGATGACATGGAACCAGCTACCATTCCACCCGCTGCTCCACTATCACAGCCCCAAGTAGCTGCTATTACCGCTGCCATTGCGAACCCCGTCAATGCCGTGCATACACCTTCGGAAGATGTGGAAATGGGGGATACATCCGCTGCCGTGCCAAATGAGGTGGAGGAAGGCAGCGACGAGGACGATGGATTATTCGCTGGTGGAGAGGAGAGTGGTGCGGACGAACCTATGGAAGAGGTTGCTGCCACGGAAGACCACGCGGATGGATTGAAGCGAAAACTCGTCGAGGAGGACGACTATGACTGAGGCGCGTTTTGATTTACGTGGTCAGCTGGGAAACTAGCATTCGGGGCTTGAAGTTGACACGACCTGGGTCTATCCACAAGTTGTGCCTCACTGATACCCCTGGCTCCGTGTATATCGACTCAGGCTTGCCATTTCACCCCCGCATAATAACGAATGCTTGTACATTGTATAATCAAGCATGCACTCGAATACGAGGCGCAACAAAAGCTCTGTGCACTATGTGTGTAGCATACCGGGGACAACACGACCTACCCGAGGAGTGACGTAAATAAGGACTGAGGCACCGATGAATGGAACACAAAACTAAGAGGGGATCTATCTATACCAGCTAGTCATGTGTGTAATTCTGATTGGACGAATTGTTTAATTCAGTGCCATTGCAGAAAAGAGAACATAATTATATAGTGCCACGCATGAAGAGTTGGTATGCAACGGCAAATAGCACGAAAAATAAGGCGAAAATTATCATGAGAACGTAGCTCCACGAGGCTGATGAAAGAGGGTATGCCATGAGCCCGATTCGGTAGAGGAGGGCGTGGGGATAAAACGCACAGCTGTCGCCGAGACCATCTGGTATCGCGATGAGCCGCACTGAATTGTCGGCGCTTCCGGAAATGAGCAGTCTTGACGTCGGGTTAAATTTCAACACCGTCGGAGGAAATTCATGTGATTTGAGGATGCTCAAAAGTGGCTATGCGACGCGGTGAGTTCGACTTTGGGCAGGAAAGCAACCGGCTGCATTCTTACAGCGAGCGTGAAAGCATCCAATAACCCAACTGAGCAATCCGATGAGCCATAAGCAATCCATTTTCCGTTATCGCTGAGTGGCCCTTGTCAGATACTACTGTTAAATAGTTGAGGAAAAATCACGCACCTTATGTCGAAGGTAGTAAGTCCTTTCACACCCACTTTCCTGATTCGCTCTGTCTTCCATTGATCAGTATTCCAGCGTATGAGATACGCCTTTCTCTGCGAGAATTTGGCGCCGCGAGGGGGGGTTGTATTGATAACGGTGTAGAAGACACGCGATGTGTGTGGGTGGTATCTGCTCTCTGGCTATGATTAAAGGCAAGGACAGAGGACTTTATATCTCACCTTGCTACACGGAATGTCCCCGTCTCACCTCCGGGCAACTTGGGTCGTTCAATGACGGTGGGGTCCTCTAGTTTTAGGACCGAGTTTTCTTTCCCTTTCCCTTTCTTACTGGATGGGAGGTTATAGACGAGAAGATTTACGGTCGTCGCAACAACCAACTACCTCAATCAGCATTAATATGATGAAAAAATGCCTAGATAATACCCTCACCGTAGTCTCCGAGAATGCTGCATCATAGATTTCATCCTGACCGACATGTACCTTGGTGGATACAAGCTCAGGGAACGTCAAGACGGAAAGCTAAAGCGAGCATCATCGTGAGAAAATTTGGGCTGATTTACTGGAGAACAAACCTCCTTGCCGCCCGCAATGGCCAAGTATGTACCATCAGGCGAGAATACAGTGACTCTCTAATTGCCAATCAAACCGATGATGCGCAGAAAGACCAAAAACGCTCACCTGAAAGTCATCTGGGTCCTTACCCAGTGTTCCAACAGAAGAAACAAACTTTATCCTACACACGTCAATCAGTCGTCCCGAGATGGCAAGTACCGCGGCAGACCCACTTGTCGTCGTCACTGACAGTAAACACGCGACAATTCGAGTTCTCGCCTTTCTCGACTTTTTCCGCTGTGCTGTTTATTCCGCATACAAACGAGGATCCCTAGAAGAAGGACATGAGCACACTAACGGCGCTTGGAATGCGGTGACGTTACACTTGGGTGGACGGCCATGCTCATAGGTGCATCCTCGCCAATCTCGAGTTGCAATTCATCAGTGAGCTTCAGAGAGAAGAATTCATCAACATGATAAAGTCTCTGCGGAACAAGACAGTATTACTGACAGCAACGTGTTCCTACGCGGGATGACGCACCAATTTATTTTTGATTCCGGTCTTGGACGCACCACCCCCACCGCCGAGAACAAACTCTCCTGGAGAAAGGAATGCGGCAGAGTAGACAGGAAATGTTGGAGTCGAGTGTGCAGTATGACGAGCACGCATTCTACAGTAGTCGACTGGAATAGGCAGCAGTCTTCAGTATCAGTAGCCAGTCCGAGCAATGAAAGGAGCCACGTGTGTACTACGCCGGAGTCTGCGGGCCGAGCGAGCTTATCCATCGTCGCGCGCTCCGACCCTCAGACCTTCCTCCCGTCTGTCTCGCACCCACCGCATGTCAGGCCGCTCATAGCGATCTTTCGTACCTTGACACAACTAACCGGTCACGACAGACGCTCACATACACACTCGTTTCCTACTCGAAACCCGCCATGCCATCCATGCCATTCCCCTCGACGGCGGGTGGTGCACGAGGCATTGCAAACATCGAGTTCCCTTCCATGTCTCGCCCAATGGTTATTGGGATCACATTTGCTGTCGCAGGAAACATTCTTATCAGTTTCGCTCTCAACCTCCAAAAAATGGCTCACGCACGGCTTGAGGCGGCGCGCGCTGAGCGCGGGCATGGCCTGGATGTCATGGAGCAAGAGGGCTCTGCAAGCACAGATGGCGAGGCATCGGAAATTGAGGTGCAACGTGAGCCAGGTCTCCCCCCAGAGCTAGAGAGGGAGGCACGCGTGTGGAATGGAAATTCGTCCCAGAGCGGTGTGCACCTGCCAGTAGGCCCGCGTTCGGAGACGGATCCTCTCATGGCCCTCCCCGTGACGCCGGACGCGCAGCAAATAATTGCAGTCCCCAGTTATGGCGCTCTGTTCCCTACTATCAATGAGGACCATATTCGTACAGTCGAGAGTTCACCGCTTCGACGACCACCAAAGACCGGGAAGCGGCCAGGTGCAGGTATAGGGGTTGCCGCCGAATACGCGAATCGGTCAACCCACCAGGGATCAAATAACGAGGCTCAAGAAACAGAGTATCTCAAGTCAAAGCTGTGGTGTGCCTTTTCTATTTTCCTCCGAAATGCTAGTGTCTGAAGCTCAAATTTCGCTCAGGTGGCTCGGGTTTCTACTGATGAATGTCGGCGAGACGGGAAATTTCATTTCCTACGCTTTTGCCCCCGCTTCGGTCGTCGCGCCTTTGGGCACGGTAAGCGAGCTCTCCGTCCCATTGCGAACATGATCTCACGCTTCTCCAGTTTGCTCTGATAGCGAATTGCCTCTTTGCTCCTTTGCTGCTCCACGAGCGACTCCGCACGGTAAGAAGACCCCACCGTCTACCCCTGACGTTGATCTGACAGCATCCTAAATAGCGTGATCTCTTTGGAGTCGTTCTTGCCATGATAGGCGCCATCACTGTCGTCCTGTCGTCAAACACTTCTGATACACGGCTATCACCGGAGAAGTTGTTCATAGCTGTTTCGCAGCACACCTTCCTCATTTTCTCTGCCATCTATGTCGTCTGTGCATCGATTCTAATGGGCTTATCCGAAGGGAGTAGTGGCCGTGGATGGGTATTAGTGGATGTTGGTCTTTGTGCATTGTTCGGTACGTTTGGCTGCTCACAGGCAGTGCGGAGATTGATTGCCGTTGTTTAGGTGGATTCACAGTACTCTCAACGAAAGCCGTCTCGTCGCTTCTCACGAGCAACGGCTTCAATATGTTTAAACAGTGGATGACTTACCCTATTCTAGCGGTGAGTAGCTGTAGTCATGAGCGTGCTGGTACGAATTCAGCAACTTGATCAGGTTCTGATTGGCACTGGCATCGGTCAAGTAAGATACCTTAATCGTGCATTAATGCGTTTTGATAGTAAGGCGAGTCAACCGTGAGCGTCTATTGAGCGTACCCAAACATAATGAATTGCAGGTCGTTATTCCAACACAATTTGTCCTTTTTAATCTGTCTGCAATAATTGGGTCGGCCATATTATATGGAGACTTCAAAACGGCCAAATTCCATCAATTTGTAACATTCGTGTATGGATGTGCGGCAACATTCGCTGGCGTGTGGATAATCGCCTGGGTGCCTGCTGAATATTCCACGGGACCTGATGACCGGGTTGGAGCGATCAGCGATGCAGAGACAATGGCCCACGATGTATTTGTTCCTGATGGGGTTGTGAGCCGAAAACCAGGTAGTGTACCTGTTTTTCAGTCAAGGCAGAGGACAGTTAGTTTGGTGGGAATATCCCCGGCGCAGGTGCAGTCCAGTATAGTTTTAAAGGATCAATGGCGTTTATTTGTTTTTACAGCGGCTTATATTGGTACACACGCCACCTCGGCCTGAGGTTCAGCTCGGACAAGAACATGGAGTGTCATGGGAAACAGAATCTAGTGGACACGGGCGAGAAGGGTTTGATGGGAGCTTAGGAAGGCGGCGTGCGATCAGCTGGTTAGCTGGTGGAAGCCCCACACCACGTCCCAGGACCAGGCTAAGGAGTGTGGAGCGCCGATGGATAACGGATGGATCGCAGAATGGTCAACAGGAGATTGGTTTGGATTGAATATGAATATGACTGCGTGGCCCTGTCGCGGCGATAAGATCGTCTGTCAGTTGCGACCGTGTGCCCCACTCCAAGGAATGCACTCCAAGGAATGTGACGTGATTGGCAACATGACGTCACAGTTTTAGAAATTATCAGCGCACAGATATTCGATCGTCCCTTGCTTTTGTCCCCCCCCCTTTCT
>Ga0137362_10001489_pt1 | contig 14558 bp, 15 predicted proteins | sample MadtaG_2_FD_104801 | JGI IMG/M metagenome (GOLD analysis project Ga0137362, IMG submission 104801) | Vadose zone soil microbial communities from Angelo Coast Range Reserve, California, USA - Mad1_100_16 metaG | ecosystem: Environmental > Terrestrial > Soil > Vadose zone | place: USA: California... | reverse complement strand
GTTTCATTCGCATGTGAGCCTGGTGAAGTTCTGCGAAGTGACGTTTGGATTGAACCCGGTCAAAGCGAGAGACGCGGCTTCGGATGATATGTCCGATTGCTTTGACTTCAAGCAAAATCCCTTGCCGCCAATTGAGTTAGGAATTTGGAACAGGGGAAACGGTTCTGCTGCGGCAGGCGGGAACCACCGTTCTTCTGCTGGCCAGATAGTTCGACTGGCAACACTCGCATCTCATGGAAGTCCCGACAACTCACCACGCCTCAGCATGGCTGCCAAGGCGGGTCCGGCGCACGGGGTCCAGCCAAAGGCGAAGGCCAGTCCGAGCAAAAAGGAGCGCAGTTTGCCTTGCCGTATCTCGCGATGAAATCGCATGTCTCGATTCAGGAATTTGAACGGAAGCACCCGCAAGAGAACCAGTGGTCCCGTACGTACGACAGGTCGTGTCCCCAAGCAAATGTTCCGGCGGCGACCTCGCCCCCCGTTCGAGTCCTCTGATTTTTCTGATCCTTTTGATCCTGGGCCAACGCAGGAACGGACATTAGCCCCAACGTGCAACTCAGGCCTACAGCTAAAAAGACCCTCACCATTTCCCCTCCTCAAATCACCGTGCAGATTCAAACCTACAGCTTGGAGCACAGTCCAGAGTCAAGCTGATTCATGGCCTGTTCCCTTGGCGGGCCTCCAGCACTGCTCGGCGAATCATTTCCTTTGGTGGAGGGCCGACTTGCATCGATCCAGGATACAAACGGCAACTCAGCGCGAAAGTCTGTGCTTTCTGCGGCCCGCCTCCAACATCTTGTCCATTGATTCGGATGGTCGGAGTACCACAAAATCGGAGTTGACTAGCCATTCCTTCGTCTCTGACGAGCACCTCACAGATCTCCGCGGCTACACCCTCTGCGGCCAAGACGTCTCTGACTAGCTTTACTGCCGCGGGATGAGACGGGCAGTCCGCTACATACAGGATTTCAACATTCACTTCGCACTCTCCAGCTTCCGCGGGGTTCTTTCTCTCAAAATTGGACAATGAGCGGGCGGCTTGCGCAGCTCTTTGTTGCAGCTACGCAGAGCCAAACGCAGCTCATGCTCGAGCTTTTGAAGGTCGGCAAGTTTCCGGCGAACATCAACCAGTTTTTCTTCCAAGCGTCGGCGCACCGGCGCGCAAGGCTGCAAGCGAGTCCTTCGTAAATTCAAGAGGCTCTTGATCTCGCTGAGTTTGAATCCTAGACCCTGTACACGGCGGATAAAAGCCAGCGTCTCAACGTCGTCTTCGCCATACTGTCGGAAGCCTCCCGTTGTCCTAGTAGGTCGCGGCAGCAAGGCGCTGCGCTCATAGAATCGAATCGCGTCAACACTGAAGCCGATCCTCTTTGCGACGGTGCCAATTTGCATAAGCCTGACTCCTGACTGGAAGCTACACCCTGGAGTATAGTCCAGAGTCAAGCCCTTTTTTGGGCGCGCGCCGTGCATGCCGTCGACGGGCTGATGCTTCGGGAAATCAAGAGCGAAAAGCACAGCCCATTCGGCAGGCTCAGGGCAGGCAAGAATGGCTGTGCCACGAAGATGAAGAGGGATGCGGCTGCTCGAGAATAGTTTCGATAGGCTGCATGGAAGTGACGGGGTGAAAGTAGAGACTAGAAACTAGAAGGCAGAAACTGGAAAGCAGAAGTCAGAAATTTAGAAGAGAAGGCGGCGGACAGAACGAAAATCAAAATCCTCACCGTTCATCCCGCGAGAGCAGCGGGATGGGGCGGAGATGCAGACCCCGCAAGGATGGGGCATCTGCAAACACCTCTGCCGCCACCGAGTTAGGAATTGGACAGACGGTACAGCATCGCCAGGACCATCAGGTCCGACCGTGTAAACAGCCAATGTTCCGCCTGCTTACCCGCCGCCTCTGCGCGTGCGATAAAGCCGATGTGCCGGGTGCGCGCCAGAAGGCGGAGACGCTCGAGGCCGATGCCCGTCAGGCTGGAAGTCTCGGTGTCCGTGAAGATCTTCTGGCTCGACTTGACCTTGATCATGCGTTTGCCCTCAATCACCAATCTAAGCGCCAGCGAATCATTCGGCGTTGGCCGGGTTACCAGCCCGGGCCGTTGCTCCTGTATTCGTGGCCCTTCTCCTCCTGGTTCGCACTATAGCCGCTGTGTGCGCGCTTTCAATCGAGTGGGGACAGCAATTGTGGGTCGGGAGAATCCGAGTACTACATTCCGGTAAAGCCCTGAGGCGATGAATCTGGGCGGCGCTCAGAACACCATGCGCGAATGACGGTGGGTGAGGTGGGGCGATTATGTCGCGGCTGAAGCCGCGACCCACAAGGCACGACCGTGCGAGGGGGAAGGCGAAAGATGCCGGGCTTCTCGGCACAAATCGCCGGGCCCCCACAAATCGGAGGAAAGCCCGGCGCCACGCAAACAACGGCCGCGGTTTGCGGTCGCAGCGATGGAACGATTAGCTGACGGGGAGCACAATCATTAGGTGGGGAATCCGTCGGAGGTTCTTAAGCGCTCATGAAACCGCACAATCCCATCGACCACGTGGATTCGTGTCGGGCGGACAAGAGGCTTGGTTGTGCCGAATTTCTCACAAACCAATCCCTCCTTTGCCGCACCTTTCTTCGGTTCCTTGCAATATCCGAAATGCGTCCTTGGCCTGATGCTTTGCTCTAGCCTTTGCTCTGCTCTGACCAATCTTGACAGAGGCTTTGAAAATCGTCCCAACGGAGAGGATTCCTCCCAATTTGTGCGAAGCTACGGCGGCCAGGCCCATGGATGCGATGCACCCGCAGGATGCGCAATCAGGATTACCGCCAAACTGGCATGGAGTGATCTTTGTCCGCAGGTCGGCCGACAATGTCTGGGTCGTGAGTGCGAAAACACAGTCTTGTGGGCTGTGCGGGGGCGAGGCAAATTGCCGAATCAGCCCCGCGCGCATGTCCAGTTTCGAATATTGCTTTCGCAATTCCATCATGTCCGCGATGGCCTGCGCACGCTCCTCTGCACTCAAGATTTCCGGCATTCGATCTCCAACCTGAGGAGTGAACAGGCTGAACCATACTTTCTTGACCTCCGGGCGTGGCGTCCAGAATTCCAGGAATTCGGCGAGGTAGCCGAAGCGCTTCATCATTTGACCTGTAACTGTGCAATGGACCGTGATCCTCTGCCCAACGATGTTCTTAAGAATGCGATCGTAGGTTGCCGGCGCTCGCCGCACATCGTGCTCCGGTTGCAACCCATCAATGGACACAACTACGTGCAGATGCGGCAGCCTCGCCCAAGTCGGACCCATCGTTCGGAAGGCGCTGGTAACAATCTGCACGTGGATTCCGCGCGCCAACAGCAGGGGAATCAGCAGCTCGAGTTCGCGATAACGGACTAGAGGGTCACCCCCGACGATAGATAAGTGCAAAGGCTTCAGCCGATCGACGACTTCAAGAACTCCATCGACCAGGGATTGGCCTCTTCGATCGTTCAAGTCGCGCAATGTCTGCCCGCCGCCTAGGTGCGCGACGTCGTACGCGTAACAGCCCGGACATTTCAAAGGGCATTCACGTGTGATTTCTATCGAAAGAGAGGGTTGTTCGCCCTTGAGGATCTTGCCCCATGCATGAATGACTTGAGAGGTGTGCACCGGTGGTAGTCCTTTTCCGATGTGTCTTGCCTGCAGTCATTTCAGTTCAGAGAGTCTGTCTGATTGTTTTTTCCGTTCGATTGGCCACGGAAGCAATGGCCTCCCTCTTCTTTCGATGCGGAAAACGGTGTGGGAGATAGCTTGCGACGAGAAGAGGATAGATGGGTTCTATGTTTCATATCGTGCCCCTACAACAAAACGATTTGCGAGTGCTCAGAAGCCTTCGAGGAGCCAGGCGTTGGAGTTGGCGCTGGCTTCCCAGATGGCGAGATGGCGTCCGTCGGGAGAGGGGATGGCCCAGCCCAAATCTTTTTCTGGTTCCTGGAGGAAGGGTTTCGCTCGGCCGCGCAAATCGACGTTCAAGAGCGTCTGCATGCCAGCCGACGACGAAGCGGTGACCCAGATGGTGCGTCCGTCGGCGGCCCAGTCAAGGCTGGAGATGCCGGACCAGTCCTGCAGTGTGAGAGTGCGATCCTTGCCATCAGCGATGGAAAAAAGGCGAATGTTGCCGGGACCGGGAACATGTGTTTTCTTGGCCAAGGCGAGAGTTAAGCCGTCGGGGCAGAGAGACCAGTTTTCCAAATGCGAGGCGGCGCCTTCGATGCGAGTCAAGGGAGTTTTCTTTCCCGTGACTGGGTCGAACGTGAAGAAATCCAGCCTATCCGAGGAAACCTGGCTAAGAACGCAAACGGCAGAAGGTGCGCGTGAACACTGAAAATTCGTAATGCCGGGTTCGGCAAGCACCAATTGGGGAGTGCCGCCCGAGAGCGGAAGGCGCATGAGGCGCGTAAGCCATTGACGGTCCCCGGGATCCGGATTGCGAACGAAGAGAATCTCGGAGCTATCGGGATTCAGACGGGCGCTGGTTACGGATTGATCGCCGCCGACGAGCAAGTCCGGAGCCGGCTGGTCAATGGCCTGCTTGAAAAGATGGAAGACGCCATCGCGATCCGAAGAGAAAATCACGGATTGGCTGTCCGGGGTCCATGAAAAAGGAAGATTCCTGCGTTCGATGAGGCCCAACTGGCGTAAAGGAGCGAGCGAACCACCGGCGCGGTCAATTTCTGAGACATAGACGATAGGGGATTCGGCCCAGCGGAGATAGCTCAAGTGTCTTCCATCCGCGGAGATGCTAGCGCGCATCTTGCCGTCAGGACCGCTGGTAAGCCGCTGCGGCTGGCCGATCGTGTGATACCCCTGGGGGTCGAGCCGTATGGCCCAAAGGTTGGCATCATTCGCGTTGGGCGGCAGCTCGGCATAGGAGTAGATTAAGCGGCCGTCGGGGGTCCACACCAGAGCGCCGCGCAGGCGCGCGCTCGTCAACAGGCGGTTGGTCGCCTGAGTGGCTAGATCGCGAACGAACAAGGAAGCGTCGGTCTCTTCCATCCCGTGGAGATAGCGCGAGCTCATATAAGCGATGCGGTGTCCATCGGGGGACCATGCGAAGGCGCTGATATTGTCGCCGGGCTCACCCAGGAGCTTATGAGCGCTGCCACCGTCTGGCTGGGCCAGCCAGATCTCCTGGCGACCGTATTCTCCGCGAAGGAAGGCAAGTTGCGAGCCGTCGGGAGAGACCATACCGTTTTCGGCGGCGTCGATGAGCTTGCGAGGAGTGCCACCGAAAACAGACACGTCCCACAAGCTAGGCTGCCCACCAGCTGCGGCCACACGAGTCGCGAGCACATGATTTCCGTCAGGGAACCAACTGACGAATCGGGCTTTTCCGGGATCGGGGACCGCCACGGAATGAGTCTCTCCGGAACCGACTACGCGGAGAAACAGGCCGGTGCGGTCGGTGAAGGCAAGATAGCGGCCGTCCGGGGAGAGAGCGGCGCTCATGACTGGCTCGTTTTCGGGGTTGCCGGTCAGGCGGCGTTCGGAAAGGCGCACCGAGGCGGCGGACCGGTGACCCGCTTGCCAACCGCCAAAAACTCCAAAGAGCAGGACGAGGGAAGTTGCCAGAGCAATTTGCCAATACCTGCGAGCATGAAAGGCACCCTGATGAGGCTGAGTGGATTGAGCCGGTTGTGGGCTTTGGGCTGGTTCCTTAAGCGTGGCCGCAGGGTCGTTTACGGGAGCAATGAAACGATAGCCACGCCGGGCGAGAGTTTCGATGAAACGGGGATTGTCGGCGGAATCGCCGAGCGTGTCTCGGAGACGCTTGACGGCGGCATTGAGGCCATGATCGAAGTCGACGAAGGTGTCGGAAGGCCAGAGCTTGCTTTGCAATTCTTCGCGGGTGACAAGCTCGCCGGGTTTGGCTAAGAGAAGGGCTAAGACCTGGAGGGGCTGTTCCTGGAGGCGGATTCTTGCGCCGCTGCGGCGGAGTTCGCCAGCGCGAAAGTCGGCCTCGAAGATCCCAAAACGGACTACGCCGCTTGTTTCTTGCTGAGGCACTGGTGGCGACCTCCGGCCCGCGGGGCCCTGCTGGTAAAGACGAACTGAAGAGGGCAGAAGTTTCTGACGAATCCCGCGTCACTTCAACGCCTATCCATTTGACGCGGCTTGAGTTAAGCCGTTACCCGGAATTGGCAATCTCGCTATCCCCCCAGCATTGAGGTACTTACAACCGTGACCGATCTTCGGGCTCACCGTGGAGGTGAGCGCCGTGAGCGGAAAAAGCCTGAGGAAATGGATGGGATTGGGCCTGGTGGTCGCGATGTCTGGAGGTCCAGCAAAAGCTAAGGTTGTGCCAAAGACCCCCGTCGTTGTGACAATTTCGGTGCATAACGATGTGGCGGTGCCGTGGGGAACGATTCGAGGGGCGGAGGAAGAGGCTTCGCTCGTATTCCGACAAGCAGGAATCGATGTCGAATGGCTAAACTGCCAGGCGGTTTCAGAGGTGACCGTGGCGGCGGAGAAATCGAGGAGCTGCGGGGAGGCGATCTTTCCGGAACACTTGCAACTGCGGATTGTGAAGCGGTCCGTTGGATTGTCCCCGAAGGTCATGGGGATCTCATTTCTTTCCGAGGACGGCAGTGGATGCCAGGCGGACGTATTTTATGAGCGGATCGAGGGACTGCGGCGAGAGAGTAACGCAAGCCTGGCGAGCATTCTGGGGGATGTGGCGTCACACGAAATCGGACACTTGCTGCTGGGGACGAATTCGCACGCTTCCCGCGGAATTATGCGCGCGGTCTGGGGGCGTGATGAGCTTGCCAGCGTCACCCAGAGAGCGCTGATTTTTTCGGAGAAGGAATCCGCGCAGATGAGAGCAAGGCTTGGAAGCGCGGAAACGCGCAAGAAGGACGCGCCCCTGGTTTCAAGCGGGCACTTGGGAGATTGAAGCAAGAAAGAATCGCGCGGCTGTTTCTGCTAAGAGCTAGCGGGTTGGGTCTCGTTTTTCGGCGCGGGCGAGGGCTTCTTCGAGCATTTTGGCGATGCGGCGGTCGCGGGATTCGGGGGAGCGGTAATAGAAGATGCCAAGCAACTGGTGGCGGCGCTGCAAGGGAGTCATGGACTGCCAACCTTGATAGGCTCGAGGATCGCTGGCGAACGCACGCTTGAGGATGGGGGGCAGGTCGAGCTCGGCTTCCATGGTGGTGAGCAACTGTTCGGCGACTTGTTCGGCGCGGCGCACGCGGGATGCCGGGCTTTTTACGTTGACGACCCAATCGCAGATCCATTTGCGCATGGAAAAGGTGAGCTCGTTGTCGAACCAGCGGCGGAAGGAGCGGTCTTCGTTGAGGATGCGCAGGAGTTCGGCGGGAACGATGGCGACGCGCTTTGCGGTGTCGGGCACGAGGCGAAACTGGGCAGTTTCGCCGACACTGACGTTGGCGCCGGTCTGCATGCTCCTTTTGACAAGCATGCAGTGATAGCCCTTGCCAGTGGGGAACACGGAAGAGCGAAACGTGAAGCTGTTGATTTCACCTTTGACTCTGACCTTGGCGCGAGTTCCCCAGACTTTAGAGACGTCGAACGGGACGCGGATCATGACCCAGCCGAGGCGCGAGTCCACCATGCGCTCGAGGGTGGCTTTGAAGGATTTGGCGACAAGTTTGGGCTTCATGGAATAATCTGAGCGAGGAAAAAATCAAAGGAGGGCACGCGGGAGCGTGCCTGTCGGCAAGTGGCACACGCGCAAAACCAGCGTCTGCGGCACTCGGAGTCTGGCTCGGACGATTATGCTCCGGCGCCTTTGGAGAAGCTGGCGACGGCTTCAGCTTCAGTGTTGTAAACATCGAAGACGGTCAGCAACTTGGTGATCTGGAGCACTTCCTGGAACTTGCTGCCGAGGTGGCAGAGCCGCAGAGAAGCGCCCTGCGACTTCACGCTGTGATGCGCGGCGACGAGAGTGCCGAGGCCGGCGCTGTCAATAAAAGTCACGTTGTCCATATTGAGGACAATTTTCTTTTTTCCTTCAGCGATCAAGCTTTTTACTTTTTCGCGCAAGGCGTTGCTTTCCTCGCCGAGGACAATGCGCCCGTCCAGTGCCACCACGGACACGCCATCCACTTCGCGGTTTGTCATCTTCAAGGCCACGTTATTTTCCTCCTAATCGGAAAGCGGTTCCGGCGGCAACCCGGGCCGGAACCGTAAAGCTTATCAAAATAGGGATGATCCCAGCGCGACGAATCGTAGTCGAAGCCCGGGCAAGGGTCAAATCACCAGGCGGCTAATAATAGTCCGCGCAGGACATGTAATAGCCGCACATGGAGCAAATCAACTTGCAGTGCCGCGATTCCAATCTCTGCGAGCAAACGGGACAATACCGCGAAGGATCTTCGGCACGAGCGACAGGACTCTGACCATCCCGCAAAGGCGCAACGGATTCAGATGCGGCCTGCGCGGGATCACCTTCAACCCGGACTGGCTCCCACTTCGCGGCGCGTTCCACGGCTCGACGGTTATAGCACAGTGCGGGGAAAAGTGGATAGGGAATAGGATTGAAACCAATACTGGGTTGGGCGCATCCTTCTTATTGGTAAGTGTTTTTGGGGAAAGGCCCGGCAGGTTGGGCCTTCAGGTGGGTACCATGGTCCGGCAAATCGTGCTCGCAGGTTTAGTGGTTTTACTCCCGGCCGGGTTGCGGGCTCAAGGGCGCGGAGCGATGGCCCCGGTTTCACATGTTGGCGCCATGGCGCCGAGGGCGGTGATGCCTGCTCCTCACGCAATGCCGGTGCGGGCGATGCCTGGCCCGCGGATGGTTGCGAGAGGCGGGACTGTGCGGCCAAGGACGGGAACGCCAGTAGCCCGAAACACGCGTGGGCAGATCACCACGCGACGGCGCTTTGAGAACCGCTTTGATAACGAGGATATTGCCCGCAGACGGGATTGCAACTCGGCACCGGGATTGGGATTCGATGCGGTACATCAGGCCGCGATATGCGGATCAGGCATAGGGTTTGGGGGGCGCGGCTTCTCAGGATCCTCTTTCTTCCCATTTTTTGATGGCGGCTTTTTCCTTCCGGGTTCTCCCACCGCCGTAGAAGATAGTTCGGCGGTTGAACCCGCGCAGCCAGAAGACACGGATGTAGATGCTCGCGGCGCAAGCCGCCGTCGCGTGGCTGCCGCGCCGCTGTCGACCCCACCGACGGAAACGTCCAACGCGACGCCTGCGGAGAGCGAAAAGTTCGTCTTTGTGCGAAGGGATGGAACGGTATTTTTCGCGGTGGCTTACGCCTGGGAAAGCGGGACGCTGCGCTATATCACCGAGCAGGGGTTGCGCCGCACGGTCACCCAGGATGCGCTGGACCTGGACGCCACACGGGAATTCAACGAACAACGCGGATTGAGTTTCAGATTACCTTCCTGAAGGCTAATTCTTCGCGGGTTCTGGCATGACATAGCCGGACTTTGCCGGCAAGCCGGCGCGCTCCAACTGCACCGTAGTGTGCTCCACTCCAAATTCCTTCGCGGCTACCTGCTTAATCGAAGCGAGCAAGCGCTCGCATTCGTCGAGGTGCATATCGGGGACTCGCGCGTGAAGGCTCAGGGCATGGTGACCGCCGCCGAGGGACCAGAGGTGGACGTCGTGTACTTCCTGCACGCCTTCGACTTTCAAAATAGCCCGTGCGACATCTTCGACGCGCAAATCAGGCGGGCGGCCCTCCAAAAGAATGTGCGACGATTCGCGCAAGATGCCGATGCTGGACCATAGCACGAGCAAGCCGATGGCCAGGCCAAGAACCGGATCAATCCAGCGCGCGCCCGTCGCATGGATAATTAGCGCGCCCGCAATAATGGCGATGTTGGAGAGGGCGTCGCCAAAGTTGTGAATGAGGATGCTGCGGAGATTGAGGTCGCGGCGTCCGCGGATGAGAGCAAGCGTGATGCCGCCGTTCACAGCAAGCGCGGCAACGGAAGTCCAGATCATCCAGCTTTCGACTACTTCCACGGGGGAGCGGAAGCGCTCGAAAGCTTCATATCCCAGCCAGAGAGAAAGTAAAACAAGCACAAAGGCGTTGGTAAACGCGGCTAGGGTGCCGGCACGGTGATAGCCGTAAGTCTTTTCGCTGTCGGCCGGGCGCTGGGCCCAGCGCATGGCCAGAAAAGAAATGCCGAGAGCGGGGACATCGGAAAGATTGTGAACGGCGTCATTCAGAAGGGCGACGCTGCGGCCGAGAATACCGCCGAAAACCTCCGCAACCACCAAGCCGAGTGTGGCGGCCATGGCCCAGCCCAGAACAGAAGGGCGCAGCGTGGGATGAGCATGGCAGGCATGACCGTGGCCGGCGTGACCGTGGTCGTGTGAATGTGCGGCCATCGGCCCTATTCTACCCGTGCAATGGCGGCAGTGCAGCCCTTTCGCGCGCTTATTAGGCAGTATGACACTTCGCTTCCGCGAATTGATTGACGCTCCCCGCGTCGGCTGCGACCATGAAGCAAGCTTCGCGTTCCGCGCGTGTTGGTGTGGAACGAGCCTTCACTCAGGGGTTTTTGCGCGCAGAACAATGACGGTGCCCATCGCCAAATTGAGTTTTTGGGGCGTGCGTGGATCGACGCCGACGGTAGACCCGGCGACGTGGCGCTACGGCGGCAACACGCCTTGTCTGGAGTTGATCGCTCCGGACGGCACACAAATCATTTTGGATTGCGGCACCGGGCTGCGCATGCTGGGGAGCCGCTGGGCCGCGCCGAACGGCGGAAAAACGCCGGAAACGCACATCCTCGTTACGCACTATCACTGGGATCACATCCAGGGAATTCCGTTTTTTTCGCCTCTGTACGTGGAGAACAACGAATTTCATTTCTACAGCTTCCGGTCAAAATTTCTGGGGCGCGACAGCCTGAAACAAGTTTTCGAAGCACAGATGGCGCTGCCTTATTTCCCCGTGGACATGTCGGCGATGAGCGCCAGCCGCAAGTTCAAGGAAGTAGATGGCGGCGAATCGTTTACGGTTGGCGAAAACAATATCACGACACGCTGGCTGAATCATCCGCAGGGCTGCTTGGGATTTCGAATCGAGACGCCTGCGGGGATCGTGGCGTATGCCACGGACAATGAGCCGGGTGACGCGAAACTGGACGAAAGCTTGCGCGAACTGGCCGCTGGTGCGGACATCTTCATTAACGACGCGCAATTTACTCCCGAGCAACTGGAAACGACGAGAAAGGGCTGGGGACACTCCTCGTGGCTGGAGGGAGCGAAAGTGGCGCGGCAATCGGAGGCCAAGACGCTGGTGCTCTTCCATCACGATCCCGATTCGACCGATCGCATGGTAGATTCGATACTGCGGCAGGCGCGGGAAGAGTTCGATTCGGTGTACGCGGCCAGCGAAGGGATGGTGGTGACGCTAGGAGCGCCCGGCGACCGCGTGCAGGCGCACATGCCGGGAACGCGAACGGCGTTGCGCCGCGAAGCGCAATTCCAGGCGAAAGTCTGCGGGGTGACCGAAGGCGGGAAGGATTTCGAGGAAGAGACTGTGGTCCGGGATATTTCCCTGCAAGGCGCGCTCATCTCGCTGAAAAACATGCCACGGCTGCAATCGGAGCTGCAAGTGACGATGGAGGCGCCAGGCGCGGATGGCGTGCAATCGATGAATTTGCGGGGTTATGTCGTGAGGATCGACGCGGGAGCGGAAAAGGGGCATGTAGCGGTGGGCGTGGTCTTTACGGACTAAGCTGTGTTCAAGCTTTCTTGCGGTAGGTCGAATCCGGATCAGTCGGCCGATGTGTAGCGGCTTGCCGATCGGACTTAACCGGCGCTTCTTCTTCAACTGCTGGCTCGACCCTTCGAATGGTCACGGGTTGCTTTGGCTGTTCGTCGACGTGAAGCTGAAAAATGTCGGGCCGCGCATAGTGGCCAACAACATCCAAGTCGTATTTTCCACGGACGATCTGGGCGCGATCAATCTCGGCAATCAGAATAGCCTCGCCTTCCATATTGGGCCCAGCAAGAAAATTGCCGAAGGGGTCCACAATGCAACTGCCACCGCGGCAAACGATGGTATTTGGGTCTTCTCCATAGACGGAGCGATAGTCGGACGGAAAATCGCTGCGGCGGTTGAATTGGTTGCAGGAAAGCACGAAGCACCGGCCCTCGACAGCGATGTGGCGCATCGAAGCGGTCCAGGAGTCGCGCGCGTCGGCGGTTGGCGCGCAATAAATCTCGATCCCTTTTGCGTACATGGCTGTGCGCATCAGAGGTAGATAATTCTCCCAGCAAATCAACGCGCCAAGCTTCCCGAGAGGCGTTTCAAAAACCGGCATGGTGGAACCGTCGCCAAACCCCCACACCAGGCGCTCGGAACCAGTTGGCATGATTTTCCGGTGCTTACCGAGGAAGCTGCCGTCCGGTGCGAAGAACAAGACTGTACAGTAGAGAGTGCCGCGGTCCCGTTCGACGACGCCGATAACCAGATAGATGTTGTTGCGTCGCGCCGCCTGAGAAAGTTCGTCGACTGCGGGACCCGGGACGTCAACGCTGCTCTCCCAGTACCTGCGAAAGTCCTCGCGGCCTTCTTCCGTTCGCGCGCCAACCACGGCACCGAAGTCCAGCCCCCGCGGATAGGCGGAGACAAATGCCTCAGGGAAAAGCGCGAGTTGCGCGCCCATGCGGGCCGCTTCGTCTATGAGCGTGTGAACTTTCTCGATAGTTCGCTGGCGATTGAAAGCGACGGGAGCGGCTTGGACGACCGCCACTTTAACGGGCTGACCAGCAGACGTTGCATCTCGTTTGAGTGTGTTATTCGACATGGGCGGAACGTTTTTGTGTACCCGATTTGGGTTCTGACAATATATACCGAACCAGCTTGAGGGGCGACTGCTACCCACCAATTCTTGGCTTGCCGCGACGACTCCTGTAGGCTGAGATGACTGCTTATGGCTGAGAAGAGACCGAATTTCGTACCTGTCAGCGCGCTGGACAAACGGCCGCCGTCGAAACGTGATCTTTTGCGCGGGCTGGTGCGGCAGGCGCCGTTCGTGGCTAAGAATTTTCAGCTTTATTTTCGTAATGCATGGCGTCGGCACATTTTGCGGACCAAGGTCGTGGCACCCTACGCGGTTACGTTTTACGTCACCCACAAATGCAATCTGGCGTGCAGTTATTGTACGCAAAAGGAGCCGGACGTCTTCAGCGACGAACTGCCAACGCTAGAGACGATTCAGTTGCTGAAGCGTATCCGAAAAGAGACGGACTCTATCGTGATTACTGGCGGCGAGCCGACATTGCGAGCGGACATCGAAGAGCTCGTCGAGGCGGCGCGCTTCGAATGCAGATACCGCTCGCTGCTCTTAATCACCAACGGCACGCTGCTGGACCGCAAGCCGCGGATTCTGCGAGCCGTGACCGGATTGGTGGTAAGCCTGGATGCGCTGGCGGCTGACCCCACGAATCCGCTTTCGAAACCGGCGGCGTTGCCAAAGGTGCTGGAAAACCTAGAACTCGCGAAAGAACTGCTCGGCAGCCCGCGCCGCATCACGATCAGCACGGTGATCGAGCAATGGAATATTGGGGAAGTCGAGCGGCTGCTGAACTGGTGCGGGGAACAAGGCTTTGTTTTTGCAGCGCAATCGGCGCAGATGGAGAAAATGCCGAATCTGGCGCTGTTGCAAAACCCGAAGTACCAAGCGTTGGTGGACAAAATCATCGAACGGCGGCGCAAAGGCGCTCAACCGATCAACGGCACACCGCGGACGATTGAAACGCTGCTGCGGTTTGGCGATTTTCAGTGTTATCCGACGATGTTTCCCCGGGTGTATCCGAATGGCGATGTTTTCTATCCCTGCGAGCCGCTGCGTAAAGTTGCCGGTAATTTACTGCGGGATGGATCGCTAAGGAAAATCTTCGCACGCGGAAAGAAAATTTATGGAGACATTCCGCCTTGTCAGGGGATCTGCTACCTGTTCGGAAACGTGCTGTCGCATTACTACGTAAATGACTTTTGGGGGCTGGCGGGGGATTTCATCCGCTGAAAACCAAAAAGAAAATGTTTAACGCCCCGACCGGATCGGGGCAGGCACCGGGCATAGAGGATGCGGAGAGGTTGGCGGGACTGCTAGCAGAAAGTTTGTGGCTTGATCTTAGTCGAGGTCGGCGATTTTTTTGTCGAGGTGGGCTAGAGCGGCTTCAAGAGACTTGCGATGGTTGGGATGAGTGGCGGAAGCGAGGTCGTTAGCGATGCGAATGCGCGATAATTCAAGATCTTTGCGCGATTGTTCGCGCATAAGTTGTTCCGGAGTTTTTGGTCCAGACCCAGATTTTTGCTTCGGCGCTTCCGTTGCTTCCACTTGCGCTTCGACGTCCTTGCTTTCCCAGCCACGTGCCATAGCCATATTTTGACACAGATTGGCCTAACCATGGCGCGATTCATAACCAAAAGGTGCGAAAAAACTCAGGCACCGGCGGCGCGGCGTTGGGGGAGAACAGGGAGCGCGGGGCGCATCACGCCGCGAATGGTGCTCGCAGCGACGCGCGCGAGATGCTCGGCGAAAACACCGCGATAAGCAAAGACAGCCGTCCCGTTTCCCCAGTTGACGCG
>Ga0137362_10001488_pt1 | contig 14559 bp, 9 predicted proteins | sample MadtaG_2_FD_104801 | JGI IMG/M metagenome (GOLD analysis project Ga0137362, IMG submission 104801) | Vadose zone soil microbial communities from Angelo Coast Range Reserve, California, USA - Mad1_100_16 metaG | ecosystem: Environmental > Terrestrial > Soil > Vadose zone | place: USA: California... | reverse complement strand
TCCAGAACGCAGCGCCCTCGGTCGTCATCGCGAGTGTATTCTGGACCCGCCGGTTAGGCTCGTTCGAATGGAAGGTCCGGTCGAACAGCGCTTCGATCTGAGCGCGGCCAAAGCAACCGCGTTTGAGGTTGCGCGCGAATGGGGCCTCGACCTGGGGGAGCCATTCACCCTCTCATACGTCTCCTACGTTGCGCCCGCCGGCGACGCGGTGCTGAAGGTCGCCTGGGAGGGGGACACCGAGTCATTGCATGAAGGCGACGCCCTCGAGCTCTGGAGCGGCGACGGCGCGGTGCGGATTCTGCGCCGGTCCGGGCGCGCAATCCTGGAGGAGCGTGCGGTGCCCGGGGACGACCTCTCCCTGTTGCCCGACGACGAGGCGACCGAGATCGCCGTCCAGCTCGCGTCAAAGCTGTGGCGCCCTGCGGGATCTCCGTTCCGGCCGGTTGTGCCCGAGGTTCGGCGCTGGCTCGGCAACGCGGAGCACGACGGCGGCGACCTGGTTCCGCTCGCGCGCGAGTTGCTCGCCGAGCTCAACCCGAGCGCGGATTGGGTAGTGCACGGCGACTTCCACCATCACAACATCCTCCGCCAAGGCGATGGGTTCGTCGCGATAGATCCAAAGCCTTATCTCGCCGATCGCGAATACGACGTGCCGTCGTTCCTCTGGAACCCGATCGGCAACCAGATGGAGGACCGCGAGCAGACCGAGCGGCGCATCGCGGCGTTTGTCGCGGCGGGTCTGGACGACTTTCGGATTCGCGCGTGGACGGTGATCAGGGCCTCTTATTTGCGGCCCTACATCGCCGACCGGATCAAGGCACTGGTCGAGCTTAGATAATGATTTCAGGAGGATTCCATTGGACGAGGCTGAGATCACTCGCTACATATCGAGCGTGTTGCCCGGAGTTGACGTCGTTGTGGCATCACGCGAGGGAGGAGCACCCGAGATTGCGTGGGGCGACAGCTTCTTCATCTTTGACCCAGATCGAAACCTCGACGATGTGCGCCGGTTTCCCTTCGCCACCATCGTGACCAAGGACTACGGCGATTTCGACAACGCGTCAAACCTCGATCGCCCCGGCATCTTTCGTTTGAACATCGGCGTCAGCAAAGAGACTCATGCAAAGTTGTTTGGCGAAGGGGGCGAGCACGACTTCACCGCACTAGACAAGCTGATTCCCCACCCGGTCTACGGCCGCAACCACTGGGTGTCGGTTTTGAATCCGAGCGAATCGACTTTCGAGTCGATCAAGCCGCTGCTGCACGAGGCACACGCCATCGCGATGAAGCGGGTGGAAAGAAGGAAAACGCCGTCCGACGGTGACGCCTAGCCAAGCAGTCTCACGAGCACTGCTCGCTCAATCCGAGACCTCGGTGATCAGCACCCACGCGACGTAGACGTTCCAGCCGAACAGAACCGTCCCGGCGACGAAGAGCTGCGTCATCAGGGACCGCAGGGTGTCTGGATGACGGACAGGAGCGCGGCGACCATCTACCTCAATGCCGAGCGCCGTCACTGCCCACGGCGCGGGTGCCGTAGAGAGGGTGGCGATGATCGCCTTCGAGTGCAGCGACATGGCCACGAACAGGAGGCCGGTCAGGGCGGCCGCGGCCCCGCCGACCATCACGTAGAAGTTCTGCCACCCCGCCGTGTCATAAGCGCTCATCCGGCGCATTCTCCCCCCAAGCTCGGCACCCGGCCAGAGCCGGTGCTCGGAGCCGTCGTCCTGAGAAGATCGTTCTGATGGCTCAGAGCCCCAGGATGGCTGAACTCCCTCGCGGGACGGTGACATTTCTCTTCACCGACGTCGAGGCATCGACTCGGCTACTGCACGAGCAACCCGACGCCTACGCCAGCCTGCTCGCTGAGCATCGACGGGTACTGCGTGATGCGTTCGAGCACCACGGCGGGGTCGAGGTCGACACCCAGGGAGATGCCTTCTTTGTTGCGTTCGCCCGTGCGTCCGACGCGGTCGCCGCAGCCGAGGATGGACAGCTGGCGCTCGCCCACGGGCCGGTGCGGGTGCGGATGGGGCTGCACACCGGCGAGCCCACCGTGACTGCAGACGGATACGTCGGCTTGGACGTCCATCGGGCGTCGAGGATCGCAACTGCCGGGCATGGCGGTCAGATCCTGCTTTCGCAGTCGACGCGCGACCTCGCCGGCAGGGATGACGTAAACGATCTCGGTGAGCACCGGCTCAAGGATCTATCGACGTCAGTGCGGATCTACCAACTGGGAGACGGCGAGTTTCCGCCTTTGCGGACGCTCTTCGCCACCAACTTGCCCGCGCCGCCGGCTCCGTTCATCGGCCGCAAGCGCGAGCTGGCCGGTGCCGAGGCTCTGCTACGCCGCAATGACGTCCGGCTGGTCACCATGACGGGCGCCGGCGGGAGTGGCAAGACACGTCTCGCGCTCGAGGTCGCAACCGCAGTATCCGAACACTACGAGCATGGCGCGTGGTGGGTGCCTCTGGCGGCGTCCTCCAAAGCTGATGACGTGATGCCGGCTGTCGGGCGGGCGCTCGGTAGCGCGTCGGCCGCAGAAGCTATCGGCAACCGCCACCTCCTGCTCCTCCTCGACAACTTTGAGCATGTGATTGCCGCGGCACCCGACGTCGCCACGCTTCTGGCTGACTGTCCTCACCTTGACGTGCTGGTCACAAGTCGCGAGCGTCTTTCGCTGCAGGGCGAGCATGTGTATGGGGTTCAGCCACTCGCAAGGAAGGAATCGCTAGAGCTCTTTCTCGCCCGCGCTCGAGCGATCACCCCCGATTTCGAAACCGACGGACGGCTCGACGAGCTGTGTGCGCGCCTGGACGACCTCCCACTAGCAATCGAACTCGCCGCGGCCCGAACTTCGATCATGACCGTAGATCAGCTTCTCGAACGCCTTGGCAGCCGACTCGACCTTCTGCGAGCCGGGCGAGATGCCGAGGCACGACACCAAACGCTTCGGACAACCATCGAATGGTCGTTCGACCTGTTGAGCCCTGACGAACGAAGGCTGCTCGCCGCGCTGTCAGTGTTCCGCGGAGGCTGGACGCTCGATACCTCGGAGAGGGTGGCGGATGCGAGCGTCAACCTCTTGGGATCTCTTGTCGACAAGAGCCTTGTGCGACGAAGCGACATTGGTCGCTTCGGCATGCTCGATACGGTGCGCGATTTCGCAGCCGAGCATCTGGGGCGGGCTGAACGAGCCCGAATCGTGCAGCGACTGATGGACCATCTGCTGAACGTCTTTGCGAACGCGGAGCTGAGCGAGGACGCCACCGGCAATATGCGGATCGATCTCGCCCGCGTCGAGCAACCGAACATCGATGTCGTCCTGAGCTGGGCAGGCGACTCAGGTCATGCGCAGACGGGAATCAGACTGCTCTTGCTGACCGAGATGTACTGGGTCACCACTGACCCAGACGGAGGCCGCGCGCGGTTGGAGCGGCTGCTGGCCAAGGCAACTGAAACAGGAGAAGCTTTAGAGCCGGGCATTCACGCGCGCGCCCTTCGTGCGCGCGCGGCAGCATTAGACCTCATCGGCCGCTACGACCTGGCCGAGCAGGAATACGTACGCTCCCTCGAGCTCTTTCAGGCCGCCAACGAGGAGGATTACGTCGGTCCACTCACTGCTCGAATCGCCAACACGGCGCTTCGGCAGGGCGATGTCGAGCGTGCGGTGGCTCTCGCGACCGAAGCACTCCAGATCGCTCGGCGGGAAAGGAACCCTGGGGACGAGGGGTTTGCCCTCTTCGTGCTCGCGATGGCTGCATTCACTCGAGGAGATCTAGAGCAAGGCAAGCAGCTTGTGCATGAGAGCGCACCACTCACTCATCGCGGCGCATCTACCTTTATCAGTGGCACGTCCCTAGTGGCTGCGGCCGAGTTCCTCATACCAGCAGGTCAGCTCGATCAGGCGGAGATCGATTTACGTGCCGGGCTCGAAAGGCTCGCTTCAATCAGCGACCGCATGAATACTCCCTACGCAATCGGCGCCGCAGCCGCGATCGCTGCGCTCCGAGGAGATGCCGTCCGCGCGGGAACGCTGTGGGGAGCGCTCGAAGCAATCGCGGCACTTGATCCGAAGAGCACAGCCCGTGCGGCCATGGGTGATAACACGCCATTTCTCAAAGACATCCACGGTGCGGAATTTGAGAAAGGGCGAGCCCGAGGCCGGACCCTATCGCGCGAGCAGGCGATCGAATTCGCTTTGTCGAGTTCTGTGACACGGCTGTGACACGCAGTCGCAGGCCGTAATGCGGTAGACGACGATTCTGAACTCGAAAATTGGTCGGGGAGGCGGGATTTGAACCCGCGACCACCTGACCCCCAGTCAGGTGCGCTACCGAGCTGCGCTACTCCCCGACGAAGAGGTAATCGTAACGGCGCCTTTCATTTAGACCCGGCCGTTGTAAGCGACCAGGCCTCTGTGGGTTGAGGTGAATCCCGCCTCGCGCAGCAGCGCATTTAGGGGCGAGTCGACAACCGGGACGCCATCGACCTTCTGCAGCTCCACCCTCCCCGCCAGCACTGCCATCCCGATCAGAGCCTTCAGGTGCTCGATCGTCACGTCGCCCGCGGGCAGCAACGACCGGCCGCCGCGCTCGAGGTAAAGGACGAGCTTCCCCCCGTCCAGCACGCAGTAGGCGCCGGCGGCGCGCGCCATCCGTCCGTCGGAGCGAGGCCATGCCAGAACCGACCCATACGAGTTGGCCGGGTCGCACGCCGCGAGGGCGATCACGCCGCCGTCCTGCTCGCGGAGAGCTCGCAGCCTGTCGACTGCTCCTGGCAACGCGAACTGCGAGCCGCCCAGGCCCTCGACGAAGTAGCCGCGCCGGATTCGACCCGACTCCTCCATCGCGCGCAGCACCGGATACAGACCCGCGAATCCGCCTGGCCATCCCTCCCCTGCCACCGACTCGCGAGTCAGGACGCCGTAGCGCTGGAGGAGAACGCCCGCGGCCGCGTGGAGCCGCTCCGTCGGGTTCGCGCCTGAGCCGACGAGGTCCGTGACGAGCGACCATCGGCCTGAAGCTCGAGGCTGGGTCAGGCGCGGCAACCGTGGTCGGTGGGCGAGCCGGCGCGCCGCCGGTCCGAGGAGCCGCAGCGGCGCGAACGTGTCGTTGGTGACCTCGCCTGCCCAGACCAGGTCCCAAAGGGCGTCGAGCATGGCCTCCTCGTCGCCGCCTCCGCACGCCGCGTAGAGATCGCGGAAGAACGTAGCGCCTCGTGCGCGCATATGTTCGCGCAGGCGCTCATGCAGCGCCTCACTCGGTGCATCAGTCGCATCCGGCACGAGACGCGGCGCGTCGCCGCGAAGGTAAAGGGCTACACGCCCATCGGTAGATCCAAGCGAGCCTCGGCCAACCCAGACCACCTCACCCATCGACACGAGCTCATCGAGGAGACGCGGGTTGTAGCCGGCGACGCGGCTGGCGATGACGTCGCGTTCGATGACGCTCGCGGGCAACGCCGCGCCCTGCAGCTGGAACACGATCTCAAGCAGTCGATCCACTCCACTTGCCCGGGCCCCGATGCCGTGCCACGCAGGAAGGAATCGCGCGAGAGTCTCGGGCGGGACGGATTCGACTTCGCGCCGCAGCGCCGCGAGCGAGCGCCGGCGCAGCATGCGCAAGACCTCCGGGTGGCACAGCTCTCTTCCATGGGCGGCGGGGTGAAACTCGCCGGCGATCACATCGCCGCGTGCGATGAGCTGCGCGAGGGCACCATCGACGGCCGCGCTCGCGAGGTTCCACCGAGCCACGACATCCGCGGCGACGAATGGGACGTGGGTCCGTGCCCAACGCCGGAGCAGCGAGACGAGCGGCTCGGCGCCAGGTTCGAGGTACGCATCAGGCAACCCAACCGGGAGGGTCACGCCAAGAGCTTCGCGGTATCGGCCTGCGTCGTCTGCCGCTATCCATCGCGGCTCGCCGGCTATGCGAACAGTCACGGCCCGGCGCTCACGCTCCAGCTCATGGAGCCATTCCATCGCGACGCCTCGGTCCGCGGCTTCGCGATCGTTGAGATCGCCCAGCCGGACCAGGAGGTCATGGGCTTCATCCGCGTCGCGCGGAAACCTCTCCGGTAGCAATCCTTGAAGCTCGAGCTCCACCGCGGCGATGGAGACGGGATCGAGGAGCTCACGCAGATCCTCGCTGCCCAGAAGCTCGGCCAGGAGCTCTCGATCCAGCGCCAGCGCTTGCGCGCGCCGCTCGGCGAGCGGCGAGTCGCCTTCATACATGAACTCCGCGACGTAGGAGAAAAGAAGAGAAGATGCAAACGGCGACGCGCGCTCGGTGTCGACGGCGACCACCCTCACCTCACGCGAGCGGATCGAGCGCAGGAGCGTCGCAAGCGCCGGCATGTCGAAGTGGTCGCTCATACATTCGCGCCAGGTTTCGGCCAGGATCGGAAAGTCGGCATACTGCCCCGCCACCTGCAGCAGGTTGGCGCTCCGCATCCGCTGCTGCCACAAGGGCGTTCTCTGGCCGGGCCGCCGGCGCGGCAGGAGCAGCGAACGCGCGGCGTTTTCGCGGAAGCGTCCAGCGAACAGGGCTGAGCCCGGCAGCTCGGCGGCGACGAGCGCCTCCACCTCCTCTGGGTCGAGAATGAGCTCGTCAAGGCCCGGAGGCGTCTCGACGTCGGGAAGATGAAGAGCGATCCCATCGTCCGTCCACAGGGCGCGCGCATCGACTCCCAACCGGTCGTGTAAACGTGCCTCCAGGGCCAGCGCCAGCGGCGCGTGCACCCGGCCGCCGAGCGGAGTGTGAAGGCACACTCGCCAGTCACCGATCTCGTCGCGGAACCGCTCGACCACAACCGTCCGGTCGTCGGGCACCGCGCCTGTGGCCGCGGCCTGGTCGTCGAGATAAGTGAGCAGGTTCTTGATGGCGCGATCGTCGAACCCGGCTCGCTCTCTCAGGCGCTTCTCGGCCGCCACGCGCGGTACGGCGCGCAGCTCCCGAACCATCTTCCCCAGCGCGAGACCGAGCTCTGCGGGCCGGCTTGGAGCGTCCGCCTTCCAGAACGCGATCTTGCCCGGCTCACCAGGCGCCGGAGTGACCAGGACCTGTGAGGGAGTGATCTCGGCGATCCGCCATGTGGACGCGCCGAGGACGAAGGTCTCGCCGACACGGCTCTCGTAGACCATCTCCTCATCGAGCTCGCCAACCCGCCGTCCGTCCTCGACCAGGTTGACGGTGTAAAGACCACGGTCTGGGATGGTGCCTGGATTCGTGACGGCCAGCCGCTGCGCCCCCGCGCGACCTCGAACCGTACCCGCGACACGGTCCCACACGATGCGCGGCCGCAGCTCCGCGAACTCGTCGGACGGATAGCGGCCGCTGAGCATGTCGAGCACGGAGTCGAGCGAACGCGGACCCAGCTCGCTGTACGGGTATGCCCGGCGGACCACCGCGGCCAGGTCGTCGACACGCCACTCGTCCATGGCGCACATCGCGACCACCTGCTGCGCGAGGACGTCGAGCGGCATGCGCGGGACGGTCGTCGATTCGATGCGGCCCTCGAGCATCCCCTCCACCACGGCCGCCGACTCGAGCAGGTCGCCCCGAAATTTCGGGATGATCACTCCGCGCGAGATCTCGCCCACGGAGTGCCCAGCACGGCCCACCCGCTGGATGCCGGCCGCGACGCTCGGAGGTGCCTCGACCTGCAGCACGAGGTCGACCGCGCCCATGTCGATGCCCAGCTCGAGGGTTGAGGTCGCAACGAGCCCGCGAAGAGTGCCGGCCTTGAGCTGGTCCTCGATGAGCAGCCGTTGCTCGCGCGCGATGGAGCCGTGGTGGGCGCGAACCAGGTCCGCCTCCGCGAGCTCATTGATGCGCGCTGCAATTCGTTCGGCGAGGCGCCGGGAGTTGACGAAGACGATGGTCGAGCGATGGTCTTGAATGAGCTGCAGTAGGCGCGGATAGATGGCCGGCCAGATGCTGTTCGAGGACTGTCCGGAGTCGTCGTACGACTTGAGCTGGGACATGTCCTCGACCGGAACCTCGACTTTCACCTCCATTGTCTTGAGCCGGCCGGCGTCGACGATGGCGACGTCGCGTCCGGAACCACCGAGGAACTTCGCCACCTCCTCGAGCGGACGCTGCGTGGCGGAGAGACCGATGCGCTGGGGCTCGACTTTCGTCAGCGCCGATAGACGCTCGAGGCTCAGCGCCAGATGGGAGCCGCGCTTGGTCGCGGCGACGGAATGGATCTCATCGACGATGAGCCACCTGACCGACGCGAGGATCCGCCGCGCTGCACTGGTGAGGATGAGGTAGAGCGACTCGGGGGTGGTGATGAGGATGTCAGGCGGGTGGCGCTCCATCGAGCGACGTACCTCGGTCGGCGTGTCGCCGGTGCGGATGGCGGCAGTGATATCCGGCGCGACGGCGCCGGCCGACTCGATCTGGTGGCGGATACCGACGAGTGGCGAGCGAAGGTTGCGGTCGACGTCGTGGGCGAGCGCTTTCAGCGGAGACACATAGAGGACGCGACACCTCTCCGACTCGGCCGGCGCCGGCTCCGTCGTAAGGCGATCGAGGCACCACAGGAATGCGGCCAGCGTCTTGCCACTGCCGGTGGGCGCGGCCATGAGCACGTGGCGGCCCGCGGCCACCTCACGCCAGCCGCGCTCCTGGACCTGGGTCGGCTCCGCGAAAGCATCGCGAAACCAGTCCCTGGTCGCCGGTGCAAAGAGGTCGAGAACGTCCCCCACGCCACTAATTTTGATCGCTTCCCAACTTACAAACAAGTGTTCGTTGTTAAGATCGCGTCGGATTTGGACGCTCAGCGATTCCGCGAGGTCATGGCCAGCTTTCCAAGCGGCGTCGTGGTCCTCACGGCGTTCGGCGAGGACTCCCTCCCCCGCGGCCTCACCGTGAGCGCCTTCTGCGCCGTCTCTCTGGAGCCTCCCCTGGCGCTCGCCTGCATCGACAAGACCTCGAACACGCTCCCGGCGCTCCAGCACGCCGGCGGCTTCACGGCCAACATCCTCGCCGCGGGCCGTGAGCAGCTTGCCCGGCGAATGGCGACCAAGCTGACAGACAAGTTCGATGGGATCGCGTGGAGGCGTCCGGAGTCGGCCCACGGCGGGCCCATCCTCGAAGAAGACGCCGTCGGCTATGCCGTGTGCACGTTGAAAGAGACCATCGAGGCGGGCGACCACTGGATCCTGATCGGCAACGTGATCGAGGGCGACCACGACACCAGCCGGTCGCCGATGATCTTCAGCCGGCGCGGCTATTTCGGGATTTAGATCAGAGCGTCGGGGACGGCCACGACGGGATCAGTTGTGTGATGCCCGCCGACAGCACCGCCAGCTTGTTGGTCAGCAACAGCAGGCCCATAGCAAGCAGCACCGCCGCCGAGACGAGGTCGATCGCACGACGATGGCTGTTGATGACTCGTACCAGCGGTCGCGTGCTCTCCAGCGCGAACGCGAGCACGACGAACGGAAGGCCGAGGCCTATGCAGTAGGCGACCATCAAGACCAGGCCCTGCGCCGTCGTCCCGGTCGTGACCGCCGAGCTGAGCACCGCGCCCAGCGTCAGGCCGATGCACGGCGTCCACCCACTGGCAAAGCCCATGCCGAGCAAGAAGCCGCCGGCGACGCCGCCCCTCGAGGGCGCCCGATCCATCACGCGGTACTCGCGCTCCAGGAACGGGATCCGGATGAGGCCGGCAACGTGCAGCGCGAATACGATGACGACCACCCCCGCTACGACCGGCACGTAGGCCCGAACCGGCTGGACGGCGAGCGAGAAGAGATAAAAGAAGAGGATGAACACGAGCGAGAGCCCGGCGACGAAGCCGAGGCCGGCGGTCGCGACCGGCAGTGATTGTGAACCGGGCGCGGAGGTGGCGACGCCACCGCCGCCACTGATTGTCATCGTTTGCGCACCGGCCCGCGCGCCCAGATACGCCAGGTAGGCGGGCACTAGCGGCAGCACGCAAGGCGACACGAACGAAACGAGGCCGGCGAGAAAAGCCAGCGCCGGGCTGATGCCGTCGAGGCTGCCGCCTGTCAGGTAGACCACGCGGCGCCCGGCTGGACAGCGTCTGCCGTGTCGGCCGTGTCGGCGATGGCGTCGATGATCTGGGGCCAGACGCGCCTGGGCAGATCGTGGCCCATCCCCTCGAGCTCGAGCAGCATGGCGCCGGGCACTGCGGCGGCCACCCTGCGACCGTTCTCGAGGGGCACCAAGACATCGTCGGTGCCGTGAATCACCAGCGTCGGAACACGGACCCCTTGCAACCGCTCGAGCCGATCCTCTGCGGCCAGGATCGCCACGAGCTGCCTGCCGGCCCCAACCGGGTAGTAGGCACGATCGACCGCGCTCACAGCCTTCGCGCGCTCGAACTTCTCATCAAAAGGATCACCCGGTCCGACCAGCGCCCGGCGGCCCCACAGGGTCAGCTCGATGCTCTCTTCGCGGTTCGACGATGGCTTGGCCAGCAACACGGCGCTGCCTTCTGGCGTCGGAGGGATGCCTTCGCGCATGCTCGGACCGGACATGATCGACGTCAGCGAAAGTGTGCGGCTCGGATGGTTGATCGCAATCAGCTGCGCGATGAAACCTCCCATCGACGCGCCGACGATGTGCGCGGCTTTGATGCCCAGGGCGTCGAGCAATCCGACACCATCGTCGGCCATGTCATCGAGTCGATATGCAGGTTTGGGGTTGCCGCTCAGCGCCGCAGCCATGTCCGGCGGGCCCGCCGCCTCCATTCGTGTAGAGAGGCCGGTGTCGCGATTGTCGTAGCGGATGACATAAAAACCGCGGGCGGCCAGCTGCTCGCAGAAGTCCTCCTCCCAACTGATCATCTGAGCGCCGAGCCCCATCACGAGCAGGAGCGGTGCGTCTTTCGGATCCCCAAACGTGTCGTACTCGATGTCGATCCCGTTGGCTCGCGTTCGTGGCATGCGCCCAATGGTATGACTGCTGGTGGCCCGGATTCGGAGTCCTTGCATCTTCGCGTCCTAGGCGGCCGGGTGCCTTCGGCACTGAAGCCAGCGTCGAGGGGCCCGGCGCCGCGTCGTCACGCATCTACGTGATGCGCTCCTCCTTGCGCCACCCTCTCCTCGGCTCCGGCCGCCGATGCCGCGAATCTGCTGCGGAGCCGAAACCGGGCCACCAGTTACCCTTAAGCGAAGTGGCCAAGACGCTGCCCACCCGGGCTGAGGTGGACAAGCGCTTCACTTGGGACGCACAAAGCGTCTTTCCCGATGCGGCCGCATGGGAAGCAGCCGTCGAGACCGTGCTCGCACGGCTGCCCGACCTGGCGGAGTTCAAAGGGCACCTCGGCGACTCCCCCGAAACGCTCGCCGACTGGTTCGACGCCACCGAACGGGTTCAGCGCCTGTTCGGCAAGGTAACCGTCTACAGCACGATGTCCTACTCGGTGGACGTTGGCGATCAGGCCGCGGTCGCCCGCACCGACCGCACGCGGACAGCGGCGGCACAGCTCGGGGCGGCGATGTCGTTCGCGATGCCGGAAATGATCGCTATCGGCTTTCCGAAGCTGCGCCAATGGGCGGTGGCGTCACAGCGACTGGCGCACCTGGGCCACTACTTCGATCGTCTCGAAAGGCTGCAGGCACACTTGCGATCGCCGGAGGTGGAGGAGATCCTCACGCAGGTCTCAGACCCGCTGGCCAGTGCCGTCTCCTCGCACAGCGTGCTCGCCAACGCCGACATGAAGTTTCCGCCCGCGATCGGCGCCGAAGGTCCTGAGGAGGTCGCGCAGGGCACCATCGGCGCGCTGCTCAACAGCCCGGATCCTTCCATCAGGCGCACCGCTTACGAGAGCTACGCCGACGCGCACCTCGCACTTCAGAACACGATGGCCACGAGTCTCTCGGCGGGCATCAAGCGCGACGTGTTCTACGCGCGCGCCCGCGGCTACAGGTCGTCGCTCCACGCGGCCCTCGAGCCGGCGTTCATCCCGCTCGAGGTGTTCCACAACATCATCCAGGCGTTCACCGACAACGTGGGCACCTGGCATCGGTACTGGCGCCTTCGGCGCCGGGTGCAAGGCGTCGACAAGCTCAAGGCCTACGACACACGGGCGCCGCTTCAGAGCACGAGGCTGCAGGTGCCTTATGAGCAGGCGGTCGAATGGGTCGCGGCCGGAGTGGCCCCGCTTGGTGATGAGTACGTGCGGATACTTCGGAAAGGCGCGCTCGACGATCGCTGGGTGGACATCTACCCGAACAAGGGCAAGCGGATGGGAGCTTTTTCAACCGGGGTTCCCGACACGTTTCCTTTCATATTCATGAGCTACAGCGACGACATCTTCGCCATGAGCACCCTCGCGCACGAGCTCGGCCACTCGATGCATTCGCATTACGCACGCTCGACGCAGCCTTTCGTCTACTCGAACTACGGGTTGTTCCAGGCAGAGGTGGCGTCAAACATGCACCAGGCGCTCACGCGGCGCCACCTGCTCGAAACCCAGAAGGACCCCGAGTTCCAGATCGAAGTGCTCGAAGAGGCGATGGCGAACTTCTATCGCTACTTCTTCATCATGCCGACGCTGGCGCGGCTCGAGCTCGAGCTGCACGAGCGAGTGGAGCGGGGTATTCCCATCACAGCCGCATACCTGACCGATCTCACGGCCGACCTCATGGCCGAGGTCTACGGCGACGAGGTCGACATCAGCGGGCCCGATCGCGACCGGGCCGGCTCGACCTGGGCGCAGTTTCACACCCACCTGTACAGCAACTTCTACGTCTATCAATACGCGACCGGCATCGCCGGCGCCCACCACCTGGCCGGCCGGGTGGCCGGCGGTGATGAAGGCGCCGCGCAGTCCTACATCGCATTTCTCAAGAGCGGGGGTTCGATGTATCCGCTGGAGGGATTGAAGCTCGCGGGCGTGGACATGTCGTCGGCGGAGCCGGTGCAGTCGGCGTTCGCGACCCTGTCCGACACGGTGACGCGCCTCGAGAACCTGCTCGCCTCTCTGCGCCAGAGCTAGCGGAGCGTCAAGCGATAGACGTTGCTGTCGCGCAGCTCAAAGCCAAGACGCGGATAGAGGCGGTTCGCCGCTTCGCGTGAGCGCGCGCTCTGCAGTTCGACGACGGCGGCCCCACGATGGCGGGCCACCTCGATGCATTCTTTGACTAGCGCCTCGCCGACGCCCCGTCCTCGCGCCGCCTGGTCCACGACCACATCCTCGATCCGCGCCTTGACCCAGATCGGCGTCGTGTAGACGACCACCGCCGCAGTGCCCAAGATCTCAGACCCATCGCGCGCGAGCAGGAGCGTGACCGCGGGATCAGCGAGCATCGCCTTCAGATGGTCGAGGCTAGGCACCTGCAATGAGGGATTCAGCTGTGGCATCAACGCCGCCAGCGCCTTCTGCAGCTCAGGGGTTGCTTCAGCGGCCGATTCGATGCGAACGTTCACCCAATAGAAGGTAGCCCCTCTCCCCAACCCTCTCCCCATAGCGGAGAGGGAGACTCCGGAAATAAGGCCTTGACAAGACATCGGATGTTTGATTGGATATATCAACATATTCTCAGGTCCACGACTCGAGTCCATATTCTGGCCTGGTCGGAGTAAAGGAGAGACCGATGCCCGAGGAATTTTCTCGTCGGAGGTTCTTGGTCCAGGGAGGGAAGGTCCTCCTTGCTGGAGGGGCCACCGTGACCGCGGGCCCGTTGCTGTCGGCCTGCGACTGGTTTGCGAAGTCAGGCCCGACCTCCACCACCGAGGTCAGCTACACCTACCCGACTTTCACGCCGGTGCCCGACAGCGCGCTCGTCCAAGACGCGATGAACAAGATCCTCAAGCCGAAGTACGGGGTGACCATCAAGCTCAACCCGATCGACTTCGGGGCTTATGACCAGAAGCAGAAGCTCGCGGTCGCCGGCGGCGACATCCAGGACATCGTCTACTCGGTGCCATGGGTCAACAACTACTACGTGAACGTGGCTCAGGGCGCCCTCAAGCCGCTCGACGACCTGCTCCACAAGTACGCGCCGAAAACTTACGCGAGCATGACCGTCCAGTCCTGGCAGGCGACCAAGGTCAACGGCAAGATCTACGGCGTCCTCAACCAGCAGCCCTGGACCCGGCCGATCGGGCCGCGGGTACGCAAGGACCTCGCCGACAAGTACGGCCTCGACCTCACGAAGGTGAACACCTTCGACGACCTGACCCCGTTCCTGGCGGCAGTGAAGGCGGGTGAGCCGAAGGTCACGCCGATCGGCATCGCCCAGATCGCCGACAAGGGCGGGCCGTACAGCGCGGCATATCTCGGCTACGAGATCGTGGACGGTGTCTCCACCGACGCCGGCGTCATCGGCGTGAAGGCCGACGATCCAAGCCTCAAGGTCGTCAACATCGCGACACTGCCCGAGTTTCAGAAGCAGGTGCAGCTGGCGCGACAGTGGTTCCAGGCCGGCTACTACCCGGTAGACCCGCCGGGCGAGCAGGCCACTGCAAATTGGCGCGCGGGCCAATATGCGGTAGAGATCGACGTCGTCCACCGTGACTCCACCGGTCAGCTCAAAGCGACGTACGGATTCGACTTCGTCGCCAAAGGCCT
>Ga0137362_10001485_pt1 | contig 14569 bp, 18 predicted proteins | sample MadtaG_2_FD_104801 | JGI IMG/M metagenome (GOLD analysis project Ga0137362, IMG submission 104801) | Vadose zone soil microbial communities from Angelo Coast Range Reserve, California, USA - Mad1_100_16 metaG | ecosystem: Environmental > Terrestrial > Soil > Vadose zone | place: USA: California... | reverse complement strand
CCGGGACGCGGCCGCGGATAGGCCCATGCTTGCTGCGAGACACAGCGCTCCCCCGAGCGCCGCGGTAACAATACGCTTTCCTGTTTTCACGATTCTACCCTTCATTTCCTTTTCGATGAACCTAAGCGGGGAAACGCGTTCTTGAGTTCGATTGCCACGAATCCGCGTCATCGCAATTTCCGTCCTCGGCGCGTCCCGCTGCCGTGCTGCAATGCAACATAGATTTCCCGAGATTGCATTGCAACACACAATGTTGCGACGCACAACAAATCGGCGCCCACGTCGATCTGGGTAGTGTTAAGATATTGTTTTGCTTTGGCTGTTTGGCTTTGCGACAACCTGCCCCCTGGGCAACATATCTTCGCCGCAAGGCCACTCTTAATAACCGGATCAGGCAACAGGACTTGGTACGCGCCTGAGGTTTGCGGAGCAGGTGTCGGATGAGGCATCCCATTGGCGCGTGAACGGGTCCACCAAGCGCTGCGGTCGACCTGCCTGGCTCAAACGACCGGTTGGATAACGCTACCAACATTCGCTACGATGGCTATCAGCTTACTTTGCGACCGCGCCGGATGGCACGCTCGTGTTGCAGGGGCAGCCAGTTCCCAAATCGCGCCAAGTCTACATCAGGGAGAATTGGCTGGTGCGTCATGTGTGGCTCGCCCGCGTGGCCGCACTCGCCACCACGGAAATCCGGCATCCGCAAGTCTATGTGCCCGACCCGACCGAACGACTGGTCAGCAAGATCCGCGAATTCGTCGAAACCCATGGCGCCAGGCTGATGGTCGGCCTGCAACGGAGCGACGACAAACTGGTCCAACATCTGCAGGCCGAGCGAATTCCATTCGTCACCTTCAACGATGCCGAAGCCTATTCCGATCGCTTCGGCGCCCATTGGACGCCGGCCGGCCACAAGCTGGTCGCTGAACGCCTGCTGCGGCTGCTATCGGAAAACAACGTCATCCCGACCGATGAGCTGCTCCGTTAGCATCCGCACGATGATCGATGAGCCTCGGCTCACGGTCAGTTTACCGCAAGCGCGTTGTTAAGTTTGCGCGCCAGTCGAAACCGCGCGTAGAATTCCGGTACCTTGCAACGGAGGATTTCGATGGCCACACAAATCGTGATGGATCGCATGGGCGATACCCGGCACAATTTCGATGCAAAGAACCCTGAAGCGCTCTCGAAGGCCGAGGAGCGCTTCAGGGAGTTGACAGGTGCAGGCTTTACCGCGGCGGTGCGCACCTCGTCCGGAGAGCCGGTCGTGCAGCGCACGTTTGATCCCAATGCCGAAGAGACGCTGTTTTTTCCGCGGCTCGTGGGTGGCTAACTTCGGCCATGTTTGGGCAACTGTCGCGCAACGCGAAGCAGCGTCTCCGACTATTTCTGTCGGAATGCCGGCGCCGGGCGCGAGTTCTGCGCGACAGATTGCGGCAGCAGCCTGATCGCACTAACCCATCTTCGCGATTTGTCCCGGGCTTTCTCCACAGCTACGGGGCAAGGGAAGCGCGCGGCTTTGAGCTGTTGAAGGAATGGCTATCTCCTGAGCAGCTCGCGCAATATGAAGCGAGAAGCTATTTTGAAGTCACCGGCTGCCATAGCGGAAAAAGATACCGGATTAGCCACGGCAATTCGATGAACATCCACGAGCTCGACGGCGCCGGCCGTCCGCGTTTTGGCTGGTGCTTTGCGCCCAAAGGTTACCTTGTCGCCGGAGATGTCATGCTGGCACAGAAAATTGCGCTGGAAACCGATGAGCGTGGCGCGCTGGCCGTGGCGAACAAATTTGCGGTGCCAATGGGTCGACGAAACACGCTTTTCGATTGCTGAACGAGAGCGTTTTCCCGCGAAAGCCTGCCCTCGGACTTGATCCGGGGGGCCGACCGGTTCGCGCCCATTCGCGCGGCAGGTTTGCTCGTCTTCACGGCACTCAAACTTCTGGACCGTCAGCGGTATTCTGCGGGGCCCAGCAAACGCCGTTGGAATGAACAATTTCGGGACGCTGACGGCTATCCGTGGCGGCGGTAGCGGAGCTATCTTGGAAGCATTTCGCCACCCCGCTGGGATCGATCGTCGTGATAGGCGCATTTCCCGTTGCCGCCGAGCCTGCGTGTTGGGCAAATAAAGCGGCAGGGAGGGCCAAGACCACGAATAATGCGAAAGCGGCTTTCAGCGAGGTGTTCGACACCGGGAAAACTCCATGATGATTTCAGTATAAGGGCGATTTCGCGTGCAATCCATGTAGGCTCCCAATCCATCGACGCCATTAAATTGAATTCTATAAAGCGTTCGGGAACTTCCAAGCCTTGATTGCGACGATCGAGTTTTGGAGAGGTGAGAGGCGAATATTTGGCAACCACGGCAAATGCCGTTGATCATGACCCTACGCTCGACCCGCCTGCGCCGATTTTTGCATGATCATGGCGACGACGGCGTCGAGTATCTTGCCGATGGCGGCGCGCCGATAAGCCCAGCGCTCGTCGGGGCTGGGCGGGGTGATCACCATGGTTGCGTTGGCCTCGAACAGCAACAGATCGCCGTTCTGACCGAGCCCGAAATCGATTCCACCATAGTCGAGGCCGAGGGCGTCCCGGATCCGTTCAAGCGCCGCGATCGCCTTGTCTCCGAGGGCTGCCGGCATATCGCCGAGAAAGCCCGCTTCCTGCAGCCGATGGTCCGGCTGGTCGGCCATGTCGGACGTGAAATAATGCACCTTCCATTGCCGGGATATCGCAAGATGCAGGGGATAGATCCGACCTGCGATCATCATCACGCGGTATTTTCGCGCGTTGCCATCCTTGCCGCGGGCGTCGAGATATTCGATCACCAAGAGATCGTTTCCCGGCAGGCTCGCCGCCGCCGCGGCCAGTTCGGCTGCCGAGGCAACGAGGATGAAGTTGCGCCCGGTATGATAGCCGGGAGACCGCAACAGCAGCGGAAACGTAAACCGGTGGTCCACGATCGAACTGGCGCCATCGGGGCCCGCGAGGACGTCGCGCGGCATCGCGATGGTCCGCGGCGCCACCACTCCCGCTATGGCGCCGAGCCGCCGGGCGTTGCTGATACGGCCGGTTTTCATCACCGCGCGGGGATCGTTGACAACCGGGGCGCTGGTCCGCGCGATCAGGCCGGCGGCCGCCTCCAGCGCGGGTTCACAGAGGTCCGCATCCCCGATCGCGTTGAAGATCAGTTGATGCGGCGGCAGCGGGATCGACGGATCGAGATAGTCTGTGACAATCACCGAGGTCAGAAAAGTGCCGTCGTCCAGGAACGCAGCGGTCGGGATATTGCCGCCGCCGGATGAGACCAGTTGCAGCAACGCCACCGGCGGCTTGGTCCCGCGATACGGCAAGCTTGAAATGGCATGGCCGCGAAAACCTTTCTGAAAATGATTTCGGGCGCCGGCGCGGTCGCCGAGGTCGGAGAGCACGGCGCCCAGTCCCTGATGCGCCTGCACGTGATTCGGATCGATCCGCAAAGCCGTCTCGTAATGCTCGCGTGCTTCGGCGTGCTTGCTGGCGCGAAACAGCAGGTTTGCCAGGTTCACATGTCCCATCGGATTGGCGGGATGGTGGACGATCGCCTCGGCATAGACCCGGCAGGCCGCGTCGATCGCGCCCATATCCGTCAGCAGGGCGCCGAATTCGTTGAGGGCGCTGAAATTCGCGGGCACTCTTCGCAGGATATCGATGAAAGCGGCCTGGGCATCCTGACGCCGATTGAGGGCGCCAAGGAGAACCGCGCGTTCGATCTCGGGCTCAACGGCCTCGCCCTCGACGCGGTGACGCACGAAGGAATCCTCAAGCTGTTTCAGTCTCGATTCCTGCGCCAATCGGGGCGCCCACAGGCGGTCGCTGCCGGCAACGCCGCGCGAGACTGCCGCGTTCTGCTTCGATCTGTTCACGGTGCGTGCAAGGCTCGATGTCGAGAATTTGCACTCATACCACTTGTCCGCTGATTCGCACCGCGCATGCGACACCTGGCTCGTCGGTCCTCGGGACCAGCCGGGCCCGCTCCCACCACGCCCCCCATGAATATGGCTGTCGTAAACCGCCGCTCCGGAGCTAAACTGGAGCGGCCGTGGCAAGGCGGCCGGGACAGGTTTGATGACTCTGTTGAGCGATGAAAGCCCTTCGCAGGCAATCAGTGTCCTCGTGGCCCGGGCATTCGCCGATCTCGTCTCAGCTTGAAACGAGCGTGGCAGGCGGCGCTCGAAGCGCGGCAGAAATCTTGCTGGCGCTGTTGCAGCTCAATCTAGGCGTCATCAAGATCCGCGCCAAATCGCGCATCATAGACGGCATAGGCGAGCAGGCGCGGCGAGTGGGAGCCTCGGTACTTTTGTCCGAGAGCAGAGGCGTTCCAGGCCCGGCTGGCCGCCTTGCCGAATTCTTCCGCGCGTTGATATTCACGGGCCAATCCGGAGAGATCGGCGCGGGACGCGACCGCGGCCTGCCAGAAATCCCGGCCCCGCGCCACGACCCAATCGCAGAAATCCTCGGTGGCCTCGTCCGACAAGACGACGCCGTCGACCTCAATCCCTTTCGAATAGTCCGCAACCACGTGCTGTTTCGCGCGCCGGAATTCTCTGGCAAGATCCTCGATCTCCGCGCGCGAGGCGGCCTCAAGCCAGGTCGCAAGACGGCCAAGATTCGGTCTCGCCTGGTCCAGAACGAGCCAAAACCATTGCGAAACGTCGTCCACGCGCCCCGCTCCGCCCTATGGGCCGAATTTATAGGCGACGCCGAAGGTCGCCGTCTGGGTCCTCAGGCGCAGGGTGTCGGTGATTGCAAGAGATGATAGCAGGCAGTGCGGGGGGGACCCACAGGCGCGCGTATCGGTGTGGGTGATGGTCCCGAAATCGGCATAGCGATATTCGCCGCGCACGATCCAGTTTTGCGACAGCGTGGTCTCGATGCCGGCGCCGACCGTCCAACCAAGCTTGGTTGCGGAGTCGGTGATGACTGAGGGTGCAAAAAGCCTGGGCTCACAGAAAGAAAAGCTATTGGTGTCCGTGCTGCATGTCGATGTCGCGTCAATGTGCTGCCAGGCGGCACCCGCCGTGCCGTAAACAAGAAAGGACGGCGTGACCAGGAAGCCAAGACGCCCCCGCAGGCCCGCGTCCCAGCCGGTCTTGACCGCGAATGAGTCCTGGCCGCGAAAGCTACTTATGCCGGTGTTGGGATAAAACGCGTTGGCAAGGGTTGTCGTCTTGCTGCCGAAACCCATGTCGCCTTCAATGCCGGCGAGCCACTGGGTCGCAAACTGATAATTATACCCGAGATAGGGACTGATCCTGAATGCGGTGCCGTTCAGAGACTCCCCGCTGCACGAAGAACCACCGGGCGCGCAGAGGTTGCCGGCAAAGAAATTGTTGAAGCTATTAATACTATCTTGAGAGACATCGCCGTCCACTTGTGACGAGCGGGCGCCGATGCCGGCGCCGAGATAGAACCCGGTCCAGTCAGTGGCGATCGGCGCCTTGGCATACACTGGTGTGCGCGCGGCCATGTCGGCGGCGAACGCCGCCGGCGCCGCGGCCAGTGCGGCAACGACGGCGACGGCAAATCGACCGCCAGCGCGACGATGGGAATTGCGACGATGGGAATTCAATTGGCGCAGTGCAATCACGTGCAGCTCCCGCTGGTCTGAAACAGCGCGCGAATCCGTCTTGTTCGGACCGCGCTTCAAGGGGGACGCTACGCAAGCCTCCGTTTGCTGTCTTTAACAGGGGCCGAACTCACCCCTCCACCGCATTGGACGGGACCGAAATCGATGCGCCTTTTCGCCGATCATTGTTTTTGCGCAACAGGTTTTTGGCGCGGATTACGGTGACGACTCGCAAGGCATGACCGCCGTGCCACCGTGATTCTTGTCGCTCGCCGAACTAAATTTGGACGCAGCCGAAATCTCTCAGCCGATGAGCTTTGCCAGGCTTGAACACGCGCCCTGCTGCGCCACCGCCCCTTACGGTTGCATTAACGAAGTTGGTTTAAATTTGACATGGGGCGATCGGCTCGAATGTGCTTCGGGCCAAAGTGGGATTTGGGGCGGTGGATATTCTGGTCATACTGGGTGGGTTGCTGTTGGCGCTCGTCGTCGCCGGCTTCTCCAGCGCAAGATCGTATTTCGAAAAGGGCCGGCTCCAGGGCATGGAGGAAGCCACCCGCGAACTCTCGCGGGGGATCAGTTCGCACTACGAACTCGAAGGTCAGGCCATTCCCGAGAGCGTGGCAAAAGCCCTCAAGGGTTTCAACGCCGTCGCTGCGAAACGCTGGAAGAAGCGCAAGGGCTCGACCGATCCGTATCACGCGCAACTTTGGACGGTTGGCGACGCGATTGGCGAGGCCTGCTGGATGAAGGGGCATTCCGCCGGCATCCGGAGAAAGGCGCCCGCGGAGGGAAAGATCCGCGTTGATCTTTCGCTCACCGAACTATTGCAGCTCAGCTGGTTGGCGCATCTCGGCTTTCAACACATGATGCCGAACTATCGTGGCTTCGAAATTCACCGCTTCAGCGGCGAGGAAGATGCGCTGGAAGGCGCCAAGGCCGTCGGAAAGATCGAGAGCGTTATCCCTGCGAAGGAGCGGCCGTTCGCCGATCTCGCGGCTCAGCTCAAGAACCGGCAGAAGCTGATCTTTGATTGGTGGAAGCCAATGCCGGATCGGCTGACGGCTTGATAGCAGCGGAGCATTCGCGGCATCGCGGAAAAAGCCGCTCACGGGTCTCATCGCCGTGTGACCGGCAAAATCCTTCAAGATCCTTCAAAATCCTTGGCCGAGGTTGAACTTTTGCGGGAACATTCCATTCTATTGATGCATCCGTAGGGAGGCTTCAATGCGCAGAGTAACCCTTATCGCTGCCGTCGCGGCTACCATGCTACCGTTAGCGGGATTTGCCCAACAGACAACGGGGACTGCAGGCAGTCCCCCGCCCTCGACCCTCGAATTGGCGCCGTCCGCAACGGGGACACAAGGGAACCCCAACTTGGTTCCGCAGCCAGGCGGCCCGCTGCTTCCGAATAGCCAAACCGGCCGGGACATCGTTGCCAGTGACGGGATCTCCACCGAGACCGTCAGGGCCGTGCCCTGCAGCACGGCCGCCAGGGGAACCGACGGCACGACCACCTGCATCGGGATTCCCGAGAGGAAGCGCTAACTAGTTTTCGGATGTCGGGCGGCATCCTCCGCAAGTCCGGATGGTGGGATCTTGCCCCGCTCACTGTCGCCCGATCATTCAGCGCGGCGCGCGGAAATCGATCGCGCGCAGGATCACGCCCGGAGGGTTGCCTTCCAGTTCGACATCGCTGAATTTCCGCGCCGCGCGCGCCTCGATCCGGTCGCGCAGCCGCAGGAATTGCTGCTCGCGCTGGGCCGGCGGTGTTCGCGACGAGCCCTCGAGCTGATCCATCGCGTCGGTGGAAATGGCGCAGGCGACATTGGCCTCGTCATTCTTCATCGTAAACAGCACCACCATCCGGTTGAAGTCGTATTCCTGAAAGCTGCCTTGGGTCAGCGCCATCTTCAAGTCTCCTCGATTGAACAGACTGTCAGTTCAGAATTTCTTCTTGGCCGGTGCCGGATTGAGCTCGGCGATTTTCGTCAGGCAATCTTCCTGCGTGGTATGGGGGCCGGTGACGAAGGTGCCGCTCACCTTGGTGCTGTACCAGCCGGAGACGACGCCGAGACGCTCGGACTCTTCGGTTTTGACGTGACGCGCGGAGAGAATTTGCATGGGGATTCCTTGAGGTGCGATGTTATTCCGGAGGCGGCGAGTGGTTTCGATTGATCCGCGATGCGCGTTCATAGCGATGCCACCGCGTCGGCCCGCTGCGCATCGGCGAGATCGACCGAGTTCATGGCAAGCATCTCGGTCGACTGATGGTGCGGCGGCGCGCCGGGAACCATGATCATGGTGGCGACGAGGCGGAAGCAGGGAAACGACAGCCCTTCGATCAGCTCTTCGTCGGTGACGACTTCATAGGCTCCCGCCTGCAGCCGGCGATCGATGCCGTCGATCCGGAACGGATGCCTGAAAGTTACCGTTTCGCGCCGCGACCTCGTCAAGCTCACCACCTCGAAATTGGCGCAGGCTCAGCCGATTCAATGAAAATTGAACCGCTTTCGCGCCGTTTCGCCAGCTATTGTTGCAAATCGTCTGTTCGCAACCCCGCGGAGACGGAAGCGCACCCGGCGCGTGAGGCGAACAGCGGACGTGTGCGCCTTTTAGCCCCAAATAGCCACGACTTTCTTTTTCAAATCGAGGTCCGTGCCCTTCGTCCCTCGATCGGATACGCCGGATCGTTGTAGCCCGGCGTGGAAGGATGGCCCGATGTGACGAGGCGATCGATCAGGGCTTCGTCCTCGGCCGTAAAACGATAGTCGAGCGCGCGCAAATAATCGTCCCATTGCTCTTCGGTGCGCGGGCCTGCGATCACGGCCGAGACGAACGAAGAGTTCAGCACCCACGACACCGCGAACTGCCCGGCGGTGATCCCCTTCGCCTCGGCATGCTGCCGGATTTGCTGCGCCAGTTGCAGCGATTCCGGCCGCCACTCGGTCTGCATCATGCGGGTGTCGTTGCGGCCGGCGCGGCTGTCCTTGTCGGGCGGCGCATCGGGGCGATATTTTCCGGTCAGCACGCCGCGCGCCAGCGGGCTGTAAGGCACGATGCCGAGGCCGTAATATCCGCAGGCCGGAAAATGCTCCACTTCGGGCATGCGGTTCATCGCGTTGTAATAGGGCTGGCTGGCGATCGGGCGGTCAATGCCGATGGCATCGCAGATGTTGCAGATTTCGGCGACCCGCCAGGCCCGATAGTTCGAGACGCCGAAGTAACGCACCTTGCCTTGCTGGATCAGTTCGCCCATCGCGCGCACGGTCTCGTGCAGCGGCGTCGAATGATCCTCCTTGTGCAAATAATAGATGTCGATGTAGTCGGTGCCGAGCCGCTTCAGGCTTTCGTCGGCGGCCTGCAATACCCAGCGCCGCGACAGCCCGCCGCGATTGGGATCGTCGCCCATGGGGTTGGCGAGTTTGGTCGCGAGCACCCAGTTCTGGCGGTTGTTGGAAATGGCGCGGCCGATCACCTGTTCGGAATTGCCTTTTGAATAGGCGTCCGCGGTATCGATGAAATTGACGCCGGCCTCCCGCGCCTTCGCAACGATCCGCGTCGATGTCGCCTCATCGGTCGGCCCGCCGAACATCATGGTGCCGAGACAGATCGGCGAGATTTTCAGGCCGCTGCGGCCGAGTTGACGATATTGCATCGGAATATTCCTTTCAGTGTCATTCCGGGGCGCGCGCAGCGCGAACCCGGAATCTCGAGATTCCCCGATGTGCAATTGCACATCTGAGGTCTGGTCCTTCGGACCATCCCGGAATGACGGAGTGTGTTTCGTGGCCCCTCGCGATGGCCGCAAGCGCTACGTATCATTCTTCAATATCTTAAACACGCCGCTGGCCATCACGATACAACGCTTGTCGGCGGTGACCTCGGTGGTCACGAAAATCAGGCTGCGGGTCGAGCGGACCACGCGCGGCCTGGAGATCAGGATATCGCCGATCTTGCCGCTGTCGACAAAATGGGTGTCGAGCTGGACCGTCGCCAGTGTCGGCCGGCCCGATACGTATCGCGCCGTCATGCCGCAGCTGCGGTCCGCGAATGTCATCAACAGCCCGCCCTGGACCAGGCCGCGGCGGTTGTGGTGCTTGTCCTGCGCGACGAGCGCATATTCGTGCTCGCTATCGACAACCCGCTGCCATAAAGGCCCGACCAGACTGATAAACCCGGTGGTGTCAACGATGGTCCAGCCGGAGGATTTGAGCTGCGCCGCGGCCTTGTCGGTCATGTCGGGTCTTTCCGGTCTCGGCGGCGAATTCGGGTCTTGCAGGTCTTGTGGTCATTTCATCAATGGCCGGCGTGTTGTAGTCAAGCGGGATGACCCGGCCATTTGATGATACCACCCGGCGGAATATCGCAGAGCGTTGCGCGGCGTTTGCACGGCTGCCGGCAAGTGAACTGGCAAGCCAACTAGCGCCGGCGTTGAAGCGGGCCGTCGTCGCCATCGCGCTCACCGAAGCTGCCGATGCGGCCGACGGAACGGCTGTGCTGTTGACCCTGCGCGCGGCGGGCTTGCGCGCCCATCGCGGTCAATGGGCGCTGCCAGGCGGACGCTGCGACGAGGGCGAGACGCAGGTCAAGACGGCGCTGCGCGAACTTCACGAGGAACTCGGCCTTGAGCTCGGCGAAGAGAATGTGCTGGGTTGGCTCGACGACTATCCCACGCGCTCCGGCTATCTCATCACGCCGGTCGTGGTGTGGGCGGCCGCTGGCGCCGCCATTTCGCCCAATCCGGCAGAGGTCGCCTCGGTGCATCGCATCGCGCTGGGCGATATCGAGCAGCCGGACGCGTTCGACTTCGTCGCCATTCCCGAAAGCTCGCGGCGGGTGATCCGGTTCCGTCACGCCGGCCAGTTCATCCACGCGCCGACCGCTGCCCTGATCTATCAGTTCCGCGAAGTGCTGGCCGGCCACGATACCCGCGTCGCCGAGCTGGAACAGCCGGTATTTGCCTGGAAGTAGACGTCTCCCACGCCGCAATAGCACGGTTTCGGGGGCTGACTTGCGCGCCACAGTTGCTCTACAACACCCCGATGCGCCCTGATGCGATTCGTTCTCACCGCAGGTTCTTTGCACTCGCGCTGCTGCTGATCGCTCAGCAGGCGGTCGCGATGGATGCCGTTGTATTGCCGTCGGCGACGGCGGGCGCGATGGCGCAGGTGGTGTCGCCGCAGGCGATGGCGGAATATCGCCGCAAGCTGAAGGAGTATCTCGAAGCGCGCGCGGCGTTCGACCAGGAAGCCGGCGCTTACTGGAGTTCGATTGCCGACAAGCGGCGGGTCCGCAACGCCAAGCGGCGCGATCGCCAGTCGATCGCGCTCGATGATTATGTGCTGACGCAACCGCCGGTGTATTCCGGGCCGAAGCGGCCGGTGGACCCATCGCCATCGCCGCCCGAGCCCGAGGAACCGGGCCGCGCGCACAAACCCATTCCGGTGGTAGCCGATCTGTTGAAGGCGGCTGCGGCGCAGTTCCAGTTTACCCCGCAGCGGCCCGCCAGCGAAGTCGATTTCAAGCGGGCCTATGCCCGCGTGGCCGCCGCGGCGGGGCTGACGCGCGAGCAGGCGGTGCGGGTCTATTCGTTCGAGACCGGCGGCAACGGCAATCACGACATGCAATCGGGATTGAGCGCCTCGCGGCCGGGCTCGCGTGCGATCTCGACCGCGATCGGCTACAATCAGCTGCTCACCACCAACACCGTCGAACTGCTCGCCGAGCAGGGCCCCGAATTCGCCCGCGCGCTTGCGGAAAAGGCCGCGCAATTGTCAGGCGCGCCGCGTCAGGCAATGGATCGCAAGATCGCGGTGTTGAAGCGGATGGCGGCCTATGCGCGTTCGGTGCCGGACGAATGGGCGCAGCACGAGAAAATCGGCGATACGCCGCAGGGCTGGGCGCTTCATGCGATGGTGCTCGACATCGATGTCGGCCCGCTGCTGCAGACCCACAAGCTGCTCACTTCCGTCGTCTTCGCGCGCGCCAAGGGTTTTAGCCGCCCGCTGACCGCCGCCGAACTGGAGATGATGAATCTGACCGGCGACGGCACCGGGCTCGACATGGTGACGATGCCGCAGGCGATGCGCGAGCAGGTCCCGACCTCGAATTTTTTCCAGCGCGGCGGTTACGAGCGCAATCCGGTCGCTATCCGCAACAACACCGTGGCGAAACTGCTTGATGTCACCGACCGCCGGATGGACAGCAACAGCAATCTGCCGGGCGCGAAGGAACTCGCGGCGGCGTTTTAGTAGGCTGTGTTTTAATGGGCGGTGCCACCTTCTCCCACAAGGGGAGAAGGGAAGAGAGAATCCGCTCAATTACTCCCGAACATGAACTTGCCGTCGCCTTCAAGGAACGGTCCGGTCCGCATATAGAGCTGTCCGTTCTCGCCGATGAAAAACAACGTGCCCTTCGGCACCTTTTTCGCGCCCTTCAGCAGCAGCTTGGCATTGTTGGTGCCCATCTTGTAGGAAAACGTCTTGCCTTCCTTGTCGTAGCCATAGCCCATGTCGGGCGTCAGCACCCAGGGCGTCGGCGCGGCGGCTTCTGCAAATGCGGATGTCGTCAGCGCGGTCAGCGCGGCTGCGATCAAAAAGCTCCTGGTCGAAAATCTCGTCATCATCGTTCTCCCCGGCGGCCGGTCTTCAAAGCTGGTCGGTTTGCCCATGCTTGAACAAACCACGAACGCCATTCACCCGTCAATATGACCGGTCCATTCATGGCGGCGCGCTACATTAGACTTTAGACTTTGTGATTTCCCGCATCCGACTTCGCGACTATCTTTCGGTTTCAGTCTAGAACCGTTTTTGAAAAAACGTCACGGGGATGATTCGGATGAGCCACGTCATGAAGATTTGTTTTGGTGTCGCGCTGTTGCTGGTGACGCTGGTTCCCCCTGTTCAAGCCGATGACTTCAAGCTCAGCAACAACCAGCGAATTTCCTGCAGCCGCGGCCTGAGCGCCGGCAAGCTCAGCACCGCGACCTGCAAATCCTACGCCTACCTCTTCAACATCAAGACAACGGAATATTTCCGGTGCCAGGTCAGCCTGGCGCTGACGCGGGACAACAAGGAAGTCATCAACGTCCAGACCGACGGCGGCTGCACCAAGAAGCCTCGCATCTTCGAGACCGATTCCAGCTACTCGTTCGACGCTACCGAGACCGAGCCGCCAAACACCAATTCGTTTTTCGGCCCCGGCGGCTACGCGGTGTGGGCCAGCGACAACACCGCGCAAAAAGTCCGCGGCTGCATCATCATTTCATCCGGCCTCGGCTCCGACATTTCGAAATGCCTCGACATGACGTTTCAATGATGGTCGGGCAGGCGTGATAGCCATCTTCGCGTGATAGCCGAGCTTCACGAGTAAGGCCGCCTCGGGCGGCCGATGCAGCAGCACGCGCCGGGCGACACCCTGCTGTTCAATGGCGAGATCTTCCTGCTGCGCCGATGCCGATCCGCACAGAACAAGCAGCAACGTTGCGGCCAGCGCACGGCGTGCCAGTCCGATCTTGCTCGCCCCCAAACTCACTCCGGCCTGATGCCGGCGAATTTGGCGACCTTGCCCCACTTGTCGGCTTCGGCGAGCACGTAACGCTGCATGTCGTCGGGCGATCCGCCGGCCGGCTCGGCGCCGAGCCTGCGCAGGCGCGCGATGCCGTCGTCGGATTTCAGAAATTTGTCGACGCTGGCGTTGAGCCGGACGACAATCTCATCGGGCGTTTTCGCGGGCGCGCCGATGGTGAACCACGACGCCGCCTCGTAGCCGGGCACGCCGGCTTCGGCGATGGTCGGAAGGTCCGGCAATAGCGGCCACCGCGTCGCGGTCGAAATCGCAAGCGGACGAATCGAGCCGGATTCGGCGAACGGCTGCGCTGCCGGAAGATTGTCGATCATCAGATGGACGCGGCCGGCGATCAGGTCGGTCAGCGCCGGCGCGCTGCCTTTATAGGGCACGTGGGTGATCTCGATACCCGTCATCGATTTGAACAATTCGCATGAGACATGCGCGGTGCTGCCGAGCCCCGGCGTGCCGTAGAACAATTCGCCCGGCTTCGACTTGGCATAGGCGATCAGTTCGGCAACCGATTTCACCGGCAGCGCATTGGTGACCGAGCAGAGGTTAGGCACCCGGGCGATGACGATCACCGGCGCGATATCCTTGAGCTGGTCGTACGGCATGCTCTTGAACACGAACTGGTTGATGGCGTGAATGCCCGGCGTGCCCACGATGAAGGTGTAGCCGTCGGGATCGGCCTTCGCGACCGCATCGGCCGCGATGTTGCCGCCGGCGCCGGCCTTGTTCTCGACAATGAACTGCTGGCCGAATTCCTCCGAGGCCTTGGCGGCGACGACCCGCGCCAAAATATCGGTGGTGCCGCCGGCGGCGAACGGAACCACCAGCTTGACCGGCCGTGACGGCCACTGATCGGCGCGTGCCCTGCGCGGCATCGATGTCAGCGCGCCGAATGCGGCGCCGCCGATCAGCACGGAGCGGCGGCTGGGACGCGACGGGAAATTCGATGATCGCATGCGCAATGGTGTCCTTGTTGAAGCGCTCCGGTCACGGCAAAACGCTGACCCGACGCTTCTATAGCGCCGGTCAGCGTCTCGCGCGAGGCCTGGCTTGCCTCCAAATCGGTCACCCGCTCCTTGCGATCCCGGTGCGCGCGATCCTAGTGGCTCATGCGCGCCGAAGCCGGATGCCCCGGCACTTTGAAACGCTTGCCGGTGTCGGTGACCCTGGTGCCGCTGACTTTCAGGATCGAGAAATCCTGGGTCATGTAGTTTCCGGCCAGAATGTACTTGCCATCAGGGGTGAACAGGACCGCCTCAGGCAATCCGCCGACCTCGATGTCCTGGGTCTTGGTCACCTTCTTGCCGTCGATCTTCAGGATCGAGAGGCTGCCGTTCTTCTGGTAGAAAAACGCCTTCTTGTTGTTGGAGCCGCGCAGGAT
>Ga0137362_10001480_pt1 | contig 14588 bp, 13 predicted proteins | sample MadtaG_2_FD_104801 | JGI IMG/M metagenome (GOLD analysis project Ga0137362, IMG submission 104801) | Vadose zone soil microbial communities from Angelo Coast Range Reserve, California, USA - Mad1_100_16 metaG | ecosystem: Environmental > Terrestrial > Soil > Vadose zone | place: USA: California... | reverse complement strand
GTCCCGCCAAACAATTTTTTCACTTTCGATTTTCCCGGGTCAACCTTTACATCGCTTAACGGAATCAGTTCGCAGGGGAATATCACTGGTCGTTACGTCGATGCTTCCGGCATTGCCCACGGATTCATAGCTCGCGTCAGAGGCACACCGCCGACAAAAGCGGCGGGGCCGGAAATGAAACCGAATTCCCCGTCGCTGGTCGCTCCACTCAACCCGTCGCCCTCGGCGTGGGGAGATGCAATGCCGGCGCGCTGAGTTGAGCATCGGGGGGCCTGAGCGGTCGGCCTTTGTGACGATCGGGGCCTAGATGCCCTGGCCGGCGTGCTGCGTAGTTCGAGCGCACGATTCGCGTTCGATCAACGGAACCGAACGATGGAAACGGCGCCGCGACCGCGGCCTACCGCGTGCTGGTGGGTTTCCCGGATCTCCCCGGTTTGTTCCCTTCACAGCAACCGACGCTGCAACCGATCTACGATGCGTACATACAGAACCTGCCTGATAACCCGCCGGGATCGAGGGCTAATGGAGTCACCATTGGCGAGACGACAGCTAGGGCGATGCTCACCGACCGGCAGAACGACGGGCGCTTCGGACCGTCGCCGACGCCGTACCCGGTAGCGCCGGGCGTCTGGCGACGGACGCCGCCGAACTACGCGAACGACCCCGCGCCGTGGGTCGGGAACGTGCGCCCGTTCATCGTTCCGAGCGTAGAGATGCTCCGCACCGACGGGCCGAACGCGCTCACCAGCGCCGCATACGCGGAGGACTTCAACGAGATCAAGGAGGTTGGCTCGCTCACGAGCACAACCCGAACGCCGGACCAGACCGATGCTGCGATCTTTTGGCAGGACCAAGCGATGGCGCTCTGGAACCGGATATTTCGCGCGCTGGCTGCCAGCCAGGGATTGGACATCGTCGAGAACGCTCGCCTGTTCGCGATGGAGAATCTGGCTGCAGCTGATGCAGCGATCGGCTGCTGGAACGACAAGTACTACTGGCAGTTCTGGCGGCCGATCACGGCGATCCGCGAGGCCGACACCGACGGCAACCCGGCCACTGAGGCCGACCCGACGTGGCTGCCGCTGTTCGACCCAGCGACACCGGTCTGCCACCTTCCGGCGCTCTTCACGCCGCCATTTCCCGACCATCCTCGGGGCACGCCTGCGCGACCAGTGCGTTCGTGAACACGCTGCAGAACTTCTTCGGCACCGACAGGATCGGCTTCAGCGCCTTCAGCAACAAATCCTGTACCACGCGGAGCTTCGAGCGATTCTCGGACGCGCTCAAGGAGGTCATCGACGCTCGAGTGTGGGCCAGCATCCACTTCCGCACCGCGGACACGCAAGGAGCCGTGCTCGGCAAGAAGGTCGCCCACTACCTCGAGAAGCACTACTTCCAGCCGGTCAAATGACATCGAGGAGGGACGGGCCGCCTTAGCGGTCCGCAAATGCCGCATGAACTAGATTAGTCGCCACGTTTCACCAGACGTGGCGACTTTCTGTTTTGCCAAAGCTCGAAATTTGCGATTGAAATTGGTGGTGCGCTAATGGGAGTGCGCGCCTCGTGACATATCAGTCACCACGCGCAAATTCATTGCCTTGCTTTTCGTTCTCAATCTTGGCTACGTGTTTATCATTTGGAGCCAGTCTGATTTGTTCCTCGCGCGCACCGTCACGTCTGATTGGTTAACAATCAGTTCGTTTATTTGGTCGATTGTCTGATTTGCGTTGTTCCTCGTCATGAGGTTTGGAGGGTAGTCGCGGCCGCGTTGCCCGAGTCGGCTAGAACAATTATTGGTCTCTCAAAACAATGACGACAGAACGAGACGAACAGTTCATGCGCGCTGCGCTAAACGAGGCAAGAAAGGCGCTTGGCCAGACGAGCCCGAATCCGGCTGTTGGAGCGGTTCTGATCATAAACAATCGAATAGTAGCGAAAGGGCACCATCGGGAAGCGGGTCGCGATCACGCTGAGATTGAGTGTCTCCGCGATTTCGGTGCCCCCGTTCCCGGGCGCGCGACGCTGTTCGTTACTCTGGAGCCGTGTTCGACAGCGGGGCGCACTGCTCCCTGCACAGATGCGATAATCAGCGCTGGCGTTAAAAACGTAGTTGTCGGCGCGATTGACGTAAACCCGCGGCACTCCGGCGAAGGTATCATGCAATTGCGAAATGCGGGTGTGAATGTGCGAGAGGATGTTTTAGCCGAGGACTGCGCGCGGCTTAATGAGGCTTTCAACAAGTGGATTGTCACTGGGCGCCCTTTTGTTATCGCAAAGTGCGGGATGTCGCTCGATGGTCGATTGACGCGGCCTGCTGTCGAGCCTCGCTGGATCACCGGGCCTTCCGCCCGGCGCCACGCCCGTGAGCTTCGGGCGCACGTGGATGCGGTGCTCGTAGGAGCGGAAACCGTACGCGCGGACAATCCGCGCTTAACCGTACGTGGCGCGCACCGGGGGCGACAACCGTGGCGCGTTGTGCTGACCTGTTCAGGCAAACTTCCACGGCGCGCGCGTTTGTTTTCCGACCGCTTGGCTGCGCGAACGCTGATTTACAAAGCAAAGTCTTTGGCTGGCGTGCTGAAGAATCTAGGCAAACGCGGTGTCACCAGCGTGTTAATTGAAGGAGGCGGAGACGTGCTCGGCCAGGCGCTCGACGCGCGCCTCATTGATAAAGTGCAACTCTATCTAGGTCCGATCTTGAGCGGAGGACCAGTAATTGCGTTTCCAGGCCGGGGAGCGAACAACGCGGCAAATGCAGTTCGCCTTGGCCGCGTTTCGTATCAACACATTGGCCAGAGTGTTTGTATCACCGGATATCCTGAGCGTCCTGCGTCCAAATAAAGCAGAAAACTTTCACCGCTATGTCCTGTTTAATTAACGGGAGGTAAAACGATGAAGAAACTTCTGTTGATTGGAGTGGTCGCGGGGGGCTTGACCTTTGCTGCGGCGCCACGTTCCGATGCTCAAGTGTCCTTCAGCATTGGGTTCGGACCGGGCTATTATGGATATTACCCTTATGGGTACTATTCTCCGTACAGGTACTACCGGCCGTACTATGGCTACTCTTACTACCGGCCTTACTATTGGTATGGCGGGAATCGATATTACCGCCACCACCGTCATCATCGCTACCATCACTGGTATTAAGCTGACAGAATAGCTAAAGCGACTCGGCTGGCTCGGGAGCAATTCCGAGCCAGCAACGTTTAGGAGCGAATATCCGGCGAAGAAATGCCGAAAGAGGAAAAATGCGAGCGCTATTTCTTTGAATTAGGCGATCCCGCTGGTTTCATGACAGGACTTTTGCCTGGCTGGTCAATTTGGAACTCTTTCTTTAGCTGCTGAATCAGCGCCGGGAGTTGCTGCTGCCGCTCGGCTTCGATTTGTTGCCGGAGCGTTCGTTCCACTTTTTGGCGTTCCTGAATGTAGCGGGATTCAAATTGAGCGCGTTCCTGCGGACTGAGGCGGAGACCGGATTGGCGAACCGCCGCTTCGGTCTCCCGCTTGATGGTCTCACGGCGCAAGTTCTCTCGCTGGCGCATGACGTTGCGCTCTTCCGGACTCATCTGCATCCAACGCTCGGCATTGCGCCGGAAATTTTGCCGGGCGGCCGGAGGCATTGCAAGCCACCGCTCCCGCATGCTCTGGCTTGGCGGTGGCCCGTGAGGCCCGACTCCACCCGGGGGCCGGCCAACGGCTCGGTGTTGCTGGGGTTGCCCTTGCGCCGTAGCGCAGGATAAAGCCAAAACCGACAAAGCGACGATTAGTTCACAACGTCGGCTTTTCTTCCCACACGTTATTTTCATCCCAGGCGATCAATTCATCCAGATCAGCCACGACGTCATAATCTTGGGGATCGATTTTAGCCACCACGTCTAAATCGGTTGCGGACGCTCTCTGGGAGATTGGGTGATGCGTGGCGATAGCCATGCCGGCCACGACGATTGCCACAGCGGAGGCTGCAACAAGCCGTCGCAGGCTAAACCAGTTTCGCGCCCGCTCGAAACGAGTCCCTTCCTCGCGGATCTTTCTTACGACGTTCCGGGCGAAGAATAGCGAAAGGGTGGGCTCGGGAACACGGCCCAGAATATCCCACAACTGTTTGTCATCTTGAGGTTCCATAGTCTCCAGTCAATTGAACTATTTGCAGCGTCGGAAGTTGCGCCCGAATCGGGCGCTGAAGATTCACATTATATTCCTGGGGCTTCAAGGAAACCCTCGAGTTGTCGGATACGAGTCGGATGCCGCATTTTTCGGAGGGCCTTTGCTTCGATCTGACGAATCCGCTCGCGGGTAACTTGGAACTGTCGGCCTACTTCCTCCAACGTGCGGCTGTATCCATCAATTAGCCCAAATCGTTGCTCGAGTACCTGCCGTTCCCGATCCGTGAGCGTCTCCAGCACGTCCTTGATTTTCTCCTTCAGCAAAACAATGGCAGTCATGTCGCTCGGGTTTTCGGCGCCTCTGTCCTCAATAAAGTCGCCGAAATTAGTTTCTTCGCTCTCGCCCACCGGGGACTGGAGCGAGATTGGTTGCTGCGCCATCTTCAGGACCGCCCGAACACGATCCACTGGCAGGAGCACTTCTTCGGCCACTTCGTCAGGCGTAGGTTCTCGCCCGTATTCCTGCACCAGCTGTTTTTGGACGCGCATCAGCTTGTTGATCGTCTCGATCATGTGCACGGGAATTCGGATGGTGCGTGCCTGGTCGGCAATGGAACGCGTGATGGCCTGGCGAATCCACCACGTCGCGTAAGTGGAAAACTTGTATCCCCGCCGGTATTCAAATTTTTCGACCGCTTTCATTAGTCCCATATTGCCTTCCTGGATCAGATCCAGAAAAGAAAGACCGCGATTCGTGTATTTTTTTGCGATGGAAATAACGAGACGGAGATTGGCTTCCACCATTTCGGTTTTGGCCTTGAAAGCCTGGCGCAGCCAAGTCTTTAGCGTCCGATATTCTTCGGCGTAGTCAGAAAGCGAAAACCACAGGGTCTTTTCCAACTCGCGGACCTTGTTCTGAAGCTGTAGCCGCCGTTTTTGACTGCGAGTATTTTTTGCAATCTCGGTTCGCAGGTAAAGCGACGTGTGGTGCGCGTCATCCGCCATGTGCACAAACTCCTCTGTGACTCTCTGCTTGAGGTAAAAATGCGGATAAATCCTCTGCAGCGAAGCCATCGTTCTTTGCAACACCCTCACTTTGTGGGAACGTTTTTTTGAGGAGTTGCGCGCAAGCTCGCAAAATTGCTGGGTAATCGACGCGCTTAATTGGTCTACCTGTTTGCACAGACGCGGGAGGGCCTTCATGTATCTTTCGCGGCTCTCGATTTTCTTATCGAGAATCACGCGATCGAACCGTTCGCGGCCCTCGATGAGCTTCCGGGCGAGATCCAGATGCGCGCGCGCGACAAAGCCAAAGCGACGGATGTGCTTCTGCACCATGGCTTCGGCGTCTTCAATTCGTTTGGATATTTGAACTTCCTCTTCCCGGGTTAGCAGTGGAACCTGACCCATCTGCTTGAGATACATCCGCACCGGGTCGTCGAGAATATCAACCTTCGCTTCCGGTCTTTCGTCTTCCTCTTCATCCTCGTCTGCGTCTTTCTTGCCGTCCTTGTAGCGATCGACTTCGGACGCTTCGATAATGTCGATCTCCAAGCGGCGCAGCCGCGTCAGGATCAGATCGAGTTCATCGGCGTCGGTGACGCCTTCAGGCAACGCCTCGTTTAGATCGTCAAATGTCAGGTAGCCTTGTTCTTTTGCCAGCTTGATCAGTTCGCGAATGCGATTCTGGACTTCAATAGCCGAATACAACGTAGACGCCGCCGCGACCCGTGCGAGCTTGGGTAGCGATCCATTATTGGATCGTGAAGAGATAGGCGTGACACGCGTGATTTTTAGCGCAGCCTTCTTTGGTTGTCTCTTTCGATTCGCTCGGACGGCGATAGATTTTCGCGTTACACCGCGCTTACCGTGGCTTCGGTTAAGCCGTTGCGCCGACGACTGTCGGCTGCCTCCTCCCCTTCGTTTCGAATGCCTGGCCAAGATTGTGCGGTTACGGATTTGACTAAGACGTTCGACCTTCCGCGCGGCACTAGATCGACAACTAATTGTCGGCCGCGCCGGCGGGCTGCGAAAGCTCGTGGAGCTGTTCCTGCAGGTCAAGGATTTGTTTTTGCAAATTTATTATGTCCCCGGTGCTCAACTCTGGAAGCTTTATCTGGTTCGTCGCTACACTGAGCTGGCGGCGCAAAACGGACTGGCGAATGCCGAGCCACCATTTTTCGACCATCGCTCCAGCATTTGCCGGCATCTTTTGCAGCAGCCAGGAAGAAACCAACCGTTCATCTGCCGGAGAAAGCGTTACCATGAAGGCGTTCAGCGAGGCCGAATCGTCTGGGCGCAAGTCACTTTCGAGAATACGGACGAGAAGTTCTGCGTCGGGGACGTGCGCGAGAATCTCGCGCCAACTCTGTTGCCGAAGAAAGTCTCGAGCCGTTTCATCTCGTAGCGCTAAAATGCAAAGCATGGCAACATCGTGCCGCGGCGCAGGCGCCATCGCACTAGCACTATCCGTATCAGGCGGATGCTCTCTACTCGAGTACCTTTCGGCGCTCCGTTGCTGGGACACGAGCGCCTGAAAATCCGGGGCCGCTACACCGAGACGTGCGCTCACTTTGCTTATGACTTCTCCGCGCATGAGCGGATCGCGCACACGCGAAACGGTCTCGGCCAAGCGTCTGGCCAGCTGGATCTTCGATCCAAAAGAAGCGAGATCGACATTGGCTGTCTCGCGCTCAATCCAGTAATCGAAAAAATCGCGAGCGCTTGCGATGCGCCTTCCAAAGTCCTCTTTGCCTTCGCGCCGGACGAGCGAGTCTGGATCTTCGCCCACGGGGATTTCGGCCACACGCACAATCAAGTCATTCTGGAGCAGGGCATCGAGCGAACGTTCGGCGGCCTTCTGGCCCGCTGCGTCGGCGTCAAAGCAAAGCACAACTTCATTGACGAAGCGCTTCAAGATGCGTGCCTGGCGCTCCGTAAATGCTGTTCCCTGCGGCGCCACCACATTCGTGATGCCGGATTCAAACAAAGTTATCAAATCGAGCTGCCCTTCGCAGACAACTGCACAGTTGGCCTCGATCAGGGCACGCTTGGTTTTATCCAGCCCAAAAAGCACGCTGCCTTTTCGAAAAAGCGCCGTCTCGGGCGAGTTCAAATATTTCGCTGCGCCCTCTTCGTCGTGCAGGAGGCGTCCACTGAAAGCGATTACTTCGCCCACGTCATTGCAGATCGGGAACATGATTCGTCCGCGAAAACGATCGTATGAAGTTTGAGGTTTGACGTTTGAGGTTTGATCTTGAGCCCAGTCGCTTTCGTCCTTCGTTTTCACCAAGCCGCTCGCAATAAGCTCTCGCGCGTCGTAACCGCGCGTGCGCACCCAACTGCCGAATGCATCCCACTCTTCAGGTGCGTAGCCGAGTTGCCAGCGTTTCGCGATTTCCACCGTGATCCCCCGTGCGCGCAGGTATCTTCGTGCCGCGTCGCCTACTTCCCTCTTGATCAGGTTTTCGTGGAACCATTGCGCAGTCTCAGCATGCAGCTTGAGCAAACGCTGGCGCAATTCACGTTGCCGCTCTTCATCGTCGACTCCGCCCCCACGGGATTTCTCGATAACAGTGATCCCAGCGCGCGCGGCCAGTTTGCGGACGGCTAATGGAAAATCAATGTGCTCGTAATCCATCACGAACCGGAAGACGCTGCCGCCCACGCCGCACCCGAAGCAATGGAACGTCTGCCGGCTCGGGCTCACCGTAAACGACGGCGTTTTCTCCTGATGAAAGGGGCAGAGCGCCTTGAAATTCGCTCCCGCGCGTTTCAATGGAAAATACGAGGCGATTACTTCAACGATATCGTTCGAGGCGGCGATTTGCTCGATTGTCTCCGAAGGAATCGTTCCCATGCGCGCCTGATTATTTTTGTCTCGTTTGGCTTTGGAAGCGATGCCAAACTTACGCAGTGCGACTGCGTTTCAAAACAGTCATTGCTGAGCGTCTGTATCAGACGCGCCATCGAAATGAGACGCTGGCGTTTCACAGAAACGCCCTACAATCTTGCGCTATGTGAAAACAGGACTCTCGATCCTCGCGTTGATTTGCTCTATCGCGGCGGCGCCCGGCGATGCGCGCGAGGTCATCAATAAAGGTGACGTGGTTGTCGTGCCATTACGAGGGGAGGTTGCGCCTTCGCTCTTAGCGTTTTTGCGGCGCGCGGTGAAAACAGCCGAGAGCCACGAAGCGTCTGCGATCATTTTCGACATGAACACCTATGGCGGTCGACTGGATACCGCGGCCGACATCGTACATACCCTCAATCAAACAAAAATCCCCGCGTACACCTTCATCAACACAAACGCCGGGTCGGCCGGCGCGATTATCGCCATCGCCACGCAACACATTTTTATGGCGCCGGTGAGCGCAATTGGCGCCGCCGCGCCGATTCTCCCTAGCGGCGAAGATCTTCCGGCCACCGCAAAGGAGAAGACGATTTCGTATTGGTCTGCGCTTGTCCGCGGCGCAGCGATTAAAAACGGGCACAATCCGGACGTCGCCGAGGCGTTTATGAACAAAGAGAAGGAAGTAAAAATCGGCGACCGAGTCGTCCATCCCAAGGGAGCGATCCTTACTCTCAATGCTCAGGAAGCAACTGAACGCATCAATGGCAAACCGTTGCTCGCTGAGGGCATCGCCGATTCTATCGTCGATCTAAGGAAAAAGGCGGGACTCAAAGGCAACATCGTCAACATCGAGCCAACTGGATTCGAGCAAATCGCGTTTTGGATCACCGCGTTGGCGCCTTTGCTGCTGCTCGGTGGAATTCTCGGCGCATATTTGGAATTTAAGATTCCGGGAGTAACGTGGCCCGGAGTTATCTCTGCAATTTGCTTCGCGCTCTTCTTCCTTGGCCACTATCTGGCCGGTCTGGCGGGTTGGGAAGTGGTCGCGCTGTTTGTCCTCGGAATGGTTCTTGTCTTGATCGAGATCCTTTTCTTCGCCCACAGCACGATCGTGTTCGGCGTAGTCGGCGTGTTTCTGATACTGGCCTCACTGCTCTGGACGATGATCGATCGCTATCCGGGCCAAAACTTTTTTCCGAGTGGCAAAATGCTCGCCGTGCCGTTGCTCAACATGTTCATCGCAATCGTAGGAGCATTTATCGTCATCGCGGTACTGGCGCGATATCTGCCGCGCACCAGCATTTACCGGCGATTCGCGCTTATAGATTCAAATCCGCCGGGCCCATCGCTCACCGGCGCCCCGCGCCAGTTCGCAACTGCGCTCGCGCTAGCGCCCGGAATGCAAGGCACAGCAGTCACTGTTTTGCGACCGAGCGGAAAGGCGCGTTTCGCTGACCGCGTGATCGATGTTGTCACCGAAGGGGAATTCATCGCGCCGCAAACACCCGTCACAGTAATTCAGACCGACGGAATGCGCGTTGTCGTGAAAAGCGCAGTTCAGGCTTAGCAGGAAAAATTTGTATACCAAGGAGGAGCATTAGCCGCCCGCGACGACGCGGATGAATTCGATGCGGTCGCCTTCGGCCAATGGTCGCTCTACCCATTCGTGTCGATGGACAGCGAGGCCGTTGTGCTCTACTAAAATCGATTGCGGCGGCAATTGGTAACGGTCGACCAGGTCAGCGATCGTTTTCGCTTCGCGCGCATCAACGGTTTCGCCGTTGAGTGAAATCTTCATGCACCGCAAAGCGCCTGGTCCCAATCTTTCCAGACCGGCTCGAATCCGCTGCGGCGAAGCACTGCTGCGATTTCGGCGGGGGAGCGTTCGTCACTGATCTCGAATTGGCCGGTCGCGAGTTGATCTTCGCCGTCCTGGTACTCGGGCGCGACAATGCGACCGCGCACAGTTCGATGGAGATGTTCGCGGCCCTGCCGCGTGTAACCGCCCGGCTCCGTATGGCTGCCGGCGCTCATCATCGTTACACCAATCGAAGCCAGTGAATCCCGCAGCGGCGCGCGCTCACGCGTGCTCAGCACAATGCCAAGCTGCGGAAAAGTAATGCGCAACGCGCAAACCAACTGCGCCAGTTCGCGATCCGTCATCGAGAAAAGCGGACGAAATCCACCCGCCGCCGGACGCAATCGAGGCAAGCTCACGGTGATTTGCGCCTGCCAGCTGTGTTTGAATAAATGTTCCAAATGCGCTGCGAGCGCGATGGCTTCCTCCTGCCAGCGCGACAAGCCGATGAGCGCGCCAATGCCGAGTCGGCGGAAACCGGCTGCATAGCCGCGCTCGGCGCAATCGAGTCGAAAATTAAAATCGCGTTTCGGGCCGGCTGTATGCATCTCCGCGTACACGCCGCGATTATAGGTTTCCTGATAGACGACGAGGCCCTCCGCGCCAGCCTCGACAATCGGCACATAATCCTCCGTCTCCATTGGTCCGACCTCGATCGAAATCGACGAAAAATCTGGCGCGAGCGCGCGCACGCATTCAGCGAGATAGTCACGGCTCACAAATTTTGGATGCTCGCCGGCGACTAGAAGGATTTGCCGGAATCCCTGACGCGCGAGATACTGCGCCTCGGCGACGACCTCGTTCACATCAAGCGTGACGCGAAGAATCGGATTATCGCGCGAGAAACCGCAATACTGGCAATTATTGATGCATTCGTTGGAAAGATACAGCGGAGCAAACAGCCGCATTGTTCGTCCGAAATTTTGTAGTGTTAGTGAGTGCGACATTCGCGCCATCGCTTCGAGTTCCTTATCTGATTTCGGCGCGATCAGATGCTCGAATCGCCTGATCAGCTCCGATTTTCTCAGAGCAAGGCTGTCCAGAGTTTCGACGAAAGACATCGACACAATTTCATGCGCAGGCCGGCGTTCGCAAACACCAATCAGCACTTTGGTTCGGACAACCCAAGCAGTTCGCCGATTCGAAAGCCACCGCTCCTTCCCATGCACGTACAAAAAAGCGGCGTCCGGTGTTCCGGACGCCGCTGTAGCAAATGCTATTGCAGACGGTTTAGAAGGCGAAATTCACACCGGTCCGAGCCATACCAAAGTTGTTTTTCGGGCCGTCCACAAAATTCCAGCTGAAGTCACTGACCCAGCCGATATGCGGGGTGAGGCGGATTTCCATGCCGCCGCCGACCTGCCCGATCGCCCGGGTCTCACTGCCGGAGTGAAAATTAGTGAGGACGTCGGGGTTTTCACTATCCGTAAACGTATCTCTTTGGCCCCCGCCGAAGATCGCACCGCCTCCGCCAAAAAGGTAAGGTGAAAATCGGGTGCAGGGGATCGGGTAACGCAACGTCAAGGTGCCTAAGACGGCGCCCACGGCGCGCGACTCGTGGCTGCTTGTGGCAAAGAAAAATTCCTGTCCGGGCGCCTCAAATTCATTGGCTTCCAACACACGTCGTCTGGCACTCACGGCCCAGCCTTCGACCCCGACTCCGATGTAACGCATGAAGAAGTACTTCAAATCTACACCGCCACCCCATGCATGGTCGGATTCGAGGTACCGATCATTCTCCCAGTTGTTCCCGGCGAACACATATGTTCCCCAAAGACTCACGTTAAACTCCCGATCGGCGTACCACTCCGGACAAGGTGGCGGAGCAGCTACCTGTTTCATTTCTTTGCCGGAATAATCAACCCCGGCAAAAGCGGCCGAAGCGATTACACCTGACCCCAACAGGCACAACACTAATCTTTTCATTATTTCTCCTTTTGGTTAAGTTTTCGTTTTCCACTCCAAACATATTGGAGCGTCCCCGTCAATAACGAAATTCGCTCCTTGTCTGGATGCGGCGACTCTGAGCCGGGCCGCCAAAGATTGCAAGGTCTTTTTTTAGCTGCTTTAAGCTTTCAGTTCCGCCCCGGTATTCGCGTCGGTAATGACGAACTTCTCATGGTGAAACGTAGGATCGCCGCGAAACATTAGACGACCTGCGTAACGGCGCTCCAGCTCCACCAACAGTTCTTCGTCTTCCTCTTTCAATCGCTTCAAAACGTCGGGGTTCAGGATCACCCGAAACTCGTGAATGCTGTCCTGATACGTGCGCATGACGGTGTTCAGAGTGCGGTGCAATTCCACGCTTGTGGTCATAGAGGTCTTCACAACTCCGCGCCCGGCGCAGTAGGGGCAGTTTTCGTAGATGGTGTCGCTCAGGCTTTCCTGCGCTCTTTGGCGGGTCATCTCCATCAGGCCGAGTTGTGAAATGGGAAGCACGTGCGTTCTGGCTTTGTCACGGGTGAGCCGCTCCTTCATCAAATTATAGACTGCCTGCTGGTCTCTACGGCCTTTCATGTCGATGAAATCGCTAATGATCAAACCACCGATATTGCGCAAGCGAAGCTGGCGCGCGATTTCATCTGCCGCTTCCAGGTTTGTCTGCGAAATTGTTTTCTCCACATCGCGCCCGCCCTTGTTCCGTCCGGTATTCACATCAATCGCTACCAACGCTTCGGTTTCGTCGATCACAATATACCCGCCACACTTCAACCAAACTTGCCGGTGAAAAGCGTCGTCAATTTGTTTTTGCACGCCGTAAGTCTCGAAAATCGGCGTCGCACCATCATAAAAATGGACCCGATTTCTCGCGCGCCGGGAAATCTGCCCAATCATCTCGATCATTCTGTCTGTTGATGCGCGATCATCGCAAACGACCTGGTCGACTTCTTCGGTCAGAAAATCGCGCACGGTTCGCTCAACCAGGTCAGGTTCCTCAAAAAGGCGGCAAGGAGTCGGCTGCTCTCGAATGGCCTGCTCGACTTTGGCCCACTGATCGAGCAGGAAACGTAGATCGCGTACGAAGTATCTGGCGCGCTGGCCTTCGCCTACCGTGCGAATGATGACTCCAACACCTTCGGGAACATCTAGTTCGCGCAGAATCTTCCGGAGCCGCTCGCGTTCTTTTGGGGTCTCGATTTTTCGGGAGATACCGCTGTGATCACTGAATGGCATGAGAACCAGGTACCGCCCCGGGAAACTGAGATTGGTCGTCACCCTCGGTCCTTTCGTACCGATCGGGCCTTTGGTTACCTGCACAATGACATCCGAGCCGACTGGGTAAATGCTGGGTATGTCTTTTACCGTGATTCTTTTTCGAGGGCGCTTGTTGCCGCGCCGATCGATTTCTTCAATACCGCTGTCAAGCGCGGCCGGAATCGCGTCCCAAAAATGAAGGAACGCGTTTTTTTCGAAGCCGATGTCAACAAACATCGCCTTCAAGCCCATCTCGATGTTTCTGACCTTACCCTTGTAAATGCTGCCGACTATGTTCCGCGAACTTTTACGCTCGACGCTATATTCCTCCAGCCGGCCGTTCTCGAGCAGGGCGACGCGAGATTCGAGTTTTTCTACGCTGAGTATGAGCTTGTTGCCTGTCTTTCGAGAGGAAAGCCCCAAAATCTTTTTTACCTTGTCTATCATAAAATTGAAGTAGTTGGGCGGTCATAAGCAAGCTGTCCTACCGCAGTGGTTCTGACCGGAAGTTCATCGTGTTGTTGTTCCGCGCCGGCGGCTGGGCGGCGGCGGGGGCGCAGGCGCCGGTCGCGGGCGCATTCCAAAGATCCGTTGAAAGAAGTTGCGCGGCGCTGGCGTCGCAGCGGGAAGTGCCCTAGCCGCAGAAGCGCTCGCTCGCCGCCGAACGCTTCCTTGTGAATCTGCTTCGGGTTCGACATCAGGCGAGGCGTCTGAACTTGCCATCTGCGCTGTGGCATTTTGCGAATCGTCTGCGTTTTCTTCGTCCTCGCCTCCGAGATTCCCGCCCTTGTCGTGATAGGTCACATCCTTGATCATTTGGAATGGATTGGCCTTATGCGCGGGCGCGAGCCAGGCCACCTGCATGTCGAATTTGCCTTCATCTAATGCGAGCGAGCGCTCCAAGATTCTGTCGGCGATTGGGCCGGCCACGCTGCCGCCGTGCTCGCCGCCTTGCACCATCACAGCAACGACATATTTGGGATGCTCAAATGGGGCGAAACAAGCAAACCATGCAGTGGTATCCTTATGTCCCCGCACAGTGGCCTGTGCGGTGCCGGTTTTCCCCGCTACGACCCAATCTTTCAAACGTGCTCTACCGCCGGTACCGCCGTCTTCATTAACAACCTTCCAAAGGCCTTTGCGGACCAGCTCGATCTGGTCAGGGGAGATTTCCTGCCGTAAATCCGATCGCACGCGGGGCGGTGGCGCCGCTGGATTGCCTTGCGCATCTAACACCGGAGAGCCGTCTTGCTTCAAGACTTTATCGACCAAACGTGGGTAATAGCATATGCCGCCATTTGCGATCGCCACGTAGGCCATTGCCAATTGCAAGGGCGAAACAAGTGTGTATCCCTGACCGATTGAAACATTGGCGGTTTGAGCTTGTGACCACCTCTCTTGCGGATGATGGATTTGCATCCACTCCGGCCCTGGCATATTGCCGGTTTGTTCGCCCGTAAGTTGCAGGCCCGACTCCTCGCCGATTCCCAACATTTTGCCAACGTGGTCAATCGACTGAATGCTGGCTGCATTACCGTACTGATAGAAAAAGGAGTCGCACGACACCTTGATCGCATCG